>Ga0315288_10006180_pt1 | contig 15169 bp, 13 predicted proteins | sample YL17G11_20_MG_FD_203454 | JGI IMG/M metagenome (GOLD analysis project Ga0315288, IMG submission 203454) | Sediment microbial communities from Yellowstone Lake, YNP, Wyoming, USA - YL17G11_20 | ecosystem: Environmental > Aquatic > Freshwater > Lake > Sediment | place: USA: Wyoming | collected... | reverse complement strand
TCAAAACAGATCTAATTTTCTATAAACCGAGTTCCTCCCCTATGATGAATACCTTAATTCTGTCCCGGTCGAGACGCTGTCCTCGGATGACCACCTGGGTACAACAAATAGTCAAGGGGGGTTTACAATCGCTACAAAAACCACTGACAGCACAGGGAGGACAGCGATCTTTTGGAAATTCATGGCGTTTGGCATTCGCAGGTCCAGCAATGAATTTAATTCGGTTGATCCCTTCTTCTACATTCCGAACGATCTTGTTCACACCCACTACTACCAGAACTTTCTTGGGTCCAAATATCATAGCAGCAACCCGGTTTCCCCGTCCATCTACATTGATCAGTTCTCCACTCAAGGTAATGGCATTGGTTCCTACCAGGAACACATCAGAAGTCAAAATCTGTCGCTGCATCAGGATCCTTTTCTCCATGTTCGGTTCTGCCCAAGGGTTCAGTAAACGGTAATCCCCCTTCTCTAATATGGGAATCATACCGATCTGTTTTAAGGTCATAGAGTCTCCGAGACCCACTGTTGCTCCCTGGGGTATCTGTTCGAGAATTCTGGGTAAGGCTTCCTTAGAGGAGTCAAAATAAAAACCATCCATATAATTATTTTTTAAATTTTTAATAGTTTGCTTCGCCCATTTTTGACCCAACCATTTTCTGGTAGATTCTATCATAAAGTCACTTCCTTTCGTTTATCCATTGCTCCTTTAAATTCCCTGAGACTGCCATACCCTCAAATTCTTCTCAGTACAGTAAAAATAATAGCCGTTAGATTCTTACATGTAAAATCTGAGAATTTTCTTCTAACATTTATAAAACCATTTTTGTCATGCTGAACTTGGTTCAGCATCTCGTTATGTCCATAGGGTAAGATCCTGAAACGAGTTCAGGATGACAGGTTAAAGGAATTTCAAATACTTTTGGTTAGATTTAATAATTCATTTTTAATTCAAATTTAAAATGATGTCAATTTTTTTTTTGAAAAAAATTGGTTTTTGACAGAAAGAGTTTTTCTTGTTAAAAATAGTATTATGTCTTTAAAGTCATTAAGAAATTGAACTTTGGGGAGATCAAAGATGCCAACCTATTCCCATTCTCAGCTCTCTACCTACGAAACCTGCCCTCAACAATATAGGCTTGCGTACATTGAAAAAATTAAGACCGAGACTGAAGGAATTGAAGCTTTCATGGGTTCGAGGGTTCACGATACCCTGGAAAAACTCTACCGAGATTTGAAGGTGACCAAACTGAACACTTTGGAGGAACTTCTCAATTTTTACCATCAGAGTTGGGAAAAGAATTGGAATGATATGGTTCAGATTATACGAAAAGAATACAGCGCCGAAGACTACCGACGTCTGGGAGAAAAATGTATCTCCGATTATTACAAACGTTATTATCCCTTTGACCAGGGAAGGACGTTGGGCCTTGAAGAAAATATTTATTTCCCTCTCGAAGAAGAGAAGGGATATTGGATCCGAGGTTTCATCGATCGTTTGACTCTCGTTGATAATTCCGTCCTCGAAATCCATGACTACAAAACCTCCAACAGACTTCCATCTCAGGGAGATGTTAAGTCAGACCGGCAATTGGCTTTCTATCAAATGGGAGTTGGAGGGAAATGGCAGGATATCCGAGAGGTGAGACTGATCTGGCACTACCTGACCTTCGATACCGAGATACATTCTTCAAGAACACCTGAGCAACTCCATCAATTGCGGGAAGCGACTTTAGAACTTATCCGGAGGATTGAAACGGACAAAGAATTTTTTCCCAAAGAGGGGCCTCTTTGCGATTGGTGCGATTACCAAGGATTCTGCCCTAAAAGAAAGCATCTGATTGCTGTAGGAAGCCTTCCGCCAAACGAATATCTTAATGAGGAAGGAGTGGTTCTGGTCAACCAATATGTGGAGCTAAAAGAAAAGAAAAGACTTTTAAATGAAGAGATCGATACCGAATTAGTCAAGGTAGAAGAAGCTCTTTATGCATATGCTCAGAGGGAGGAGCTCGAAGCAATCTTTGGAAGCGATCATGTGGCAAAGATTAAGATCGAGACAAAAGAAAAATATCCATTAAAAGGAGACTCCAATCGAAAGACGCTGGATGAGTTGATCAAGAAGGCGGGGAAGTGGATGGAGGTATCCGATTTAAACCCCTGGATGTTGGCCAGAGTGATCGATCGAAGAGGTTGGCCTCCTTCTTTAGTGACTAAAGTGAAGGGATTTTCAACTGTGGAGGAGAGTCGATCTATCACTGTCTCCAAACTGAAGGAAAGAGAATAATATTCGATAAGACAATGTCAAATATCAAAATTCAAATGCCAAATGAAATCCAAAGGTCAAACAAAAAAGTTTGGAATTTATTAATTTGTCATTGATTTGAAATTTGACCTTTGATATTTGGACTTAGGATTGCAGGGTCACACGGAGGGTCTTATGGATATTCGGGTTGAAAAAGGCAGAGCAGAAAAATACTCCTGTGAACTTCTTCTCCTCTTTTCGTTTGAACTCCCTGAACGGTTAGAAGGTCCTATTCAGGATGTAGATTTGGGGTGGAAAGGGTTTATATCCACACTCATGAAGCAGGGAGATTTTAAGGGAGAATTATACCAGTGTCGACTCTTCTATACACAAGGCGCTCTTCCTGCCCAAAGGGTGTTGCTTACCGGTCTTGGGAAGAGAGGGGAGTTTGATTTGGAGAGATGGCGGGGGGCTTCTTCCAAGGCCGGACAGTTCATCCGCGATTCAGGGTTTAAAAAATTTGCCTTCTCGATAAAGAGATTGAACAGTTTTTTAGAGGAAGAGCTGACCGAATCATTTGTGACTGGGCTCCTCCTCGGAGCCTACCAGTTCAATGAGCTTAAGACACTTGAGAGGGATAAGATCAAGGAGATCCGAGAAGTGATCATCCTTGGAGAGACAGCCCAAGAAATGAAATTGCTCAGTGATGGGATTAAAACGGGAAAAATTATTTCAGAATCGGTCTGTATGGCAAGAGATCTCGTTAATGGACCGAGCAATCGGATCACACCCACTGCACTGGCAGAAAAAGCTCAGCAAATAGCGAAAGACCATGCAATGGAGATTCAGGTATTAGAGGTGAGCCAGGCAGAGACCATGGGCATGGGCGCATTCGTTGCCGTTGCCAAAGGAAGCCAGGAGCCCGGAAAGTTTATCATCCTGGAATATAATAAAGGTAAAGGATTGGATACGATTGCTTTGGTGGGGAAGGGGATTACTTTTGACAGCGGTGGACTCTCGATCAAACCCTCAGAGAACATGGAACGAATGAAAGATGATATGTCAGGTGCTGCTGCTGTTTTGGCTATCATGGAAGTAGCCTCGAAACTCCAGCTTTCCCTTCATCTGGTAGGAATTATCCCAGCGACAGAAAATCTTCCGAGCGGAAAGGCTTATAAACCAGGAGATGTTTTAAAGACCCTATCCGGTCAGACCGTTGAAGTGATCAGTACGGATGCGGAAGGAAGGCTTATCCTTTCGGATGCCCTGGCGTATGGCTTAAGGTATCAGCCGAAGGCGATCATCGATCTGGCTACCTTGACAGGAGCGTGTGTGATTGCTTTGGGAGATTATGTTATTGGCCTTTTTGGTAACGAAGAGACCCTTTTGAAACGAGTCGAAGAAGCTTCTGGGAAGACAGGGGAGAAGGTCTGGAGATTACCCCTCTGGGATGAATATTTCGAATATTTGAAAAGTGATGTGGCCGATTTCAGGAATGTGGGAACCCGATCAGCGGGTGCCATTATCGGAGGGATCTTTTTAAGCAAATTTGTAGAGAAGGCCCCATGGGTTCATCTGGATATTGCTGGCCCAGCCTATATCGAAAAAGAAAGACCGTATACCCCGAAGGGGGGCACGGGGGTTGGAGTCAGGTTGGTGGTTCAAATGTTAAGAGATTGGAAGCGGAATTAAATGTCAAATGCCAAAGTTCAAATGTTAAAAATTTTATACATGACGACATAAATCTTATCCAGTTTGTCATTCCGGGCTTGACCCGGAATCCAGTGTTTTTCTGGATTCCTGCTTTCGCAGGAATGACACTCTTTGCTGTCATGAATGACGCTGTGCATAGATTTAGAATTTGTCATTGATTTGAAATTTGCCTGCCTGCAGCAGGCAGGGATTTTGATATTTGAACTTGGGGTCAATGCTGTGATGAACGAAATGGATGATCGATACCCCTTCCTGAGGGCTTGCCATCGACAGCCTACAAAATATACACCCATCTGGTTGATGCGCCAAGCGGGGCGTTACATGAAGGAGTATCGAGCGCTTCGAAAAAAATATTCTTTCCTGGAAATGTGCAAGAATCCTGAACTGGCAGCCGAAGTAACACTCCTCCCCATTGAAAAATTTAAGGTTGATGCTGCCATCATCTTTTCGGACATTCTGATTCCATTGGAACCCATGGGAGTGGAGTTCGAGTTTACAAAAGGTGAAGGTCCTGTCTTCCGTCATCCTATCCGGGAGATAGAGGAGATTGAAAAACTGAAGGTCATTGAACCAGAAGAAGAAATTTCTTTCCTGATGCGAGCGATTCAAATCGTACGGAGGGAATTAGAAGGGAAAATTCCCCTGATCGGATTCTCAGGTGCGCCTTTCACTCTTGCAAGTTATCTGATTGAAGGAGGCCATTCAAAAAACTATATCCTTACCAAAGGACTGATGTATCAGAACCGCTATGCTTGGGATGCTTTAATGGAGAAAATTTCTGAAGTGTTGGTTCGTTACCTAAATGCCCAGATTCGTGCCGGCGTTCAAGCTCTCCAGCTCTTTGATTCCTGGGCAGGTTGTCTTAGTCCGAATGATTACGAGGAGTATGTTCTTCCTTATTCGAAGAAGATCATTGGGAGAGTAGACTCGAGCGTTCCTCTCATCCACTTTGCTACCACTTCTTCAACACTTTTAGAAAAGATGAAGCAGGCTGGAGGGAATGTCATCGGAGTGGATTGGCGAGTCAATCTCGGTGAGGCTTGGGCACGTCTTGGATATGATGTAGCCGTCCAAGGAAACCTCGACCCTGTCATCCTCCTTGGTTCTACCGATCTTATCGAGAAGGAGGTGAAGAGGATTCTTAATGAGGCAGAGAGCCGGCCTGGCCATATCTTCAACCTCGGTCATGGTATCTTACCAAACACACCTATCGACAATGTCGCTTTCTTAGTCGAAACGGTTCATCGTTACAGTTCTAAATAATCCTCTTGAATAAAGGGGGAGGTAAAGGTAAAGGTTACGATGCCAGTTAGGTTTAAGGTTAAGTCACTCGGTTTTAAATCTTTAGCCATAACCCTTTGCCCATAAACCAAACCGGCTTCCTAACCCACAAACCCTTGACCATTTTCCATTGGAGTAAATTGATGAAAGCTCTTCTCCTTCTGGCCTTCGGAGGGCCTCGTTCTTTGGACGAGGTCGAAATCTTTTTGACTCGTCTCTTTAAAGGCCGAAAACCATCCCCAGAGCAACTGGAAAAGGTTAAGGAGCGTTATCGGTTGATCGGAGGGCACTCGCCTCTGCCAGAAATTACCTTCAGACAGGCTAAGAGTCTTGAAGAGAAGTTGAATTCAAAAAGTTATCGAATGAAATCATATGTGGGAATGCGCTATGGGTTCCCATTCATTGAAGAGACTTTAAAAAAAATCTTTCAGGATGGGATCCATGAAGTCATCGCCATTCCCATGGCGCCTTTCCAATCCCGAGAAAGCACAGGAGCCTATATTGAAGAAGTGAAGCGAGTCCAGAAAAATATCGGAGAGGAATTAGAGGTCTCCTTTGCAGTGGGATGGCATTTGCACCCTCTTTTTCTTGAGGCAGCTCGAGAGAGGATTCGAGAAGGGATCATGGAATTTAATCCAGAAGAGAGGAAGAGGGTCCAGCTCATTTTCACTGCCCATAGCCTGCCGAAGTCAATCATTGAAAAAGACCCCTACGCCAGAGAGATAGAGGCGAGCATCAAAGGGATTCTTGATGGGTTTGAACCTATGCCCTGGCGCATGGCTTATCAGAGCAAAGGCGGTGGACCAGAGGAGTGGGCAGGTCCGGATGTCGAATCGGTCTTAGAAGCCCTTTCGAAAGAGAGCATTCGTGAAATTCTCATCGTTCCCATCGGATTTGTATCAGACCATATTGAAATTCTTTATGACATTGATATTCTTTACCAGGAAAAGGCAAAATTATTAAAGATGGTATTAAAGCGGACGTCTTCTCTAAATGATTCTGAACGTTTTATCGAGGCCCTTGCTTCCATTGTGGAAGAGCATATGCGCATGGCTTAAAGTGAAAGGGTATCAAAGATCATGATGGGGAGATCGGGAGATGGGGAGATAGGGGGAAGCGCTGATTTTTTGCTCCCCAATTCCCTATCCCCCCATCACCCCAATGTAATCTTCATGATTTTGGAGATTAAATGAAGCGGATCATCATTATTGGTGGGGGTGTTGCCGGGCTGGGCGCAGCCTACAAAGTCACACGGGCAGGCTCCGAGGGTCACCACGTCGAGTTCGTTCTGCTCGAGAAAGATCGGCGCCTTGGCGGGAAGATCCAGACGGAGATCGTGCCGGATCCTTCTGAGGAAGGTCGATTCATCGTGGACGGCGGCCCGGACTGTTTCCTGACCGAAAAGCCGGCCTGTCACCGCATCGCGAAGCTCACTGGAATCTTCGATGACGAATTGCCGACCAACGAGTCGCGCAAACGGACGTGGATCCTCTCACGCGACAAGCTTCACGAGATGCCCGATGGGATCTTCATGTTCGCACCCACAAAATTTTTGCCCTTTGCAACTACCGATCTGTTCTCGTGGCCAGGCAAGATCCGGATGGCCATGGACCTCTTCATCCCGCGTAAGAAGGTTATGCCGGAAGAGTTCAATGAGGAGACACTCGAGAGCTTCGTGGTCCGCCGCATGGGCCGCGAGTGCCTCGATCGCTTGGCCGAGCCGCTTGTGGGAGGTGTTCACGCGTCGGATCCAAGACAGATGTCGCTCGCCGCAACGTTCCCGCGCCTCCTCGAAATGGAGCAGAAGTATGGGTCACTCATGAAGGGCTTCATCGTAGCCCGTCGAAAGATCGAAGAGATGCGGCGTAAGTACCCGGTGAAGCTGGGTGAGAAGCCTCGGACGTTCTTTACCTCGTTTTTAAACGGTATGCAGCAACTCACGGACCGCATGGCTGATGTTGCAGGCCGCGAGCACATCCACACGGGTAAGACCGTCACCGCCCTCCATCGTACAAGAGACGGACCATGGAATGCCCAACTGTCCGACGGTTCTACCATTGACGGAGACGCAGTCATCATAGCCACTGAATCATGGGCTGCCGAGCCGCTTGTCCGTCGCCACGACAAGGCCATTGCAGACGCACTTGCCAGTATACCCGCCTCTTCTTCGGCAACGATTTCGGTCGCCTTCAATGAGAGCGAAGTCGGTTTCGATCTCAATGCCTTTGGAGTTCTTTGTCCCCTCGTAGAGGGCCGTGCGCTCATGGCGGCTACGTACTCATCCACCAAGTGGTCGGGTCGCGCACCGGTGGGGAAAATACTGCTACGTGGTTTTGTCGGCGGTCCACATAACCAGGAGATTTTAAAGCGCTCGGACGAGGAGCTTGTGCGGATAGTCATTGATGAGTTCCATGACATCCTGGGCCTCAACCAGTATGCGAAACCGCTATTCTCGCGTGTTTTCCGGTGGCACCTTGGCATGCCCCAATACACGCTCGGACACCTTGATCGTATCGCATTGATTGAGAATCGCTGTGCCAAGATCCCTGGTTGCGCCATTGCCGGCGGTAGCTACAGGGGTGTGGGCGTACCGAATTGTATCGAAAGCGGTGAGAGGGCTGTTTCGAAAGTCCTCGGTGAATGGGGTATCGACCTGGCCGAAGACCGTGTCGAGGAGAAGCGGTACTATTAAACTCCGGTATCTTATAAACGATCGGTCAGCTTTTTTTCTTAGCTGCCTTTGATTTTTTCTAAATCGATCTTTTCGAGCACAATAATCCCTTTGGACTTCATCTCATTGATCGCCTTTTGCGAGGTGTCTGGAGCCACTCCTCTGCATAGGTTCTTGATCAGAACTACTTTATACTTCAAAGCGGCCGCATCAAGGGCTGTCGCCCGTACACAGTAATCGGTAGCGATACCGTAAACGATGACTTTTGTGATTTTATGCTGTTTCAGAAGTCCATCCATCACAGTCTTTTTCCCTCCGTCATCCTTGAAACCAGAATAACTGTCATACCGGGGGTCGCTCCCCTTTTTGACGACGGCCTGGAATAACCTTTTGTCGACCAAGATATCAGCTCCACGACTGTTCTGGACGCAATGGGGAGGCCACAAGACCTGGTCTTTTCCGTGAAGTTTAATCACATCAAAGACCTTCATTCTTCTATGACTGGTGAAGAAGGATAAGTGATTGGCAGGATGCCAGTCCTGCGTTGCAAAGATGGGAAAGCCCGCTGCTTTAAGTTTCTTTGTACTCTCCTCTACTGCTTTGATATAGGCTTCGTCCGTTCCCTCCACTGCCAAAGAACCCTTCTTGAATTTCGTGAAGTCTCCTTGGACATCGACCACGATCACACCCGTTTTGGCTGTCTCTTGTGCCATAGCTATATCTCCCAAAAAGAATACGAAAACGAATATCCATAACAATACTTTCGCCCTATTGTGGCCCATACCACCTCTCTTAAAATATTATAAAATCTAAAATTATTGAGCTTCGCAAAAGTAATGGAACCCAGTGCTTTCTTCTACATCCCCCTCACCCTCCCCTCTCCCCCATTTTGGGGGAGAGGACTTCGGCGTGAGCTCAGTCGAACGATAAAGGTGAGGGGGCATGCATTGTCAATCCGCCATTCCATTATTTATACGAACATCAATAAGAGCTCAAAGTTAACACTCAAGACTCCGAACTCTGTAGGGGCGATTCATGAATCGCCCCTACAAACTCCGAACTGATTCAGCCATTTCCCGGGCAACTTCTCCTGTGGCTTTGATGATCTTTTCAATATCCTCGTCCGAATGAGCAATGGATAGCCCACCTCCTCCATGCATTACATGAACACCTTTTGTCAGCATTCTGATACGAAACTCGACTTCCCTTTTTTCTATATCGGTGAAGGTGTCGATCGCATGAGGAGAATGAAGGGTTACTCCCTTTTGGAAAGGGAAATGGGTTTGAAAGAGCGAACCGATTCCGGTAACGATGGCATCCAATCCTTCACGACGGAAGGATTCCTGAACACCTTCTCGCACTTTCTTACCTTTGGCTTCTAAAAGGGGATAAACCTCTTCTGAATGATCCTTTAAATGTCCTAACATGGCCAATCCTGCTGCTGCCGTAAAGGGATGGGAGGAAAAGGTTCCCCCACCAATCAGGATTCTCTCCCATTTATTTCCCTTTAGCTCGGGTGAAGTCTTTTCAAGAATCTCCCTTTTTCCTACCAAGGCGCCCACGGGGAACCCTCCACCCACGATCTTTCCCAAAGTGGTCAGATCTGGAGAAATATGAAACCTCTCTTGAAACCCACCTAAGGCGACTCGAAAACCTGAAATCACTTCATCAAAGATGAGGAGGGCTCCCAACCTCTCTGTTTCGGAACGAAGCATTTCCAGATATTCCATCGTCGCTGGAATGAATCCTCCTTCACCAATAACAGGTTCCAAAATAACTCCTGCCAGGCCATCTTTACTTTGTTGAATGATTTCAAGAGAACCAGGGAGGTCGTTAAATGGGATCGACTTCGTGTATTTTTGCAGTTCAGGAAGCAGGCCGAGACTCTCTTCTTTTTCATAAGGTACTTTAATGCCCACAGAGAGATCGGTACTCGCTCCATGCCAGCCTCCGGCGATCTTTAAAATGATATTCTTTCGCGTAAAGGCACGGGCAACCCTAACGGCATACATTGTTGCTTCTGTTCCAGAGCAACAGAAGCGGACCATTTCTGCACAGGGGATCAATTCTTGAATGAGTTCAGCCCACTCCACCTGTTTCTCGAAAAGGATGCCCCAGTGGATTCCCTCTTTCAATTGTCGTTCGATCGCTTCGATAATCACTTCGGAGTGATGGCCAAGCATATGAGTATAGTGGCCCATCCAGAGGTCAACATATTCATTTCCATCCACATCCCAGATCTTGGAACCCTTGGCCTTTTTGACAAAGAAGGGGTGGGGAGGGAAGTAATAAATATTATGGGAAATCCCCCCAGGCATCACCTCCTTTGCCCTTTTGAAAAGATTTTCTGAAAGGTGTGTTTTTAATCGGTAATCATCAAAGAAATTTTTCATTTGTGAGACTCCTCTTGGGATAAATTTTTAATACCATATTTTAAATTAAATGGAAATGGAATTAAAAGTATGGCTGCGGATGAGCAAGGGGCTTAAGACGTGATCGACCGCGGAAGGAGGGTGTGGGGCCACCTCTCTAAGCTTTTCAGCCTTTTAGATTGGCCAAGAAGACTGGTTTTTAGTGAAGGATCTGGCTGAGAAAGAGTTTAGTCCGTTCGTGCTCAGGATTTGCAAAAAACTCTTCTGGCGTGTTCCCCTCCACGATTTTCCCAAAGTCCATGAAAAGGACTCTGTGGGCCACACTCCTGGCAAAGCCCATTTCATGGGTCACCACGATCATGGTCATGCCCTCCTGGGCGAGCTCGATCATGACGTCCAGCACTTCTTTGATCATCTCCGGGTCAAGGGCTGAGGTGGGCTCATCAAAGAGCATGACCTTGGGATTCATACACAGACTGCGGGCAATGGCGACACGCTGTTGTTGGCCTCCTGAAAGCTGACCAGGGTATTTTCGAGCCTGCTCAGCGATATGCACCTTTTCGAGGTAATACATGGCCGTCTCCTCCGCCTCTTTCTTTGGGACCTTTCTCACCCAAATGGGCCCCAAAGCCAAATTTTCAACTATATTGAGGTGCGGAAAAAGGTTGAAATGCTGAAAGACCATGCCCACTTCAGCGCGGATTTTTTCAATATTCTTGATGTTATTGATCAACTCAATGCCGTCGACGATGATGCGGCCACGTTGATGTTCCTCCAGACGATTGATGCAACGGATCAAGGTGGATTTTCCGGAGCCTGAAGGGCCGCAGATCACGATACGTTCCTGTCTGCTTACGGTGAGGTTTATGCCTTGAAGGACATGGAACTCACCGAACCATTTGTGCACATCGATGAATTCTATCATCAGTTCTTCAGATGCTTTCTTTTCAAGGTTCATTTCGTTCAATCCCCCCTCGACAATTCCCTTTCAAGTTTCCGGCTGTAGTTGGACATGGAAAAACACCCTAAGAAGTATAAAATGGCAATAAAGACATAGGCCTCACGACTGAATCCCATCCATTCTGGATTGGAAAGCACGGACTGAGTCGTCTTCAAGAGATCAAAGAGGGCAATAATGACCACCAACGAGGTGTCCTTGAAGGCAGAAATGAGTTGGCTTACTGTGGGTGGAATGACGATCTTCAAAGCCTGGGGTAAAATGATCAACCGCATGGTCATGTAATAGTTCAATCCCAAGGACTCCGCTGCCTCATACTGTCCGCGTGACATGCCCTGCAAACCACCACGGACCACCTCAGCAATATAAGCGGATGTAAACAGGATAATAGCCACCTGGGCTCTCAGGATCTTATTGATGGTGACCCCCTCCGGCAGAAAGAGAGGGAGAATGATGGAGGACATGAAGAGGAGGCTGATCAGGGGGACGCCCCGGATTAGCTCTATATACACGATACACAGCACTTTGACACCAGGCATCTTGGATCGTCGCCCCAGCGCCAGGATAACCCCCAGAGGGTAGGCAGCGGTAAGACCGAAAACAGCGAGAAGAAGGGTGAGAGGCAGGCCGCCCCACTGGGTACTCTCTACGGAGGACAGTCGAAATATGCCTCCTTTCATGAGGAGGCCCATCGTGAAAAGCCCGATGATCCAGGCATAGGCCAGAGGTTTTTTCCAGTGGGTCCGGTCTCTGCTGTAAAAGAGGAGACCGAAAAGGATCATCATTGCGAGGAAAGGTCGCCACTGTTGTTCATAAGGATAGAAGCCAAAGAGCATAAAACGATAGTTCATGGAAATGACCGACCAGCAGGCACCCGCAGCCTGTCTGCACGCCTGACCGGTTGTATGCCACGCGCTATCAATGAATGCCCAACGGAAGAGAGGGGGAACAACTTTCCAGAGAAAGAAAAGGGTCACGACGGTAAGGATGGAGTTGAACACCCCATTAAACAAGTTGTTTCTCATCCAACCGATAATACCAATGCTGGTGATAGGAGGCCTCAACTCTTCTGCCTGGACTACTTGTTCCATCTTATCTCTCTACAAGGGCAACTCTCTTGTTATACCAGTTCATGAAGGCTGACGTTGAAAGACTAAAAAACAGATACACCGCCATGATAAGGGCGACTCCCTCTATGGACTGTCCTGTCTGATTCATGGTCGTGTTGGCCACAGAAACAAAATCCGGGTAGCCAATAGCTACGGCCAGAGAACTGTTCTTTGTCAGGTTGAGCATCTGGCTGGTCAAGGGGGGGACAATGACCCTGAGGGCTTGGGGTAAGATCACCAAGTTTAACACGGGAACTGGTCTGAGACCAATGGACATGGCCGCCTCTCTTTGGCCTTTACTCACCGACTGGATTCCTGCACGAACCACCTCGGCGACAAAAGCGGCTGTATACAGGACGAGACCAAGGAGGAGGGCGATGAATTCTGGACTCACTGTTAAACCACCCTCAAAGTTAAAGCCAACGAGTTTGGGGGCATCCATCTCCATGGGGGCGCCGAATCCCAACCATGTGATGAAAGGCAATCCGAAAACAATAGCTAACCCGACACGGAAGGTAGGGAAAAACTGCCCTGTTTTCTCCTGCCGCTCTCTTGCCCATCGACGTATCAGATAAACGATCAAACATCCGGCGAAAAAGGCGAGAAGCATGTAGTAGTGAGCGGGATGGACCTCGGGGATGGTAAACGCCACTCCGCGGTTACACATGAAGATCCCTGCGCCCGGGCTGATGGCCTGCCGTGGAGAAGGCAGGGTTTCATAAAAGATGGCATACCAAAAGAATAACTGCAGAAGTATAGGAATATCCTGCATGACTTCGATGTAGAGGGTTGCCAGCTTTGAGAGAAGCCAGTTGGTGGAAAGCCTTGCCACTCCGATGATCGTCCCCAGGATAATGGTGATAATGACGCCTATGAAAGCGACCTTTATGGTATTCAAGGCGCCGACGAGGAGGGCACGGCCGTATGAACTGGCTGCTGAATAGGGGATCAGAGATTCACCGATCTCAAAAGAGGACTCTTTGTGAAGAAAACTAAACCCTGTGGCAATTTTTTGTCTTTGGAGGTTGATCAGGGTGTTGGAGATGAGATAGTAGGCCAGCAACCCCACCATACAGAATGTCATGAACTGAAATAGGATGGCCCTTTTTTTGGGGTCAAGCCAGAAAGGTGTCTTTTCTGGTGCCGCTCTATCGCTATAGCTTTTCATCTTCTTTCAAAGGATCGATTCTTCCTGAAGAGGTTTGTCTGGCAGTCCCTGGGGACAAGATCTTGTGCCTTTGATCAGTCGTCTTCCGATGAACACTGATTCAAAAAAAAGGTGCCCCGTTTGTGGGGCACCCCGCATAGAGAATTATCTGAATGGAATGGCATACATGATTCCACCCCTTGTCCACAGGTCGTTCAGCCCGCGCTCAAGCATCAGGGGTGTTTTTGGACCCACGTTGCGATCAAAGACTTCGCCGTAGTTGCCCACCTGCTTGATGATATTATATGCCCACTTTTCATCGAGACCGAGAGCCTTACCGAAGCCTGGGCTGACTCCTAAGAAACGCTGGATCTGGGGATCTGTGCTCTTTAACATCTCGTCCACATTCTTCGAGGTAATACCCATTTCCTCGGCTTCGATCAGGGCCATAACTGACCAGTTAACGATGTCGTACCACTGATCGTCTCCATGACGGACCGCAGGGGAAAGGGGTTCCTTGGAAATGATCTCGGGTAAGATGATGTAATCATTGGGATTTGGTGCCACGGAGCGTATTGCGGCCAACTGGGAGGCGTCCGAGGTCAGACAGTCGCAACGGCCAGCAAAAAAGGCCTTGTTCAGCTCGGTGTTGCTCTCAATAACGAGCGGCTTCCATGGCATCCCGTTTTTCCGAAAGTAATCCGCAGCATTCATCTCGGTAGTTGTTCCAGGAAGGACGCAAACGGTGGCGCCTTTCAATTGCTTGGCGCTCTTTACGCCCAGTTTCTTGGGAATCAGAAACCCCTGACCGTCATAATAATTCACATGAGCAAAATTGAGGCCGTTCACGGTTTCACGGGTCAAGGTGGCAGTAGTGTTACGGCACAAGACATCCACCTCCTTTGACTGAAGAGCGGGGAGGCGCTGGACGGCAGTGAGGGCAACATATTTCACCTTGTTGGCATCGCCGAAGACCGCGACAGCGATCGCTTTAGCCGTATCCACGTCAAGACCTTTCCATATGCCCTTTTCATCAGGCATGCTGAATCCAGCCACGCCGGGATTCACACCCGCTGTAAGAACACCTCTTGCACGGACTTCATCAAGGGTTCCTGCAACAGCCATACCGCCTGTCGCAAGGAGCACCAAAACCAGGACCATTGCAAAGCATTTAATAACCTTCATCCCATGTTCCTCCTTTCAGGTTTAAGGTTTACTTCCTTAGGGTTGCCCAAGGGCGATCCCTACTTTTTCCACTATGACAAGCTTATCTCTTGACCCGTTCGACGGCGCCAAGCCCGGTCTTTGAAGGCGGGGTAGAAAAACGCCGCTCAGGGTCAACCCTGAGCAAGCCCCAGCTTTCAGGCTGGGGAGCCGAAGGGTTGACTTTTTCAAGAAAAATGTGTTTATAACGCCCCTCTCATGAAATGATAGGAACTCTTTTTGGATGGGTTGAATATACGAAAAACGGACCTGTCTGTCAAGCAAAAAATACCCTAAAAAAAAACTCTAAAATATAGGGGTTTTCTTAAACTGTCCAGGGACAGCTCCATCGCAAAGATTCTATTTCTTTATTATTAATCAGTCCATAATTGTATATACACTAAGGATCAAATCCCTCCTTCCCTCCCTTTACCCTCCGGGTCAGGCTCCGCCCCGGAAGGGCTCATGCCCCG
>Ga0315288_10006178_pt1 | contig 15173 bp, 9 predicted proteins | sample YL17G11_20_MG_FD_203454 | JGI IMG/M metagenome (GOLD analysis project Ga0315288, IMG submission 203454) | Sediment microbial communities from Yellowstone Lake, YNP, Wyoming, USA - YL17G11_20 | ecosystem: Environmental > Aquatic > Freshwater > Lake > Sediment | place: USA: Wyoming | collected... | reverse complement strand
GCGGCGAGCGGCGCGCCGGTATCGGCGTGATAGTTTTCGTGCATCATCCCGTGGGCGGCCAAATCGTCCAGGCATAATTTTGTGACCCGTTCGGCGACGGAGCGGGCGGCGTCCGGATACCCGTAGTGACGGAGGACGTGCATGACCATCCAGTTGGCGTGAGGCCAGATCGGGCCTTGCCAGTTGGAGTAGGGTTTGATGACGTTCTCGTTGTTGTAGAACGGATCGTCGGCGGCGAGAGAGCGGATCCCGAAAGGGGACAAAAGCTTACCGGGATCGAGAACATAGCGCTCGATCATCGCCCGGGCTCGCTCTGGCGAAGCCAGCCGGGCCCAGAGAGGGATCTGATTACTGTAAGTGATGTGACAAAGGCGCGTCTTTTCGACGGTATCGAAATTATAGTAGGTTGCGTCGGTCTCATCCCATAAATGATCGTTGACCGCATCATTGAGCCGGACGGCCCGGATGCGGAAGGACTCGCCGTCCTCGTCCCGGCCGAGTCGAGCGGCGATCCGCGCCATCGCCCGGTAATCGAGAACCATGAAAGCGTTGACATCGGCCCCGGCGACGCTGTTGTGAAAGCGGCGGACCAGGGCCGGATTGTTGTCGGCGCCCGACTCCAGGCTGTCCCACCATTTCACGAGTCCGGTCGCGGGATCGCTCATCTTCCGCTCCCGGTAAGTCACGCAAGCCTTCATCTTTTCCCATACGGGCGCCACCCAGGCGAAATCGCCGAGCGATATCGAGGCGTAATACGCGGCCTGCCCCATGAGAGGCTTGAGATGATAGAGGCGGGCGTCGCGGCCGGCCCAAGGCCGGATTCCGCCGGGAGTGTGGCCGTCGGGCTCGGTATGATGGAGAAAGTTCCTGCACCAATTCTTGAGATAGATCCCGTCGGCTTTGTCGACGGAGATGAGATGGAGGCCGACGAAAAACGCATCCCAATCCCACTGCTCCTCATAAACGCCGTTCGGAACAATGTAATCGTAGGGAAGTGCGCCATTGGCTTTGCGAAGAACCCGGCTTCGGAGAGAACTGATTTCGGCGATCACTTTTTCTTTTCCGTCTTGATGGGCCCGGACGGCTTCGGGGGCAGCTTGACCGGCTTATCCTGGATCTTCTTCATCAACTCGGCGACGGCCCGTTCAAGCTGCGGATCACGGCCTTCGATCTCGGCTTTGGGATCGTTCTCGACGTCGATGTCCGGGTCCACGCCATAACCCTCGATGATCCACTGTCCCTGGCGGTTGGCGAAACCGGACAGGGGGACGAAGATCGTCCCGCCATCGATGAGCGGCCCGGTGTTCGAGATGCCGACGACGCCTCCCCAAGAGCGGCGGCCGACGAGGGGGCCGATCCCGGCCTCGCGGAACATCGCCGGGAAGATGTCTCCGTCCGAAGCCGAGTTCTCGTTGAGGATCGCGATCTGGGGCCCGATGAAAACTCCGTCCGGGTAGGTCCCGGCCTGATCATCCATCCGGCCGTAGTTGAGGCCCAGCCATTTGCGGGCCAAGCGTTCGATGACCATCCGCGAAACGTTCCCCCCGCCGTTGGCCCGGACGTCGACGACGAGGGCTTCCTTCCGGAGCAGGCCGTAGTACCACTTGATGAACTCGCGGATCCCGGGGGCGCCCATATCGGGCAGGTGGAGGTATCCGATCCGGCCGCCCGAAAGCTCCTCCACCCGCCGGCGGTTGGCGGCGACCCAGTCGAAATAGATGAGGTCGCTTTCCCCGGAGATCGGGTTGAAGACGACTGTCCGGGCGCCGTCCATCCCCGGCTTGGAGTTGACGGTCAGACGAACCGGCCGGTCGGCCTTGTTCCGAAGCAGCCGGTAGGGGTCCTCATCCGGCCTCAGCTCCTCTCCGTCGACGGCCAGGAGATAATCGCCGGCCGAGACCTCGACGCCGATCTCGGTGAGCGGCGCGCGGTAGATTTCCTCTTCGTTCTGGCCGGCGAAGATCCGGGTGAAACGGTAACGGCCCGAAGCTTTGTCGAGTGCGAACCGGGCGCCCGGCAAGGCCACCCGCGGCCGCGGCGGGATCGTGAAGTCGCCCCCCTCGATATAGGCGTGTTGGATCGTCAGCTCGGAGACCATCTCGCTGATGACGTAGTTGAGGTCCGAGCGGTGGGCGACGTACTTGAGCAAGGGTTCATATTGGCGGCGGAGGGCTTCCCAGTCGTAGCCATGCATGTTTTCGACATAGAACCAGTCGCGGTAGCGGCGCCAAACCTCGTTGAAGATCTGGTTCCATTCCTCGGCCGGGGTGCGGTCGAGCATGAGACCCGCCGTCGAGACGGCTTTTCTCGATCCGGCTCCGGACGGAGCGGCGTCGTAAAGGCTGAATCCCGCGGGCCCGCGGACCAGAATTTTCGAGCCGTCGGCCGAGAGAGCGTAGCCGCCCACGTCCTCCGCCAAGGTTGTCTCCTTGCGGTCCTTGAGGGAGAAAATGCGGAGAGAAACCTTGCCGTCGGGCGAACGGCCGTAAAAGGGGGCCGGGGCGCAAATATAGATCAGATGTCCTTTCTTGGCCGCGAGCCCGCCATAGTTATCCGCTTCGACGGGGACGCGCGCCGCCCTCGAGGCGAGCCCGTCGAAGTCGATCGTCATCGCCGCCGGCTTTGCCTCCTCGGGTTTGGCGGCAGTAGCCTTAGGCGGTTCAGCCTTCTCCTTCGGATCGGAGGCGACGGTCACTTCATCGCTCTCGGGAGGGAAGGGGTGTTTGACATTCTTTCGGAGAGCCAGGGCGAAAATCCCCGTCGTCCGGTTCGTGGCGAAGTTGAACTCGACGGTCGAGATCTGCGGGGCGAACTCCCGGTCGCTCAGGTAGAAGAGATAGTTGCCGTCGGGGTCCCAAGCGGGATTTTGGACATTGAACTTTTCGTCGGTGATCTTATTGAGGCGGCGGTCCGGCTCGCTCCAAATGTAAAGGGCGTTGTAGCCGTTGGCCTCGGCCTGGCTGAAGGCCAGGAAGCGGCCGCTCGGCGACCAGGTGTAGTCCCGGATTTGACCGTGGGCCGCGTCCACGACTTCGACGACCTTCTTATCGTCGAACGAGTAAACGAAGAGCTTTCCGTCCTTGTCGCTGAAAGCCAGGCGCCGGCCGTCCGGGGACCAGAGCGGCGGGTAGCGCATCGCTTGGCCGCCGTTCGTCAGCCGCTCGGGTTTCCCGGAGCCGTCCTGAGCGGCGACGTAGAGTTCCTCCTCGCCGCTCAAGTCGGAGATGAAGGCGATTGTTGACCCATCGGGAGACCAAACGGCGGCCTTGTCGTGGGCCCCTGACGAGGCGGTGAGATTCCGGGTCGGCCCCTTCTCGACGGGGGCGGTGAAGACGTCGCCGCGGGCGCTGAAAAGCGCCCGTTCGCCCTTGGGGCTGAGGTCATAATCCTCGACCAGGCCGGCCGCCGAAACGCGCGAAGGCCGTTTCCAGAGGCCGTCGTCGGGAACCGTGATCTGGACCGGGCGGCTGCCGCCGGTCTTGACATCGAGGACCTGGAGCTCGCCGTTGGTCTCATAGACGATCCGGCCGGCATGGTCGGTCGACGGCCAACGGACGTCCCAGGTTGCGCTTCGAGTGACCTGCGTCGTCTTGCCGTCCGCCGGATTAAAGGCGTAGAGGTTGAACGTCCCGTCGCGGTCGGACGTAAAGAAAATCGCCCCGCCGATCCACATCGGATCGCGGTCGGCGCGCGGATGGACGATAATCCGTTTGGCTTCGTTGGTCTTGAGGTCGAAGAGGAACAGGTCGTTCGCTTGGCCGCCGCCGTAGCGTTTCTCCGGCCGGAAGTCTCGGAACCGGGGCGAGTAGACCATTTTGCCGCCGTCGGGGGAGAAGTCTCCCGCACCCGATTCCGGCATCGGCAGGGGCTCGGCCGGGCCGCCGGTCATGGGAACGGTGAAAAGCCGAGTGACGCCCAGCGTCCAGGAATCGCGATGCGAGCGGAAGAGGATCGACCGGCCGTCGTTTGTCCACCCGTAGACCTGATTGTCCCAACCCCAGCGCGGCGTGAGGGGGCCGCGGGCGGGATAGTAGGTCAGCTGTTTCGGAATTCCTCCCGTGGCGGGGACCACGTAGACCTGCTCGTCGCCGTCGTACTGACCGGTGAACGCGATCCATTTCCCGTCCGGAGAAAACCGGGCGAAAAGCTCCATCCCCGGGTGGGCGGTCAGTCGGGCCGCGGTCCCTCCGGCCGCGGATGCAATCCAGATATCGCCGGCGTACGTGAAGGCGATTTTATCGCCGTGGATGGCCGGGAATCGCAGAAGTTTCGTCTGGGCCGCGGCCGGAATGGCGAGGGCGGCCAAGACGAAGATGGCGAGAACGACGGCGCCGAGAGAGAGAGGCGACGAACGGTGACGGATCATAAGTCCTCCTGGTCGATTCGACGGGCCGGAAGTCGCGAAGAGGCCCGCCGGCTTTCGCGAAAGCATGATAGCGCCGGGCCGAGAGGCGAGTCAATCATTTTCGGCTAAGGCCGGACCGATAGGCTGATCTTCAGAACGCCGCGGTCCTCGAGGGGGAAAAACCGGGCGGCCGGGTCCCATCGCCGCTCCCAGTTCTTATTATACACAAGGAAGATTTCGTTCCCCGGCGAGATCTGCCAGCGGAGCCGGGCGCTCCATCCGAGCTCCCGGGAAATATCGTCGTACTGGATGTAATTCATGAAACCGAGGTCGGGCGAGAGGAAAAAATCCGCCTTGAATTGGTAAACGTTCTCGCGGAAATTCCCTTGGGGGAGACGGCCGCGGACGAAATCGACATTGAACGAGACGTTGGCGTACCCGTCCAGTTTGGCCGTCAGCCCGACCGTCGCTTCGTTCAGCCGGCCGGAATAGAATTCCCCCAACTTGTAGCTCGCGTTAAGGACGACGGGGCGTCGGGTCGCCGAGTCGAACGAGAATTGAACGTTGGTGAAATCGTAAGATCCGCGCGGCAGGACGACGCCCCGCGAGATTTCGAATTCATTAGGCAAGACATCACGATTGGGATTGATCTCGAATTGGCAACGATCACCGCTTTCGGTCCGGAAGCTGAGGGGCGTCAGCATGATCCGGCTCGTCTCCAGGTTTCCGGCGAGGTCCCAGTAATAGTCGAAGCTGGTCTGGAAGAAAAATTGCCGGACGAGACGATCGAGGACTCCGCCGGACGGCCGCGGCTGGTAAGCCAGCCGGACATAGAAGGTCTGGATGCCCTGCCGCATCATATAGCCGAGACCGGGGTCCAAGGCTTCGCCATAGAAAGCGTAGGTCGTTTCGACATTCCAGAGATCGTTCGGATAGTTGGCCCGGAAACCGAACCCGTGATGGCGGCCCGTCGTTTTGTCGTTCCAGTTGTAAGCGCCCCAGGCGGCCAGCATGAGGTTTTTATTGCCGAGGAATTTGGATGTCGAGTAGTTGAAGTCGGCCCCGGCCAGAGTATTTTTTCCGCCCGTCGGGCTGCCGTTCGTGAGAATCACGCCGACCTTGCTTTCGGCGAAAATGTTGCGGGTCATTCGGGCGGCAAAGAAATTGCGGCCGGCCAAGCCCGCGTAGTCGCCCGTTTGAACGTCCAGGGCTGAGACGTTGATGTCGCCGATTTTTCCATAGAGCTTCGTCCCGAATCGGACCGGAATTTGCTCGCCTTGGTAGAGCCCGATCCGGCGGCTGAAAAAGGGCATAAAGCTGACGCTCGAGCTGAAACTGAAGGTCTCGGAGCCTTCGAGGAAAAACATCCGCTTTTCCGGAAAGAAGAGAGGGAAACGGGTCAGGTTGATGCGCCGTTCATCGACCTCGGTCTCGGCGAAATCCATGTTATAGCTCACCGCCCCGACCAGGTTGGGAGTGAAATTCTTATAAATGTCGAATCCGCCGTCGAGATGGGAATCCCGACCGGCCGCCCCGGGGACGCCGGTTTGAGAACTGGCCAGGCCATAAGGACGGAAGGTGATCCCTTTGCCTTGCCGAACGCCCTGGATCCCCGTCAGCGAGGCCGCCTCCATCGGATTGTTGAAATTACTGTCCCGGGTCGTCCCGGCGAGCCGGATCGTTTCCATCTTGCGGGGGATGGCCCGCTCGACGTTAATGCCCCAGACGGAGAGTCCGGGCTTGAACGAAATCGTTTTGAAGGGGATCCGAAGCTCGGCGCTCCATCCCGTTTCGAGGACCCGGCTTTTGGCTTCCCAGATACCGTCCCAGTTGAGGCTGGGATTTCCCCCATAGGCCAGGCCTTCGCTCCGGGCCCCGAGCGGATTGACGTAGAAGACGTAGGCCGTCCGTTTATCCTGGAACGGATCGATCAAAACGCGGATGAGGTCGTCGCTCGCGACCTGCGGACCGTGGCCGAAGCCCATCCCATGCTCTTGGGAACCGCCGGCGTTGTCGTGGGCCATCGTGTTGGCCGCGATCCGCGCCGGCTCGCTGTCGAAACAGAGGATCCCGATGTAGAGGTTCGCTTCGTCGAAGAGAACCCGCAGCTCCGTCTTTTCGGTCGGCGCGGAGTCGGGCTCGGGCTCGGCCATCCGGAAATCGGCGAAGGGGATCGCCGACTGCCATACGGTGTCGGAGAGGCGGCCGTCGATTTTGGGCCCCTGGCTGACCCGGACGGCTCGGACCTCGGCCGCCTGCCCGGCCGCGGATAAAACGAGAAAGAGCGCGAGAGCGGAGAAGACGCGGATCGTCGTTTTCATTTCGTTTCATAGAATTGGAGATTTCGAGCCCAAAGACCCCCCATTCTAAACGTTCCCCCCCTCGTTTTCAATGGTGCCCATCGACACCTCACGCCCAGGATCGCGTCCGGTCGATTCTTGAAAAATCATTGACACGATTTTTCCAATCCATTATTATCTTTTTGCCTAGGGAACAAATGACCTAAAAGAAAAGCTCGGTCGGGGGAAGCTATGGACGAAAGAGAACTCCTGGATTCTTGGAAAGAGATCGCCGCCTTCCTCAACCGCTCCGTGATGACCTGTCATCGCTGGGAGGAGGAACTCGGCCTTCCCATCCACCGCTTGGACGGAACTCCCAAAGCCCGGGTCTTCGCCTACACGGACGAACTGGACTGCTGGAAAGCGGAAAAAATGCACGAGCACGAGGCCGAGCATCAGGCGGCGGCCGAAGCCAAGACCGCGGTTCAAGAACGCAGCAAAAGGATCATGCTTCATACTGCACCTCACCGCGCACATGCGGAGTTAATTGAGGAAAAACACGCCGATCACGGAATCGCTTGCCCCGGTGGGTTTTGGGCAAGGGCCCGTTGAATGGTTCGATGAGGATCAGGCCGTTGTCATCGGCGCGAACGGCCCGCAAGACTCCTTCGAGGGCGAACCGCTTCGCCGTCGAATAATGGACCTCGAGGACCTTGGCCATCTCGGGAACCGTAAGCCAACCCTCGCGGCGGAGCCGCTGCGCCAAACTCTCGATCTTGTAGGTTGTCCGGATGAATCGGATTATTTTCCTCGTAAAGGGAATTCCTGTGCCGGAACGAAGCCCACGGGCGTGGAGGATCCGGGCGATCTGTTTATCCGTCTGCTCGGCGGCGAGGGCGCGAACCATCTCCACGATATCGGCGGGCGTCCGTCTCAGATCCGAAATGCGCAAAGGCAGAGGACGCTCTAGATGAGTTGTGGCCCCACCCTTCCAGCGAATATCGATCCGGATCATCTCGTCACGCACCAGGGTAACATCCTCGATGAGCAGCCGCAACATCCGTTTCCGTTCCCGAGATGATGTCCGGCGATCGTTCCAGACTCGCGGCAGATCGGAAGCCAAACTCTGAATGCGCTCTCTATCCTCGGGGCCGACCGCGCTATCGCCGGTCTTGGAGGCGCGCCGGTATTCCTCTTCGGCTTGGGCGAGCCGGTTCAGTTTTTCGTTCCACAGTCTCTCGAGGTTATCGGCGACCAGCCGGTTCTCGGGACGCACGAGGAGATACTGATGCTGGGCGAGCTCGGCCTCCTCGCGGGCGCGTTCGACCTGGGTCCGGAGCAGCTTGTCCGCCTCAGCCTTGCGGGCCCGCAGCTCCTCAAAGACTTCCAGGGCGAGTTCGATCGTGGCGGGCGTGACGGCCTCGAGGACCGCTTTGGCCACAGTATCATCAAGCCCGGATCCCAAAATGACCTGACACACGATCCCGCCCTTTTGGATCGCCTCGTTCACGCACGTGTAGGTCGGGACGGAGCAGCCTTTGAAGACGTGGTAGCGGACGCTCATGCGCCGGCCGCAACGACCGCAGATCGCCAGCCCTTGCAGCAGCGCCACGCCTTCGCGTGGGGCACTCTTCCGTCGATCCCAGCCGTATCCGGCGGCGTTGGCCCGAAGCTTTATCTGATTGGACTCGTATTCCTCCCAAGAGATATACCCGGGACAAGCGTTGGGCAAAAAGACCTTCCACTCGTCACGGGGGAGGCGCCGATAGCGTGTCGCCCCTCCGACGGCGACCTTCCGTTGGCGGCTTCGCCCGTAGACGTAAGCGCCCGCATACCGAGGGTTGTGAAGAATGTGAAGCACCCGGCTGTGTTCAAGCGGAACAAAGACGACCTCGCCGGCGCGGAGCCCCCCGGCGAGCCGCCGAGGAAACTTGATCCCCTCCGCGCTAAAGTGCCGGACGACGCGTTCGGCCGATCCCGTTCGACGAAAGGTCTCGAAGAGAAGCCTTACCGACCGCTCGATCTGTTCGTCCGGATCGAAGACGATCCGTTGCTTGCCGTCGTAGAGAAAACCTATCGGAGGCCGGAGCCAAAGCTCCCCTCGCCGGGCTTTGTTCAACTGGCCGCCGACCAACCGAGCGCGGAGGACATGCAACTCGGCTTCGCTCATCGTCCCCTTGAGGCCGAGCAAGAGTCGGTCGTTGAAATGGGCGGGGTCGTAGATCCCGTCCTCGTCGAGGATGAGGGTGTCGGCCAGGGCGCAGATCTCGAGCAACCGATGCCAATCCGTGGAGCTGCGGGCGAAGCGCGAGACCTCGAGGCCCATCACCACGCCGGCCCGTCCCAGTCCCACGTCGGCCACCAGGCGCTGAAAACCGCTCCGCTGCGCTCCCGCGGCGCCCGAAATCCCCAGGTCTTCATCGATCACGACGATCTGGTCGCTTGTCCAGCCCAGCGCCTGAGCCCGGCGCTTGAGATCATACTGCCGCGCCGTGCTCTCCCGGTTGTCCTGCACTTGGTGAAGCGAAGACTGCCGGATATAGAGGTAGGCGGCTCTTCGCAGATGACTTGCCGTCACCTTGTTGGAGCTGTTCATCTGCGCACCTCCCGCAGACAAACGAGGACCATGTTCGCCAGGATGGTCGCGATCTCGGGCCGCAACGAGATGGGCAGAATCGAGGACTCCTCCACGGGCGCGGGCCGGCGGCCAGTCAAAGAAGAAAGAGCTTCGATCCAAGCCGCCATCCCCCGCGTGGTGAATAAGACGAGACCGTGTCCTCGCGGGCCCTCGGGCGTGACGGCGAGAGCCTCTCGGCGCAAGGCTTCGTAATGCTGGGCGAGAGTCTCGGCGTCGAATCCGCGGCCGGCCATCAGACCGTCTCCTGGCGACGCCGTCGTTTTTTTTTCCGCCGCGTCAGGGCGCGGTCAACCGAACGCGGGTTGAGGCCAACTCCGAAGTGTTCCTTGATCGCGTCCGCCAAGCTTCGGGATCCCTCGCCCTTGTGTTCATTTTTCCACTGCTCGGCGAAATCCAGGACCTCATCGGTGCACTTGTGCGCCCGCCGCGGTCCGCGCCGTTTCGGGATAAGACCCGGGAGGCCTTGGGTATCGAAGATGGCTTTAGTGGAGTAGAACGCCTGGCGACTGGTTCCGAAGGTTCGGGCCACTTCGGCCACCGGCCTCTGATTCAAGCGATGCCGCTTCAACATCTCGTACTTGACCTGGACAAGGTCGTCGGGGTCGAAAAAATCGCCGTGGAGGAAAGCGTCGTCTCTGACGGCTTCCGGATGGGGATGAAGGGAGTTGGCCGCACGCAGGGCGGCCTTTTTGCCATCAGTACGAGAAAAAGCTTGTCGCCTCATAAGTGTCATATTAAATATATACATATATATTAGAGTTGTCAAGTCCTTTATCTGAAAAAATATCATAAATATCAACATTTTATCAATAAAGGCCACCCTGGGAATACTTGCAGACGGAGCTATCTGGATGTATTTATCTTGACATAATGGATGTAATTTCGTTGACACCCTCCCGGAAACCACACCCGGCCTCATCGTCCGCCTCCGCCAACCAAGCGGGCCAGTTCGATCAGGTCCCCCACCCGAAACAACGAGCGACCGGCAGCGATACTGACGTACGGATCCGCGGCCGCCGCGTCTGTCCAGCCGATAGGGATAGACCAATACGTTCCATCGGGAAGCTCCACGGTGACCCTCTCTTCGCCCCATAGAAGTTTGCGAACGACCAAGCGTAACGGTCGGCCTCTCAGGGGATGAAATGGGTGGACGATCCGAACATGCTGCGGTTCTGCCGAATGACCTGCATTCGACAGCCCTGAACAAGGAGAGCGTGGAAACGGCTTGGGATAACCGGGGGCGGCTTCCTGGCTTTAGCCATAGCCGCGGCCGCATACCTCCTCTTTGTCCCCCAGCCGCTACTGCCCCTTCCGGACGATAAACCTTCGCTGGCCATCGTCCAATTTGAAAATCCCGGTGTTAACGGCAACCTCAAACCCTGGACGACCGCCCTGCCGGACCTCCTGATCACCGACCTCATGCAGTCGAGATACGTGACCGTGCTCGGCATCACCGACACGTACCGCAAGCTCAACGACATCAAGCTGGCCGGGGCTGATCGATTCTCGACCGAAGACCTGAAAAAGGTTGCCGCCGTCGGCAGGGTAGACCATATCGCGACGGGAAGCCTCAAGAAAACAGGCCAAGATATCACCGTCGAAATAGCCGTCCACAACATCAAAACCGGCGCGGTAGCCCCCGCTATCGGAGCGACATTCCGTAAAGAGGAAGAGATTTTCGCCGTCGCGGACGGACTGACCCGAAAGATCAAGCTGGCCTTGGGCTTGAATTCTCGATATGTCACACGCGACATCGATAAGAAAGCAGAGGAGATCTCGACGAATTCTCCCCAGGCTTTCAGGTTTTTCAGCCAGGGGTATCGTTTGGCCGGGATCTCGAAATATCCGGAGGGCATCGCCGTTCTTCAGAAAGCCGTCGCGATCGACCCGAAATTCGCCCTGGCCTACAAGTATCTTTATCGGGCCTGCCAGAATTCTCTCCGCGCGGATGACGAAGCAAAATATGTCCGGAAAGCCGTCGACCTGGCCGGCCGGCTTTCGGAGAGAGAGCGGGGCCAGCTCCTCGTTCTTTTTTATGAAGGTTATGAGGAAGACGCGGCCCGGCGAAAAGAATCCCTGGAAAGGCTGGTTCATTATTACCCCGACGATTGGGTCGGCAGCAACAGATTATTGAGCGAGCTGATCGACTTGGAAGAATGGGACAAGGCCCTCCCGGTCGCCGAACACGCCTTGCGAGCGAACAAGACCGACTGGAGTCTATGCGGTAAACTGATCCAGTGCTACGAAAACCTGGGCCGAATCGAAACCGCGGACGACCTCCTGAACCGATTCGTCAAGGATAATACCAATCCTCAATATGGGGATTCGACCCTGACGTTCCGCACCTGGTATTCGATCCGGCGGGGGCGCCTCGATGAGGCGCTCAAGACCGCCGAGGCGGTCATGGGCAAGTATCAGAACCATCCCAGCCACATGATCCTGAAAGGGAACATTTACTTTTACCGGGATGAATTCGAGAACGCCGAGCGGGAATTCCAAAAAGGCCGGGCTCAGACCGACCCGAGCATCCGGCTTGAAGCCCTGATGTTGTCCAGAGACCTGAGCCTCATCCAAGGCAAGGTCGAAGCGGGGAGAAGCCGGCTGGAATCATGTCTCAAAGAGATCGAGAAGATCGAAAGCGCAACGGGCAAGAAACCCATGCCCGAGTCGCTTCTCCTGGGGCGAAAGAATTCGATCCGCCTGGAACTGGCCTATCTCCATCGGCTCGCGAATCGCCTTCCCGAAGCCCTGGCGACGATCGAAGCCGCCTTGAGTGATGTCGAGAAGCGGGCGTCCAAGGAAGAGTCGTCCCCACCGCTCGAACTCCTGCACATGAAAGCCCTCCTCACCCTCGATTTGGGCAGGCTGGAGGAGTTCGAAAGCCTAGCCGAGAAGATCAAAAAGCAGATTGAAGAGCGGGACAGGCCGAGACACATGAGAGTTTATTATCATTTGCTCGGCCAACGAGAACTGAAAAGAAACAACGCCGAAGGCGCGGTCGAATATTTTTCGAAAGCGGTCGACTTGCTCTCCGTCCCGGGGATTGGCATTGTGAGCACCGGCCCGGATCCCAGATATTTCTATTCGTTGGCCGAAGCCTACGCTTTATATGAAAGCGGGAGCATGGCCCCGCGGGCGCTGCCGCTGTACGAAAAAGTCACCCAGCCGATCGTCAACCGGCTCCACTCAGGCGACCTTTACGCCAGAAGTTTTTACCAAATCGCGAGAATCTATGAGCGCGTCTTTCTGAATCCCCGGTCCACGACCGAGGCGAAGAAAACAAACCGCGCCAAAGCCATCGAAAATTACCGCAAATTCCTCGACCTTTGGAGGAACGCCGACCCGATTTTTCCCGAGGTCGAGGACGCCAGACAAAGGCTAGCCCGGCTTCATGCTCAATAACCGGGCGGCCCTTTACTTTCTATATAGAAAGATTTAATATTCAAGCATGGAAAACATTGGAAGTCAATTAGGCGCCGGGCCTCCCGCCGGCACGCTCCAGGTCACTTTATTCGTGCCGAGCGTGGATCGCGAGGGTCTTGGCATCGACCAGGAGTACTGGCGCGAAGAAACGTTGAGAACGTTTGGGCGCCTGTTTCGAGGCGCAACGGCGTTCCCGCCGGGACGGGGCGTGTGGCGCGACGATTCGCGCGGCGGCGATCTCGTTTTCGACGATACCATCCTCGTGACATCGTATGTTGTTCCGAGGGCGTTCAACAAAACGGCTATGCGGGATCTCCGTCGTTTCCTTCATCGTCTCGGACGGGAGGGACGGCAGGGCGAGGTCGGCATCGTTATCGGAGGCAGCTACTATGGGATCACGAAATTCGACAAAAGCTAAGAACGACAGAGAATTCCAGGCACGAGTCGGGAAATCCATTGGAGCGGCGCGAATCGTCGCCATCCCGGGGCTCCCGAGTTCGGGTCCGTTGGATCTCCTCCAACTACGCGCGGAGGTGGCGCTTAGATTGAAGTCGACGGGCGGACGTCCGACAGATCCGGATTGGAATGTCCAGCGCCTTGTTTCTTTTCGCGACGAGCGTTGGAGGCAACTCGAGGAACTCGCGAAGGTCGTAAGCACGGGCGGACGTAAGGTCAGTCCCGGACAACTCGTCGCGATCCTGATCGAACGTGCTTTGGAGAACATCAACCCTCCTCCACAATAATATTCGCATGCAGAGGACGCCAAACAGCGCCCGGCTAAGATCGAGGCGGAGTAGGTCAAATTCCGGCAAAGCGCTTCACTGAGCGCGTTTGATACGTTCGACGGCGCCAAACCCCGATTTTAAAATCGGGGTAAAAGCGCCGCTCAGTATTAACCCTGAGAATACCCCGGCCCCGGCCTTGCCAGGACCGGGACTGGGAAGCCCGGCCCCGGGCTTCAGCCCGGGGAGTCGAATGGGTTGATTTCGATATAACGAAAGATGATTACGCGGCTTCCCCGTCCCCGCGGCGAAAGTAACAATATCTAACATTTTATACCATTATCTAACATTTCCCCCATGTTGCTTGACGTCCTAGAACCGTCGCCTTATCTGTTAGGTGGGTGGACAAATGGCAGGGAAAAGGAGGTGAGGCCCTTCAGCCGATAGAAAACGCATTAAAGGGGACATCGTAAAGGAATTTTAAGGTCCACTAAGCAGGAGAAAAATGATGAAAAAAATCGTCTTGTACCTGGTCGTTCTGGTCCTTTTGGCCGTCTCGCCGGCGGTCTCCGTACGCGCCGATAACCCGCAGGTCGGTCCGCCGATATTTTTTTCGGGATGGGGCCGGCCGACGATCGACGGCATATTCTCAACGGAGGAATGGGGCAATGCCGCCTGCATGTCCTTCGATGTAAACCTGCCAGGAGGCACAACAACTGCCTTGGCGTATATCATGAACGACGCTTTGAGCCTTTATGCGGCCGTGCTCATTCCGGGCCAGGCTATGGATTGGGGTTCGGTCATTTTCGAGTTCGACAACGATAATTGCGGGGATCCGATACGCGATGAGGGAGATGATATATTCCAGATCAATACCAGTCCTTTAGACCCTTATCACCCTGTCGAATTTCAAGACTTATTTCGTACTTACGCTATTGAAAACGGATGCTGCGAAAATTGTCTGTGCGGACGCCTGGATAACGGATACGGCGGATGGTTAGACGGGCAAGGCCAAGCTTTGAATGATGGGACATACAGCGTTTATGAATTTTCGCATCCCCTCGACAGCTTGGATGACGCCCATGACTTCAGCCTCAAGCCGGGCGATACGGTCGGATTCACAATATTTGTCTCCATTCAAAACATCCCGTCATTCTATCCTGCGGCCATTGGCGCAAACGCATTATTCGGGGATATCGTCATTATGCAGCCCATGCCGCAAGATATTGTCGATTTTATCGCTGGACTTTCCGATCAGGCCTTCATCAACAACCCCGCCCAAAGGAAAAACGCCTTCGAGGAGAAGCTCAAATCAATCGAAAAGATGATCGATGCCCATAAGTACGCGATGGCCATCGACAAGCTCCAGCAGGATATTCGGCCGAAAGGCGACGGCTGTTACGGAGGCAATCCGCACAACGATTGGATCGTGGGTTGCGAAGTTCAAAAGGAATTCTTAGTCTTGGTGGATGCTTTAATAGAGTACCTGACGTCACTCCTGTAAGCGCGTCAGGGCGCTGTCGCTTAGAAGTCCAGCCGGAATCCGAAGCGGATCGTGCGTTTGCCGTAAACGGCGCTCGTGATCCGATAATCGGGCCTTAAATACTTGATCCCGGTTTGGCCTGCTCCCTCGGCGGCGGGCTCCCAACGGTCGATGTCGTTCAGGCCGACGATCGAAGCCGTTGAGCCCAGAAGATTGACGATGTCGACGTACAATCCCAGCCGGCCCGCGGCGCCGACGCGCCGGCCTTTTTCCAGCCTCAGGT
>Ga0315288_10006177_pt1 | contig 15174 bp, 9 predicted proteins | sample YL17G11_20_MG_FD_203454 | JGI IMG/M metagenome (GOLD analysis project Ga0315288, IMG submission 203454) | Sediment microbial communities from Yellowstone Lake, YNP, Wyoming, USA - YL17G11_20 | ecosystem: Environmental > Aquatic > Freshwater > Lake > Sediment | place: USA: Wyoming | collected... | reverse complement strand
CCGAATGTGCGCAAGAAATCGGCGCGCGCGGCGGACAACGCGTGTTCGCGCAGATCACGCCGGGTAACGGCGTCGAAGAAGTATTTCGGCAAGCCGGCTTCAACACGTACGCGCGCGAAGAGATTTTTTGTTTGTGTGATTGGCCCCCCGCTTTGACGAAAACAGATTTACTGCGCCGCCAGCGCGCGCGCGATGGCTGGAATCTGTTGCGTCTCTATACCGAACTCACGCCGCGCCCGGTGCAACTCACCGAAGGCATGTTGTCGCCGGAAGGACAAGGCGGCAAGATGGGTGATTGGTGGGATCAATCGCGCGGCGCGGGCTACATTCTAGAAGCGGAAGGCGAATTGGCAGGGGCAGTGCGGATTCGGCGCGGACGCGCGGCATACTGGCTGCGCCTGGGGCTACATCCGCAAGCGCGCGAGCACGCCGACGAATTATTGCACGGCGCGCTGTCGTTGCTGTGGGCGGCGTCGCATCAGCCGATTTATTGCAGTGTGCGCGATTATGAAAGTGGCATCGCGCTCGTGTTGGAAGCCGCAGGATTCCGGCGTCAACAGACGCGCAGTCTGATGGTCAGGTCTATCGCGGCGCGCGCCAAAGAACCGTTCCTCAAATTGATCCCTGCGTTAGAAAAACAGCCCAGGCCCGCGGCGAGTGTGGTGCAACAGGCAAAGTAGGGAATGCTGATGCCAGCATTCTCTACTGAAAAATTACAGTTGCCCCACGATCTCGTATGCCGTGCGCGGGTCTGCGAAAAAGCGGATGTTATTGGTACCGCTCTCAATCGGTCGAATCTGGCTTTGCCGATTCCCGCGCTCGTCTAACTTATAGCCGTCTGATTTCCCCGTGATGAGACCATCGAGCGAAACAACTCCAGCGACGGTGCTGGCATTGCGCACGATCCAACGATTCGATGCGACGCGCTCAAGTAGAATTCCCAACTGCGTCGCGTCTCCTCCCGTGACTAGACTCTCTACACGGACCGACCAATTTGCACCGGTCAATTGCGTACCTGCGCCAAGATAGAATGTTTCCAGCGCGCCATCCGTGTGGTTGAGCCAGGCGACGCCGCCGTTCAACGAATAATCTCCAATCCGTTTTGCGCCGCGCGTGTTCGAGAACAGGAGCACATCGTTCCATTTGCCGCGCACGATCTGTAAACCAAACGCGTCTTGCGCGCTGACCGGCTTGCCGTCCATCGTCGCGGCAAGCGGCGTGATATTGCTGATCGCTGGCGCGGCGGAGTACGGTTCGATGATCGAAATGAAGGATGCGTTTTTCGCTTTGCGGCGCGCGATCACGAGCGGCACTTTTTCAGGCGATGTTCCGTCGCCCACGAGCGCGGCAACCATTCCTTCTGTCGCGATCACCTGCGTGCCGGGCGCGCCCGCCATAAACAAGCGCACTTTTTGATCGGACGCGATGAACCACTCAGCGCGCCACGCAGCATCGGTTTTGGCGCTGGTGATCTTGCTCAAATACTCGTAGCCATTTGCTTTGCCGAGGATGGTCGGCTGTAAGTTCAAGTGGCTTGAGAAGCGTCCGTAATTATGGTACACCCAGTCGAAAGTTTCTTCTACTAGACCATCTGCCTGGAACACATCCACCAGATATTCGTCGTTCAGCAAGAGCGTGCGCGCCAAGTTCACACTGCCGTACGATTTTGTTGTTGTGGCGCGTGCGACTTGCAGAGATGTGCCCCGCGCGAAAACATCCAGTGTGCCGACGGGCGCGCGCAGTTGGGATTTCTCACTGACGACGATGAGGTTGTGGGCGAGCGATTGTTTGTACCAGCCGGTATGCACCGGGTCTTCGTACTTGATCGAACCAGCATCCGGCGCGAGCATGCGCCCAACCCCAAACAAGACGATGCCGAGTTGGTCGGGATGACTATGCCCGCCTTCATAGCCCATATAATTCAGCACCACTTGTTTTGCGTTGAAATCTTTCCCCGCGCGCAACACCGCCAAGCCCGATTTTGCGAAATCTGCGCTTGGCCACGGCAGCGCCGGCGCTTGCGGCAATTCGCTCACGCCAAAAACAAGCGCTTCAAGCGACACGCGATCACTCGCCCGCAAAACGTTGAGATACCGCGCATCCTGCAAATGCCGATACGCGGCTTCGTAGTAACGCCTGCGATCATTCGCGCCGAGATAAACTTCACGACCATCGTTGATCACCGGCAAGCGCATCGTCGCGTCAGCATACGCAATCGGAAAATCGAAGAGCGCTTTATAGCCGGTCTCGTGGTAGAAATCAATCCCCGCGTGATAGGCGGCTTCGGCGAGCGGAGCCAATGCCTGCAATACGTAAAACTGATAGTGCATCGAGCCCTCATACCACAACCCATCAGGCGTGACGCTCGATTTCATCTGATAGAAAAAACCGCTTCCTTTCTTGTATAGTGCGTGTTCGACGTACTCTTTTTCGCCCAACGCAAAACCGATGACGCCGATGCCTGAGTTGTACCACGATTGATGATTGTGGCGTCCCTCGTTGTTCACTATCAACAACTCTGCTGCCGGGCGCAAGATATTTTTCGCGATATTGTCGCGCTCGGCAGGGGACAGCGTATCGTAAATCAAATCGCATGCCCAGGCGAGTGGAATGACCCATGCCGCTTCGTTGATGCCTTGCGCGGTGGCGCGTCCACCCGCGCTCGCCTTGTCGCCGGTTTTCCCATCTTTGTCATGAATCTCATAACTGAGATACTTGCCAGCGTACGCGACCAGAATTTCTTTCGATTTGTCGGCGTACTTGTGTTCGCCGGTCAGTTGCCACAGCAACGCGAGATCGCGCGCCGCGTTCGACAGATCGTAGTGCTTTTGCGTGATCTCGTAATCCTCCCCGCCGGCGTGGTAATAGCCGCCGCCGGTATCCGGCAAGACAATCGTGCGGGTTGACCAGACGAACGCGTTCGCAGAGACCGTTTGAAACGCGGTCTTCGCCCAATCGTACTTGGCGATCTTTTGCTTGATCTCGGCGATCTCTGCCGCGTTGAGCAAAAGATTCGGATGCTCGTTCGATAATTCAATTTTCACTTCGGATTCCGTGCGCTCATTCGATAATTTCATCGCGTCAAAATACAAGACGGTGCTGGGATTGGGATTGTGACTCCAACCAGACGAGGCGATCTTGAAATAGTCTACCTTGTTCCAGCCGACCGGATTCCGCGTCGCGGCAAATTCCTTGAGCGGAATCTGGAATTTCCGCCAGCCGGTCCAGTCTATCACGATTTCGAATTTGTAATAGTCATCATCCGATGTTTTGTCATCTTCCGAATACGCCACCAGTTCAATCGCCGTCTTGTTCGCAGCGGCGGAGTACGCCCAGAAGCTGAGATACTTGTACCCGGTCCAATCATGCGGAATGTCTATCGCGACGACCCGATTGTTCTCGACGGTGTTCTCCCACTTGCCGGACGATTCCCCTTCTTTGACTTGCTGCTTGCTCAGCGTGAAGCCGGCGCTCGGCTTTGCCCAGCGGTCGGCATATTTTGAATGGAACTTGGCGATATTGAGATACCCTTGGGGCGGAGTCTCTCCGGTCTTGACGACCGTTTCGGTATCCTGAACATAGCCCTGCCAGATCGAGATGTCTTTCTCAAAGTTTGAGATGAGCAACCCCTCCGACTCGGCGGAGGATGGCGTGACAGTCGTCCCTGCCGCGGTGGGGGAGGGAACAGCCGCCCCGGCTGTGCTTGAAGGCGTGATATTTGGAGATGGAGTGCACGATGTGGAGATAAAGATGATTATTGCGCTGAGTCTCAACCACTTGAGCATCTGGCGCGGCTGTCGCAGGTTGTTCCACATAGTTGACTCCTCCTTTCAAGGGGGTCACCCTCCCGCAGGCGCACCTGCGGGAGGGCTTCGCGGAGGAATGCAAGACGCCTGGCGCGCCTCACACACTACTTGGTTTTGGCAAGGATGTCGTTGATCTTTGACACGAGACGTCCCACTGCCTCTTTGGCAGTCGCCTTGCCATTCCACACTTCACCCAACTCGGCGTTCTCGGCGGTCGCGATTTCGTCGTAGTTGGGGGTAAGCGGATCATACATCGAGAACAGGTTACCCTTGCCCAGGAGCAATGGCAACTTGTTGACTCCCGGCAATGCTACCGGCTTGAGGAAGCGATCGGATTTCTGATAGTCGGTCAACGCCGGGACCATCTGCTGAAGGTCCAAGAGCATGTTCACTCCCATCGAATCGGGACCGGCCAGGAACTTGACGAACCGCCACGCCTCTTCGGGAACCTTGCTTTGCGCGGTGATGGCGAAGCAGCTGCCGTCGGCGCGGTTGACTTGGGCTTTTCCCATTGGCAATGGCGCGATGTCCCACTTGAAATCTTTGACCGTCTGGTATTGCGGAATACGCCAGTGACCGATGATCTGCATTCCGGCTTTGCCCGCGAGGAACATGTCCGTGATGTTGGCGCGTTCGGCGCTGCTGGGCATGACATGGTGCTTGTTCGTCAGATCGCCGAGCCACTGAATGGCATCAATCGCGGCGTCGTCCATGAGAAACTTGGTCGGCTTGCGGGGATCGTCAAAGGTGTTGTGCCCGCTCTTGCTCCAGACGATGACCGGCCAGTACGAGGTCCAAGTGTCCACCCCGAACTGATCGTTTTTCCCGTCGCCATTGGTGTCCTTGGTCAGTTTCTGTGCGGCAGCCAGAAAGTCATCCCACGTCCACCCTTCTTTCGGAGCGGCAATGCCGGCGGCAGCAAACATATCCTTGTTATAAAAGACGGCCACCGCGGCGGAGTCGATCGGGAGACAGTGGAGCTTGTTGTTGGTCTTGTACAGGTCGGCGACAGCGGGATCGTACTTGGTGAGGTCAATTCCGTCTCGCTTGGCAAAATCGTCGACGTAAACCAATGCATTCTTGGTTGCGAGCGCGTAGGCGTTGTGTGTCGCTGGGTAGATGACGTCAGGTGCGGTACCGCCGGCGATCATGGTCTGGAGTTTGATCCAGTAGTCCGTGCCACTGCCTACATTTTCAAACTCGATCTTGACGTTCGGATATTGCTTCTGATAGGCTTCGATGATGGGCTTGGCAACGCCGTCGATGCGCACTTGGTCCCAACGCATGTACCAGCGCAACGTGACGGGTTTCGCCTCCGTCGGTTTCGGTGCTTCGGTCGGCTTGGGTGCTTCAGTCGGCTTGGCCGCAGCAGTGGTCGGCGTGGCCGCCGCGGCAGTGGTTGGCGCGGGGGCTGGGGCAGTGGTTGGCGCGGGGACTGGGGCAGTCGTTGGCGCTGCCGTCGGCGCGGCACAAGCCGCGAGCGCGACCAGCGTGAATGCAAGCACAAGCAAAACGACCAATGACTTGGTCCAGGTCAGGTGTTTCATTTTGTCCTCTTCTCCTTGTGTTCAAATGTAGTCTCAAGTTATCGAATTATTGTGAGTATTTGTCGGCTTGTCATCCTCCTTTTCTTGCGGTGCAAGGATTTCCAGCTATCCTTTTACGCCGCCAGAACCAGTTAACGCGATCCCTCCGATAAAGTACTCTTGCGCAATGAAAAAGACCGCGAGAGGCAGTATCATCGCCACGGCAGCGGCTGCCATGAAGATATTCCATTCCATGAAAAAGTCGTTGCGAAAGGCGTTCAGTCCGAGCGCGACCGTGTAGTTTGAATCCTTGCTGATATAGATCAGCGGGCCCAAAAAGTCATCCCACGAGCCCAGGAACTCAAATACCATCAGCGCGCCGAGCGCCGGCTTTGAGAGCGGCAGGATGATGCGCCAAAAGATGTCAAAGTGATTACAGCCGTCAATCTTGGCGGCATCATCCAATTCGGTTGGAATGGTCATAAAGTACTGCCGTAGCAGAAAGATGTTGAATGCGCCAGCGAAAAACTGGGGCACGATGAGTGGCAACAGGCTGTCGAGCCAGCCCAGATTCTTGAACAAGATGAAACGCGGAATGATAAGAATCTGGAAAGGGATCATCATAGTGCCCAGAACGACCAGGAAGAGCACATCCCGTCCAGGGAAACGCAGCCGGGAAAAGCCGTAGGCCACCAGCGAACAACTCAAGATCTGTCCGATGATGTTCAAAGCGGCAATGAGCAGGCTGTTGCGATAGTAGATGGCAAACGGCTTTACGGTCCAGGCGGTCACAAAGTTCTGCCATACGACCGGATTGGGAATCCACTCCATCGGAATTCTCAACGTCTGCTGGGGTGTCTTGAGTGCCGTGGTGATGGTCCAAGCGAATGGAACCAGGAGCACGAGCGCAATACCCACCACAAGTAGGTAGATGATGGCTTTTCCCAGGATCGCTGAGAGTTTCAGTTTGTGTGGGCGTTGTGGCGGCAAGGCGCGGAGAGATTTTCGCGAATACATGGTTAACCTGCCTTTCCAAATGTGCTTTCATAGTAGACCCAGGTCTTGGAAGATCGGAACACGAGCACGGTGAAGGCCATCAATATCAGGAAGAAGACCCAGGCCATGGCCGATGCGTATCCCATGTGGAAGCGTTGGAAGGCGTGCTGATACAGGTAATAGACGTAGAACAGCGAAGCGTACCTGGGTCCACCCTGGGTCATTACGTATGCCTGAGTGAAGAGCTTGAACGAGTCCATCATGCCCATCACCAGGTTGAAAAAGATGATCGGGGTCAGCATCGGCACCGTGATACTGAAGAACTTGTGCCATGAATTCGCGCCGTCGATTTCGGCGGCTTCATACATCTCAGGAGCGATTCCTTGCAGGCCGGACAAATAGATGATCATGTTGCGTCCCAACATGCCCCAGACTGCCATGGTCATGAGAGAGGGCAAGACCCAGTTTTCATCGAGCAGCCAAGCCGGCCCCTGAATTCCAAACGCCGTCCACAGGACGCTGTTGATGATGCCGAATTGGGGATTGAAAATCCACATCCACAGCATCGAAACGGCGACGGGCGGGAGGACGACCGGCATGTAGTAGATCGTGCGCCAGAGACCGCGGAACTTGATTCTTTGATTCAAGAGGAGCGCGGTTGCAATTCCCACAATGATCCCGAGCGGCACGCGTCCCAGCGCGTAGATCGACGTCACTTTGAGGGATTGCCAAAAATACTGGTCCTGCACGAGCTGAATATAGTTTTCCCCACCGATAAATTGGGGTGAGCCGATCAGATCCCATTCTGTGAAGCTCAAAACCAGGGACGCCAAGAAAGGACCTAAGGTGAAGATCACAAACCCGATGATCCACGGGGAGATAAACAGGTAGCCCGTCAGCCACTCGCGTCTCCCCCCTTTCTCGCGCGGCACCGCTTGCGCACCCCTCGCGTGGGGGTCAGCCGTTCGCGCGGAGAACGGCTTGTTCGTTCTCAAGAACTGAGCCATGATTTGCCTCCTCTTGTCGTCTGCAATCGGGCTTGGCCGAAGGTTACGTGTCGTGACCATTGTCTGATGTCTGGCGGAAGAAAACTCAACGGGTCCTCCTCTTCCTCTGCATTGTCCAGGATGCACTCGTATTAGACTACTAACCTCCCGGGGTTGAAAACGCGCGCGCCGCAATATCCGGTCGCAGCAACTTGGTCAACGTCTCGACAAAATAGTAATCTCCGTAGATCAGGCCATGGTCGGCGAGATTGTGCGGCACGGAGCGTGTCCCATGAAGGAGAACACACGGAAAGTTCGTGCTGCGCGACGAGTATGTCTGCCAGAGTGACAGCGTGATATTCTCGGCAAACTCGCGCCACCGGGCGGAGCGTTCCGCGCCTGTTTCGATCGCGGCGAGTTCGAGCAACCCGGAAGCCATCACCGCCGCTGCCGATGAATCGCGGTACGTATTGGGAATATCGGGCGAATCGTAATCCCAGAACGGCACGAGATCTTCTGGCGCGTGGGTCAGCGCGTACCCGGCGAGGCGTTGCGCAACCCCACGAAAAACTTCATCGCCGGTTCGACGGTATGTGTCCGCAAAGCCATACAAAGCCCAGGCATGTCCACGGGACCAACATGAAGTGGAGCTAAGACCTTGATGTGTCGCTTGCTGCAGAAACGCGCCGGATTCCGGATTGAAATCGCCAACATGCACGGTCGAATTGTCGGGACGCACAAGTACCAGACGCGATGTGCGCGCATGGCGGGCAGCGACACGCGCGCAGCACAGATCGCCCGTCTGTTCGCTCGCCCAGAAGAGGAGCGAGAGATTCATCATCAAATCAATGTTCGTCCGCCCACGTTCTTCGGCTGTCCCGTCGATCAAGCCCCATGCCTGCAGGTATTCGCCTTTTGGGTTGTAGCGGCGCGTCAAGGTCTTCGCGGCTTGCACGGCATCTGGCAAGAGCGATGCGTCGCCGGTCAGGCGCGCGCCGAGAACATTGGAAAGCCAGAAGACGAAACCCAGATCGTGCGTGCGCGTTTCGTCCTTCAACGATGCCAGCCGATTCGCCCAGTCGCGTGCGCCCATCTCGAATTTCTTGTCGCCGGTGTGCGCGTACGCCAGCCACAACAAACCGACCCAAAAGCCATTGTTCCAATGCGCGGGAATGCGTTCGCGCGCGATGTACGTCCACGTTTCGCTTTCGCAACGTTCTGGAAAATCGGTCAGTGTCTCCAGGTTGTGGAGCGTGATTTCGAGACTGTAATCGAGCGCGGCTTGGAATTGCTGTTTCACCTGACCACCTCCTCAATTGTGTGAGGTTCTGCTGATGTAAAGCGTAACTGCTTGCCGATCCAGACGCGCGTCGCGTCCCCTGCGGAAAAATCGTGCAGCGCGTCGCCGCGAAAATTCGCGACGAGCCAGCGTGCATCCGTTTCGATCCCGTCCGCGATTCTGATGCCGCGCGTGTCACGCGCGAACGCGACCAGCATGCGCGTCTCTGCATCGGCGAGCGCGATCGCGCTCCCCGCCTCGCACGCTAATGATTCGACGCGTGGCGGCGCGGCAGTCGGATGTTCGATGGTAAGCGCGACGAGGAAACGCGTTGCAGTTGTCCAATCCGATGCGAGCATCAAGGTTTGTTGCGTATGTCGCAAAACCCAGTCCGGTGTGGATGATGACGGATACGCGACAATTTCTTGCTCACTGTTTTTTGCTTTGAATCGTTGTGGTTCAGCGACCGAGACGCGCAAACGCGTGCTGCCAACTAAATTCTCGAATGTCATTGCGAGGAGCGATTTCCGCGACGAAGCAATCTCCGAGTCGCTATTTGGGGATTGAATCGCTTCGCTCGCAATGACACTAGAAGTCAGCGGTGCGTCCGTTTGCAGCAGCCACACAAATTCGCGCGGCTCGCGCGACGCGAGATCGTCGCACAAAACGAGGCGCTTACCGCCGATGAAAAGCGTCTGCCGCGTGAATCGTTCGAGCGTCAGCGCGGGATCGTACGCCGCCGCCGCTTCGCCGCGCGTGTAGACGAGACGTTGACCCGCAAAATAGTCTTCGAGTTTGCCGCCCCATTCTTCGCCGAGTCCGTCCGCGACGTGATAAACGCCTTCGCGGTATTGTCCCTTCCCGTCCACCAAAACGGTGTTGTGGTGGCGCGATTCTTTTTTCTGGCTGTACCCTTCGTCCACCGCAAGATAATCGCTCCCGCGCACGACGATAAAACTATTTTCGTCCGGGTGCGCGTGTCCGGTTTTGATCGTCCTCCAACCGCGTTCACGATTGATGGCGTGCCCAATCGCCCACGCCTTGGCGCCGGTTGGCTTGCCGCACTTGAACGCGATGTACGCCGCGTTCGGCGACCAGTCGCTCCGCGCGCAGACCAGCCCCAAATCGGGAAACGCGCGAGCGCGCGGCAGGTCGTAAATCGGCACAGGCGCGACCGTTGGGTCATACCACAAGAACTCCAGGAATGCTTGCGCTCCCATGCCGGGACGCAGCAATCCTTCGCGGCGTTCGCGTTCCCATTCGCCTGTGCGCTCGAAATATTCCGCGAGCCACTGCGCGTGCCCGTTGCGATACACACTCGCGAGCCGATAGTAAATCGCGGCGGCGTGCGCGCTGCGGCGGTCATGGCAATCGCCGAAATTTGCCGTGTCTACGAGATTCGGCGCAGAGGTGTAGAGGCGATAGTAAAACGTATTCCGCAAAAATTCAGACTGGTACCAATCAACACCCGTTTGTTGTCGCAAAAGATCGGCGGCGATCAAGAGCCAGGGAACCCCATAGCACCAGTAGACGACGCCTTCATAGTCCGAACCATCTTCCGGCAACAACGCGAACACAGCGCGAAAATTTTCAACTGCGCGATTTGACCACGCGCGCGTTTCGGGGTGATCGTGTTCGAGCGCGTACGCGACGGTGGCGAGTCCGGCACAGCAAATCCAATTGTGATTCTGCCAGTACGCCGAACTCCACCAGTCCCCTTCTCTGGCAACTGCGAAATCGTAGAGGCGCGTCCCCTGCAAGACCAGTTTGGCGTGCAGCGCGGCGTGCTCGTCCGCCGGCATCAGGCCGCGCAGCCAATCGTGCGCGAGCCCCAACCCGAACAAGAGCCACGCCGCGTTGAGGTCGGTGTCAGGATGACGAATCACACCCCAGTGCGGATAACCGATCGCGATTCTGATCCATTGACGCGCTCGCTCAAGATAACGTTCATCATCGGTCAGGCGAAAAGCAAGCGCGAGGTTTGCAACTGCCATGCCGATGTTCGTGATGGTCTCGCGCGGATGTTCAACCGGCGGAAGGTAGGTCAGGTATGAATCCGCCTGGTCAATCAACCGCGTCAAACGCGCGCGCTGCGTCGTCTGGCTCGCCGCACGCCATTCGTCAATGGACTTGTTCCCGAGAAAGAGATGTCCTGTCATCACAACCACTCGCTGGTCAGGAGAAAATTGGCACGGCGCTGCTGCGCGCGTGCGACGATGGTCTGACGTGGTTGGCTTGGCGCGTCAGCGCGTGCCGGACTGCGCGCAAAGAAAATTTCGAATGGAACATTGGAATTGAGATTGATCTGGAACATTTTGTCTGCGTGGCGCAGCGTGAATTGAAAGCCAGTCACAAAATTGCGTCGCGCCGAAAATGTGATGAAGCGATATGCGCCGTCGTTGCCGAGCCGGTCTTCGGTATCACTCATCGTCACACCATCGAACTGGCAAACACCATCCAGATGAATGAGGCAATCGTACGTGTGCTCGCTTTCGGAATCGAGCAAGACGGAATCCGTAAAGACACCTTTCGACAACTTGAGCAGACGCGAAAAGCGAACATCGGGGTATGCCGCATCTGCCGCGAGCCAAAGCCAGGTTGAATCAGGTGAAACGATCCAGTTGAGAAGTTGCCCCGCGCATGGCGCCTGCGCCTTGCCATCAACGACGACGACATTGTGCGCGGCAGTCTGCTGAAACCACGCCGCGCGCGCTTCGACGCCATACAGAGGAGTGCCCGGGTCTGTGCTCCACGGAAAAATCTGGATGCCAAGCCGATCCAGATGACTGTGCGAGCCGGCATAGGGTCCAAAGGGAACACAAATCTCTTGCGCGTTCGCATCGTCGCGCACAACAGCGATGCCGATATACTGGAGACACACCGATTCGCGAGGTGGCATGACTGTATTCGTGATGTCATGCTCGGCGAACAACAACGCGCTCCAAACATCGCGCGGTCTGTGAGCGTAATTTTGGTTGAGCAGCCAGGCGAACTCCGGTTTGTTTGTTCGGGCGAAGGCGATCTCATAAGTCTCGCAAATTTCGGAAGCGAATGAGCCAGATGAATGATAAGCCCCGTCGTTGATCTGCGGAATTGAACCATCTGCGAAAGCGAGGGAAGCCAACGCAGACCACATCGCTTCTATGGATTGTCCCGCCGGACCGCGTTCGGCATATAGATCGCGTCCATTCGCGCGCGCGGCTTCGGCAAGTAGCGTGTACGCGAGCGCGACAAAGTTATGGTAGTACGGCGTTCCTTCGTATTCAAAGCCATCGGGCAGGATCGCGGCGGAGAGGTGCGCATGGAAACCCGCAGGACTGTCGAGTGAACGTTCGATGAGTGCATCGTCTCCGAGCGCATAGCCCAGTACGCCGAGCGTGGCGATGAGCCAGGCGTTGTAATTGCTCTTGGGGTTATGGACCAGTTCGCCCTGTTGGGCGCGCGTCAACGTCGCCGCAATCGGGCGCAGCAAATCATTGGCGATGAGCGCGTCTTGCGCAGGCGAGAGCATCGCGCGAATCAGATCGTAGGCGTGCGCGATGGGAATTGCCCAGATGGCTTCGGTAAGTGCCTGGTTAAAAACGCGTCCTTTGAGCATCCACCCCCGCGCGTCGCTGCCGCCAGCATAGTGGCTATAGTTGTGGGCGTACTGCATGAGAATGTCGCGCGCAGCGTCGGCGTACGTACCGTCGTTCGTGATGGTGTAGGCAAGCGCGAGATCGCGGGCGGCGCTGGCAATGCGGCGATGTTCAAGCACACGCCATGCCGCATCGAGTATCTCACCGACGCGCGTCTCGCCAAACGAGCAGCGATGCGCGTTCGGAGATGCTTGGGCGAACGTGAGCGCGCACCAGTGTTCCGGGCAAACGTAATCGTGCACCCATCCACCTGCAAGCGTAGGAACCAGTGCCGGATGGGCGACCCAGCTATCAGCGCAAGTGCGAATGAAGGAGAAAATCTCCGCTGCCCAGACGTATCGTTCTACGCGTTGTCGCGCGCGGTTTAGATCGGAAGGACTGAAAAGCGGCATCTTGTCCTATGCAAACCAGGTACCGCCATTGATTTCGATGATTTCGCCGGTGACGAACGCGCTCAGATCGGAGACGAGATACAAGACTGCGCCCGCGACATCTTCGGGTGTGCCGCCGCGTCCGACCGGAATGCCGGCGACTATTTTCTGCTGCACTTCGGGAGGCGTAAACGTGCCATGGAAGGGCGTGCCTTGAATGAAGCCGGGCGCAAGCGCGTTGACGGTGATGCCGCGCGGCGCGAGTTCCTTCGCCAAGCCACGCGTAAAACCCATAATGCCGGCTTTGGCGGCAGCATAAGCCGTCGCGCCGTTCCCACCGCCGTTGCGTCCGGCGAGCGATGACATATTGACGATGCGCCCCCAGCCGCGATGCATGAATGGAACCACCGCGCGCGAGCAATAGAATGCGGTCGTCAGGTTCACGCTGATCACGCGATGCCAATGCTCATCGGACATCTCGGCAATTGGCACACGACCGACCAAATGTCCAGCATTGTTGACGAGAATGTCAATGTGTCCGCCCAGGTCTTTGGCGGCTTGGGACAAAACTGGGTTGACCTCCGCGCTGTTCGTCGCGTCAAGATGCAGGTATGGGCATTGGCATCCCCTCGCGCGGATGATTTTGGCGGCTTCTTCGTCGTGGTCAAAGTACGTGATGGCGACATCCGCGCCACAGCGCGCCAGCGCGAGTGAAATCGCGCGACCGATCCCGATGTTCCCACCGGTGACCAGTGCGGTCTTGCCTTTCAGAGTAATCTCCATTGTGCTCTCCTTGAATTCGGGAGTTCAGAAGTTTGAAATAGGGCTTGCTTGATTCCGGCTCTTATCTTTGCGTCTAACTTCCAACCCGCGTTGTGGATCGCCGCACGATCAATTCGGGTTTCAGCGTCAGATGTTGCGGCAGCCCGTCGCTCCTGCCTTCGATTCGGCTGATAATAATGTCCACCGCGGCTTGGGTCATTTCGCACAGAGGTTGTCGAACAGTGGTCAGAGGGGGATCGACGACTTCGGCGAGCACGCCGTCGTCAATGCCGACAATGGAAACATCTGTCGGCACGCGCAAACCTAAATCGCGTGCGCCTGCATACGCGCCAAACGCATACATGTCGTTGATGGCAAGTAACGCGGTCGGTCGGTTGGTTTTGCTTAACAGTTCTCGCGCTCCGCTGCGTCCCAGCTCGACGCCTTCGGTATCACCAAAGCCCCTCTTGAGTGTTTTTTCCCAAACGAGATCGGGGGCTGGCGCGACGTCGAATTCGCGCAACGTTTTCTGGTAACCTTCGAGGCGCCCCAGGCGGTTCACTGTTCGGAGTGGACCGGTCACAAAACCAATTCTGCGATGCCCGAGTTTGAGAAGGTGTTCTGTCGCCAGACTCGCGGCGAGAACGTTGTCAACAGTCACGCTGTCAATCGGCAGATCGTCCACCGGTTGGACTTGACGATCAAATGCGACGATGTTCAAGCCCCGCTCGACAAAGCCAGCCAAGTGCGTGAGTGCGAGCAGGGATGAGCCGAAGATCAAACCGCGAATGCCATGACTCCACAATTCTTCGGCGTAACGTTGTTCGCGTTCCGGATCGCGCTCGCTGTTGCCCAAGAGAATTTGATAGCCGGCTTGCAGTGCGGCACGTTCGACGCAAGAGGCAAACGCGCCGTAGAATGGATTCGCGACGGATGGCACGATCACGCCGATCATTTCGACGCGTCCGGTTTTGAGGTGGCGCGCGGCGCGGTTAGGCGAGTATCCGAGTTGCGCGATCGCGCGTTGAACGCGTTCAAGCGTTTCCGGTCTCATCCGTTCGTTGCGCCCATTGAGTAGATTGGAAACCGTACTCGGCGAGACACCTGCAACCCGTGCGACATCTTGAATTGTCACATCTGGTGACATAGAAAATCGCTCCTGAATTAACAGCCAAGTAAATCGTTGCACAATTAAAATGAATCGTTTTACTACATCGTTATACTAAGCTATTTTTGCGATTTTGTCAAGAGTTTCCATTTTCCGATTTTTCGCGGTATAATGCCTGCACAATGAAGTCCCAGCAGCCCATTTCCTCGTCTCGCCACGCGTCAACGCTCGATCGCGCCGCGCTCTGGTTGATCCTCCTGCTCGCGTTCGCACTGCGCGTCTATCGATTGGGCGCGCAGGCGATCTGGTGGGACGAAAGTCTCAGCCTCTATCGCGCCACGCGCGACCTCGGCACCGTTCTCGCGAACACGATTCTCATTCAGAACGTCGTCACGACGGACACCCTGCCCCAATGCTATTTTATCTTTCTCCACTTCCTCGTCCGCGCGTTCGGCACGAGCGAATTTGCGCTCCGCTTTTTCTCCGTCATCGCGAACATCGCGACGATCCCACTTGTTTACGCGCTCGCGCGGCGATGGCTTGGCCACGCCGCCGCGCTGATCGCCGCGCTCCTTGGCGCGCTCTCGCCGTTCTACGTGTGGTACGCGCAGGAAGCGCGCCCATACGCGCTCGTGCTGTTCTGGAGCACGCTCGCCGTGTACGCGCTCACGCGCGCGTTCTCGCCTGTCATTGCGAGGAGCG
>Ga0315288_10006176_pt1 | contig 15175 bp, 8 predicted proteins | sample YL17G11_20_MG_FD_203454 | JGI IMG/M metagenome (GOLD analysis project Ga0315288, IMG submission 203454) | Sediment microbial communities from Yellowstone Lake, YNP, Wyoming, USA - YL17G11_20 | ecosystem: Environmental > Aquatic > Freshwater > Lake > Sediment | place: USA: Wyoming | collected... | reverse complement strand
CAAGTTCCTCCGTCAGCTCATCAAGTTCCAGCTCAAGCGTCTCCTCAAGTTCCTCCAGTTCGAGCTCCAGTGTCTCCTCCAGCTCCTCCTCGTCGAGCTCAGTCAGCTCCTCCAGTTCCAGCTCTTCTTCGTCCGTATCATCTTCCAGCTCCTCGTCATCGTCCTCCGTAAGCTCTTCCAGCTCCTCGTCCAGCGTCTCCAGCAGTTCTTCCAGTTCTAGTTCCAGTTCATCTGCGAGTTCGTCCTCTTCAAGTTCAAGCGTATCGTCTTCATCCAGCTCCTCGTCATCCGCATCCTCGTCCAGTTCGAGCTCCAGTTCCTCCGTGAGTTCATCGTCATCAAGTTCCAGCGTCTCCTCCAGTTCTTCCAGTTCCAGTTCCGTCAGCTCGTCCTCTTCAAGTTCGAGCTCCTCCGTCAGCTCCTCCAGTTCCAGTTCCAGCGTCTCCTCCAGCTCGTCCTCATCCAGCTCTTCCAGTTCCGTAAGCTCGTCCTCATCCAGCTCCAGTGTCTCCAGCAGTTCTTCGTCATCCAGTTCCTCCTCCTCCGTTAGCTCCTCCTCCTCGAGCTCCAGTTCGTCTGTAAGCTCGTCAAGTTCGAGCTCCAGTGTTTCCTCCAGCTCCTCCTCCTCCAGTTCCAGTTCGTCCGTGAGCTCGTCAAGTTCCTCGTCCAGTGTCTCCTCAAGTTCCTCATCTTCGAGTTCCAGTTCTTCTTCCAGTTCGTCCAGCAGCAGTTCAAGTTCGTCCGTGAGCTCGTCCAGTTCGAGCTCCAGCGTCTCCTCAAGTTCGTCGAGCTCAAGTTCGTCATCTTCTTCCAGCTCGTCGTCCTCCAGTTCGTCGTCATCCGTTTCATCGTCCAGTTCCAGTTCCTCCAGTTCGGTAAGTTCCTCATCTTCGAGCTCCAGTGCCTCCAGCAGTTCGTCTTCTTCCTCGTCCCAAAGTTCCTCATCTTCGAGCTCCAGCTCCTCAATTTCTTCGTCCAGTTCGAGTTCTAGCTTGTCCTCTAGTTCGTCCTCTTCAAGTTCGGCTTCCTCATCTAGCTCTTCCTCATCGAGTTCGGTTTCCTCGTATTCTTCCAGTTCCGTTTCCTCAGAAAGTTCGCCCAGTTCGATCTCATTGAGCGGGTCGAGCGTGTCCTCGTCCTCCTCGCCCTCATCCTTAAGCTCGTCAAGCGAGCAGCATGGATACGGGGCTTTGAGGTTCGCCTTCGAGGGCGTCGCCAGAAAGCCGGTATGGGCGATGTTGTCCCACGGCGCCTATGTCTATGCCGGAACCGGGCCCGACGGCAAGGTCTTCAGAAGCTCAGACCTGTCGTCATGGGAGGAATTTGCGGCCGTCGGCGACGCCCAGGTCAGAAGCCTTGCCATATGGAACAACGGGCTGTTCATGGGCACCGAACCCAACGGCAGGATCTACGTCCACAACTTCACAACCGGAAGGTTCTATTGGTTTGTCGGGACCTATGACAACGCGGTCACCTGCTTCGCCTCATATGGGAACAAGCTGTATGCCGGCACGAAGCCGGGTGGCTTGGTTTACAGCTTCAACGGCACAAAATGGACCCAGGAGTATTCCTCGTACGGCCACGGCATAAACGCCATGTCGGTTTTCCAGAACAAGCTCTATGTGTTCATGGACAACGCCGAAAGCCCGATCGTTTACGACGGCACAACATGGTCTCTGATGCCGGAGGCCGCCACTGCAGCTCTGAAGCAGAAGCTGACCATTTCAGCCTTCAGGAAGGCGACGCCTGAGCCGGTCTCGTTCGTAAGCTTCAATGAGATCAAAAGAGCGGATGTCGTTGACGTCGACATCATGGTGGCCAAGGGCGAGCTGGATGCGGAGGACCGGTTGGTCATTACCCCGCCGTCGCCGGTGTTCAGCCTCAAGTCTCCGGCGGTTGACGGAACTCGGATACTGTTCGGTTCGGCGGACAAGGGGCGCGTGTTTTCATATGACGGGCAGAAGACATCGCAGGTGTTCGACGTTGACAGTCAGGACGTCAGGGCGGCCGTCAACATATCGTCTGGGAACAACATCGTTGCCATAGGCGACACACTGTATCTTTTGAGGGGATAGCCAATGCCTAACGACTCACAACCAAGTTTTCCGGATCCCGAAAGCTACCCGATGATGTTTGAGCCAGGCACGGCGTATGGCATCGTCACGTACGGGATGTCTGGGTTCCCAGTCACATTCCAGTTTGGCAGCCAGCCTCGTCCCGCAGTTTTCCAAGCCGTTGCCGTGAAACAGTTGGATTCGTTTTTTGCGGATCGCGATGTCTATAACAGCCCAGAGGTGGCCCAGTTGGTCGAGGGGGTTGCGGCCGCCATAGACCTTTATGCCGATTCGACGGATTTCACGGAAGCCAAGTTCTTTGTTAGGATCACCGACAGAGCGGGAGTCAGGCATCTTGTCGGCAGGGGGGGCGTTGGGCATGTGAGACAGTCCCAGTTCTCAGCCGACGTCAGCCACGGCTTCACGATGCACGGGAGCACATATGCTTTTGGGCCCTATAACCACCTCGCCACAGACTATTACGCCGCCGTGGCACTGGATCTGTCGTTTTCGTCGCACCTTGAGAGCGACAGCCATGTTTGGACGGATGTTTCTCTCCCCATTAAGTCGTCAACCGCGGTTCTCATAGCCCCAGAGAACACATTCGGCGTTCTTGATGTCAAGGCGGTTCTGAGGACGGAATGGTATCTTGATTCGGCCAGGACGGTTCCGTCACCAGTTGTCCCATATGTCAGGGAGGGCAACGTCTTCGGCATGAGGTTCTATGTTTCGACGGCGGGGTTGTTCCTCAACCGCTGCTCGATAACGGGCTCTGGCAGCGCGGTCGTCAACGGCCTGTATCAGACGTCCTATGTCGAGTCCATTGGCGGCAGCGCGGTGCCGATCTATTATTGGGGCGGTGGTGGCGTGGATGGTGACGTCTTCTGGGGATCCGAATACGGTATCCGCATTTCCGACGCTGGACTGCCGGTTCAGGGGAGCGTGGACGTTCCGGTCTACATGTTGCCTAACCCGCTTCCGGCTTACGGGAGCTCGTCGTCGAGCTCGTCCAGCATATCAAGCCCGTCCTCCAGCACCGCGAGGTTCTCGTCGTCATCATCGTCAAGTTCCAGCACCAGGGCGTTGCCATCCAGCCGAAGCTCAAGCACGCAGTGGATGACTTCCAGTTCCAGCGAGAGTTCTATAACTCGGTTCTTTACGACAAGCTCCTCGGCGTCGGCGTCGAGCCAGTCCTCGGCCAGCTCCTCGTCGTCCAGCTCCTCGTCAATAAGCTCGTCTTCTTCCAGTTCGCCCAGCAGCAGCTCCATAAGTTCTTCCGTATCAAGTGCCAGCACCTCCAGCGTTTCAAGCGTCAGCAGTTCAAGTTCCAGCACGAGGGCGTTGCCTTCCAGTTCCTCGTCGAGCATAGGCTCGGAGAGCTCTCTGACCGCAGACCCAGTTCTGGAATATCTGTTTGCGTCGGCTCCCGACGAGTTCGGGACTGTCGTGGACACGTCTGGCATGGGGAACGACGGGTCGGTTGAACCCGCATCGGAGGGGCTCGGCCCGGCGGCATGGGCCTCCACATACGGCATCGGCGGGGGCGGATTCCTGTTCCAGGGGGATGTGTCGCACACCGACTACGTCATAAACCGATCGTTCAGCGGCATATCGTCGAACGTCAGGGGCACCGTTGGAACGTGGATCAAATTCCTGCCGTATGGGAACGAGTCGGCTCTCTTCTCCATATCCAACGGTTTCGGAGAGCCAAGGACGGAACTCATGTTGGGCCTTGTCAGAAGCGGCTCGACCGCCAAGTTGACAGCATCGGTTTCCCTTGATGGCGCCGTCCAGTGGCGGATAGAGACCGCTGCGGGGACCGTTACGGCCAACCGTTGGACGTATGTCGTCCTGAGGCACAACCGCGACCCCAGGTTGTTCATTGACGGGGTTGAGGTTCCGTTCACATACGTCGTTAACAGGGATCGCCGCAAGTGGATCTCCTCCCTGTTTTCGGCCGTCTCCCCAGCCGACCGCATGATCCTTGGTGGAATCCCAAGGGATTATTCCCCATTCGTCGCGCTAGGGTTTGTGGGCTATATGGATGAAATAAGACTGTGGGACATCCCCCTGTCCGAAGCCAGGATACTTGAGGATTATTTGGCTCATGAGCCTTCAAGTAGCAGTCTGTCTTCGGCTTCCAGTAGCAGCAGGTCAAGTAGCTCAAGTAGCTCAAGCAGTCCAAGCAGTCCGTAGGGTTTTATGCAGGCCATTCCAATATTGACTCTCAACGACGGGACGGAGATCGAGTCTCTGTTCTACGATCAGGGCCGCAACGCCGTCCTCATAGGGCTATCGGACGGCAGAATCCTCAAAATGGACTATGCGGCCTCCACCGGGTTCCTTACTGGGGAACGGAGTGTGTTCGTTAAGGCTGCGGACGGCTTCGGCAACTGGTCCCACACCAGCTGGTCGAATATATTCTTCGGTATCAAGGACAAGATCATGGAGGTGGCCTCGTCGAAGGCGGTCTCGCGATGGAAGACGGTGGTAAAGCCGTTTTCGGCCGATTCCCCGTCAAGGATCGTTGCCACGTTCCTGTCTCCGGTGATGTGGGCTGGGGAGGATCTCAGCTTTTGGAAGAGGATTGACTGGGATCAGCAGGTCCTCGCGGGGACGTCCGTGAAGATCAAGGTTAGGGTGGCCGACACCGCAGAAGCCCTTCTCCAGAAGGATTGGACGGTTTTTTCTGTCGGAACCGGTGTGCCCGCTGGGTCGGAATCCATGGACGGCTTCAATGGCAACGGTTCGTATCTGCAGGTCGGAGTCGAGATGGAGACGGAACTTTCCGGGGTGACATCCCAGATGAGCAAGATAGCGGTCTTATATGAGACGAAGCACGCCGTTTATTTCTTCACAACGAAATTCGTTCTGGACAGGGATTCCAACACGCAGACAGGCCTGATAACCGGCAAGATGACGGTTCCCGAGAAGACCGAGGTCAAGTTCGGGGTTGCGGGGACGAATTCCGCCGACTGGGCGGAATACACGGTCGTGGAGTTGGACAAGATGTTTGCCGTCCCCGAGGAGGCGCGCAGGCGCGTCAAGGTCGGGGTCAAGTTTGTATCATACAGTGACACGGCCTATGCCGTGGTGGACGAGTTTGCGGTGGCTCTCGGAGCCGACGTGGACAACCAGATTAACAGGAGCTGATAATGGCGGATACGCCACAGAGATTGTTGCACAGATCCGACAGCGAAAGGGTGGAGGGCGGATCCTTTTCGGGCCTCATGTACCCCGTAGCCATCAGGGGGGCTATCGAATTGCGGAGGGGATTTGAATGGAGCAGTTCGTCCGGTACGAATTCCAGCAGCAGCGTGAGCACCCAAGAAATGACGTCCAGCGCGTCGTCGCCGTCGAGTCTGTCCAGCCAGTCGTCGTCGAGCACTTCTTCATACAGTTCGTCCAGCCAGTCGTCCTCCAGTTCAAGCAGTTCCAGTATGTCAAGCTCCAGTTCGTCCAGCAAGAGTTCGTCCAGTTCGTCCAGCAAGAGCTCGTCCAGCTCAAGCAGCATCAGCTCCAGTAGTTCTAGCTCAAGCACCCAAGAAATGACTACCAGTTCCAGCAGTTCCGGAAATTACATGGAGTTCGGCGACCGGTGGGCGACGTTGACGCCTCGTATAGGCCCTACGCCAGGCATCTTTAACGTTTACGATGACAGTTGGGTCTATCAGGGGGCATTAACTTCCGCAGACATGTCGGGGGACGGCGGTGTGTGCACCTTCCCGAACTATTATTATCACACGGGTTACATCGGTGCTCCTCCATTATACATATACCAGAGCGACTATTCTAATGTTTTGCTTGCGACATACGGCCCCATCGCCTATGTCCGTAATTATGAAGACTTTTCGGTGGATGAAACCAACATGGTGGTGTACCGCGTTGACAACGACTACATCGACAAGACCGATCTTTTGACGGGCGGCAGGATAACCTTCCAGAATTACACCGCTGGCGGAAGTTTTAACGGGGTGTTTTTCGACGGGAAGTTCGTCTGGGGAATCAGCCGAGGAATGTTTAGGAAGATGGACGCCAATTTGATCACTCTGGCAACCGGAACGTTTACCCCTGAGCCGTTGACCGAAATGTTGGACGCCTATAAGTACGGAGGCTATTGGTATATCGGTGCATATCGGAGCGGGTTCTATGTCTACAAGTGCACAAAGGATTCCAATAATTTCCCGTCCGCTGTGGTCGCCAAATATGGTCCGATTGTTGGCTACGGGAGGCTGGGACGGTTGGACAACCCGCTGTGAGGATAATATGGCAAGCGAAATGATAGCGGATGTGACCCTTGATGGCGAACATTACGGAGTGTTCTACGCCCCGTTGTCTGCTCCAGTATTTTCCGCCGACAGGATCCAGCGCGCCGTGGCCGTCTTCGAGTCACAGCCGATCGACGCAACGTCTTCGCTCCTGTCGTGGAAGGATCTTGAATGGGATTCCAACAGGCCGTCCGGAACCAGAATCTATCTCTATATGAGGTCGGCAGACTCGGCGTCGTCTTTGTCCTCGTCTGCGTGGTCGGGCCCGTTCCTCAACAAGTCGGGGGAGGACATATCGTCTCAGGTCGGCCGGTATGTCCAGATTGCGGTAGCCCTGTATTCAGAATATGACCCGCTGGGGCCGGTTCTCCTTACGCCCACGGTTGACGAGATCAGGGCGGTTTGTTACATGTCCGGCGGAGAAGTCGAGTTCTACACCAAGAAGTTCGAGCTCGGCTTCAAGCCGAAACACATCCTCCTGACGTATAATGGCTCAATACCGGCCGACTCACTTGTTCAGTTTGCGGTGGCGGGCAGGGACTCCACTGACACGGAGGAATATCAGATCATTACGCCGAACACAATACAGGAGCTGGATGAGATTTCCCAGCTGTCTGACGGCCTAAAGATCCTCATCAGGGGGTTCGGCTCGGGCGAAGTCCCGTTCGTCATAGACGAGTTCTCCGTTTCGGTTTCCGGAGACCAGCAGACAAAGGTCAACAAGACGTGATCAGAACCCCGACATACGGAATGCAGTATCTGCGCGAAGGCGACATCCTCAGGGAAATGGTCGACTACAGGCGCTTTGTCACCTTGGACTACAATCTTGGCACCTACATAGGCATCCTGGGGAACGGCGTCATAACCGGATGGACCATATCCGTCGTTTCTGGCAGGACGGTAAAGGTTGATCCGGGGTCGGGTTTCATATCGGCATACTATACCGAAACCCCCTACTATCTCGACCCTATCACCAAGGTTCCCAAGTTGAAAAGCGCTGCCCAGTCAGCGGGGGACGATATCGTCGAGGAAATGCCAGGGTGGTCCAGCAGGGATGGCTCCTGGAAGGGCGTGTTCTACGACTTCGGCGGCAGGAAGCCAATTGACGGACAGGTTTTCAAGCAACTAGGGCCTGACGGAGAGGACGAGAACCACGACGGCATAGCCGAAGGCGTCCTGCTGCCTCACTACGAGACTCCGCCCCCCGGCTTTTTCAGCGACCCCTATGTCAAGGCGGTGCCGCAGCTGTCAGATCGCTTCACCCTGCCCGACAACACCGACAGCTATGTCTTCGCCTCTCGCCAGTCGGCCGAGCCGACGGACACGTTTGCCGAGTTCTTCGTGTCGCCGTCTGACGTGACGTCGTCCGAAAACGTCCTGTTGGCAAGGGTGTCGGTCAGGTCGGGGGCCGTAACTGATGTGGATTACGGTAAGACAATGCGGCTGGCTGGGATGCAAGGCGTCATTCAGGAGCTGGCCAAGGGCCTCATCAACTCCCATAAGCATGGCGGGACGAAGGACTATGACCCCGCCAGAATACGGCTCAACACCGACGCAAGGTCGTGCGTCTTGGCCGACTTCTCTGGTGATGGGAAGGCCACCTACTCCGTCCTGTCGCCCAAGAGGACAAGCGAGTCGGTTGGGCACCAGCACACATACGAGATTGACGCCGATGGGAACGGCATCACGCAGGCCACCATAGGCGACGTTGACTTCCATTACCACGAGATAGCCAATTCGATTGTCGGCCAACCCGTCAGGAACTACGGTTCGTCCCTTGAGAACCACATTCATGAGCTGTCGAGCGATTCACGGCCTTGGACCGCGTCGAGCCGCGTCAGCGTGTATGTCAACGGTCGGGAAGCCGATCCGTCCACCTATGTGCTGGACGCCGACGCCAAGACGGTCGTGTTCAACAGCGGAGCCATCACCCACAGGGATCCCACCTACCGCACCTCCTTTAGCGTTGACGCATCCAGGACCTATGAATATGAGGCGTCCCTGCCGTCCGTGAAGAGGTTTATCCTCCAGATGATGCTCGACTTCAACAACCGGTATGCGGATGAGCTGGGCATATCAGACGAGAGGAGCACCGTTCTCCGGAACCCGTTCCAGTTCCTGCAGGTCAACGACAGGGATGTCGAGGAGACTCCAGGCGGGTATGTGTATGTCTCCGAGATCGTCCCCATCACCACTCCTGTCCCGTCGGAGGGGTTGGTTCCCGAGAGCTTGGTCAACTCCATACAGATTGTAGGCCTCGACCAGATGGACGATCAGGTTTCCATGGCGGAAACCGCCTTGGAAAACGAGGGTGACTCCTTCGTCACGCTTCCGTATGTCGGCAAGTTTGTCCCAGTCGGCCTGAAGGAGGCTGGGTTGACCGACTCTGTCAGGGTGGAGATCCTCGACGACGTCGAGGTGACGGGGACGCTGAAGTTGGAAAACATCTTCTTCGTTAGGGCTGAGAAGTTCGCGGAAGGCAAATTCGACCCGGCAAGGATCCCATTCCTCAACCACGTTGGAAGGCTTTCGGAATCCTTTAAGAGCAAAACCTTCCCCATGTCGACCGTTGACGGGTCCTATTATGTCCCGCAGATCGCCCATAGCACGGAGACGGACGGACACGCGCACAGGATCTATGTTGACGTGTCTGGGAAAGGCTCAAGCATCGCCACCACCGTCGACGACGAGATATCCGTTTATCAGACCAAGGGCAAGGATGTAATAAGGATCACGCACGGGCACGCTATTGCGGGCTATTCTCTTCAGCCGGTAGTTTCCACCGGGATCAACACCTGGCTCGGTCTGCAGGACATACATTCCCACTCCCACGATGCCAGGTGGCCCATCTTCGGCAACGCCAAAACAGTTTTCGCCATTGGGGAGGACAGCGGCGGGAACAGGTATTTCGGGACGTCGGAAGGCCTTGTCGTCATCCCCGTGCAGCCCGGCTATCGGACGGTCGTCGCTGGGAAACTTTATTACGACTTCGACACTACAGCGGCGGCGGCACTTCAGAGGGCTGTCGGAAGGTATTCAAATGATACCGGGAACAATCTTGTCATTGACGCCGTTAAATACGCCATCGAGATAGCGGCCGCCTCTGCAGCGACGGCGACTGTTGGAGGTTCCTATTCGTTTGAGGTCGAAGCCGAGGTCAATGGTGAAACCCTGCATTTTGTGACCATCGCTATCACGAGAGTGGCACAGGTTCAGGTTGACAACTTCTATTCCGAGGCTATCAAGGCCGCTTCGGATGTCCAGCCGGACGACACCGTGGTGCGGGCAATAAGGCCGCAAGAGTCGGCATACGATCTGACATCCTTGGCAAACGCCTACCCCGACGACCCACAAGCCATCCAAGCCAGGATAGACGATAACACCGTCCCCGCATCGTACCTCGTAAGAAAATACTTCCAGGAGAGGACGGTGTGGAACCTCGACATCAGAGGGGACACCGTCTACGCCACCACCCAGATGGGCGTGATAGTCGGCAGTTCGAAGACTTCGTGGGTTGAAGCCGACAAGGCTCCCGCATGCGTCGTTTGCAGGAAGACGATTGAGACAGCCAACGGCTATTCATGGGCGGCGTCAGACATAGGCCTGTTGGTCAGCCGCCCGCCAGCAGTCGGGAATGCGTACTTCCCCGTCTCGTATGCGGATCTCAGCTATGACAGCTTCGACCTTTTGGAGAGCCAAACGGACGTTGTGCTTGTGGCAACGGCGGACGGGATCTATAGGGTCTCCAACGGCGGCGCCGCAGTCGCCAAGGTTCTCGCTGTCGTCAATGTGACGAACATCGCCGCCGAGTCAATTCCGGTCGTTTATTGCAGGGACAAAAACGGAGCCATATACCTTTCGACCGACGCCGGACTTACATGGTCTGCCGCAGGCAGCATCCCGAGCGAATATGGAGCGACGTGGGGCCTCTTTGCCGCATTCGGCAAGCTGTTTGCGTCGTCTTCGGGATCCTTGCTGGCGAGTGCCGACGGAGGGGTGACATGGTCGAAGACGTCGATGGGCAAAATCTTGTCTTTTGCGTGGTCGTCTGGTTCTGGCAAGGCGTATTTCGGAACCGACAATGCTGTTTATGAGACCTCCGACGGGGATTCGTTTGCCCTGTCGGTGTCGTTCGGGGGAGCCCCCGTCCCGAGCTTGTTGATAAGCGGCGTCGAACTTGGTTTCGGGTTCTCATACAACAACTGGGGATCTTTCTCGCTGTGGGAAAAGAACGAGGCCGACTCCACTGTTGAATGTTCGCTCATATATGACGAATGGAAGGCTCAAAACGGGGCGTGGGACGGCTCCAAGCCATATGAGATCTTCATAGACGGCAAGAAGGTCTATTCGACCAAGGATGGAACTGACAGGCGCGACGAGTTGGGTTTCAATTTCGTCCCAGTGCCGTCGAGCGGCATCTTGGATTTTTCCGTCATTACCGATCTCTCCGTGGCCGTCGTGTCGGGGATCGGTCAGGTAACGGTGCTGTCGGCGGACGGTTTCTCGGCTGGGGATCAGATAGCTCTAGTTAAGCCACCGGACAAGATAACTACTGCCACAGTGAATGCGGTCGTCGGAAACACGCTTGTGTTGTCCGAACCCATGTTGGCCGACGTGGCCTTGCCGGCCAAGGTCGAGCTTCTTTCGGTTTTGAACCCAGGCTACGTTGTGCAGGGCAGTTTCTACGACAGCGACCTGTTCAACATAGGGGTGAACACCCACGGCGATGTTGAGGACAAGCTTTCTGGGGAGTCGTTCGGATCGCCGTATCACATGAGCGAGGTCCACATCAGGAACCTGTCTGAATTGGTTCTTGCCGTCAAGTACGGGCTGCCAGACATAGACGCCCATCTCAAGAACTGGCTGTCCTACATGATGAGGTATGGCAGGACTCCGGTCGACCCCAATTACATCGGAGACGCCTTTGACATCGAGACCACTCTCATGAACACCGATCCGGTGTTCGCATCGGTTTTGGAGCCGCTGGTCTCTGGATCGGTAAACTCCATGCTGGTGGGATACGGCTCCTTTGCGAATGCTGTTTTTGCGGGAACGGACGCTGGCTTGTTCATATCGGTGTTTGATCCGACGTTGGAAGCCAACTGGATCGCGATCACCGAGTGTCCCGCGGGGGCGGTCTATGACATCATGCTTGTCGGCGGAACCAGATTGCTTGTTGCCGGATCGAGAGGGGCGTACATGTCGTCCCACGACAACCTGAGAAGTTGGTCTCCAGCGGGTTCTTCCGTGGCTCTTGGCCTTCCTGCCCAGTTTTGCAGGACGAGGTGGGTCAACTCCTCCCTCGGCAAGAAACAGTGGTGGAATTCTTGGAACGGAACCATCAACCTGGTTGATCCCGACATCACGAACAGCATCGTGGTTGGCGGCAAGAACTTCATCATGACCAGCAGAGACAACGGGGCGGCGTGGACAGGCTCCAAGTTGCCAGCCGAGGTCGGCAAGAGCTTTTCCGCACGGTCTTTCTTGGCAGTTTCGGACGGCACGGCTCTGGCTGGCGTGGATGGCACATCTGACAGGTCTTCGTCCAATATCGTGGCGACTGCTGGGGCTGGGACGGAATGGGATCTGAAGCAGTCCATGTCGGGGTATGCCGGAACGGTCGCGTCCGTCTCTGTTACGGAAGCCAACAATTCCGAGATAGCCCTGAGGTTCCAGTATCCGTCGTCTTCCGCCTCCATAAGGAACAATTCGATGGTCGGGCTGCATTTCGTGGCCAAGGACAGGTCTTGGCTGATCGCCGCCAACTCGTCATCAACGATAACCGTCCAGGGGGAGGACGCCTCAAGGCTGATCGTCGCGGGTGACTCCTTTACGGTGTTGCCGCCGTCCGTGAGGGCGTTGGCCGAAACCGACGACGGAACGGTGCTTGCCGGGTTGGACAACGGAATGTTGAACGACAGGAGGACCTATCTCCGCCCTGACGCTTCTACCGGTTTCGTGACCGGCATCAACAAGTCTGGTTCAGTGTTGGCGGTTGACATTACCGGAACCGTCAACAACGTGTTTTCCGAACCCCCCACGCTTCTCATAGGCGGAGAGGTTGATACCACCGAATTGGACTGCTTGCTTGACAGGCTGGTGTCGGCCGGAGAGCTGGTGGGCAGGAAGTTGACGCTCTCGGAGCAGAACTACCCAACCGTCACCATCTTGTCCCCAATCCCGAATCAGGTTTTGGCTTCGACATCCGTAAGCGTCAGGGTTGCCCTGTCGTCCTTCGGGTTGGGGTCGTCCGGTAACATAGCTATCGTCTTGGATGGCGGAATTACCCAGTACACAAGCCAGAAGACATATGTGCTGACAAGTGTCCCATCGGGATCTCACACACTCTCAGTTTATCTGGTTGACATGTCCAACAGGCCGCTTACCACCCCTGGGGCGTCCGAAGAAATATCGTTCACTACGGTCCCGTCCGGAGAGAACCCTTCCATAGAGTTCGTCTATCCGGAAGACGGCCAGACCGTTCAGACCAAGGCCATAACGGCCATCGTGAAGGTGAAGAACTTTGACACGTTCCAAGACGGGTCGCTCCAGTACAGCTTGGACAGCGGCGTTCCAGTAACCGTACCGGCAACCAACGTAGAAACGAGGGAAGTGGTTATTTCCGGCTTGGTTGAGGGCCTGCATTCGTTGCGGTTCTTCTTGGCCAACACAAGCGGGGTTGAAATCGGCGTTTCGATGACGCACAACTTTACCGTTGCCGTGACAACGCAGCCCATCATAGAAATAACGGCTCCTGTTGCCGGGATCACCCTGTTGACGGGGCAGCTTACCGTGACATACCTGATCACCAACTTCAGCGTTCCGTCAAGCGGGATGGTGAGAGCCCTGATTGACGGAGCCGTTGTCGCCACATCCCAGGATCCGCAGCAGACTGTCCTGTCGGGGATAGCAAACGGATCGCACACGCTCGTCCTTCAGTTGGCCGACGCGACCGGCAACCCCCTTGGCGGATCCTTCTCAAGCGACTCCTTGGCCTTCACAGTGGATCCGTCAGCCGGAGCCACGCCATATCTGTTCATCAACTCCCCTCCTAACGGAGCCATTTACGCCTCCGGCACCCAGTATGTCAACATCTACTACCAGTCCAGCAATTTCGCCATACCAGATGACGGCGGAATCGTCGTCGAGAGCGGCGGCGCATCCACATTTGAGGCCAATCCCGGAACCTACAAGTTCCCGACGAACGCAGACGGAGCGTATTCGGTAACTCTTACCCTTGCGAAATCCATCTCAGAGAAGCTGGCAAACCCCGAGGCCAAGGCAACCGTGAGTTTCTCGGTTGGTTCGGTCAGAGGCATAACACAGCAGATGGATCAGACAGAACAGCCAGCTTATCAGCCACGGGGAGTCGCAGCTCCGGCGTCGGATGTTGAGGCACCCGAACCTGTGGCTCGTCAATCGGCTTCTGGATCGGGCGGGTCCCAGACGTTCTCGATATTGTCCAACTCGTCTTCCGCCGCAGACGGATCAACGATAATCAAGATCGACACTGATGCCGGGGACAGGCTGCTCAACAAGGTGTTCAGGATCGTCGGGACGCAGTCGGTCGTCTACGTCGGTTTCATTCAGCCGGTCAAGAGCGGCGAATTCAAGGGCGGCAAGATGTATGTCGATCCGTCGGAGGAATACAACGGCGGCCGGACATATGATGTCGTTGACAACACTCCTACTTCCGTGACTGTGAACGAGGTTATCACCCCACCCGAGCCATCGGGTGGATCGTCGGAAAGCTCCGAACAGGATACCGTCCTTCACGAGGGGCAGAACATCTTTATGATCCCGCCAGACGGGACAAGCACAATATGGGTTGACTTCATCGAAAGGTGGGGCGACGGTGTCCTCGCTGGGGAAACGATACGTGTCGACCATGGAGTTGCAGGTTCCAGCGTCAGGTTCTTGGCGTCAGGCAACACGTCGCGCAGCATCTTGGCCCCTGCTGGAACCGATCCGAGGTTGTTCCTCCCAGGAGACAGGGTTGTGCTTGAGTCGGTCGCCTTTGAACCGCTGTCCTCATTCAGGTGGAAGAAAACCAGCACCGACCTCGACCATTACCATGACACCCAGTTGGTTGGAGGACTAATAACCGGTGACATTATCCTGATAGATCTTGTCACGGCCGCATATGTCGACGTCTATGTTTCCGGTACCGACAACTTCAACATACCCGTCGTCCAGGACAATCCAGATCTGCTGGGCGGAGCCAAGATAACGATATTCAACCCCGAATCGCCGTCGGTGGTTTTTGAGGAGGAGGTTGAACGGGTGTCACCGACAAAGATAACCGTCAGGGTTTCTGACGCAACCCATTGGAACTTCGATGGATCCAAGCCCAATTCGATCGCGGCCGGGTTCAGGTTCGAGATTGACGCCTCGGCATATGGCAGCACTTCGGCGATCCATTACCGAGACTTCATAGCCATCAACAGGAAAATCGTTTCCGACGTCGATGAAGGAGATGACGAGATCAGTGTTGAAAACACAGTTGGGTTCATTGTCGGCGACGAGGTTGAGATTTTTGACGCGAAAGCCATGTCCGAACGAAACTCGGTCGCATCCGTCCTCAGCTCCACCGTCCTCCGCCTCTCATACCAGGCGTCAAGATCGTATAAGGTGAACTTTGGAGCCGCATGCAGAGCCAGAAGGAATTCGTTTTGGGAGGATCATATCCATCTGGTGAAGGATGCCGAATTGTCGGTGCAGGAGTCGGACGCCTATAGGCTGCTTGGCTATGCCCACGAGCACAACCACGTTCTTTCCGATCTGGTTTCGTCCGTAAGTGGTATCATAAAGGACGAGGCTGGGACGTTGTATGTATCTGGCAGCGGAAGCCAG
>Ga0315288_10006174_pt1 | contig 15176 bp, 19 predicted proteins | sample YL17G11_20_MG_FD_203454 | JGI IMG/M metagenome (GOLD analysis project Ga0315288, IMG submission 203454) | Sediment microbial communities from Yellowstone Lake, YNP, Wyoming, USA - YL17G11_20 | ecosystem: Environmental > Aquatic > Freshwater > Lake > Sediment | place: USA: Wyoming | collected... | reverse complement strand
AATACCTTGACTTCCGGTAGCACCGGTAGAACCCGTAGCACCTTGAATACCTTGACTTCCGGTAGCACCAGTTGAACCAGTAGCACCTTGGATGCCTTGACTTCCGGTAGCACCGGTAGATCCGGTAGCACCTGTGATGCCTTGAATACCTTGACTTCCGGTAGCACCGGTAGAACCAGCAGGACCAGTAGCACCCATTGGTCCCGTTGCACCTATTGATCCAGAAGATGGCTCCCATAAAGATCCATTATAAATCAAAGCTTGACCAGCTAGTGGATCTACTGCAGATAAAGTAATACCATGAATACTAGTAGCATCAACTATATTACTATCATCGGATAATATTGTTTTATTGTATAATGTTTGGTGTGAATTAGATAAAATGAATTCACTATTTGAATATGTAGAACTAACTAATGATAATGCTACATTATTTGATAATGTAGAACCAGATATAATATATGAATACGAGCCACCATTTACAGATAGACTATTAACAACTTCTATTTCATTTATACTAAATGTACTCATTAACTATATATTTAATTTAATCTTAAGCTTTCTATTATACCATCTTTAATTGACTGATTTAAATATGGCTTTGAACTATTAATTATTGCATCTCTTAGTGGCTGTGTATATCCATCTGAAAAATATTGAATTTCTCCTTTAACCGAGGTCAATAAATCAAATGAATATGCTTGTCCTATGTTAGTTATTACATATGCCTTAGCTTTTGATAATACATTTGATCTTCTATCGATTCCTTCTTGTATAGCTTCTTCTAATGTATAATACTTAATTGTATTTTTAGTAAGTCCAATATTATCATCCATTAAGTACCACTTTGAAGTTTGATTTCTGTGCTGAACAAGTCCATTCATATCTCTTGTGTATTGTCTTGTTTCCTCAACTATTAAATTTGAATATGTACTACCATCATAGAATTCATAATATTGCACTTTTACTAACTCACCAAATATTATGGTTCTTTTCTTTTGGAATCCCAATATATCATAGTCTATTATTGTAGGATCTACATAGCCAATTTTAAATGATTTTGGTGAAGTTGGTTCTGATAGATAATCATAACCATTCTTGATATAGAAAGCTTGATAACTAGCAATTGCAACATTTTGATTATCTATATGACATACTTGCACTAAGTCTGTTTCATTATAATTACCACTATCAAAAACTAGATAGTTTTCATTCCCTAAAATCGATTGTCCTTTTATTAGTGTTATCATATTTAATTAATTTATTATAACCGATATTATTTCACCACCAGCAGTGAAATCATAACCAGATCCATCTAATGAATATGATGATATCACACCAGCAACAATTGGTGGTGTTTCCAATAAAAAATCACTAGTATCACCAGAAGCTGTTCCGCCAAAAAGTATATCATCTACCATATAAATATTTTATTTTTATGCTTGTGTCAATAAAGCTTTTATTCTTGTTGATCCTGGTAATGATGTTGCGGTATATCTAATATAATTACCAACAACATCTTGTGTATTCAACCAAGTGTTCCAAGATGTTCCATTATTTGATGAATATTGCCAAGTTCCATATGCGGAAGATGTTATATTATCATCTAAAATAAGTACTCCAGTAACTGCGTTGTATAATCTGATTCGCATATTTGGTATATTTGAACCCCAAGCAATCGATTGCCTATAAGCAAAAATGTTTGTTGTAATACTTGAATTAGCAACAGATGGCTGATAATGCGAATCAGTTGAATCGTCTTCATAAGTTAATGATAGTCCAAGTATTCTTGCTGGAATACAAGTTCTACCTATTGTATTAAATTCAAATTTAAATTGTATTTCTGAACTAGGTGACATTCCTGACAAGTCACCATCATCAGTAACCAAAGTCCATGGTCCAGTATTTGATGATATACCAGATGTTCTGACATACATTTTATATGGCTCAGGATTAACAACATATTGATCATCACCTATCCTTTTCACCTCATTCACGTAAAGTCTATATAATTTAGTCGAATTTGATGTTGACAAAGATGGTGTCATCAGCACACTATTTGATGTTGCTGTATATGACCAATGAGCACCTATTGGTAATGTATATAATTGGTTAAGTGTAGCAGCAGCACTCAATCTAACTAAATGCATTCTACCTGAATCTGTCCAAGATGCTAAAGTTGTAGCAGATGTGGATGGATACATTGGTGAATTAGCGTTAGCTGTAGATTGATCTAAGTTTTTATCATCTATTAAAAATATATGATCAAACTGAGCAGATGTAGTATTATATTGTGTTATATAACTTCTAGCACCCGTAGCACTAGTTGTTAAAACAACCAATCTATCGATATTAGAAATATAATCAATATTGGATAAAACTGATGTTAATGGATAAGTTGTTGTACTACCAGGTGGTACTTCAACCATAGCATCTGATTGCCATGTTGTTGATCCATTTGTTATACCAGAAACAGCACATCTATAAACACGAGTCGTAGTTGCAAAATATAAACAAGCTACCCCACTACCAGGCCCATGTCCTAATGTTAGAATTCTGCTATTATTATTTTGAGATAATGTACCAGTAACCGCTTGGTTACCAGTTTTTATAATATTTGTTGTTGTATCTTTACCCGCAGTTAATGTAAGTGCGGCTCTCATGTTATAAACATATATCTTTGGACCAGTTGTATCCGTAACATATACTCTATGATCTGTCCAAGAAATTTTAGATTCCATTGAACAACCACCAGCAATAGTATTTGTTACTGTTGAAGCATCTGCTAACCAATAAACTGCCTTAATATTATCGACCGTAGTGGCTGCTGGTATTACTGTACCAGTATTAATAAAATCCTCAATTCTTAAGCCCTTTGTTACAAATAAGCCACCATTGGTAGTTGTCGCATTTGTTGTTGATGTTAAGACTCTTAAATCTTCAATTACATATGAAGTACCACTTGATATTGTACCAGCAGAACCAGTTAGTGTTATCGTTGTATCTGAACCAATTGCTGATATTTGATACCAAGTTGTAATTTGAGTTGGATCAGTTGATCCAAATCCAATTCTGGAACCAACACTCAACAAACTAGTAGACCAAAGAGTTGAGGATCCAGTAACTGCGGTTCCTGATACGCCAACTGTTCCAGTTGTATATAGGTCTCTAGTCACTCTAAATCCTCTTATAGTATGTGCAGTTGCTGTAGGATATGTCAGTGTTATAAAACCTTTCCATGTCAATGCTGTTGTATTTATATCAAACTCATACCAAATAATACGTCTAGTTGCTGCAGCTGCTGAGTTTTCGGCCAAAAATACCCAATTTATATTTGAACTATATTGTATAACATGAACAAATCCACCAACAATTGCAGTTGATGCTTCAAATGGTCTAGCCATTGCTATTTTTTCTGGGCCTGCAAATTTATCAGTACCTAATGCTCCAGTATATTGTTTCACCAATGGTCCTAATATAGTTTTTGTAGAATCATATGACGCATATGATACTGTGGCTCCAGTGAAAATGTGTTCTATTGATCTCTTAGACATATTATGTTTTATTTATTTTTAATGTTAATGTAACTTGTGTTACCGTAGTTGCTGAATCTACATTGAATGCGATTATATCACCTTCAGTTATTGTTGTTGACCAAGCAGTTAATGTGTTATTATTATTCTTAATTTGAGATGTTAGCGTTGGTTTATCTATCCCACATATAGAATCAGATAATGTTGGTGGATAGTTAGCATATGTATCTTTCCAAACATCAACAACTATACTACCAGTTGCGGTAGATAATAATTCCCATCCAGTTATAATACCAGAATATGGTACCGTTAAGTATGTTTTAACACCAGTTGTTATAACTGATCCATTACCATTTAAACTTATTCCTAGTTGACCCTTTGCTACATTTGATTCACCATTATTTACACACATCCAATATACACTACCACTCAAGGCTGGATTTGAATTTGAATTAATGGTAAATCCGCCAGCAGTTTGTCCAGATATAGACCATGCCCTAGATGAGTTTCCAATTATAGCAGTTGAATAACTAGCACTCGAAAATGGAGTTTCAAAAGTAACATTAGCCGTTTTTGGATTACCACTAAATGATGCAGCAATTACCGAACCAGCTTTTGTCCCAGTAGTTATAAGTTTACTATTGATATATGATATGATCTTATCAGCATCCCAGATATCAGTTGATGCAGTTCCAATATTATTGAATCTATATCCAGATGATATAACTGAACTTGTTGATGAATCAACTATTAAAATTTGAGAAGCGGTAAATGATGAGTTAGATAACCCGCCTCTATTTAATGGTAATATACCATTCCACCCAACATTAAATGAATGAGTTTGACCAGAAATAATATTTAGTGTGACATTTGAATCATTAGAAGAGGTTAATCCTTGATATGAATATGTAACACCATTTATTGTTTTAACAATGGTATGATCTAATATTTGTTTACCCTTTATCTTCCTTGCCATTACTGATTAATAACTTTATTTAAATATTGCAATCCATAATATATATCAACGACTCTGAGCTTTATAACACCTTGAATTGCAGGTGAATTAAATGATGTAGTACCTGGTTTTCTTAGCAATGCAGTTATCCACACATAATCACCTCGTTTAAATTCCTTAATAGATAAATCTGTATTAACTCCTACGGCATTTGCTTCTTTAATTTCAGTTGATATATCCTTCGGATCTAGAAAAATATCAATAATAGATTCAATCTCAAATGGCCCCTTAAGTTTATTACCATCTGTATCCACAATATCTAACTCATTTGATAGATTAGAATACTCACCGAATTTTTTAATTTGTTCACTCATCCACTTATATATTAAATATGTCGAAACTAAAATCAAAAATTATAATATATACCACATAAACAGGTATAAAAAACAAAAATACTATGAGCAAACTTATAACATTAAATCAGAATAGCGACAAGGAACTCTTGAATGAGTTATTTGAAAACGAAATCATCGTATATGAAGATATACAAGGATCCAAAATTTATGTAAATTGGGACGGAACTCAATTCACAATTAAACCAAAATCGCTATCAGCAGAACCAATTAATCAAATAGACTTAGCATTACAAAACTACTACAATGCTGCAATAAACTTCTTCACTAAATTTGATGATAGGATTAAATCCTTAATGCCTAAGAAGTGGTCATTTATCTTTGAATATTTCCCAGATAATCAACCAGCAAATATAGAGTACCAAAGAATGCCAAAGAATGGTCTAGTTCTAACTGGTATTTGCAAAGGTAATAAGTTCGAATACACATTAGATGAATTGATAGAATTTTCAAGATTATTCGATGTCGATCATCTACCAGTTGTATTTCAAGGATACTTAAATCAAGACCAAATACAAGCGGTTAAATACTTTTTAAACACATCATCAGATGATTTAGAATTCGTTTTTGGTGAAAAAAGTTTTGCATTTTTCTTCTATAAGTTATTAAATCCACAATCCATAAACTCATTCTTAATGGATGATTTTCAAAAGAATATTGAGAAAATTATCATCAGACTTAAAGGTAAAGATCTTTCATTTGAAATATTCAACCCTTTATATAAAAGAATTTCTGATACCAATTCAACAGAGTTTGTTGAGGTGTATTCATTGATATTATTGAACTTTATGAATTATTGTCAATCAGTTAATATTGATGATATTAAGCTTAAAGAACCTAAAAGGGACTTAGCATACATATCGTTAATGTGTAAATTATTTAACATGTATATGACTGATGCTAAAGATGATATTTTAGATTTTCAATTTTCTATTCCCGACTTCTTTGATAAAGAGAAATTTAAAATTAACATAGAATTGATTAATAACAAAGCGACTAAAGAGTTCTTAATAGAGGACGCCAAGCTGGAATATATTTTCAAAGTCATTTTAGGTTCATTTAATCGCAAAAGAAAGAAACCAATTGGTGTATTCAACGACTCAACACTGAATCTATTTAACGCATTTGTTGATAAGATAAATCAAATTATTGATCAATCTTTAAAGAAACACACAGAAGTAACATTGGCTAAATCTGGTTTACTTGATTTTGGTGATTTCTTTGAAATTAAATATGATGTCGATGCTGAGGATAATGTTTATCCTGATGTATATGGTGAATTTGAAAAGCCGTCTACCAAAAAGAAAAAGGGTGTAGTTGGCGGAAAAGAAAAGATGGGTGCTGAACCAGAAGCCGAACAAACAGAAGAAATTAAACCAGAAGGTGAAGTTGGTATCTAAAAATATAGAGGTTGGAACTCATAAAGTAAATGCTACGTGGACAAAAGAGATGGCAGAAGATATTATGAAGATGAAAAGTTTCGACTGGGAAGCAGCTGAAGAAAAGATGATTCAGGAAATTCGCATACAAGAGAGGGATAGAAAAATAGATAAATTATTAGATGAAAAATAATAATAAAGAAGAGATAAACTCAGTACTCGTAAAAGCTTTTGGTGCAAAAAAGTTTCACGATAATCCCGATGTTGATTATAAAATCAAAGTAATGTTTCTATGGTTTGATAACAAAGTTTATAAAATGAAACTAGATTATAAACATAGAATTAAATTATATAATTTATTCATACACAAATTCATTCGCTTTGAGGAATATGAAATGGCAATCGCTTTTAAGGAAAGAAAGTGGAGAGTACAAAAAGAATGGAGAACAAGCACCAGAGATCTCACACCATATTTAATATTCAGACTACACAAAAGAAAACTAAGAAAGTTTTTCTTAAAACTATTTACTTCTTAACTGTTTCGACACTATCGCTCCAAACCTGAATCACCGCTATTGAACCATCAGTTTGCTCTTCTTCATACTCTCTAACAAGGAAATGTTCATCTACTTCTTCAACTGGTATAACTTCCTCTGTTACAACTTCTACTTCAGGCTCAACAGGTGGTAAGCTAACCACCCAATAAATAAATCCAGCAATTAGTAATAGTGTTATTATTATCCAGTGTTTTTTCAAAATTTTCGTAAAAGTAGTCAACAGACTATCAACTTGATTTAGTTTTTTTTCAGCACCTTCAATATCCATAACTAATTGTTTTTTATTATATATTAAAAATTTATATAAAACTTATACTAGTTAAACTAAAAAATCTTTTTTTATAGAACAAGTATAAAAATTACCGATGATTTTTGATGCTATCCTTAGAAATTGAACAAACGATTAAAAATCCGTCCTACATCTTAGACATAAAGGACAAACTCAAAGACAAAAAATACCTACTACAATTCTTACCCGAAAAGATTGAGGAGCTCTCTAAACAGAAGAGTGTCACCTGGAACAATAAGAAAATTAAAGTTTCCTATCTAATTGACATCGTGCATAACTTAATGCTCAAATATTACTTCACAAAAGAATTATCATTCAATCTATCATCTCTTATTTTAAGACAAAAATATGGAACAGATTATAACTTCTATATTGGATATCTTGAAAATATAGGCGTTCTTAAGTTAATATCAGATTATTGTGTTGGTAAGAAAACTAAAACTTGGCAAATATCAGAAGATATATTTTTAAATCCAATTAAACGCTTTAAGAATGAAGATAGAACCCTTCTAAAGAAATACATCAATAATGTACTTTCAATTGAGGTAAAGGATGCTAATTACTCTTGGATTGATAATCATCTTAAACAAAAATTAATAGATGACCTATTTTATGTTTCGGTTGATAGCGAGTCATCGCTAATCTACTTAAATATGTTAAAACAAGATTTGGATTCATTCAATAAGAATAAATTCGCAGTTGATTGTATATCTGATAAACATATATACTTTCACTTTGATAATTATGGTAGACTTCATACAAATTTCACAATTTTAAAATCATTCATTCGTAAGAGCTATTTAAAGATTGATGGTGAAGAAGTAGCAGAAATAGATATAAAGAATAGTCAGCCCTTGTTTCTAACAAAAATAATTGATATGTGTGGTGGTAAGATTGTAAATTTAGATGAGTATAATCTATTTAAATACCTAACAATCAACGGAAATCTATATCAATATCTAATGGATGAATTTGGTATCAAAGATAAGAAAGAAGTTAAGACTATAATGTATAAAGTACTATTTGGTCGCAATCATAGTAGAGAGGATAAACTATTTAAAAAAGTATTTCCATCAATTTTTGAATTTATAAAGATCTATAAAAGAGAAAAAGGAGATTATAGAGCACTCGCGTATGAATTACAACGCTCAGAATCTAAACTAATTTTCAATGGTGTTATTAATGAAATTGTATTAAATTATCCTGAGATTAAATTATTCACAGTACATGACTCAATTGTTTATCCAAAAAAATATAAAGAAGTCGTGGAACCTATATTCTACAAGAAGTTAGAAGAAATTTTTGGGAAAATACAATAATTTCCGTATATTTGGTACTAAACTAAATTAACATGATTGGAATACTATATCTTATTGGTGGCATACTTATTGGTATAGTTATTACTTGGCTATTTATGTTCAATGCTAAGAAGAATTTTGCAAAATCTTTATGGGACCAACGTGGTACTGGAAAATTTGGAATAATAGTTCCGATGAATGTATATAGTCAACCAATGGGAGCAATCGAAGTTGAGCAATTACAAGAAGCCAGCGAAAAAACTAAAGTTAAAATAATAAATATTATAGCACACAAAGGAAAAACTAAAGAAGCTTTACTAGAAGCTATACAATGTGATTCTTCTACAACAGAAACATGGTTGGATACACACCGCATCAAGTGGTATAATAATGCTTCTCAGTATGTTAGAGATAGAAGATTAGGTGATATTTTAGGTAAAACAGAAACAGATGGCGAATAACATAGGAGTTCATGTCACACATTGTTGTGTGCTACATGGTTGTAAATATGGGCAATTAGAAAAATGTCCAGTTTGCACGGGTGAACATAAACAACAATATCTATGTGAAGATTGTTCACCAATACATAGCAATCGTCAACCAGATGATTATGAGAGTAAACAGTGGGTAAAGATTACAAGTAAAATAAGGGATATTAAACTAAATAAACTAACGAAATGAAAATTTACACAGTATCATTCAATGATGGTGGTTGGCATAGTGGACCCTCACCAAGCGAAACAGTAGTAGCAGAAAACAAAAAAGAGGCAATCGAAAAAGCTCTTGAGATATCACCTATGTATAAAAAAGGATATGACGTGTGGGCCACCGAATTTAAAATCAAGGGTTATGTAGTTGAGGTACATGACGCAAAAACATATAAAAGAGATACTAACATTAAAAAGATAATAGAATGAACACAGGATTTGTTAATTTCCCAACTGGATATCCAGCAATCAATCAAATTAGCGGCAGAACATTTATCTATATCTGCGCTTTTGATACACTAAACGCAAAAGACAAGTGGTCAAAGACTGCTAATATACACATAAATCAAACTGGTACATTTGTATCAGATGATGTAATGACAAGACCCTCAATAAAAAATACAAATGATAATGATGTTGATAATATTGTGAGTCTTGAGACTGAAGATAAAAAATATGATAAGCTTTATTTTCCACATGACGATAAAGCAGAATCAGTACCAATGCAGGCTGCTATTTGTGTAGGTTGGATTGAATCAGCATTTGAAAATAAATCAGATTATAAACTATGGTATGCGACATTCAGAGACTTAACTAAAAGTGGTCGCGAGTTATTCTATCAGATGAAAAAGCTTCACTATAACAAAGAAGTTAGAATATTGACATTTTCAGAATAATATTTAAGTACTTACTATACTTGCTGGGATAGGCTAATTTAGAATGATTCTAATTTGTAAAATTCATATAAATTCCGTATATTTGTAATTCAACTAATAAATCCCGAATTAATGCAGTTATCATATATCAACATCTCTGAAACATTAGCAAGCTACTTACAACAGATTAAAAATGATTCAATTATTGCTGAATTGTTATTAGTTGGTAACATACCACAATCTAAATTGGTCGAAAATCATATTGATTTTCTATCACTATCAAACGAAGACCCATTCAAAATCTCATATCTAACACCCGAACGTATTACTAAAATCGAACAAAAGGGTGAAGATTTGTGGAATTCATCTTCTCGTTATCACACCAAATACGGATCTTTCGTAAATAAACTTTTCAACTGCTTTGAGAATAAAGATGTTGAGAAATTTTCTAACCTACTTCGCTCAGTTGTAGATAAAAAGGAATTTAACATTAAAGTTGTATCTGGGTATGAAATACCCAAATGGTATGGACATCAAACATATGCTGAACAGTGTGGTACATTAGGTCAATCTTGTATGAAGCATGAGGCATGTAGAAACTTTTTTGAATTGTACGCACAAAATCCTGAGAATATTAGTATGCTAATATTCACAGATAGTGATAATCTTCTAATTGGTCGTGCTTTATTATGGCAATTCGATACTTATAAGATAATGGATAGAATCTACACTATCAATGACGAAAAGTGGTCATACTACTTCAAACAGTGGGCCAATAAAAATGGCTTCTCATATAAAGAAAAGCAGAACTGGAACTGGACTCTTCAATTTGAAGCTAATGGTAAAAGACTTAAGCAAAGACTCTCATTTAAATTAAAACACTTTACCGATCTGGAATATTATCCATATTTAGATACGTTCAAGTGGTTTGACCGCAAGACTGGTGAAATATTCAATTATAAACCAGACGATGATTCTAATATTAGAATTATGATGCATCCTGATGGCTCACTAAACCGTAGCGCCGAAGCGTTACAGCTTGATGATTATACCGATGCATATGAGCATAGAGACTATCTAAAAAGATTAGATTATCGCTCAACGGAGAAGGAGTTTAGAACAGGTGAGAATAATCTTTTCTGGTCTGATATCAATGATATGTGGATTCTAAAAGATGATGGTAAATATAGTGAGGAACTTGGTGACTATATTTTTACCGAGAAATGGTCAGAGTTTAACAACAATGAGAAGGTTAACTTACGATTAGAGAAAATGAGAAATCGTAATGCTCTAATCAAGGAAGAATTAGATAAGCTCGAAAACGGTGTAATCGAAACCACTGATATAATGAGAGTATTTGACACTTCTTATAGAGGTATCTATGATAGAGCAGATATTAGATCAATTATAGAACACTACAATCAACAAGAAGCGACAGGAGTATTTATTACTTGGATACCTTTTTCACAACGTCAACGTGAAATTCAACGAGAAACTGAGAGACAAGCTCAGGTGGTTGCTACTCCATTAGGAGTCTCAAACAATTGGATTCAATCAGCGATTGATAGTTTGGGAAGTACGGAGGCTGGGTACTATGACGAACCTGAAACTTTACTATTTTATGATGAGCCAGCTACTGAGCCTTGGAACGCACCACAGTATGATGAACCCACAACCGAGGATGAACCATCGGAAATATAATAAAAAAGCCCTCTGATGAGGGCTTTTTTTATTTAGTTGGTTTATTATTCTTTGGCTTATCAGCAGCTTTTGCTGCATTCTTAGGCTTCTTCTTATAATACTTTCTCTTATATGGCTTAGCTACTTTTTTCTCACTAGCAGATTCTGCTGGTGATAACTCATTTGGTTTAGCCGGAGTCTCAGTAATAGTTACTGGTGACATCCCAACAACTTCTTTAGATGGACTTTCTACCTGTGGAATATAAGTCTCAATTGGTAATCCAGTTGTGCGGTTTTCTTTAACTGAAGAAGCTACTACTTTCATAGTTGGCTCATTAGTTTGAACTTCATTCTTTTTAATTAAGTTCTTAACTGAATTCCATAAATTCTTTAAAATTTGCATAATTTCAATGTTTTATTTTATATATAACATTTGAGCATGTCCCTCGATATTAAACATTTCTTTAAAAAGATATATAATTCCCAATGACATTTAGATATGAACCAGACAAAGAAAAACTAATTCTATCATCAGCAACTAGAATTGAATACCACCAATTGGATTTATGGCTAACCAGAAAACCCAAAGGTTGGAGATTTATGCCAGCAGTTAAAATGGGTGTATGGGATGGTAATATCTCATATTTTGATTCTGGTAAGGTTAATATGGGACTATGGAAAGAGTGCTACTTAGCAGCTAAAGAAATCGGTGTTACATTCAATATTGAAAACAAAGCAGATTTCCCGGTCAACCGAGAGGTAACATTGGATTCAGTTAAAGAATTTTGCAATTCATTCTTCCAAACTCATAAAATGCTAGATAAGAAAACTAATGAGTGGAAGAATTTCATACCATATGACTACCAAATAGAAACAGCATATAAAATTCTTAAAAATAGATATTGTATGGCTGAGGTTGCAACTTCAGGTGGTAAATCATTGGTATTATCAATAGTTATATTCTACACACTGAAGCATGTCGACCCAAATGCTAAATTTCTAATCATTGTACCATCCATTTCACTAGTTACACAATTTTATGATAATATCATGGAATATAATTACGGTGAGAATAATATGACCGCATTTAGAGAATCTAAACTAGAATCATTGTTGAATGATACATATGCACCATGTGATATAAGAGTAGAAGAAATTATGTCTGATAAACCACGCAAATATTCTGGTGTTTCTGATCCCAATATCTATATTGGTTGTTATCAATCTTTGGAAAAATGGCCCAAATCTTTCTTTGAACAATTTCACACAATTGCATGTGATGAGGCACATCAAGCAAAGGCAAAAACGATAACTGATATTTTGGAAAGAACTTATGGAACTGCGTATAATCGATTCGGAGTTTCTGGTACATTTCCAGCAGATGATTCTTGTGAAGTTTTAACAATACAATCGGTATTAGGTCCCAAAGTGACACAAATCGAAGCAGAACTTCTTGTAAAAGAAGGTAAGATTACACCAATGAAAGTTAAAACCATTCAATTAAACTACAATGAGAAAGAATTAAACGATAAATTAAAATCAGCACGCAATCCAAATAACGGTAGGGAAATTTATCAATATGAAAAAGATTGGATTCAACAATCTGAAAAACGTCTTGATTTTATTCAAAAGTTAGTTGATAAAAAATGTAAGAATAATACTCTGGTATTATTCCACACGATTGACTATGGACAGAAGCTATTCAAGAAGATTTCTGAAATTGATGATGATATAGAAGTATACTATATTGATGGATCTATTTCAAGCAAAGAACGTCAGATAATCATAGCAGAAATGAACAAAACAGATAAGAAGAAGATTCTTGTCGCATCATTCGGTACACTATCAACTGGTGTTTCTATTAATTCAATCTTTAATGTTGTATTTGCCGACTCTTTTAAATCTGAGCAAGTTATTATACAATCAATTGGTCGTGCTTTAAGATTATATGAAGGTAAGAAAGAAGCTACAATATATGATTTAGTTGATATATTAGATGTTAATGGACCACAAAATGTGTTACTACGTCACTATAAAGAGCGTGAAAAATTCTACATCAAGAGAAAGTATCCATTTGAAATAGTTACTTTAAATCTTTAATCCGTTATCTCATTTGATTGCTGAAGTGATTGCTGAAGTGGTTCCTGTGGAGCCACTACTAAATTGGTAGGTGCTTTTCTAACCACAATAGTATCATTTGCAATAGGTGCTTGGTATTCAGCAAACATATACTTACCAAGTTGATCAATAATAGAATCGATTTCCTTTTCATTAAAAATTAATATAATTGCAGAATAGCCAGTTTCATGTTTCATAACACCTTCATATTTAACATCAATTGCATTTAATGCTTCTTCAATATCTTCAGATAAATCATATTTGAATAATGTCTTATCTGAGAAATCAAAATCAATTTGAAATCTCATAGTAGGTTCAGAATATCTAAATCCTAATGTTCTGCTATATCCATTTTCTGCGATATATGCTTCGAATAATTTAATATGCTTCATAATGTTATATATTAATTTTTAAAATATAAATATATACTCTTGATGGGAATTATTAAAAAATTTAAAGACTATTTCAATAAGGACAAAGTTCTAGATGTTTATTCTGTTTATAATCTAACTTATGATGAAATAGAATATACATTGTTATCTTTTTTAGAAGAGCTAGATGACTATGTTATTAAACCAAGTGCTTGTAGAATAAAAAGCGCAGAGTCAGTTACTTGTTTAGCTATTGAGTGCATCTTCCCATTTAATGAAAGAGAAAGATTGATACCTTTATTAGAAAAAGCAATTAAAAGATTTAATGGTGAATATAGTGAGAAAGGTATACAAGCAGAATATAGCGACTCTGGTCAAATGAAAAACGAGAGAGATAATATCTGGATTTTAATTTATAATCCAAAAGAATATACAAATGATAGTCTACATAAAAGAAATATGAGAGATAAAAGTGCTATTAGCTATAACGAAACACCATTTGCTAAATCATATAGAAAGAAAGAACACGGTCGTCCTTGGTTTACAATAGAACCACCACCACTAATCAGACGACATTAAGTCAAACCAACATCCTTAGCTAACATCAAAGTATAATTGAAAGAATTTCCGTATTTATCCTTATGTTTATTTGCCAATCCAAAGAAATGATTTAAATGTGCTTCATCTCTGAATACTTGACAACCTTCACTCCAATTATTAACTGCAGACGATGAGCCTTTAACATAACCTTTATGAATTAACATACCAAAATTTCCCTCGTCTTTAGTAGAGTAAGTTATTGTATTATCACCTAAATTAGTATCACGATAAGCTTTTTGTTTACCTTTTGTTTTCATAGCTGGCGCACCGATGTGCTCACCGATATAAAAAACATTTAAATATTGAGCTTCCATAAGAGTACCGATATAAGGTCTACGTGGTACTAATGTTTTAGTCTCATTATTCTTTTTCCATTCTTTTAAAGGTACTGGTTTTTTAGTATCAGGATTTGTGATATTCTTTCCAGGTATGGTTGATATAGGATAACTAAATTTAATCCATTCACCATTATCATCTTTGTATATAGCATATAAAGTATCCATATAAGTATTAGAATAAATCATACCTTCATATTGACGACGAATACCAACAATATTAATCTCATATGGTCTTGTTAATACCTTATAACCTTTATTATTCATAGTATCTAAAATCTTCTT
>Ga0315288_10006173_pt1 | contig 15176 bp, 10 predicted proteins | sample YL17G11_20_MG_FD_203454 | JGI IMG/M metagenome (GOLD analysis project Ga0315288, IMG submission 203454) | Sediment microbial communities from Yellowstone Lake, YNP, Wyoming, USA - YL17G11_20 | ecosystem: Environmental > Aquatic > Freshwater > Lake > Sediment | place: USA: Wyoming | collected... | reverse complement strand
TACTCCATGAGTTCGTGCCCGACGGCCACGGAGAAGCCCGCGCCGGCCGCCTCGCGCTCCGTCAGCGCCTCGCCGCGGAGGTGCTTGAGGCCCGTGCCCATCATGGCGAACGGGACGGGGCGGGTTTCGTGCGTCCGCAACTCGGTCGGCGTCTCGTGGTCGGGGCTGACGAGGATGCGGAACTCGCCGGCCCCTTGAAGGGCGTCCAGCAGGGGACCCACGATGTGCGTGTCGATCTGCTCGAGCGAGCGGACCTTTTGCCTCGCATCGCCGTTGTGGCCGGCCTCGTCCGGCGCCTCGACGTGCACGAGGACGAGGTCGTGGTCCTTGAGGGCCTCGATCGCGGCCTGGCCCTTGCCGGCGTAGTTCGTGTCGTAGTAGCCGGTTGCGCCTTCCACGTCGATGAGGTCCCACCCGATCAATAGGGCGATCCCCCGCACGAGGTCCACGCCGGTGATGGCGGCGCCCTGGAGGCCCCACCGCTCGCGGAACGAGCGCAGGGCGGCCCGCTGGCCTTGGCCCCACAGCCAGATTTGCGTCGCGGGCGCCTCGCCGAGGTCCCGGCGCACCTTGTTGACCGGATGGTCGGCCAGCACCTCGCGCGACGCCTCCATCAATTGCATGAGTTGCTTCGCATTTTTTCCTCGCGGCAGATATTTCTTGATCGCGCAGCCCATAATGTCGTGCGGCGGGGCGGTCTCGACCTTGAACCGCGTCCCCTTGATGACGACGAGGTGCCGGTAGCCGACGCCCGAGAAGAACCGAATCCGATCCGATCCGAGCCGTTCCTCGAGGGCCTCAATCAGCAGGGCCGCTTCTTTCGTCGGGATGTGTCCGGCCGAGTAATCCACCATCTCCTCGTCCGCGACGGCCACGAGGTTGCATCGGAAGACCCAGTCGCCCTCTTCGAGCGCGATGCCGCGGGCCGCCGCCTCGATCCCCGCCCGCCCCGTGTAGCATTCCCTCGGGTCGTACCCCAGGAGGCTGAGGATCGCGACGTCGCTGCCCGGCGACACGCCTCGCGGAACGGTCTTGACGGTCCCGAGGCGTCCATGGGCCGCGATGCGGTCCATGTTCGGCACGCGCGCGACTTCGAGCGGTGTGTGCCCGCCGAGCGCCTCGATGGGCCGGTCGGCCGCCCCGTCCGGAATGACGATAGCGTACTTCATCGGCCGGCCTTTCCTCGGCCGCGCGGGGGCGGCGCTTCGGCGCCTTCGAGCATCCGGATGCGGACGCTTCGACCCACGACGACCGGTGACTCGCGGATTTCCGCGAGCGCGGCCGTCACGTTCCCCTCGCGCGCCAGGTGCGTGGTGATGACGAGCGGCACGGATTCCGGATTCGCCGACTCGTGTTGAAGCACCGAGGCGATGCTGATTTTGTGCCGACCCAGGACGCCCGCGATCGCGGCCAGGACGCCCGGCTCGTCCACCACGTCGAACCGCAGATAGTACCGGGTCCAGATGTCCTGGATCGGCTGCACGCCCATCTGCGTCCCCCGCCCCGCCAGCCAGCCGATGTGGTCGAAGGTGATCCGCGCCCGCCCCAGGGCTGCGTCCACGATGTCCGCCACGATGCTGGAAGCGGTGGGCATCTGTCCGGCTCCGGGGCCGACGTAGAAGGTGTTGCCGACGGCGTGGCCGGAGACGAGGACGGCGTTGTTCGCCCCGCCCACGGTCGCCAGCGGACTGTCCGCAGGCACGAACGTCGGATGGACCCGCAGCACGAGCGCCCCGTCCACCACCCGGCCGATGGCGAGCAACTTCAGCACGTATCCCAGTTGCTTGCCGTACGTGATGTCCGACGGGTCAAGCCCCGCGATGCCTTCGACATACACGTCGGCCAAGCGGACCTGGGCCCCGAACGCCAGGCCGGCCAGGATCGCCAGTTTGTGCCTGGCATCCTCGCCGCTCACGTCCAGAGTCGGGTCCGCCTCGGCATAGCCTTTGGCCTGGGCGTCGGCGAGGGCGCGCTGGTATGCCTCGCCCGTCGTGCTCATCTCCGTCAGGATATAGTTGCACGTGCCGTTCAGGATGCCGAGGAGGGCCGTGATGCGGTTGGCCACCAGGCCGTCGCGGATCGCCCGGATTATCGGAATTCCTGCCGCGCACGAGGCCTCGAAACTGATGGATCGCCCCGCTTTCCGGGCGGCGTCGAAGAGTTCCGCCCCGCGCTCCGCCAGCGCCGCCTTGTTCGCCGTCACCACGTCCTTCCCGGCGGCCAGCAGCCGCTTCATGATGTCCACGGCAACCGTTGTCCCGCCCACGGTTTCGACGGCATTGGGAGTCTCCTTGTCCGCGAGGACGCGCTCCAGGTCGTCCGTCAGGAGTTCCTTGGGCACGCGGACGGCTCGGGGCCGCTTCAGGTCCACGTCGCACACGTGTCTCAGCGCCAGCCGGCAACCCGCCGCCTGCTCGAGGCGTGCGGCATTTTCCACCAGGAGCCGAACGACCCCTGTGCCGACCGTTCCGAATCCCACGATGGCTACGCCGACGGTCTTCATTCGCGTTTGGGCCCCGTCCGGGCCGGCTCTCGACCGCCCGGGAACAGGGGAAAGATAAGCCTGGCTGGCCCGCCCATCAAGCGAAAAAGCCCCGTCCTCGCGACGCGCCTTTAGAGCCGCCCTGCCGGGACGGTTACGTTCGGAACCGCCGACGCTTACACTTACGACGATCGCCGATTGTGGATAACTTTTTGGAGGAGGTTTTGAGGGGTATTTTTGGGCGATTTTTGGGAGGCCACCGGCCCTGGCGCTAGCGTCCGGGGGCTTTTTTCGGCGGACGGGGTGCCTTTGGTAAGATGGGCTAGCGGAAATTTTGACTTTTTTAGGGGTTTTTCCGCGTTTTTTGACCGGTTTTTACCGGTTTTTGTGCCCTTTTTCGCACTCTTTCCATCCATGTCATGTGCATACCTTTATGTGCATAACTTCCCGCGGACGCGCGTAAGTCATCGTCGGGCGGGTGCCGTTGGGGGTCGGCGGGGGAATCTCGCATTTGACAAAGAAACAGCCGAGGAAACGCGTAACGCCTTTTCCGGGCGTGGTTTAACCGCAAAGCATGCCCCTTCGGCAGGCTCAGGGCGGCCCGAGTCCCGACGCGGTCGGGATTGAGGGCCGCGTTCAAGGGTGGCTCCGGAATTCGGTTCGCAAGGAGGCGAAAAAGTAGCATGTCCCCATTTTTTCCCGCGTTCAAGGGTGGCTCCGGAATTCGGTTCGCAAGGAGGCGAAAAAGTAGCATGTCCCCATTTTTTCTGTCCCCATTTTTTCCCGAATGACGAATGGTGGCGCCAGGTCCAGGAGGAGCGTCACTTTCCTTTCGCCTCGAGACGCTTCAGAACCTCTTGGGCCTTGGCGACAACGAAAGGATTCCGGTCTTGAGCCAGACGCTGGATGGTTTGCCGGGCCTCTTCCTGAAGCGGCTCGGGATAGAGGTGGATCGCTTGCTCGGCCAACCCCTGATATCCCTTTCGAGCAAGGACCTCGCCGATCCACCCAAGGAGGGTCAGGCGGACATCCTGGGGAGTGTCGTCCTGCTCCATCACCTTGACCAGCAGCGGGAAAGATTCATAGGCCGTGCCGAACATCGCCAAGTCCACCAGGTGCCGCAGCGCCGCCTCTTTGACGCGTCCCGGCTCGGCGGCGTCGTAGGTTTCCCGGATGAAACGGGCGGCGAAGTAGTGCTTCTCGCCTGCAACCTCGGCCAGGGCTTTTAACTTCTCTTCCGCGGGCGCTTCGGAGTCTTGCAGGGTGCGGCGATACTTGTCATAGCGCTGCCGAGCTTCCGCCGGCAAATCGGAAGCCACCTTGACGGTGGCATGGCCGTAAGCGTACCCCACCCAGCCGTTGGGCCAGCGCTTGGGTTCCTCGCCCCAGTCGCCGTACTTGTCCGTCCAGCACTTAAGCCCGCCTTTGAGATGGGCCGTGCCGGGAAGCATCGGCGTGAACGACCGCTCAACGACGGTTTCGCCCGGCGGGAGGGCGCGGAACCACGTCTCCGGGTACGGCCCGCTGATCCTACCGCCACCTCTCATGCCGCGAGTCCCCCGGCCCTGACCGGGGTAGTCTTCTATGGTAACCTGGAAAGGCAAGATATACTTCTGGCGCCGGGGGGCATACTTCTCCCAGTCGAGGACCATGAGAGGCCCGGAAGTGGTGTTCCTCAGGGTGATGCGCGCGGTGACCTCCTGGCCGACATGCACCGGCTCCTCGCCGGCGGGGATGATGAGGGATGCCTCGATAGGCTTTGGCGGGCTTCCCCCGGATTGTTCCGCCCCGGCTGCGCCGAACGCGAACAGGAAAAGGAACAACAGAACGGACACTTTGTCGTAGATTGCGGACATCGTGCACTCCCTTCTTGGTCCCCCAGAACCAGTGGGCGCTATTTGGGAAACGACAGCCTTTCGTTCAACTGGTTATTGAACGCGTTATTCACGTCGTACAGAAACGGAAGATCCGCGAACGTAAAAGTGAAGATCGGATCCAACGGATATTCGGAGCGGTAGGCCGTGAGGGCCTCGGCGATAATCCAGCCCTCGTCGAATGACACGTCCGAGACAATGTTCTGGACTGTGTGGTCCCTCACCCAGGTCCACGCGAGCCCTCCGTTGCCATCGAACACTTTATGGCGTTGCTGTGTATCGCGTTGCAACTCGGCGGTGATTGCATCATCCACGCACTTCTCGAAAAACGGCCACTTCTCATCTCCTGCAGGTTGGGCTTCGGGTGGGTCGAAATCCCCCTCGGTCCAATCGAAGGTAGCCGATGTGCCCAACTTCAAAAGGGCTGGGTAGCCCAAGACTTGGCCTCCTTGGCCGACTTTGGTGGATAGCGTGTCCGCCAGACTTTTGGCCGCACCTTCTCCGCCAACGGCGGAATAACAGTGGAGTAACTCGATGATCGTCTGATGCGCGTGGGCAAACGGGGAAACATCCAGCAATTCCGCTGCACCGGTACCCCACCGGAAACCGGAGAAAAGGGTTATCTCCCAACCTCCGATGCTGTGTTTCCCCAGGTTTATGTTGCCGCTTGGAAAGCCGTGGTTTACGGAGTACAGCGTGCCGCGCGGCGTAAGGCATTCGTAGGCCTGATCAAAATTATAGGTGTTATAATCCAGCAGAAGTTCGTCGTCATTTTGCAACGGATTAGTGCACACAGGAGGCCCCCCGACCTGACGTCCGTACACTTTCCAAATCCAGGGCTTCCCTAAGCATCCGAACTCGGTTGTCTGCTCCACAACAGCCACCACACGGCGCCGCACCTGGAACGGGAGCGGAACGGTGGTAATCAGGCGTTTGCCGGTAGTCAGCGTGATGGTCAGGCGGGCCGCGAATGTCGCCTGCCCCGACTCGCCAGGATCAACGAACTTGAACAAACCCTCAACCTTGTTGGGCTGGCCCCCAGCATCCTTGCTGTTGTTGGCGGCACGGGTGTAGTTCGTGCGTCCCTCGAAGTCGCTGTCCTTCCACTCTTCTTCGACGGTGGCACCAAGATTCTCGGAGGACCAATCCACGTTCCCGTCCGGATCAAGAACCTCGACCATAACGTCGTCTATGATTCCTGACTTCTTCTCAATGGCCTTATACTGGATCATCTCGGGGTAGTGTTTCGCATCGAAGAAGGATGGGTAAATGAAAAAATCCGCCCCGTCCTGGCGCATGTCCCGCAGCCTGAGCCATCCCTCCGCCTCTTTCATCGCTTCCGGGTCGTCACTCTCCGCCTGCACCGCTTGGCTTTCTACAGCGTGACTAACACCTCCGGACACCAGGAAAACCATGATTCCAAACGCAACAACCTGCCGCCACAGGCAAACTGCCACACCATGCCTCTTCATCAAAGGTCTCCTTCCCTTGACCCCTTTGGATCACTTGCTACCTCGCACCAAACGCGAAAAGTTATTCCTCTTGCGGCTCAATCGTGTAGGTGCGCCCTTTCTTGGGGTCCCATCGTCTCGACCGATGGATGGCGCGCGGCGTGGTGATATCGAGGAGCCGCAGGCCCTGTTCCCATGGCCGATAGAGGCCGAGCCGATAGTAGCAACTCGCCAGGCGCGCCGTCATCGGGGCCTGGGAATCTTTGGCGAGCGCCGGCTTGAGACGGCTCCTATACCACCGTGCAAGCGCCGTGTAGAAGGTGCCGCTGTTCTCGACCCACCACGCTTTGTTTCGAAGCATAGCCCAGTCCAATTCCGATGCCAATCGCTCGGCCGCCTCTTCCGCGGAGACGGCTGGCGTGAAACGCTTCAGAAAGTCGGCGCGGCGCTGGGCGTACTCGTCGCGCAACACCCCTTGGGCCGCCGCAATCTCCTCACGGGACGGCACTTCATCCCCAACCCCGTGAACTTGGCCAAAGACGCCCTCCTCGACGGGGTCGAGCATGAACGCCGAGAGGTTAGTATTGAAAGAATGATTGCGCGCAATCCGCAGGCTATACCATCGAGGCCCGCGGACCAGGAATCGCTTATACACCCCGCCCCAGAAATCCCGCAATCGTGCCCTTGCAACTGTCGGAAGCCGGTGAAACCGGGCGAGGTCCTCGTCGGTTGGCGTATCGGCGTAGCCAACATCGCTGAACTTGCCTTCCTTGATATAGATGGCATAATCCCGGAAGCGGTTATTTCCGGCGTGTCCATCCTTGTTGAAGAAATAGAGACTCAAATAAAAGCCCCCTTCCGGAACCTCAAAGGTCATAAAGAGGTGGGGCCCATCCTTGGACATCGGGTACACCTCGCCGTGATCGTCCCACTCGGCCTGACGACGATTGACATCCCAGGTCGTCAGTCCTCTCTGCACCCGGCTGTCCAGGTAAGAGGTGGGCATCTCCAGGGTGTTCGGGTTCTGCGTGTAGAGCCAATGAATCCAATACCGAATGGAATCATACTGCTCACACTGTGGGCCGATCATTGCCGTGTATTTGACTGCTTCCTCGCTGGTTCCGTAATAGTAATCCTGCGGGCTGACGAAAGCGCACAGACAGGCCCAATACCGCCCGCACCGCCCCAGCCAATCACCTCGAGTCAACCAGTCGTCGTCGAGGCGGACGACAGCCAGCTGCTTCTCGGGCGGGACGAAAGGGACCCTCGCCAGGTCGGCGAGGAGCGCGTTCAGTTCCGCCAGCGTCGGCGGGGCGGCGGGCGCGGGCAGCGGCGGGTTCGCCGCGGGGCTTGCCCCGCGCTGCGAAAGGCCAGCGCCCACTAAAGTGGGCGGCGAACCAGGCGCGCTAGCAGGTCTGGCATCGCGCGGCGCACCATCGGATGCGGCGCCCCGGAGCCGCGCCAGCCCGCCGCCGTAGGTGCCTGCCCACACGTCGCCGCCGGCCGTCACCGCCACGTCGAAGACGTAGTCGTCGGGCAAGGAGGCGCGCGGGGCGGCCTGGGCCCCCTCACCCCCGCCCCTCTCCCGCGGAGGGGAGAGGGGATTGGTAGCGGGGGGCGCGGCTTTAGCCGGCGGGGCCTTCGGCGGCGAGGTCTTCCGATACGTCTTGAGGTCGCCGGTCCGCACATCCAGGCGCGCGAGACCCTTGTGCCGCGTGGCGATCCAAACGCGCCCCGACAGGTCCTCGGCCAGGCCGCGGCAATAGTTCTCGTAGGGCTGCTTCGAGAGGCCCTGCCAACTCGTCCAGGTCAACCCGCCGCCGCGCCCCATCCCCAGGCCGTAGTTGGTGCTGTACACGACCGTGCCGTCCCGGAGCACCAGCAGGTCGTTGGAGAGGTTGGAGGGGAGTCCGGGCGTCGCCTCGGCGTAGCCGGGCTTTGCCTTGGCGGAGCCGGGGCCCGTCCCCCCGCCGAGTCCGGGAGCCTCGCCGGAGTCGCCGGAGCGTTCGGCCGGGGCACGGACGCATGTCCATTTCTTATAGGGCGGGTCGGACCATGCCAGGCCGTCGCACTCCGTGCCGACCCAGACGCGGCCGCGTTCATCAACGGCCAGGGCGTAGATTTGGTCTGAGGGAAGCCCGCTCGTGCTTCGTAGCGGAGAAGCATCGCTACTTCGCAGAGTAGCATCGGCACGCGTGTAGGTCCGCCACGCGCCTGAGCAGAGGTCCGGCGTGGCTGTGGCCCCCCCACCCCCGCCCCTCTCCCGCGGAGGGGAGAGGGGGTTGGGCGCGGACGCATCAGGCGACCAGCACACGAGGCCGTGGTCCGTGCCGATCCAGACGTGGCCGCGCTTCGGATCGGCGTCGGCCGCGAGGGCGAAGACCCGCTCGCCCGCACAGCCGTCCAGGACGCCGAAGGTACGCCACTCGACTCCGTTGTACACAGAGACGCCCTGGTTCGTTGTGCCGACCCACACCCGCCCGGCCGCATCCACCGCGATCGCATAGACGTGCTCGGTGTTAGGACCGTCCTTGCCGATGAACTGTTTCCAGGCGCCCGGCTTGCCCGGGTCGGCCGAGAGGTCCAGCCGCCAGAGGCCCTTATCCTCGGTCCCGATCCAGAGGGCGTCGGCGGCGGCGAACAGGGCCGTGATGAACTTGCCGGGGCGGTCAAAAACCTTCCAGTCTTCCGATGCAGGTTGGGATTGGGTCGCGGCAAAACCGGAGACAATCAGAAAAACTACGATGCCGACGGACGCGAGCCGCCACACGAACCGAGTCCGACGCTCGGCCTGGCGAGACATCCCAGCCCCCCTTATCCTGACGTGCTGCTTCTTCTGCTGTCTTTGCTTACAAATCGGAGCATACCCGACCTGCCCCCCCCCTTGTCAAGAACAAAACGTTCGGTTGGGAAGCGCATTTTTTCAGCGACACTTTTTCCATTGGATAGGGTTTGTCTGTTGCGGTAGTCTGCTCGGTCGAACCGCACAGCCAAGGGAAAGGAATCGGAACCATGTCCACTCGCGTCAACCGCCGCGCCTTTCTGAAACACTCTGCCGCCGGGGCGGGGCTCGTCATCCTCACGGGCTCCGCCAGCATCCGGGCCTACGCCGCCAACAATAAACTCAACACGGCCCTCATCGGCGTGGGCGGGCAGGGCGGTGCCGGCCACGGCATGGCATCCGGCGAAAATGTTGTCGCCCTCTGCGACGCAGACTCCAGCCGCATGGCCCCCTTTGCCCAGAAGCAGCCCCAGGCCAAGACCTACACCGATTGGCGCAAGGTCTACGACAACCACAAGGACCTGAACCTGGTCCTGGTGGCCACGCCCGACCACACGCACTTTCCGGCCGCCTACTCGGCCATCATCCGCGGCGCGGCCTGCTACTGCGAAAAGCCCCTCACGCACGGCATCTGGGAGGCCCGCACCCTGGCCGAGGCCACCCGCAAGCACAAGGTCCCCACCCAGATGGGCAACCAGGGCCACGCCAACGAGGGCAACCGACGCATGGTCGAGTGGGTCCGGGCGGGCGCCATCGGCACCATCAAGGAAATCCATACCTGGACCAACCGCCCCATCTGGCCGCAGGGCAAAGTCGGACCGTTCAAGCAGGCCCCGGTCCCCGAGAACCTCAACTGGGACGCCTGGATAGGCGTGGCGCCGCAGCGGCCGTACTTCGTGGATGAGAAGGGCGAAAGCCCGGTGCATTCGTTCAAGTGGCGCGGGTGGTTCGATTACGGCTGCGGCGCCGTCGGCGACATGGGCTGCCACACCTGGGACAGCGTCTGGTGGTCGATGGACCCGCGGGCCCCGTTGTCGGCCGAGCCCATCAAGGTGGTGGACCTGGGGACCGAGACGTTCCCGAGGCAGATGATCGTGAAGTGGGAATTCGGCCCCAGCGCCGCCGATTCGCCGTTCAAGCGGCCGGCGTTCACGGCGTACTGGTACGAGGGCGGCCTGAAGCCCGACGTGCCGGACGAGATCCAGAACGACCCCACGCGGCAGAAGAAGGAACTGCCCCGCTCAGGCAACCTGTACATCGGCGAGAAGGGCAAGATCCTCGTCGAAGGCGATTATGGCGACAGCCCGAGACTCATCCCGCAGGCCAGGATGGATGAGTTTAAGGCCGGCGACATGCAGAAGATCGAGAGAATCCCCAACTCCATCGGACACCGCGAGGAACTGCTTGTCGCCTGCCGCGGCCAACAACCGTGGGACTATCCGAAGTCCAACTTTACCTACGCCGGCCCGCTGGTCGAGGCCATGAACCTGGCCAACGTGGCTGTCCGCGTCGGCCAGAAGGTTACCTGGGACCCCAAGAACCTCAAGTGCCCCGGATGCCCGAAGGCCGACGGGCTCATCAAGCGGCCGTATCGCAAGAGTTTCTGGGACGTCTGATTTCGCCGGAACCGGGCGATTCACGCGCGGCGTCCCGGCGGGATGCCGCGCAAACCCCGCTTTCACACCTGAAAACGCCTCTCTCTTGCGCAGTGGGTTCGGAGACCCACTGCGCAGAGGCATAAGTTGCGTTGTAGTAATAAGTAATATCGCGAATCTTCATAGTCGAATTGACAGGCCGGTGGCCCGCACGAACGACCGCAGCAGGCGCTGCTGTCGGCGAATCGTTTCGTACTTATCGCGCACCGCCCAGCGGTCCCACACCACGATTATCCGCTCCCGCAGGGCCGTTTCGCCGTTCGCCGATGGGGTGAGGGGTCCCGCCAGGCGCCTACAGCAACCGCACGAACTCCTCGCGCGCGAGGCCCGCCTGCTCGAGAATCGCCCGCAGCGTCCCGTGAGGAATGTCCTTGCCCTGCGGCACGATGACGAGTCGCGGGCGCCCCGACGAATCCATGCGACAGAAGGCGCGGTGACTTCCTTTGCCTCGGTCCGGCGCCTCCACGAACCCCGCCCGGCGAAGGGCTTGGACGACCTGACGTGACGACAGCGAGGGAAGTTTGACCATGGCTCAGACAGTCACTTCCAGAGGAGCGGTGTACCGTTCCTTCATCTCCAGCGACGGCCGGATCTCATTCAGAATGCCCAGTTTCCGCGCATTGGCGATCCAGAGTTCCACGGCCTCTTGAAGCGCTTCGCGCGCGGCCGCCGGCGTCTTCCCATAAGAAGCCACTCCGATCTCCGGGCACCGAGAGACGAACTGTTTCCCCTCGCGCCAAATAACCGCCGTCAGATGCAATACCTTGGCCATGACACACACCTCCTTCGTGTGTATCATACTCGGTGACCTCCGGAGAGCAAGCCCTAATCGGGCGATTGCGCCCGCGCGCCGCCTTGACGCACCACGCCTCCACGCCTACCATGGTCCGAGGAAAGGGCAGGGCGGCTTGCGCGCACTCATCGCCATCCCGGTCTATGACGAGGAAAAGCACCTCGAGCGGGTCCTCGCCGAGGTCGTCAAGTACTCGCCCGAGGTCCTCGCCGTCAACGACGGCTCCACGGACTCCAGCGCCGAGATCCTCGACGCCCATCCCTTCGTCGAGGTCCACCACCACGAAACGAACGAGGGCTACGGCCAGAGCCTTATCGACGCCTTCCACATCGCTGCATGCCGAAACTTCGATTGGATCGTCACCCTCGACGCCGACGAGCAGCACGACCCCGCCGCCATCCGCGTCTTCCTCGACGAGGCCGCGCGCGGCGACGCCGACGTTCTCTCCGGCTCGCGCTACCTTCCCCAGTCGCTTCGCGAGACGCCCGTCCCCGAGGAACGCCGCGCCATCAACGTCCTTATCACCCAGGTCCTCGCCCGCGCGACGCCTTACCGCCTGACGGATGCGTTCTGCGGGTTCAAGGCCTACCGCGTCGCGGCCCTTGCGCGTTTGAACCTGACGGAGACGGGCTACGCGATGCCGCTTCAGTTCTGGATCCAGGCGGCGCGGGCGGGCCTGCGCGTCCGCGAGATTCCCATCACGCTCGTCTACGTGGATCCGTCGCGGCACTTTCGCGGCGGCCTCGACGACCCGCGCCGGCGCCTTCGCCTTTACCTCGACGTCTTGGACCGTGAACTCGTGGCCTGGGCGGCCGAAAAGGGCGCCTGTGCGGGGGTCGCCTGATGAGCCCCATCGAGCGCCGGCGATTGCGTGTGCCCCGCGGCGACCGGCAGGCGCTCATCCGTCCCGAGCCGGCCGCGCTCCCAGCCCTCGTCCGGCGCAATCAGGACCTCCTGGCCTCCTACCGCTTCGACCTCGCTCCCGGCGCGCCGGGATTCCGTGAGTTTCGCGCGGCCGCGCGGGCCGAGGTCATGGCGATGGCCCGCCGATATGCCCGGCGATGGGGCTTCGCCGTCCAGCGAGGTTGGTCCGAGCCCCAGCCGATCATCCTCTCGGGCCATCAGCCTCGGCCGTTCCATCCCGGCGTCTGGATCAAGAACTTCCTGGCGGGGGACCTGGCGTCGGCGGTCGGCGGCGTCGCGCTAAACCTCAACGTGGACAACGACGAGGCCCACGCCCAGGTCTTCCGCCTGCCGACGCGCGACCTGGTGTGCAAAATGGTCGGCGACGAAGTCCGCACCGTCGAGGTCGAGTTCGCCCCCCACGCGCGCGGCGTTCCGTTCGAGGAACAGCCGGCCGGGGCGATTCGTCCGGAGACGGTGGACGGCGTTCTCGCGCTCGTGCCGGCGCCTGCCTTGGGTGACGCTTTTCGTGACTGTTGGCAGCGCCTCGCCCGGGCCGTGCCGGAGGCCGCGAGTCTCGGCGAAGCGTTCGTCGTCGCGCGCCGGCACCTGGAGGAAAGGCTGGGCCTGGCGAACCTGGAACTCTTTGTCTCGGCGCTTTCCGACACATCGGCGTTTCGCTTGTTTGTGGCCGCGATGCTCCGGCGGTGCGAAGACTTCTTTGCCGCCTACAACGACGCGCTCGCCGAGTTCCGGCGCGTGTACCGCGAGCGGAGCCCCGCCCAGCCCGTGCCGGACCTCGCAAGCGACGGACCGCGCATGGAACTTCCGTACTGGGTCTGGCGCGCGGGCGAGCCGCGCCGGCGCCTCTGGGTCGAGCCGACGCCTGAGGGCGGCCTGGCCCTCGCCGCCGAGGACGAACCCGTCGGACGCCTCGGCCCGGCGGACCTGGCGGACCCGGCCGCGGGCGCCGAGCGGCTCGCGGGCCTTCGCCGAAGCGGCTGGAAAATTCGCCCCCGCGCGATTTCGATGACGCTCTTCGTCCGCCTGGCGGTGGGCGACGTTTTCATTCACGGCGTCGGCGGGGCGCTCTACGACCAGATCACCGACGCGATCATCGAGCGTCTGTTCGGCGTCCGTCCGCCGGAAATCATCCTTGCCTCGGCCACGGTCCATTTGCCGCTCGAAACTTTCCCCGCGACTCCCGCGGACCTCGCGGCCGCGCAGCGGGCGGTCCGCGATTGGCGCTGCAACCCCGACCGCCTGCTGCCCGAGCGCGCCCGCCGGGGCGGCGAGGCGAAAACGCTCATCGAGGAAAAGAAACGCCTCATCGCGGCGTGCGGCCGGACGCGCGACGAACGCCGGCGCGTCTGGCAGCGCATCCGCGAGATCAACGGGTGGCTCCTCGCCCTCGCGCCGGAGCAGCCCGACGCCGCCCGAGAAGAACTTCATCGCATCCAACGCTACGCGCGGTACAATGACATTCTTACGAACCGCGAGTATCCGTTTTGCCTGTATCCGCCGGAGGATCTGGCGGCGTTTTACCGGGGGGCGTCGCGCATCGGCTAAGAGGCTGTTTCATAACCCCCTCTCCCTTGATGCTTGCCTGCCGCAGGCAGGGCAGAGGGAAGGGGTGAGGGTGAAAGAGACGAATATCCAACAAGGAACGCTCAACCGCAGAATGATCAAATGAGAAACGGCGCGGTACCACGTCGGGCGAGCCGTTTCCTTCGGCCTTCTGCGGTTGGGCGTTGGACATTCATTATTCGTCTTTCCTCACCCTAGCCCTCTCCCACCCTTCGACAGGCTCAGGGTGGCCCCGAGCATGGTCGAGGGGCCACCGGGGGAGAGGGAATGGAAACAGCCTCTAAGCCGAAAGGAGGAGCGCCCCGTGATTCAACTCGCCTTCAGCACGAATGCGTACACGAAACATCGGCTGGCGGAGGCGTGCGAGCGGATCGCCGCGGCCGGATACCGCGCCGTCGAGATCCTCGCCGACGTCCCCCACGCCTACCCGGGCCCGGAACTTGCCGCAACCGGCAAACGCCTGGCCGAACGCGTCCGCTCGCTGGGCCTCGCGGTCGTCGCGATGAATGCCAATACCTTGATGGGCTACTGGAAACCCTTCCCCGGGGAACTCACCTTCGAGCCGAGCCTCATCACCCGCGACGACGCCCAACGCAACGCCCGAATCCTCCTGGTGGAGGCGGTGATGGCCCACGCCCATCTGTTCGGCGCCCCCGTCGTCACGATCACGACGGGCCAGCCCCTCTCCGGCGAACCGCCCGCGGTCCTCCGCGAAAGGTTGCTCGAGGGCCTGGAACGGCTCGTGCAGGCGGCCGACATGACGGGGGTGGAACTCGCGATCGAAACCGAGCCCGGACAGTTCATCGAGACGAGCGCGGCCCTGAAGGAACTTCTCGACGAGGTGGACCATCCGCGACTCGGAGCCAACCTCGACGTCGGACATGCCGTCTGCATGGGCGAGGATCCGGCCGACTCGGTCCGCCTCCTCGGCCGGCGCCTCAAGCACCTGCACCTGGAGGACATCAAAGACCGCCGGCACTACCACCTCATCCCCGGCCTGGGGGACATGGATTTCGCGTCCGTCCGGCAGGCGCTCGACGAGGTGGGCTACTCGCGCGCCGCGGCCGTCGAACTTTACACCTACGCGGACGAACCGGACCGGGCGGCCCGGGAATCCTTCGCCGTCCTCTCGCCGATCTTCCCGGCCGAGTAAGGGGTGTTTTCACCGCAGAGGCGCAGAGGACGCAGAGAACAGCAAAGATAAGGGAAGTGCAAGCGACATATTTAACATTATGATAGTTTTTCTCTGCGCCCTCTGCGTCTCTGCGGTGAGAAGCAGTGCTCAGTCGGCGGTGGCGATGCGGCCGCGGCCTTGTTTCTTCGCGTCGTACATGGCGCGGTCCACGCGGCGCACGAGGTCCGCGAGCGATTCCTTCCTGTCGTACTCCGCGACGCCGACCGAAAGGCTGAGTTCGACGGGCTTATCGCCGATGCGTGTCGGCTGGGCTCGGGCGCGCTCCAGGAGCCGATTCGCCAGCAACTTCGCCTGAGCGGCCTGCGTGTCGGGCAGAACGACGACGAATTCGTCGCCGGCCCATCGGCCCGGGACGTCGACGCTGCGGACCGTCTCCAGGAGCATCGCCGCCAGGTCCTTCAGGACCCGGTCGCCCGCCTCGTGGCCGTGGGCGTCGTTGACGGCCTTGAGTTGG
>Ga0315288_10006171_pt1 | contig 15182 bp, 10 predicted proteins | sample YL17G11_20_MG_FD_203454 | JGI IMG/M metagenome (GOLD analysis project Ga0315288, IMG submission 203454) | Sediment microbial communities from Yellowstone Lake, YNP, Wyoming, USA - YL17G11_20 | ecosystem: Environmental > Aquatic > Freshwater > Lake > Sediment | place: USA: Wyoming | collected... | reverse complement strand
AAGCTCCTTTAAAACAAAACAAGAATCAGTTTTAAAAAGATTGAAAGATTTCACTTACACAAAAGATGGTGCCCTCTGGTTTAAGGCGTCCGCCTTTAAAGATACTGAAGACCGAGTTTTAATAACCGCTAACGATCGTCCAACTTATTTCTTATCCGACCTTGCATACCATTGGGATAAATTCGAGCGGGGATTTGAACGGCTAATCAACATTTGGGGACCTGACCATCATGGTTATATTGCGAGAATGAAAAGCGGGCTTTCCGCACTCGGGTTTAATCCGGACCATTTGATTATTATTATTGCGCAACAAGTATCCATCATAAAAAATCGTGAAAAAGTCGTTATGTCGAAACGTGCTGGTAAATTTGTTACACTTGATGATGTTCTGATTGAAATTGGCTCGGATGCATTAAAATTCTTTCTCTTAATGCGTCGTGCATCGCAACATTTAGAATTTGATTTGGAGTTAGCAAAAAAAACATCACAAGAAAATCCGGTTTACTATGTTCAATATGCCCATGCCCGAATTAAGAGCATTATACGCTTTGCCCAAGAAAAGAATATTAGTGATCTCGATGAACCTGATTTATCAATTCTGTCCACTCCTCAAGAACGTGCTCTGGTCAAAATGATTACTCGCTTTCCTGATGCTATCGTTACTTCGGCAAATAATTTAGAACCCCATCACTTAATTTACTATTTACTGGACCTTACCACCGTATTTCATAAATTCTATGAAGGGGTACGAGTTGTCACCGACGATATAAAAACAACCGCGGCTCGTATTTATCTGTGTCAAGTTACTCTCCGTGTTCTTAAAGATACACTGATGATTATTGGTGTCTCAGCACCAGAAAAAATGTAATATAGAAACCTTGAAGTTTTGTTTTTTTTTATTAGAATTATTAATATGGATGTTGTAATCTCAGGATTGAAGAATGGAGGTAAAAATTGAATTTAAGTTCGTTATTAAAGCCAGAACGTATTAATTTAAATCTCAAAGCAAAAAAGAAAACCGAAGCTTTAAAAGAATTGATCAGTTTAATCAAAACTGGCAGCGATGCTGAACAACTACTTGAAACTTTGTTAACCCGTGAAGAATTAGGTTCTACTGGTGTTGGCAAAGGTATCGGCATTCCTCATTGTCGGTCACTTTTAATTGATAAATTGGAAATTGCAGTAGGGCGCTCGGAAAAAGGGTTTGATTTTAATGCAATTGATAAAAAACCGGTTCATTTTCTATTTTTAATTATTGCACCACCACAAGACCCGGGCAACCAGTATCTAATAACTTTAGGTAGAATAGCCATGGTTTGTCAGGAATTAACCAAAAAGAAACGGATGTTCGAACCCAAAACCCCGGAAGAGTTAATTGCTTTAATTAAAAAAATTGAAGAAACTATGTGATAAAATTTCAATGGTAAAACAACAACTCAATCTTTTAAGAACTCTGGAAGAGTTAGATTTAATACTTAAAGATATGGCTTCGCCCGATTATAAAAAAATCGGATTTAAAACCCCGAAACCGACTTTAGATTTTGTTAAAACCGCGGAGAAAGAACGCGCTGACATTGCACAAAAGATTGAACCCAAACTGCTCACCAGTTATGAACGAATTATGAAACGATACGGGGGACGAGTTGTAATTCAAGTAATTAATGGATTTTGCGGTGGTTGTTACATTAAGTTACCATCTGAGTTTATTTCTCGATGCTGGGTAGAAATCACGAACTGCCCTAATTGCGGACGATTCTTATACTGGGTTAAATAGCAGCAATTTTGATAAAAAGATTTTGAAGATTAAAAGTTTCGTTGGTATTTGTTTAGTTTTATATTTTGTCATCAGTTTCTCTTGTCTAAAAAAACCGCAATGGCAAACCAATGTTACAATCCCATTAATCAGTAAATACTATTCCGTCCAAAGTCTGATTGATACTAATTACTTAAGAATTAATAACGATTCGTCAATTCGATTCTTTGTTTCCGGTGAACTCGATACTTTTTCCTTGCTCGACTCAATCAATATTCATGACCGAAGCGATACATCGGAAACGAAAATTTTTGATTTTGTCTTTAATAGTTTGGCATCCGCCACAGTTGGAATAACCCCGAACGAAATTATTGGTATACCGCTACCCGAAACAACAATCCGTACAATAATTCCTTCATTTAATCGAAATATTGATAAGACTTTAAGAATTAATAATATTGGTACTGCTTCAATCCGCTCTGGTTTCTTACAAATTACAACTATCAACAATTCACGATTGACATTTGATTCAGTAAATTGTTACTTGCCAAATTTAGAAATAATACATTTGAGTAATATTGATTCGTTATCAACCACTGAATTTTCTCAGCATTTATATAACGTCTCGATTGAAAGCATTACTTCGTTTAATATCTTTTTTGCCTCGAGTGGTAGCGGCACAGAATCAATTCCCATCTCAAGGCACGATTCAGTTAAATTTATTGTAACATTTGATTCGCTGAGAATTGATTTTGGTTGTTTTCGCTCAGTGCCACCGCGTCTCGTGCATACCGTAAAAAATCGGATTTATTCATTGCCCTCAAACTATAAAATCAGAATTAGCGACTTAATTTTTCATGACGGGCAATTATCCATTAGTCTCGACAACCAATTTCCGATCTCAACCGTATTACAATGTTCAATCCCGGAATTATCTTTTGATACAGTCCTCCCATTGACCGCATATAATTCAATAAATCTCACAATTAACCTGCAAAATCAGGAATACCACAATGCGTCTGATTCACTAACGCCTTTGACTTTACGAACGGTTATTGAATTTCAATTAGATTCTGTATTTATATCTTTGGGACCGGAAAACTCAATTACTATCTCATACTTAATAAACAACATTCAAATTGATTCGATTGCTGGAACAATTATTGATACAATTCAGCACCAGTTTACGGTCGATTCAATTCCAGTCTCATTGCCTGATTTTTTGCAGCGAGTTAAAGCGGTTCATGTTGCGGCAGTGCTCGATTTTACTAATGCGGTTGCTTTTCCAATTAATTTACGACTACATGCATCAGCGATAAGTAGCAGCGATAGTGCATCGATTGATACCGTGTTTCCGATTGCCGCCGGAACACCAACCAATCCCTATATTGGTGTACTGACCATCGATTTTACACGGTTATTTAATATTCATCCGTCCAATATTGAATTAAATGTTGCAATGTCATCAATTGGTGCCGGGTGGATGAACCGGGCATCGTTTAATACTGCTTCATATATAGTAACCAGCCCTCTCCGGGTCGTTTTAAGAGCTGATACCATAACTTTCAATCCATCAAATATTCGAATCAGCCAAAAAATACGCAATGTCGTGCGTGATTATGGTGATTCGAGCATATTTTTTGTTCACATCCAAAACCATATTCCAGCTCGTATGTCGGGCGATGTGATATTAGAAAATCTCGTGTTTGACACGGTCCAAGTTGGAATAACAGTTCCGAGTGGTATCATTGACCCTTATTCGGGCCTTGTTAATACACCGGTAGATACAAATATTGTGGTCTCGTTAGATTCATTAGCAACCAAAATTTTTACCGATTCTGTAATAAAAGTTTCCGTAATTCTATACATTCCTGACACGGATACGATTACGATTTCAGCCCGCGACTATTTTAAACTGGTTAATTCCTATGCTCGTGTCCAAACTAAATCACTACCTAAATAAATAGAGGTATAAAAGGCATAGTTGACAAATGAACTATTCACGCTATAAAAAATGGGTTTTCAATATTCTATTTTTAATCTGTCATATTACCTCAGCAAGCTCAATTTTTTATCATTCTAATCCTGCTTGTTTAAATCTATTTGACCGACCACAGAATTCTCTGCAATATTTAAAATTTCACCTCAACCTAATAAATAATACATTAAGTTTAACTCAAATAAATAATAATTTCGCAAAAGACACCGAGTGGGATAGTATTCAGAAAACTGCGGTTTTTAATGCGATTCCGGATGCCGGGTTTAAGATTAACGGCGATGCGACACTCATCCCAATTAATTTCTCAACCCACTTATTCAGTGCTTCATTTCAGTATCGAGAATTAATTTCCGGGGCTGTACCCAAAGACATATTTGACTTAGCCTTTTTTGGCAATGACTTAAACCGGTTTTACGATATATCGAAAGTAGCATTTAATCGATTGGGTTATTATGATGTCGCGTTGGGATTCTGCTATCCAATTATCAAGAAGACCGATGAAGAAGATATAGAAAATATAATTCAAATTCTAAATTTAGGAATAAAAACCCATTGGCAAAAAGGAAGGACCCTGACCCAAACCGATAGTTCATTTGGTTCGGCACTGACCACACCCGATGCCTTTCTTGGTCAAATTAAACTATTTCAGACCATGGCTAATGGTGCCAATAATTTTGCCTTTGATTTTGGTGTCACAACTCAATTACAACAACCGTTTACATTCGGTATTGCACTTTTAAACCTAAATACCGGATTTAACTGGACAAACCAGCCTAAGCAAAAGACTCTACAAATTAGTATTGATTCATTTAGCTTGCAAAAATATATTGAATCCGGCTCGATTGACAGTATCTATCATAAAACCGATAGCACCAAACCCCGACCTGCATTTAAAACTTCCTTACCCACACAACTTCTATTTCAGGCATCTTATCGACCAGTTGAATTATTGACGCTCTCAACATATTACCATCAATATTTATCCAACAACCGATTTATTGATAATTTCAACCGGAGTTTAAATTTAAATGTATGTCTAAATTTATCTCGGTTCTTTGCGACTGAATTATCTTACACAACCGCTCTGAAAAAGGATTTTATTATAAGCACTAACTTTTATGTTTTTATTAAAGGTTTTAATTTCAATCTGGCAATTGACCAGATAAATGGTTTTTTAGGGAATGCTAAAGGGATTGGGATAAATCTAAATTTCGCTCAAAACTGGTAATGCTATTTAATTTTGATTGTCTCAATTGATTTGCGCAATAACGGTTCGTATTTGGAAAAATCATCTTTTAAGACTCTAAATGTTACTTGAATAATTTTGTTGTCTTTAAGAATGTAGAACTCCAAAATTGAATAATTAGCCTCGGTTATCAGTTCGATTGCTTCCCGACCATTAACCGTCCGAGAATTTTTAGCGAGTAACTGTGTCTCAGGATATTCAACTTCTTCACCCAATGATTTTTGTAATTCTATTTGTTCCAGTTCCATGTTCTTTATATCTACGATTAATGAGTCGACAAATTCGGTTAATGATTCGTCTTCTTCTAATTCATATTCTGCGACCCATCCAAAGTTATCATCTTGTTTAGTTGACTCATAAAAATTTGTATTATCTTTTGAGTCTACTTGCCAACCTGTTGGCAGCATCATCGTAAATCCCAAATTGGGTATTGCGACTTTTGAAGCACTTTTTTTACATCCCAAGAATATAAGCGATATACTAAAAATACATAAAAATATCACTAATTGTTTAAAATTAAGCATGTTTATATTTTAAGCTCAGAATATCCAATGTCAATATTGTTTTTTAACTTGAGTTTCCCTATTTTTTATTTCTGTTGGTATTGCGAAGACGGAGAGACACGACAAGCGACGCACCCTTGATAATCTGTTCTTTTTTGAGGGTGCGTCCCTAATTGCCTCTCACCAATCGCATCAAGTTAGACAAAAACTGTGTTAAGGAATGGCTGTTTAATTTGTTCGTTTCCAAGCGAGAAATGTATTTACGACCTGATTTAACCGAAAGCCCCATTCGTTTGGCTACTTCAATTTGAGATAGACCTGATTTTTCTCTGAATTTAGTTAAAAACTTACCAATTGACATAGATAGTTTAATCATAAAGAATTCTATCTGCGGGCAGAATAAAAATCAAGCGAAATTTCCAGATTGTCATTTTATAAATACCTCCAATAGGAATAAAAGACAAAAACGCAAAGATGAGTTATATATATATCAACAAGTTCTTATGGGTGAGAAGTTATGAAGGTTTTGCTTGACAAAATAATTTTCTGTTGTATGATTTCAGTAAAAGGGTCGCATATGAAAAAAGTACCGGTATATATTTTTTACTTTTTGATGATGCTCTTTTTATTTTCCACTCATCTAATTGCTCAGCAGACGAATAATTTACAGGTGATTTGGACAATTCCAGGAAATCCAATTTTGAGGTCATTTGGTCATGATTTAGCACATGGAGATATAGATAATGACGGACATCAAGACATTCTTGTTTCAGCTGATACATTTACCGGTGCAGGTCCTGGCATTAGTTATCGTGGCAGGGTGTATCTTTTCTACGGAAATAATATTGGAGATACTACTCCCGATGTTGCATTTAAGAGTCCTTTTGAAGAAGGTAGTCCAAGAACAAAGGTTCATAGTGCAGACTTGAATGGCGACGGTTTTGATGATATTATAATGGGTCAGGGTGAAGCCGATTCAGGATTTGGTAAGGTTACAATATTTTTTGGTGGAAATCCCGTCGATACAGTTCCAGATATTGTTCTCAGCGGTAGTCATGGGTGGCCCATATTTGACGGATTATTTGGTGATGCGATTAGTTCTGGCGATGTAAATGGAGATGGATATACTGACTTAATAATCGGTTCTTGTTTAACTGCCGATATACTAGTAAGTCCGTTCATGGGCCGAGTTTACATTTATTATGGTGGACCAAATTTTGATACAATTCCTGATGTAATTTTAAATGGAGGTCACCAGTTTGGGAGTCAATTATATGATGAACAATTTGGATCTTCAGTCAGCGGAAATGGAGACGTCAATAATGATGGCTTTTCCGATGTTATTGTTGGTGCACACACATTCGGAATGCAATATCAGGGTAGAATATATATCTATTTTGGTGGTAATCCAATGGACACGAGTTACGATATCGCAATGATGGGCGAACCATCGGAATTCCTTGGTGAATTCGGTGTCGACTTTATAAGAAATAATCATTCTTTCGATTTCGACTATGCAGTGACTTGCACCCCCTTTTGGCGGCCCGGACCACCACCAACTTACTCAAGAGGAAAAGTTTATGTACTTAAAGGTGGTAATCCAATGGATAGTATTCCAGACATCTGTATGATTGGTAGAACAGATACCTGTTGGTTTGGGTATTGTGCGAAGTCAGCAGGTGATTTAAATGGTGATGGCAATGATGAGTTAATTGTTGGAGCACCATTAGAATATGATGAAAGAGGAACAGTATATATTTGGTTAGGTGGTTCTTATTTAGATACAATACCTGATGCTTGGATGAGCGGTGAAGTAAACGATGTTATTGGCTGGACGGTAGGATCTGCAGGTGATATTGATAACGATGGTTTGAATGAAGTCATGTTTTCAAATTACCCCGCGCCATATTCGCGACAGAGAGTCTGGGTTTGTAAATATACGGGGCAGGGCATTGAAGAAAATTATCAACCGCATAGCATTATCCGCTTACCGCTGGAAGTTTATCCGAATCCGGCGAGGACACATCTCACTGTTCGCATACCACAGACCCTGAAATCAGAGATGCTGAATCAAGTTCAGCATGACAACGTGGAAATAAAAATTTATGATGTTATGGGGAAGATGGTAAAAATATTAGAAGCAAGAGGCAAGAGACAAGAAACAGGAGCGTGTGAAATAAGATGGGACTTGAGAGATGAGAAGCAGAAAAGAGTGGCGAATGGAATCTATTTTGTACGGTTGAAGACTAAAGATTATGATGCGACTAAGAAAATGGTAATGCTTCGATAGTTAAGTAAGATTCTACATCTCTGAAAAATTCTACCTGCAGGTAGAATAAAAATGAGGTGAATTTTTGCTCTAACATTCTCATTTCTATATTCTTAATTCAATATTCTAATAAGCAAGGGGAGGTATCCCCGCCATATAGGACTGTATATAGTGCTAATGGAAAAGGGGCTTTTAATTGGTGATTGAATTGGGATTTTAGTTGAGTTTTAAATCCGGTTCCTAATAGTATATCTAAACGATTATCTAATTGATTATCTATTAGAAAATCTAACAGGAATTTTATCAGGGACTATATCACGGCATTGCGGTGGATATATAGTAGGTTACAAAGCAGGATATAAAGTAGATAATCAGGGGATTAAATGTTAACAGGTGCGACCTGCTGAGCAGGTCGCACCTGTTTTGATAGTTTTATACTATTCGTTTATCGTGTGTATACCAGTTTCTTGGTGGAGTTGTGATTATTAGTCTCGAGTGTGTAGAAGTAAATTCCTTCCGCAACTGCATTATTGTTGTCGTCCGTGCCATTCCAGGTCAGATTATAAACACCGCTCTCTAAATTAGTATTGACCAGTGTTCTGATAACTCGCCCTGACGCATCATAGATTTTTAGACTGGCTCTGGTCGGTTCCGAAATAGTAAACGAAATCTTGGCTAAACCATTTGTAACTGGATTCGGCTTCGGTGCATTAAGTGAGGTAATGGTTGGTAATTTGTTTGGATTTTCCTCAATACCAGTACTGCGTCCCGACAATCGAACATAGTCAATATACATATTATTGCCAAATTGTGAGAAAGCGACAAATCCTAAATAAATCGTACCGGTAAATGTCCCAAGGTATACTGTATGCTCAGTCCATTCTGCGGTTGCCTCATAGCGTCGGAATGCTGCAACCTGAGTAAAGGTCGTACCATTTGTCGAATACTCCACTTTCACACTATCCGGACCTAAATCGGTCGGTCCTGGATAACCCGGGTCATGATACATATAGAACCTTAAGGTGCACAGCTTGGGTGATGTGCCGACAGCAATTGCCGGTGATATTAGTCGTGCCATATTGCCACTTGTGGCTGAATAAGCGCGATAACCCGCCATCCCTGCACCCTCGTAAGGATTACAAGCTGGACTCGTGCCCAATGTAAATCTTTCCCAGTTATAAGTTCCAACCAGCGCAATCGCCTGCCATCCAGATGGTGGGAAGGTTACATCATTAAATCCCTCGAGCATCATATAATCACTTATCAGAGTTGCGCGGCTCTTGCGGTCATTAGCTGGATTCTGGTCACCAGCAAGGGTAGTTTTCATCATTACTGTAACAGCTTCTTGTATCGTTGGTGTCCAGGGAGTAAAATTAACGGTTGTTGTTGCACCAGCAGTAAGCGACGTAACGGTTTGAGTATTGGTATATCGGAATACGCCAGCCGGACCAACAATTGAACAGACAACTTGGAAGTTTGATTGTACGGCAGTACCATAGTTCTTTACAGTTGCACTTGGTATCATTTGGACATTCACCTGATGAACTGAGAGCGGCGCAATTATTGCATCAACGCCAACATCATTGGTTGGCGGTGGCTGTGGACCGAATCCGTCACCTAAAACATCATCAATATACCATCCAGCATAATTTACTGAATTGTCTGACCCGAAATGCCATCGAAGGTAGAATGTTTGTCCAGAAGTTAAGGTTAGATTAAAGGTTGCTTCATTCCAACTATTGCCAGTTGTTGTCCCGGTATAACACGCTTCACCTGGGATACCAGCGTTAGCAACATTTGCCGTGCCATTATAGCCACCGACTGGTGTAATGACTGTCCAATCTGTTCCATTAGTTGATATTTTAACATTACCGCCATCCCAACTTGCTTCCATTTCATACCAATGCCAGAATTTAAGGGTTGGATTATTAACAGTAGCAGTGTATTGTGGCGAGGTTAATTTCCAGTTTGCGCTAATTGGATATTGACCGCCAAGTAGGGTTGCCCATAATTTTGTACCGCTATGAGCTGCACTTGGTCCTGAAGCCGGAACACCCCACTCCCAAGCACCGGTAAGTGGGTCAGGCACAAAGTTACCATTACTTGATTCGAAATCTTGGCTATAAACGTTGGCAATATTGGTAACTCGGGTCTTGCGGTCATTAGCTGGATTCTGGTCACCAGCAAGGGTAGTTTTCATCATTACTGTAACAACTTCTTGTATCGTTGGTGTCCATTGTGAAAAATTAACGGTTGTTGTTGCACCAGCCGCAAGCGATGTAACGGTTTGAGTATTGGTATATCGGAATACGCCAGCCGGACCTACAATTGAGCAGACAACCTGGAAGTTTGATTGCGCAGCAGTACCATAGTTCTTTACACTCGCGCTTGGTGTCATTGGTGTATTAGGTGTATGATACCCGCCTGGGCTTAAAATTGCATCAACACCGACATCATTAGGTACTGGTGGAGCGTATGATATTTTGTAGTAGTAATTATTGGGAGCGGTCCAGGCACCACCGGCATCACCTGCTATCATATATAATTCATTTGCTGATGGACGGGAAGTCATATAATTACACCGAGCAATAGTTTGTGGATATGCAACCACGGTTGAAATAGTGCCACTCGCCCGTTCGTATTTCCAACAAGTATTAGTTACGGTTGTAGCATTGAGAAATCCGCCCAGCCAATAAACATTTCCACCGAGCACCGCAGTTCCAGCATCGAAAGTTGGCTGAGTAAATGTCGGTCCTGGAATCCAAGTAATCTGTAATGGATTAGCCGGGTTAATTGCACCTTTGTACAGATTAGTCCAACAAGTACCGGACGCACCGGTACGATTAATCGCATTGGTAATATATATTGTATCACCAATAATACCCGCAGAACCCATATCACCATTCATTGGCAACGCAGTTCCCACTGACCAGGTATTAGTGAACGGATTATAGATATCAACTGTCGTCATACCAGGGGCACCGCTAACACCATTCCATCCGCCCATCGCATAAAGTAATGAATCGCGCCAAACAACTTCTATATCCGCTGCACGAAGTGTCGGACAAGGGGCTTTTGTTGACCAGGTATTTGCAGAGATCGTATATTCCTCATTCGCCGTCGTGGCAGCACCCGCATTTGTCATACCGCCAATAACATAGATTTTTCCTCTTACATATGAACCATAAATCCAACCTCTTGCAGTTGTCATTGTCGCTTTATCAGTCCAGGTATTATTTGCCGGGTCATATTGTTGACAGAGTGACTGATATGAACCTGGGGTTCCGGTTGGATTACCACCAATCATATAGATTTTATCATTAACCGGGTCATAAACTGTCGCATGACACAAACGGTCCGCGGTTGTAGTAGGTGCGGCAATTGCCGTCCATTCCTGAAAATCACTAACCGAACCATTAAAATCGCTTTGTATCTTTTCTGCTAATACGGGTGCGGTTACACTCATTACATCACTTGCTTCTACACCCCAGATAAGGGCAAGAAGACAAATAATTATTAAACTATATTTTATCATTTAATTTTCCTCCATTGACATTTTTAATTTTTACTACTAATTGTTTTTATTAATTCTCCTTTCTTGGAGCGTGCGAACTTTTCCATTTCATACTGCTCCATTTTTGTATTTAACCGATTACTTACGATGTCGAGCTGTTTCATAATCGCTATGCGACAATGTATCATTATTTTAATTGTATTATATACATAAATATAATAGTAAAATTATGATTTGTCAAGAGGAAAAAAAGAGAGCTCGGAAAAACTCGTATTTTGGTCACCCCGAACTTAATTCGGGGTCTCGTAACTACTGATTTTATTAGAACCTGTCCTGATGAAAATCAGGATGCTGAATCAAGTGGACTTTGTCTTGCTTCGCACCAGCATGACATCCTATGCAACTATAGACTTTCGCAGTATTCTCAAGACGAACTAAAAAATAAGGGCTGGGTTTTTACACCCAGCCCGGTTTACTTAATGGACGCAGATTTTCGCAGATATGCTCTGGATAAAACCTCATCTAAATCTGCGTTTATCTGCGTCCAAACATTTTTCCGTTATCTCGTAAACACGAGTTTCTTAGTATAGTTGTTATTATCCGTTGTTAGCGTGTAGAAATAAATTCCTTCTGCAACTGCATTGTTGTTGTCATCCGTGCCATTCCAGGTCAGGTTATAAATTCCCCGGTCTAATTTAGAATTAACTAATGTTCTCACCATTCTGCCTGACGCATCATAGATTTTTAGACTGGCTTTGGTCGGTTCCGAAATACTAAACGAAATCTTGGCTAAACCATTTGTTATCGGATTAGGTTTGGGTGCAGATAGTGATGTTATTTTCGGCAGCTTATTCGAATTGTCTTCTTCAATACCTGTTTGGTAACCGAACATCCGTACATAATCCATATTCATATTACTACCGTATTGCGAGACCGCTAAGAATCCGGCATAAATCGTACCCGAAAATGTTCCAAGATAAACCGCATGTTCCGTCCATTGCGTGACTGCTTCATATCGTCTAAATGCCGCAACTCTTGTGAAATTTGTGCCATCGGTCGAATATTCAACTTTGATGCTATCCGGACCTAAATCAGTTGGTCCAGGATAAGTTGGGTCATGATACATATAGAACTTAACTGAGCACATCTGTGCAGTTGTTCCGATTGTAATTGGTGACGATATTAATCGTGCCGAATTACCACTAGTTGCTGAGTAAGACTGATAACTCGCCATCGCTTCACCCTCGTATGGTGTACAGGTCGGATTAGTGTTAGTAACATTCCTTACCCAGTTATAAGTTCCAACAATCGGAATTGCCAGCCAGCCGGTTGGCGGCCAGGTTGTGCTATTAAAACCTTCCATTAAGAGCCAATCACCAATTAAAGTTGTTCGAGTTTTTCGGTCATTAGCCAGAACCGTATCAGTTGCTAAATTTGTTCGGACTTTTACTGTGCATAATTGAGCTACGGTTGGTGTCCAAGAAGCAAAATTCAACCGATAAGTATCTCCAGAAGCTAAAGATGGCACATTTACCGTGCTAGTAGATAGAAGCGCTCCAGTTGCTCCAACAATTGAACAAACAACTGGGAAGTTTGTTTGAGTTTGCGCACCGTAATTTTTTACTCTCACCAGTGGTATCATTGCGGTATTAATCCTATGCGTTGCACCTGGCACTAAAATCGCATCAACTCCGACATCATTAGGAGGTGGCGGAGGTGGTGCGGCTAATAATCCTTCTTCATTCGCAGTCAAATAAGTCGGGGTCGATGTATCTGAACCATAACTAATATAAAGTTTATTTCCGACTTGGTTAGCCATTTGCCAACCACGAGGAGTTAGCATTGGTGTTTCAGTAGTCCAGGTATTGGATGGAATATGATAACGATAAACAACATTATCGGCTGCTCCTGCACCAGTAGCATTACCGCCGAATACAAAAATCAATGTATCATCAAAGGCGCAGGCGATATGGTATTCCCTTGGTCCTGGCATATTTGCTTTCGCGGTCCAGGTGTTAGTTGCTGGATTATATTCCCAGCAATCACTGAGTCCGGCTGTAGCACCAGCACCACCCAAAACATATAACTTGCCACCGGCTCCCGCCGCCGCAGTCCAACCCCGACCAATTGAAAGTGGAGCTTTTGTTGCCCAGGTATTGGTTGCTGGGTCATATTCATATAAAGTTCCAGTTCGGTTCTCATCGCCAATTATGTATAATTTGCCACCTGCAACGCCACTGCCACAAGCCCATCGTACTGCTGGCATAGATGCTTTTGTTGTCACGGTTCTAGTATCCACATCAAATTCCTCACAGGTCGAAAGCGTAGTACTTGCTGCATCTCTACCACCCGCAACATAAATCTTGTTTCCAATTCTACCGCCGCCACCGGCTCTTCTTGGTGTTAGTAGTGTTGGTAGGCCAGTAGAAATCCAAACGTCCGTGGCTGGAACATAAGCATGGATTGAATTAATGGATACGGCAGCGCTTGTTCGACCTCCAAGAAAATAAATTGTATCTCTAACCACACCGGTGCCCGGGCACCAGTATCGAGCTGGAGCAACACCAGGTGTTTTTAGCGTCCATGTTATTATTAAAGGGCTGGGATTAGGATTTGAAGGGGTTATGCCGTCTACTACTTGCTGGGTAGGGGCTAAATCGCTGGTCATATCATAAGCCAAAATAGTCCCGACTGCTATTAATATAACTAATATTATTTTACGCATTTTATATCCTCCTACTGATTAATTTTATTTCGCAAAATCTTTTGTTTTTTTGTTGTGCCTCCTTCCTTGGATTATGTGTATTCATTTTATATTTCCCAATTTTTATTTTTTACAAACTAATTACGCGTGCGAACCGTTCCAATCATCACTTTACAATAATGATTTATCGACTTAAATATACCAAACTATAATAATTAAATCAATATTTGTCAAGAGATTTAAATATTATTACGTTACTAAAAAAGGGGCTGGGTTTTTACACCCAGCCCGGTTTAATTTATTAATTATTTGTTAGCGGGTAAACACGAGTTTCTTAGTATAGTTGTTATTATCCGTTGTTAGTGTGTAGAAATAAATTCCTTCTGCAACTGCATTACTGTTGTCGTCCGTGCCATTCCAGGTCAGATTATAAACACCGCTCTCTAAATTAGTATTGACCAGTGTTCTGATAACTCGCCCTGACGCATCATAGATTTTTAGACTGGCTCTGGTCGGTTCCGAAATCGTAAATGAAATCTTGGCTAATCCATTTGTAACTGGATTCGGCTTCGGTGCATTAAGTGAGGTAATGGTTGGTAATTTGTTTGGATTTTCCTCAATACCAGTACTGCGCCCCGACAATCGAACATAGTCAATATACATATTATTGCCAAATTGTGAGAAAGCGACAAATCCTAAATAAATCGTACCAGTAAATGTCCCAAGGTATACTGTATGCTCAGTCCATTCTGCGGTTAACTCATAACGTCGGAATGCTGCAACCTGAGTAAAGGTCGTACCATTTGTCGAATACTCCACTTTCACACTATCCGGACCTAAGTCGGTCGGACCGGGATAACCCGGGTCATGATACATCCAGAACCTTAAGGTGCACAGCTTGGGTGATGTGCCGACAGCAATTGCCGGTGATATAAGTCGTGCCATATTGCCACTTGTGGCTGAATAAGCGCGATAACCCGCCATCCCTGCACCCTCGTAAGGAGTACAGGCTGGACTCGTGCCTACTGTAAATCTTTCCCAGTTGTAAGTTCCAACCAGCGCAATTGCCTGCCAGCCAGTTGGTGGGAAGGTTACGTCATTAAATCCCTCGAGCATCATATAATCACTTATCAGAGTTGCGCGGCTCTTGCGGTCATTAGCTGGATTCTGGTCACCAGCAAGGGTAGTTTTCAT
>Ga0315288_10006170_pt1 | contig 15183 bp, 9 predicted proteins | sample YL17G11_20_MG_FD_203454 | JGI IMG/M metagenome (GOLD analysis project Ga0315288, IMG submission 203454) | Sediment microbial communities from Yellowstone Lake, YNP, Wyoming, USA - YL17G11_20 | ecosystem: Environmental > Aquatic > Freshwater > Lake > Sediment | place: USA: Wyoming | collected... | reverse complement strand
CGCTTGGGGCCGTAGTATGCCGGTTCGATCTCGAGCTGGCCGCCCGCCGTGCGCGCATTCAGAAACCGCTCGATGTGCGGGAAGACATAGCGCTTGGGCGGATATTGAGGGTTCGGCAAGTGAATCTCGATCCGGTCACGGTTCTCGTCCGTGACCACGTCGTAATAAGTGTCGCGTCCGCGCGCGCGGACCGGGGCGATGACCTGGTAACCCTGCTGGCGGAGCAGATCCACGATCTTGAGCACCCCGGGAAGGTCCACGATGCGCGCTTTCATGCGGCCTCCTTTTCCACCTGGACGGGCACCAGCAGTTGGCCATTCTCGCCCGTGCCGAGGATTTGGCGTTCCACTTCCCGGACGAAGTAGGGGACGTAAATGGTGCCGCTGCGGACTTCATCGGTAACGCGCGCGGTGCTGACCGCGGAACCGGTGGCGGCCCGCAGGCGGATCTTCTCTCCGTCGCGGACGCCGAGCTGGCGCGCATCTTCCGTGTTGATCTCGACGAAGCCCTCCGGGTAATCGAGCAGGAGGATCCGGTACTCGCGTTTGAGCGTTTCGCTGTGCTTGATGAGGATGTTCTGGTGCCAGTAGTAGAGCGAGTGGCCAAACACGAGCCGGAAGGGATACGCCGGCTCGGGCGGCGGCGGGTTGGGCCGCGGGATCGGCGCGAACCGGAAGGGCTGGCCGGGTGGCATGCCGTCCTCGAAGAGAAAGCGGGAGCCGAGCGGTTTATCCTTGGTGCACGGCCACTGGCGGCCGTATTCGCGCGCCAGATTCTCATGGCTGGCGCCGCCGTAGAACGGCACGGCCTCGCCAATCTCCGCCATGACCTCGCCGGCGGACCGATAAGCCCACGAAGCACCCATGCGCTGGGCGACCAGCGAGAGTTGCTGCCAGGCGGGCAGGGGACCGGACGGCGGGTCGACCACCCGCTCGGCGATCTGGATGCGCCGTTCGGTGCTGGTGAAGGAGACGCGCTCTTCGCCAAAGGCCGTGACGGGCAGAACAACATGTGCCTGTTGGGCGGTTCCGGTCATGAACAAGTGTTGGACGACGACCAGGTCCAACTCGCCCAACCGCTGGGCGGTGTCGCCGAAGAAGGCGGTGCTGATCGGGTCATAGCGGCAGAGCCAGAGGGCGCGGATCTTGTTTCCGTGGGCCCCGCCCAAAACGCCCTTGGCGCCACAGCCGGGGCCGCGGGGCAGGGGAGCAGACCAGAGGGTTTCCAGGCGCTGCCGGCTGGCGTCGTCATCTACGCGCCGATACCCGGGCAGGAAATCGGGCATCATCCCCATGTCGCACACGCCTTGGAGGTTGTTCTGTTCGGTGAGGGCGTAGAGCCCCGCCCCTTCCTTGCCCAGGTTCCCTGTCAGCAAGGCCAGGTTGACCAGGGCCTGGACGCTCTCCTTGCTCCGATTCTCGATCCCGGTCGAATAAAGGACGGCGGCCTTGCGCGCTTGACCGTACAGGAGCGCCGCCTGCTCGATCCGGTCGGCGGACACCCCGCAGCATTCCGCGGCAGTGAGGAGGTCGTAGTCCTTCACCTGCTCGCGAAAGGCGTCATAATCCCGGCAGTGGCTTCGGATGAACCGCAGGTCGCGCAGGCCGCGGTCATGGATAATCTTGGCCAGTGCGCCATAGAGCATGACCTCCGTCCCCGGTTTGATCTGGAGGAAGCAGTCGGCGCTCTCGGCCACGCGGTGCCGGCGGGTGTCGATCACGATGAGCTTGGCGCCGTTCAAATGCGCACGAATGACCCAGCCGCCGATCGTCGGCAATTGCCGGCCCAGGTCCACGCCGTCCACGATGATGACCTCGCTTTGGGCCAACTCCCCGATCGAGTTCGTGGTGGCCGGCACGCCGATCATGTCGAGGAAGACATCGATGCTGTTGTGGCAATACGCTCCGGTGCCGTGGTCCACGTTGTTCGTGCCGACCACGGCGCGGGCCAGTTTCTGAAACAGATAACTTTCCTCATTCGAACACCGGGGTGAGTTGAAGAAAGCCAGCGCGTCGGGGCCATGCCGGGCGCGGATTTCCTGCAGGCGGGTGGCGATGAATCCGAACGCCTCGTCCCAGCTCACTTCCTCGAATTGCCTGCCCTTTTTGAGCAACGGGAGACGGAGACGATCGGGGGAGCTCACCACCTCGTGCACGTTCCAACCCCGAACGCAGATTCGTCCCTGATTGGTGGGGTGCGTCATGCTCGGGTATGCGCCCGTGACCCGGTCGCCGGACGTCTCCAAATAGATGCCGCAACCCACCCCGCAGAAGGTGCAAGTGGTTAGTGTATGCGCCATAGGCCGCGCTGCTCGTCGCTGGCAGGCTGCTGTGTCACCGCGTCCGAATCGTGTCTGAGGCGGCCGACCCCTGCGTCGGACCCCGAGCGGTCCACGCCAGTCGGGTGCGCGCCTCGTCGAACCAGCCCTCGATAGCGCAGGACGATTAGACGGGGCCAATCCTCGTTTGTCAATGGATGACCCTATCTTGCGCGAGGAAGAACCGGGCCGGAAGCCGAATTGGTCCCGGGCGATACCGGATAAATCCTTCCCGACCGCGCGACGCGCCGCCATTCACCCGGATCGACTTGAACAATACCGGGGCGCCCTGCGGCGGTTCAAAGACCCAGTAGCCTATTGTCCCGTGCTTTGCAGGACGACGCGGAATCCGATGTCGTCGTAACGGAGATCCGGTGTGCCGACAAAGCGCAGGCCGGGGGCGAGGAAGTCCTCGTAGCTGCGCCAGGAGGCCCCGCGCGCCACCGGGGTCGCGCACCATTCCCAGACGTTGCCGCGGACATCGTGCAAGCCGCACTTGTTTGCCGGCAGCCCTCCGACATTCTCCGTGTTCCGACGGTCGCCCAGATAGCTGGTGATGGTGTCCTTCAGGAGGGTGTCGGCCGCGTAGGATTCCCATTGTTCCTCGCTGGGCAACGCGTAGGCGTAGCTCTTGGGCAGTTTGCCGTCCTGCACCTCCCGCTCGGTCAGCTTCCGGCAGAACTCCTGGGCCTCGGTCCAACTGACCTGCTCCACGGGGCGCTGCGGTCCGGCGAACTTGCTGGGGTTGGCGCCCATCACCGGCTGGAACTCCGCCTGCGTCACTTCACACTGTCCGACACGATACCCCGCCGGGACCCAGACCATGATCGAACCGAGCGAGTTTGTGGTGTTCTCCTCCTTCTTGAACTGCTCGAGCAACAGCTTCTCCTTGTCGGGCTCGGCGGGAACGGCGTTGGTGGAGATGGACGCCGGGGCTGTGTTGGTGGACGCCGCGACTGCCGGCGTTGAGCCGGCCGGAGGCGGAGACACCTCAGCGGCAAACAACACCGCCGAGCAGGTCAAACAGGCGGCGAACACGAACCGGAACCAATTGGCCGGGAAAGAGGTCTCTTTCACGCGAGCAGTCCATACCAAAGCCTTGGCATGCTGGAAAGCCAAAAGTCAGAAGAACGGCGGACCTTCCCCAAGAGCGGGGCCGTCCTCAGTCTTACGCCGACCACACGCCCGCAACCGGGGTGTGGCAATCCGGGCACCTGCCGGCTTTAAGCCGGAAACTCGTCACGGCGAAGATATCGCGTTCCACCACGGCCTTCTTGCAGTTCGGACAGAACGTCGTCTCCGCCTCCGGCACGCCGCGGACATTCCCGAGATACACGTAACGCAGCCCGGCAGACTTCGCCGCCGCGCGCGCCCGCACCAATGTCTCGACCGGGGTGGGCGGCAGATGCGTGAGCTTGTGCTGCGGATGGAAGCGCGAGAAGTGCAGCGGCGTGTCGGCGCCCAGGTTGGCCACCAGCCAATCGCACATGCGCCGGATGCCTTCGAGGTTGTCGGTGTAGCTCGGAACGATCAGGTTGATGACCTCGAACCAGATACCGAGGTTCCGATAGACCTTCAGCGTGTTCAGGACGGGCTGCAGCTTGCCGGAGTTGAGCTTACGGTAAGCCCCATCGTCAAAGCCCTTCAGGTCCACGTGTGCTGCGTCCACGAATTGCGCCAGGTCACGGAACGAGCGCTCCTCGATCGAGCCGCACGTCACCAGCACGTTCTTGATCTTGCGCGCGCGCGCCCGCTGGCAGGTGTCATGGGCGTACTCGTAGTAGGCCGTCGGCTCCGAATACGTGTAGGAGATCGACGGACACCGTAGCGCCTCGGCCACAGCGGCCACGTCCTCCGGAAAGAGGCTCAACCGGCGCATTTGCTCGAGGCTGAGTGTTGCGGGCAACGGCGGCTGGAGCCGGAACGCCGGCCCGGTCGGGTCCTTCGTCTCCTCCGGTTTCATCTGGGAGATTTCCCAGTTCTGGCAGTTCAGACAGCGGAACACGCAACCCGACGTGGCCAGCGAAAAGGACAGACTGCCCGGCAGGAAGTGGAACAGGGGCTTCTTCTCGATCGGATCGACGTGAAACGTGCACGGGTTCCCGTAGGCCATCGTGTAGAGCGTGCCATCCCAGTTGACCTTGTTGCGGCAATGGCTGCGGTCGCCGGGCTCGAGCAGACAATTGTTCGGGCAGACCTTGCACTGAACGTTCCGGCCCAACTTGAGGTAATGCGCCGCCTCCTTGACCCAGCCGCGCGCCTTCCATTGCTCCCAAACCTCGGGCTTCGGCGCGTCGCCTTTGAACACGTCCGCCGGGGCCTCATCCTCCGCGACCTTGAGCAACCGCTGGAGCCACGAACCGCCGCCCGCCGCCAGGCCCGCGCACACCAACGCGCCGGCGCCGAGCGCGCCCCGTCGCGTCAGAACGCGGCTGACGGAGGAAGGTCGCCGCGCCCCCCCGCTGCCCTCGCCTAGCGTTTTGGTTTGGATCGAATCCAGCCCCATCGTTGCAGCGCAAGATACACGGCGGGCACGGTGTGCGCCAACAGCAGAATGATCAGCGGCCCGTGCAGCAGCCGATGCAGCGTCAGCGCGCTCTTTTCGTCCAGCCAACGGTCGAAGCCAAACCGCCCGCTCATCATGTAACCGGTGATCAGGAACGCGGCGACAACCGGGAACAGCGGCCAACCGGTCCAGCGAACCACCTTCAAGAGAATCATGTTCAGTGTGCTCACGAACTTGTCTTTCGGAGCAGCAGGGCCGTGCCAGCCCAGAGATTCAAGCCGGCGGTCAGCCCGCAAGTGCCGCCGACGCCCCACACCGGCAGCAGCCACGCACTGGCCAGCAACGCGCCCAGGCTCGCGCCAACGAAATCCGCCGTGTAGAGCCGCGAAGCCGCGTCCGGCACAGCCCGCTGCCGCAGGCGATTGGCGATCGGGAACTCCATCCCCACCACCGTGGCGAGGATCAGGGTCAGAGCGGGGATGATCGCGGGCGCAACCCACGAACTGGCGCTCGCGGCGGACGTGACTCGGATGACGGGCAGGAGAAAGGGTAGCGCCGCCGCCAGCAACGCCAGGGCCAGCGCAAGCAGAGCGAGCGTTCTGCCTTCCAGCGTGACTCGCAACCGGTTCGCCAGAAACCCTCCCAGCGCCAGCCCGAGCATGAAGACCGTCACAATCAAGCCGACCTGCTGGTAAAGCGAGCCGAACAGGACCTGGTGCGCGAGCAGCAACACCACCTGCAGCGCCGACGCGCCGAAGCCCGAGGCGAAGATCGCGAGCGACGTCGCCCGCAGCCGAAGTAGACAAACAAGGAGGACAGCGAGCAATCCCCAATGCAGCGGCCCGAGACGAAAATGGAACTGGCTCAGCCAGTGCCGCAGGTGCTGGTAGTAAAGCGTTGGGCTGAAATCCCGGTTCACTCCGCCACCTCCGGCCACCGCCCGTCGCATGTCCGCCAGCCGGTCCGGCGCCAGCATGGCGTCGAGATAATGGCGCGTGACGACCTGTCGCGGAATGCCGCAGGCGTCCAGGCGCTCCGCAATGTCCGGGAACAGCGGCGCGTCCGAGGCGAGGAAAAACACCCGCCCGCCCGGCAACAGCAGCGTGTGGGCGAAGGCCGATCGCAGGGTCCGATTGGCCAGGCCGAGCACGGCCGCCAGCTCCGGACTCACGTAGTTCTCGTATCGACCGAGGCCAAAGCCGAGCACGCCGTCCGGCGTTAAAACGCGCCTGGCCTCGGCGAAGAACTCGGCGGTGAAGAAGCGATTGAGCTGGGCGGTGGACGGGTCGGGCAGATCCAGGATGACGACGTCGAACCGCTCCGCCGTCTGCTGGATGAAACGCCGGCCGTCCGTGTTCACCGTCCGGATTCGCGCATCGTCCAGCGACTCCGGCAAGAAATGATGCGCCACTCCGAGGATCAACGGGTCCAGCTCCACGTAGATCACTTCGCCGACCGGGTATTTCAAGACCTCGCGGGCGGTGCCGGAAGCGCCACCCGAGACGAGCAGCACCTTGGCCGCGTCGGGCCGCTGCGCCAGCGCATAGTGAACAGTCTCCTCGGCCCGCTCGGGATGCTGTGTGGCGAGCACGGGCAGGCCGTTCTCGAAGACATTGAGCTGGCCGGCGGTCTGCGTCACCACGAGACGTCCGTAAGGTGAGTTGGCGCGAAACACCACCGACTCGTCTGGAAACTGCGCGGCCGTCGAGAGCGCATCCAGATCCCACCGCAGAACCAGTCCCAGCAGTCCGACCAGGCAGGCCGCGCCAATTCCCATCGCCAGGCGCTTCTTGAACGCGCGGGCCATGAACACGACGAAAAGCAGATTCAGAAGCGCGGGAAACACGAGTAGTGCGAAATGATCGAATACCTGGATCAGGACGAAGCTGAACGCCAGACCGCCCGCCACGCTGCCCACCGCGTCCGCCACATACACCCGGCCCGCTCCGCGAGCGTCGCCTCCCGCGCCCAGGATCGCGCAGCCCAGCATCAGGAGGTAGCCCGACGCCACGCAGTAGGGCAACAGGAGCACGAAACTGCTCAGCGCCGTGGCGACCAAGCCCACGTCCGCGCCCCGGAGAAACACCCGGTCGCGCAGGACCCGCACCAGGATCACCTGCGCCAGCGGCAGCAGGGCGATCGTCAGTAGCGCGACGAGCAGTCGAGGAACCGAGTCGCGCAAGCGGATCGTGCCGCGTCCGAGCCAGGTTCCCAGCCCGGTCAGGGCCAACCAGAGCCCGAGCACGAGGCCGAGCACGAGTTCGTTGCCCGAGAAGGCGCTCAGCAGCTCCCGCATCAGCGCAAGTTGGGTCATCACCGCCGACACGCCGAGAGCCCCAATGGCCGCGAGCGTCCACCGTCGTTCCGGTGTTCGCTCGGCCTGCTGATCGCTGAAACCGGTCATCCGCGGACTACTTGGATTCCTTGAACGCCTCGACCTGGTAGATCGAAACCTTGGTCCCGGCCTTCCGCCAGGCCAGCGGTTCGCAGCCGGCCTTGCGGGCGAGGTGGCTGAGAAACTCCGCCGTGTCTGGAATCTGTTCCCACACTTGCGGCAGAAACGTGGCGCTGCGCCCGTCGATCGCCAGGATCACGCCGTCCTGGTGCGGTCGCAACTTGGCCAGCAGATCGTCCGACGAAGTGAACGCCAGCGGCTTGGGTTCGGTGAGGACACTGACCTCGACTTCGAGCTCGGTGAGTTCGTCCGGCTTGACCGCCGGAAACCGGAAGTCCCGCGTCGCCGCGCTCCGGGCGTTGTCCATGACCGCCCGGTAGAGCGGTTCAATCGGCAGGATGTGGCCGATGCACCCGCGCAGTTCGCCGTGCTTGGTCAGGGTGACGAAGCAGCCTTTCGGCTCGAAGAACGACGCGGGCAAACCGTTCGTGCCGACCTCCGGGAGCCGGCCGTTCGTGACGACTTCCTTCAGCGTGGTGCGGGCGAGCTCCAGCAACCGCTTGCGCTCCGCCTCGTCGAACTGCGCCTTGGCCGCGGAGTTCGTCGGCGCATAGAACGCAATCGCCGCGTAGCCGACCACGCGCCCCTTGTCGCCCGCGGTGTCGCCGCTGGTCCGCTGGTCGAGCAGCTTGGCCTGCCAGCCCTTCATCCGCGCCAGGTGCATCAACGTCAGGATCGGCTTTTCTCCGCAGGCTTCCTGGGTCTCCATCTGTGCGACATCGAGGGCGCAGACCGCCTTGACGCAGCGCGTGTCAAGCGCCTTGGCCTTGGCATACGAGTGGTAATGGCTGAGGTCGGAACTCGCGATCAGCAGGGTCTGGTCGTCGATCAGCCCGGCGAGTACGCGCGCCGCTGCTTCCGGGTCCACTTCGCCGAAGACAATGGGAAGGAGCTGGAAGGACTTGAGCGTCTTCTGCAGGAACGGCACCTGGACCTCGTCCGAATGCTCCCACGTGTGCGGTGTGTCCTCGCCTGACGCTGGCGGCTTGCGGGACGACTGCGTCCACCATCCCGGACGCTGGACCAACCCCGCCGACTCCAGGACAAACGGCTTGAGCTTCGCCAACGCGCGCGCCTTGTCCGAAATGGGCACATCATCCAGGGGCGTGCGAAAGATGTCCGCGCGGGATACCGAGGCGCCGTTGAGCCGGGCGTAATGGCTCGGGGCCATGAGAATGACGGTCCGGTATTCCCGGCCGACGAGCAGTTTGTAGCCGGCGGCGGCAACCGGGCCGGAGTACTCGTAACCGGCGTGCGGGCAAATCAGGGCCTTCAGGTTTGCGATCGGTTCCGGCTTCGCCTCTGACAGATACCGGTCGATCGCCCGCGACAGTTCCGCTTTGTCGCTGGGATAGAACAGGCCCGCAACCGCCGGTTCGCGAATCACCTTGGCCGGTGCCGGGGCGCCCGCCGCAATCACGCCGGACGTGAGGAGAAGTCCGGTAAGCAGTGAGCTGATGCCAGCCAGGAATAGCTCCGTAGGAGCGTCCTGTTTATAGCACCGGCGTGGCCCTAGTATCCGCCGCAGCCCCGTAGGGGCGGCATGATTCGTCCAACGCCACCATGTGCCGCCCCTACAGGGCTGGATAATGTTGGTTTGGACGGCGCGTTCTATAAACATGTCACCCCTACGGGGTTCGTCATTGGCCCGGGAATACCCAGTCGTCCATTGGCCAAGGCGCGAGACCGCCGCTAGCGGAGACGGTCCCCCGTGAAGGACCGGTCCGAGTTGCCGCTTGGCGTTGAGCAGACAAGCGGGGTCGCGGTTCGTCTCCGCGGTCATGTCTGAAGAGTATTTGGTGATTCTCATAGGCGGAGATTGATAAGTCGGAGAGGCCCTGCGTCACTCGTGATCACCAGTCGCCAGCGCAAGGGCACCCCGCCACAATCGCCATCGACAACCCCTTCCAACGGAAATCCGACCCTGCGGATCGGGTGGGATTGCGATGCTACTTTCATGGCCAGGAACACTGCCTGTTAATGGCTTACCGGTAGGAAGGTGACAGAAACCACGGAAAGTGACAACTGCGGGATCGCAAGCTCCCATGCCCAAACTTGGGCGCGCATGGGAACGCCGACTCGTAGCCGCCGACGTGAGTCGGCGCTGATCTCTGCTGCGGCAAAGGAAGAATGCGCGGACTGACGTCCGCGGCTACGCGCAGGTTGATGGGAAGGCGGAGTGCTGCTTTGTCGCTGGGGACCGCCCGGAACCGCCGGACGCGGCCCCGCATGTCCGGTCGTGTGCAAGCCCGGAGGGGATCCCACGGCGACCCGATTCGGCCCTGTAATTCGGTCACTGACTCTCCGAACCCCGGGCGCTGCGGACCCCTACCGAGGCGCCCCCTTCCTTCCCGGTGATGCGGAAGCGCACCTCGCCGGTCTTCAGCGCCAGGGTGGCGCCCGGCGCGGGCTTGCCGCTGGCCAAATGCGGGTCCGCGTCGGTCACATGCAGCAGCCACCGCGCGCGGCAAGTCGTGCCCGGCTTGGCTTGGATCGCGGTGTCCGCCGGACTTCCCGCTTTGGCCGATGCCCCCAGGCCTACGGACGAACGCTTGATTTCCGTGCCGTGCCCGGGTTCGAGCCGATAAGTCCGCAGCACGAGCTTGCCATAGTGCCAGAGCCGATCGAGCGGCACTTGGCGGCCCTGATCATCGACGACCGTCATCCGGTCGCTGCCCGTACCCACCGCCGCCGTGAAACGCACCGGTTCCTTGCCGCAGTTGTGGAAGACCACCCGATGCTCCACCACTTCGCCATCGACGTAGGCCTCCTTGGTGGGCTCGAAATAGAACGCAACGCGAAGGCCGTTCGTCGCCGGCGGACCCCACGCGAGGCGCTGGAGTTGTTGGTCGTCCATCGGTGCTCCGGAGATGGGCTGACCGGCGTCGTAAGCCGGGGCTTTTTCGTCCGCCGCCTGGAGGACCGAGGACGGCGATGGCGTGACGGCGGCGAACAGAGTGGCAGCGACTGTAAACACGACCTTCGTCTTCATCACAGGATAAGACACGCGAGTTGCCGATTTCTTAGACTCCGGGGCTTGGCGGAACGACCGGCGTGAGCGACGCGAGGCAGACACGTCTGACTCGCGTCGGCGATTTGAGCGAAGCGGCTGCCTTCCATTCGCTCCACGCTGGTTAGCCACTCTTGTGCTCAATCAACAAACGGCCTCTCAATGTACGGCTTCGAGACTTTCGTGGCTTTGTCGTCCTTGCCCCACATGGCCCGGTTCTGGTCGGCCGCATTTCGCTTGAAGTCGAACTCCACGTCAATCTTGAAGTACCCACAAGCCGGGTGGGCGAATCGGACTGGTGAAACAACTTGAAGGCCGCCGTCTTTGGACAACCTACCCTCGATCTCAGCGCGCCTCATCCCGACCTTGATAAACTCAAAATCTCCCAGGCACCTGTCAACCCATTTCGTCCGGTCTTTGTCAGGCTCGCCTCTTGGTGGCAGAGCTTGCGCGTAGAGCAGCGCAACCCAGACACACCCGACGCCTGCAGCAATGATGCTTAATCTCAGGATGGCTTTCATAGCGGCCGAACTATTTGTTTACTGGGAAAGATTTCCTAGTTAAGTAGCTATTGGCTGACAAACTGAGAATCGTTCCTGGTTGGTTGGACATAGCGCGACGCTATGTCCGCGGACGAACGGAGTCAAAGCGGAATCCGGGTCCCGTTGGGAAAGGCGGGCTGCACTGATCAACCCACCCCGAGCGCGCGCTACTTCGCCGGTCCAACCAGCGGCCCCAGCGCCGGCTCTACTTCCCATCGGTCCGAGTCGAGGTCGATGGTCACGCGCGTGCCGTCAGCAAACGTCGTGCGCTGGCGGCGTCGGCTCGCGTCCAGGAACTCGTGGCGGGTCATCTCCAGCAAGGCCACGCGTTGGTGCAGGGCGCACATCGCGCGCACGCGCTGCAATTCCTCCGGACCCGGATTCAGCCCGACATACGGCATGCCGCCATTGGCCAAGCCGTGCAGGAAGCCCAGGTCCTTCTCGGGAATGCCCCACGCGCCGCGATCGAGCGACCAAGGCATCAGCAGGGCCTCATGATACACCAGGTTGAACAAAGGCACCGGGATGCCCATCGCCGGACCTTTGCCGGGATTCGGGCTCAAGGCGAACGGGCCGTGATGGACGAGATCGAGGTGGCGCACCGACCAATCGCTGGGTTCCTCGGAACTGACCACACCGCCGTATGACCGCACGAAGTCCAGACACTCGCCCCGGTAGCGCAAGCATTCGGTCCGCGTCACCGGATGTTCCAGTTGGTAGCATTCGTCCGGTGGCACGACCGAGAACACATCGAGGTAGGCGCCGCGCAGCTTGACCCCATGTTCCAGGATGGCGCTGTGGTTCTTGCGCACGTGTCCGGGAGCCAGGCTGGGGCAGAGGATGGATTGCCGCCCGCCGTACCACGTGCTGTGCAAGGGCCGCGCGCCGTGTTCGTCGGTGATCGTGTGCCGCTCCTGGTAGGACGGCGCGTCGAGGTAGTAATCGCGGTACTGGTCGTGAATGGCGAACACGTAGCCCAATTGATCGCACACGTCGGCGAAGCGTTTCATGCCCTCCCAGCCGCCCGCCTCAGGAGAGGGGGGCAGGACGTCGGGGTGCAGGTTGTCGTATCCACGGAAACCCCAGCCATCGAGATGAACGTAGGCGTTGGTGACGCCCTTCGCGGCCAGCGACTGCAGCTCCTTCGCCCGCGCTTCGAATGTGACCAACTGGTGATTCTGTGCCGGGTCGTCCTTCTTGTAGTAACTCGACTCCGGCTGGATGTGATACAGGATGCCAGTGTGAACCACCGGCGCGCCAAACAGGCGCGCGACCCGTGGATTGCGGGCGATCTTCTCGCGCAGCGACACGAAACGGCCGGTCGCAACGGCGTGTCGCCGATAGCGTTTGGCCAGGTCAACGTAGTTCCCTGGGTCAAGGAAGCAGAGCCGGGCGCGTCGCGGATAGGCCCAGCGTCCCAACGAATGCACCCATTGCGGGCCGATCCGGGTTGGACCGCCGGCGGGATGTTCGAAGTGGCATCCGCCATCATCCGGAGTTTCGAGCAGCACCAGCAGGGCGGACCTGCCTTGTTCATGGCCCCACCACGGTTGGTACAAACCGCGGCCGAAGCTCAGTGTGTCGTAGAGCCAGGTCTTCTCGGGCCAGGCCTTCGGCAACAGCATCCCCTGCATGAACGGCACGACCGTGGTGTCGAAGGAATCCTCGGCCAGGCCGGCCGGCCAATCGCAGCGCTGCACCCGTGTCGCGCCGTCCGAGGCGGTCAGGGTGGCCACGAGGTCTTCGTCCGCCCCCTCGAAGCAGAGGAACAGTTGGAGCGTCACGTCGAGCGGAGTGTCGCCGCCGCGGAAGCCGCTCAGCTCAATCTTCAGGCCGGTCTGGAAACCGGTGGTGTAAGGCGTGATTTGTCGCTTCCCGACCGATGCCAGAGAAAGCGAAAAGCTCTTGCCCTCGTGCCGAGCCTGCAGGTCGCCCGGCTGCGAGGGCAGCATTCGCCAGGCGACCGTACGCGTTTCCACCCGGCAAGCCACGCGCCAGAGGCCAGCGTTGGTGTCGAAGCGGACGACTGGCGCTGGGTTGCCAACCGCCGAGGTGGCTGCGGATGGTGTGTCGGTTTGCGAAAACACCAGCGTGGGGAGCAACCAGGCGAGGGCCCTGAGCGGAATCGGCCAGCGGATCATGGCGGCCACCCTAGGCCCGCACGAGTTCACTGGCAAGAACTGCGGAGGCTAAGGTTTCTTGAGGCGATAGAACTTGGGCGCGCCGCTGAGGGGAATCGTCACCGGACTGCTGCCCGGCACCGGCGACCACGCCGGCGACACCAAGTCGTCCGTCGCCTCCAACCCGAAGCCCGGCGCCACTGGCCACCAGCAGAGGATGAGCGACTGGCCGAGCCGTTCGACGAAGAGCTGTGGGGGTTCGATGACCGGGGGCAAGCGGAACACATAGACACTTCCCGCATCCAGACCGGCCTCGGTGTCGACGTAAGGAGCGCCGACCAGGGCGGTGGTCCCATCGGCGCTCAGGCTGACGGCTAGGCCGTAAGAATCGACCGGCGCTGCGACCGCCGGCGACAGCAATGTCGATTGACTCCAAACGCCCCCGACGCGCTCGAACACATACGCACGGCCCCGACTGGCCCGGAAGGGCGGTACCTCGCCCGGGGCGCCGATCAGCGCGCGGTTCCCGTCTCCGCTCAGGGAGACTGACCATCCGAAGTGATCAAGAGCGGCCGGGGCCGGGCTGATCAAGTCCGCCTGTAGGGTCCAAACGGTCCCGCGCCGCACGTAGACATGCGCCTTGCCCGCTTGTTCCAGGCCCCAAACGGTCTCGCCGTCCCCTCCGACCAGGGCCGTGTTTCCATCCCGGCTGAGACTCACGGCGCACTCTGAGTCCTGGCCAAAGGTGAGTGAGTCCAGGCGCACGGTGTACCCGGCCGGGAGCTGCGCCTGTCGGCTCCACGTGGTGCCTGTGCGCACGTGGACCTCGACACGCGGCGATTCGGCATACGGCGAGCCGGAGATCAGGGCCGTGTCTCCATCCCCGCTCAGGCTGTGAAACACACCAAGCTCCGAGCCCGAGCGCAGATCGGCCTGTCTGCTCCAAACGTTGTCGTTGCGGACGTAAACGGTCACCCTACTCCCCGGCCATCCCATCAGGGCGGTGTTCCCATCCCAGCTCAGGCTGGTGGCGCAGCCAAGACCCCGCCCGATGCTGGGGAACGGAGCTGCTGTTTGAGACCACTGCAAATCCCAACTCCCCCCCCTGCGCACGTAGACCCACTCCGCAAAGGAGGCATACGTTTCCATCATGCTGCCGGTAAGCTCCCAAGCCGCAACCAAGGCGGTGTTTCCGTCGCCGCTCAGGCTGATGGAGGAACGGTGCCAAATGCCGCCCAGCGGTAGTAGCGCCTGCACACCCCAGGTGCTGCCGGTCCGCACGTAGACATACGTGTTTCCGGGATAATAGTCGCTCGGCGTGAGACTCTGTCCGGGGACTCCGACCAACGCCGTGTTCCCGTCCCCGCTTAGGCTCAGGAAGGCCCCGAACCGCTCGTTGCTGATCGGCTTGTCCACCCGGTCGAACACCTCTGGGACCCAGTTCGTCCGGTTGCGGACGAAGACGTAGGCCCCGCCGGTGTCGATTCCCTGATCGGTGTCGGCCCTGAACGCGCCCACCAGAGTTGTGTTCCCATCCCAGCTCAGGCTCACCGAACACCCGAAGTAGTTGGCCGCCCCACCGTGGCTCGACCTCACTTTGCCCAGCTCGTGCCAGGTGCTGCCGCTGCGCCCGAAGACATACACGCTCCCCGCCGCATTGGCCCCAGCCGGCGTGTCGTCTCCGGTGGCCCCAATCAGCGCCACGTTCCCATCTCCACTCAGACTCACCGACGACCCAAACCAGTCGTAGGGTGCTAGGTCGCCGCTCGCTAGCTCCGCTTGCGACACCCAGGTGTTCCCGATGCGTACGAAGACATACGCCCTCCCCGCATCGGCCCCGGTCAGCAGGTCCACGGCGTTGGCGCCCACCAGCGCCGTGTTCCCGTCCCCGCTCAGGCTCACCGACCAACCGAACTGGTCGCCGGCCGTCCCGTTGCCCGCCACGAGCCTGGCCTGCTCCGTCCAGTTCATGCCACTCCGCACGAAGACCCGCGCGCTGCCCACGTCGGACCCGGCGGTCGTGTCCTCCCAAGCCACCCCGATCAGCGCCGTCTGTCCATCCCCACTCAGACTGACGGAACATCCGAAGTGGTCCGATGCCCCGCCAGTGTCCGGCGTCAGCTTGGCCAGCTGGCGCCAACCGGGCAGACTGCGCACGAACACGTACGCGCTCCCTACCGCATTCGCCCCGGCGGGTCCGTCATCGCCGGTCGCTCCGACCAGCGCCGTGTTC
>Ga0315288_10006169_pt1 | contig 15184 bp, 24 predicted proteins | sample YL17G11_20_MG_FD_203454 | JGI IMG/M metagenome (GOLD analysis project Ga0315288, IMG submission 203454) | Sediment microbial communities from Yellowstone Lake, YNP, Wyoming, USA - YL17G11_20 | ecosystem: Environmental > Aquatic > Freshwater > Lake > Sediment | place: USA: Wyoming | collected... | reverse complement strand
GTCTACAGGCGTACGGCTGCGCGACGGATGCGCGTGAAGACGGAAGGCTGGCAGGACGAGCTGAACGTCGAGGTCGAGCCTGTCGGGGAGACGCTCGAAACTGAACAGCCTGCAGCCCAATGATTCCGGTGTTTCTTATGCCCGGCATACACGAACCTCACGATACGAACCAGTGGTATGAGGCGTGTTTCTTCATCGACAAGCTGCCCGGATCTGATAATAAACCAGTCAAACCGAAGGAGTACCGACAGTGGCTCGTTTATCATGTTCTTGCGCCGTTTGTATGGAGAATGGGCGAAAAATACCACACCAAGATGCCTGTGGAGAGGTTCAGACTCTATCACGAAGCATCCGGCTGGAACGATAATGGCACGATTGAGCAATGGAATCTTACCAAAGCTCCGGTTTCTTATGTCAAATTCACTCTTTGCAAATACGACGGTACAAACGGAAACGATGTCCTAAACAGAAAGCGCCGCGGAGTCACATTTCTCATGCCAAAGGGTTCCGATGAACGCGAGAAGATCAAATTTATCGCAGATGAATTCAGGCGATATCTCGGAGGGTTTATCCCAAAACGCGTAATCTGCGACAGTGGAAACAATTTTGAGCAGGCAGAAAAGTTCTCGATTACTTAGACGAAATCAGGATACACTTGACAGGGCAGACGGCTTCGCAGGCGCGGCATTCTATGCAATCTTTTTGCCTGACGGGATCTGACTTTTGCTTACCTGCGGTATCTATCATGTCGTAGACGTTGACTGGACACACTTGCTTGCAACTACCGCAACCGATGCACAAATCCTGGTCGACGGCGACGTTGTCGCCGTGGACGCCTATTTTTGCCGTGGCGCTTTTACGAACGCCGTGGCCGCTGTGCTGTGCGGTTGCTTTTGTCTGTACGATTTTCGGGTCTATTGGCATACGATAAACACCTGTAAAGCGCTTTTGATTCGCCGCATTTAAAACTGACGTCGAAGGCAAACCTTTATTATACCCCGAAACCAAATTTCTGTAGGAGGTTATGACATGAAAACAATGGGAATCCTAACCGTTATCTTCGGTTTGATCGTTTTGATCGCACCGTGGGTAAATCTAGGAGCAGCAAACCTTCAGTATGTGGAAACCCTCATGGGAGTCCTAGTGCTGATCATGGGAGCTATGAGCCTAAAGTAAAGTAAGTTCATTTGCCTTTTCTTTTTCTATAATTTGTTTATTTTTAGTTACCTATTTTTGCATGATTCGGTTTAAAATAATTTGGCTTCTATAAACTGGCAAGCGATTGCAATGAAAGAATTGACATTTAACGAATTAGTGCTGGGAGATGCCTACACCAAATTCGTTCCGGTAGTCAACGGGTCAAAGAACTTTTTCAGGCGAGGACTTGCCGTCGTAACAACGCCGCACGGAAAAGTCGTAGCGTTTGAAAACGTTTATTGCGGCGAGGAAGCGGCTTTCAGTACGGTCGTTCCGGGCTTTTATGAAAGCGAGTCTACCGGAAAAGACGAGCTCCGGCGGATATCGGTAAGATACGTTTCAGACGAGCAAAAACAGGACATTGCAGCTGTGCTGAAAAAAGCCGGGTACTTGGCGGAAGTTACGTTCTGGAAATCCGTATAGGCGCATCATTCCGGCACGCCGAACAAACGGCTTTGAGAATTCTGCTAACTTTAAAATGTCGGAATTCTATTAGATATTGTGATCCAAGGAAGTAATTCGGTATTATATATTCCTTGGGCACAATCTAGCAGACCAACAGTTTCTACCGAAAAACTTATTTGGTCTGCTATAGTAATCGCTGTTGTATTATGCGAGGTGAAGCATAGCTTCACCTGCATAACAAAACCAGAGGTTTATGCTTATGCCCGTAGGTCAATCTGAAGACATGAAAGCAAAGGTCAGCGTAGAAGATGTAGCAGGTGAAGTGCCGTATTCTACGGAAGAATACAAGCCGATGCTGAAAGAGTTCGGTATTGACGAGATGGCTCCATTACTCGGGTACATCAAAAAGCCGCACTATCTGTACTCACGTGACGTAGTAATCGGGCAGCGTGATTTTTCTGTTGTGCTGGATGCGATGAACAAAAAGAAGCCGTTTTCAGTCGTGACGGGCGCAAACCCTTCCGGGCGGCTGCATTTCGGAAACAAACTTTTCCTCGACCAGGCGCTGTGGTTCCAAGAGCAGGGAGCAGACGTTTTCATACCGGTTTCGAACGAAGAGACGTACGTTTTCAAGAAGGCGCAGACTATCGAGCAGGCGACAAAGAACGCGCTGAGCACCGTCATTCCGAACATCATCGCGATGGGATTCGATCCTGATAAAACTCACATATTCATCTCAACGCAAACGCCAAAAATATATGAGTTGGCGATGACGCTTTCTGCGAAACTGACGGTTTCCACGATAAATGCCATATTCGGATTCAATGCGTCGACGCCGCCCGGGCAAGTCTTTTACGGTGTCGTCCAGATGGCGCACATCCTGCTTCCGCAGATAAAGGAGTTCGGTGGGCCTAAACCGGTTGTCGTTCCGATCGGCATCGACCAAGACCCGTATATGCGCCTGTCGCGCGACGTCGCCGAGCGCGCAGGCATGGTAAAGCCGAGCTCGACGTACCATAAATTTATGCACGGTTTGCGAAGCGGAAAAATGAGCGGCTCGAAACCTGAGAGCTGCGTATATATGGACGACGACGAGGACGCAGCGCGCGAGAAGATCGGACGAGCTAAAACGGGCGGCGCCGGTACAGTCGAATTGCAGCGAAAGAACGGTGGAAATCCCGACGTTTGTAATGTGTTCGAATATTATAATTTTCATCTAGCCCGTGATAACGAACATGCGAAACGCGTGTGGTCCGAGTGCAAAGCTGGCAAGCGCGTGTGCGGTGACTGCAAAGCCGAATGCGTCGACTTGCTGCGCGAGTGGCTAGCAGCTCACAAGAAACGCGTTGAGAAAGCTAAGAATAAAATGGACAAGTTCGTCAACTTGGATTAGGTTTATATTCTAAAAAGTGCAGATGCTATCATGAAAGAACAAACCGTAGCGCGATTTACTGGATTGGCGTTTCTCCTAAGCGGAGCAGTTGAGCTCGTGTTTTCGATTTTAGGAATAATCGAACTAATCCAGTACGGGCCAATGCTTGCGCTTGCGACTGCAATACCAGACGCTCCTCCAATCGCACTGATCGTGTGGATTTTGGTCATAGTCATGTTGCTGATCGGAATATTCTCAGTGATCGCCGGCATAGGTTGGTTAAAATACAAATTTGAGGCTGCGGCTTAACAGAGTCTTTAAATTCTGCATTACCAAATGAATTCTATGAAAGCAATAGCGATATCTGCGCTTGTGGCTTTAGTTCTCGTTGCAGGATGCGTCGGCCAGACGCCAACGGCACAGGGAACAGATTGCGGGACAAATGCAACTTGTCTTAGGACGGCTGAGGCTAGCTGCTCGCCTGCGTCGGGAACGCTCATAAGCGACAACATGACGATGTATGAGGAAATCCGAGGCACATCGCAAGCAGGTTGCGCCATATATTTCAATTTTGAACAGCCTGCACTCGGCAATGCCACTTGCATTGTACCGATGAACATGACGCAAGAACAATTCGATTACTGCGCGTATTGTCAGGGCACGTTCATCGACCTAGCTAGGACAACAGGACAATGCTAAACCAGAAAACCTCACGCACTTTGTTTTCTTTTTAATTTATAATTTTACTGCTATTTGCCGGTCTTCTCTTCGACTTCTTTCTTGCCTTTTGCCAGCTCTGCCGCCTGCTCTTTGTCGTATCGCAAGAGCAGCGCCTGGAATTCGCCCATGTGCGTTTTCTCTTCTTTTGCGATGTCCGCCAAGATTGTCTTTATGTCCGCACGGTCGGTCATGGCCGCAAGCTGCTCGTATAAATTGCTCGCGTCAAGCTCTGCGATCATGCCCAGACGCAAAATCTCTTTGTTCAGCTCTTCCTTCTTCATCTTCGCGAGGTCCGCGGGCGTTATTGATAGCATATTTTCACCAGTGGGCCCGACGGGATTCGAACCCGCAACAGCCTGCTTAAGAGGCAGGTACTCTACCAGGTTGAGCTACAGGCCCAATTTCTTTGAAATTCGGCCTAAGTCTTGAAGCGACTTCAAGACTACAGGCCCTTGACTTGAATTTGTTTCTGCAACATTATTAAAGGATTTATGGCGCAGAATAGCGGCATGCAGTTTGGTGATGCTGACAAAATCGGGTTGTGTAATACTATCGCCATGTATCTGGGAAAATGCGGATTACCGAATCAGCACGATTTTGCAAAACACCTTCGGGGTCTTCCCAGAGCAGGAAAAGCGATGGCAGGCGCGCAAATACTCAAGGCTTATTCTACTGGCAGGCAGTACGGACTGAAAGAAAAATTCCACGAGCTCTATCCGAGAAGCTGCGGTCAGGTCGATACAGTCTACTGGGGAGCGCGATACGAAATATACACGTCCATGCTAAACGCGTTTCAGAATGCGGAGAACTCTCACAAGTTCGTCAAACTGCTTGAACGAAATCTTGCCAGCGGTACATTCCGCTATAGCGGCGAAGACGACGAAAGAGCACGCGTTTACCCGTGTGAGCTTGAGGATTAAACGGCCGTAGCCGCTTTTGTAACATATTTAAATGTGTGCAATCCATGTTCTGTAATCCTTTGAGATTTTGTTTGAGGAAAGAAAATGGAAAGACCAATAGACGTATTGAATAACGCGAAAGGAAAGCGAGTGCTGATCCGCCTAAAGCGCGGAGCTGAAATCAGCGGCATTCTGCAGGCTTTGGACCTACATTTGAACATGTGGTTAGAGCAGGCAGAACAGCGCAGCGAGGACGGAACGACCATAAAGCTCGGGACGCTTCTCGTGCGCGGGGACAACATCTTGTATGTCTCGCCGGAAAAGGCAATGTAATCGCGTCTTTCGTGATTTTTAATTTTCCAGAAATGGAAAGTTTGAGTAGGCGACGAAATGCTTTGCGAACCCTCGGTTCGCAAGGTCTGCGAAAATATAGGTTGATATTGTGTCAAAAGGAACGCCAGCGTTTGGTAAGCACTCGAGCATAACGCATATCCGCTGCCGACGTTGCGGCAGGCATAGTTATCATATTAACAAGAGCAAGTGCAGTGCTTGCGGTTTCGGAAAATCGGCGAAGATGTACGGAATGAGCTGGAAGTGGAAGCCGGTTAACCGCAAAGTCCGAAGGACGATCGTACCGAAGCACAAGAAAGTCGCAGGCATCCACACAAAACCGAGATGGGGCAAGAAACGAGCTCCGGGCGAGATAAAATCGCGGCGTTTGCAAACCCGTGCTTGAAAAAGTATATGGATACTAATCTATTCGGAGAATAAGGTGAAAAATTAACATGCAATGGCGAATCCAATCAGGTCGAAAGGCAAGCGGTGGAAAATATCACAAGAGCAGCAAAAAGTGCCGCCACCAGCGTGGGCGAGATTTTATTCCGACTGAATTAGGCAAGGCGAAAATAATCAAATTGCGAACCAGAGGCGGCAATGCGAAGGCGCTGCTCGTCAAAGCAGAGACTGCGAACGTCGTCACGAAGGAAGGCATCAAGAAAGTCAAAATAACGAATGTCAAGGAAAATCCCGCAAATTCTCAATTCACGAGACGAAACATAATCACAAAGGGCGCTGTCATTGAAACTGAGCTCGGCAAAGCCCGTGTTACTTCTCGACCGGGCCAGGACGGCTCGGTCGATGCCGTGCTGATCGGAGCGAAGTTAATCGAAGCGAAGAAGTAGGTTTAGATGCACGTACCGAAGCGCGAAATAATCATTCTTCTGATAATCCTGGTTTCGATAGCTGTCAGTTTGTACGCATATCCTATTGTTCCCGAGCAGATGGTCTCACACTGGAACGCAGACGGCCAAGTCAACGGCTACATCCCGAAGCTGGTCGGCTTGGCGCTGATGCCCGTGATTTCTATCGGAGCGTTTTTACTGTTCCTCGTAATCCCGCGGATTGACCCGTTGCGCCGAAACATCGCGAAATTCCGCGCGTATTTCGATATTTTTGCCGTAATGGTGATGTTGTTCCTGCTCTATCTGCACGGGATTATGATACTCGCGAATATCGGTTTCACGTTCAACATGATGCAAGTCATTGCGCCTGCGCTTGGTGCGGTATTTTATTATTCCGGTGTGCTTATCGGCCACGCAAAGAAAAACTGGTCCATCGGGATAAGGACGCCGTGGACGATGAGCAGCGAGCGCGTCTGGAACGAGACGCATAAGATCGGCGGCAAGCTGTTCAAAGCCGCCGGTATAATCGCATTTTTCGGAATATTCTTCCCGGACTATGCGATATTACTCATACTTATTCCTGTAATCGCAGTCGTTGTTTACACTTTCGTTTATTCGTACGTGCTGTACCAGAAAAAGCGGAAATGATTGAGACGAAGAAATAAACGATTTCTTTGGCTGTTAAATAATTTGCCATTCAAGGTGGGCGAATGACCGATTATCGTATCAGCGGATCTTTTGCAAACTTAGACAAATTTGCCCGCCATATGCTCACAGAAGCCAGCAGCAACGGGAGATCTCGCACGAAACTACATGCGGACAAAAACGTGAGGGCATACATGGCCACGGAACCCGTCGGTAACGGAAAGCCTCACATGAAACTTCGCGCGGATACACAGGTAGGCTATATTTTGACGTCTGATATCGTTCTGGATGATGCATCGATAGCAGGTTTGGAGCAAACATACAACATTCGTTTGCAGCAGATTGAAAAGAAATAAGCTAAAGTATTTTCTCAACAATCGCGCGAATGCTTTCAAAAACTTCTTCGGGCGCGCGGTTTGCGTTCACGATTTCTATTTTTTCTTCTGGCAGCTTCTGCGGCATCGCAAGATAGTTCTGGCGCATCTTTTCCGTGAAATCGACTTCGCGCTCGAAGACTTCCTGGTAAGCGCGGCTCGAGTCGCTTAAGTTTCGCGTCAGCGCCGTGCGCGGGTCTGCATCAAGGATTATGGTCAAATCTGGGATTAGGAAACCTGCATGCGCAAGCGCGATTTCTTCGAAAGGCACGCCCTGCGCTTGCTGGTATGCGATCGTCGAATGCTTGTAGCGGTCGCAAAGCACGATACAACCGTAACGGATCGACGGCGCTATCAAACGGCGGATATGGTCTGCACGGTCTGCAACGAACAAGTGCAGGAATTGGCGGGCATAAGCAGACATTTCCCGCGACGTCGCGAGCAAGCGTCGCACGAGTTCGCCGTGCTCCGACAAGCTGGGCTCGCGCGTCATAAGAATATGGTAATTCTTGTTCCGCTTGTATAACCATGCGGCAAGACGGCACATCTGTTCTCCTTTACCCGAGCCGTCGATGCCTTCGATGACTACGAACCTGCCGTGCGGCTGTTGCAGCTGTTCTTTCACGAACGGCTTTAGCGTTTGTGGCATGCTAATTGCTCTGCCGAGAAAGTGTTAAAAGTTGATTTTCGGCCATCCGACTTGTTGCGGCGGAAAAACATATTTATATGCTTATATAGTATACGAAATAGAAAGCAATTCTGTGATGATTTATGTCTGAAGCGATGGAAATTGCACCACCAATACGACAAATGGGCTATGACCGAGCTATAGCCGTGTTCTCGCCCGAGGGCCGAATGTATCAGGTGGAATATGCACGCAAAGCCGCCGAGAAGGCGACGACAGCACTAGGCATGGTGTTCGCAGGCGGAATCATCCTTGTCGCTTCGAAGATGCTGCAACGACTGCTCGTTCCGGACAGCGTCGAAAAGCTTTCGAAAGTCGACGAGCACATCGCCACTGCAAGCTGCGGCATCCTTGCAGATGCTCGAACGCTAATCGACTTTGCTCGTGTGCGTGCACAAGTGAATAAAATCACATTCAACGAACCGATTGAAACATATGCGCTTGTTAAGGACATTGCCGATCGTGTTCAGCGATTTACACAAATGGGCGGTATTCGGCCGTACGGCGTTGGTCTCCTGATAGGCGGCGTAAACGGAGCTGCACGGCTTTTTGAAACAGATCCGTCAGGAACGATACGCGAATGGAAAGCACATGCAATCGGCCGCGGCGCAAAGGATGCGCGCAAGCTGCTGATCGAGGAGTACAAGGATGGCCTGCCGAAAGACAAGGCGCTTGATCTTGCGATACGCGCATTAAAGGCGGGCGAAAAGAAGATTTCTACACGCTCGGTCGACATCGCAGTCATCGAAAAGAAAATCAAGGTCTACTCGGCAGCCGAGAAGAAAGAGCTACTGAAGAAGTACATCTAGATTCTGCTCTGAAATTATTTTTGTTGTAAAGCGCGTTATGGAAATCTTCGTGCGAACTAATTTTGTTGTAGAGCTCTATTGCCTCTTGTTCGGGGACATTTCCGAGATGTAATTCATCATCATATTGATGCGCTTCAATCTCAATCACATAGTTTTTTTCATTTGGTCTCTCGGTTGGTGTCCAGTAACCCCAGCGTAACGTGGTTCCATCCGACAGCTTTTTAGACCCGATAAGATAAGTCACGATATTCACCTTGCATTATCGGATAGCTGAACAGCTCGCACCTTTATAAACCTTACTTTTCAAATAATGTTTAGTAACAGGAAGTTCCTTGATTTACACCGCTTGATGCGGGATGTACGACACAAGGAACTTGATTTATCGGTGAAAAAATGGTTACAGTTGAAAAAGCGATCATCGCCAAGCTAAGCAAAGGCGGCAAGCATTTCGAGGTTCTCGTCGATTCTGAATTGGCTTACGACTTCCGCAGCGGTATAGCTGTCTCCGTAAACAAAATGCTTGCTGTGGGCCAGATTTTTACTGATGCTAAGAAAGGAGACCGTGTTGTTACGAGCGATTTGGAAAAAGCGTTCGGGACGTCTGACGTAAACAAAGTAGCCGAAATCATAGTCAAGACAGGTGAAATCCAGCTTACGACTGACTTCCGAAGAAAGAAGACGGAAGAGAAAAGAAAGCAGATTGCCACTATGATTTCACGGGCAGCAATCGACCCGCGCACGAAAGTGCCGCACCCGCCCGATCGCGTACTGAACGCGATGGAGCAGGCACACGTGAACGTCGATCCGTTCGTAGCCGCCGAACAACAGGTCGCCGAAGTAATCAAGGCTGTCAAACAGATTCTGCCGCTGTCGATCGAGGAAGTCGAGATGACAGTTGAAATTCCGGCAAAATACAGCGGCCGTGTGCATGGCGCAATCCGCGAATACGGAATGCCAAGCGAGCAGTGGGTCGGTCAGATACTGATAATCAAAATCAAAATCCCAGCAGGGTTGAAGGAGAAGTTCTATTCTCATATGGCCGGGATATCGGAAAATAATGCGAGGGTAAACGAAAAGAAGTAAACTGATAATTAATAGGGCGAGGAAAATAAATTTCTTCGGCCTTATTATTTTCGTACATTTGGAAAATAAAGGAGGTATAAACCATGATAGAAAATTCGAAGCCTAGCGGCGAACGCCGACTTGTCATTACCGGCGAGCTGCTTGGCCGAGGTCGTGCCGGACACGGTACATACGAGGACAACGGAAACGTGTTCTCAAAGTTCGTCGGTCTCGCCGAAGCGCGAGACGACTTGCATTTCGTGATACCGCTTAGCGGCGTGTATAATCCAAAACGGGGAGATGGCGTTATAGGGCGAGTAACGGAGATCATCTTCCAGAAATGGATTGCCGACATCAATTCTCCGTACGAAGCAACGCTTCCGTTGAGCGAAGGCGTCGAAGGTTTCGTTGATTTGACTAAGGCGGATTTGACGAAGTATTTCGATTACGGCGACGTGGTTTTCACTGAAATAGCGCAAGTTTCAAAACAACGTCATGTCACCCTTACGATGCGAAGCCGCAAGTGCCGCAAACTGAAGGGCGGCCGTTTGATCCGCGTGACACCGGCAAAGGTTCCGCGCATAATCGGCAAAGGCGGTTCGATGGTCGAGATGATCAAGCAAATGACCGGCACCCAGATAGTCGTCGGCCAGAACGGCGTTGTCTGGATGCGCGGCGATAATGAAGACGTCGCAGCTGAGGCTGTGCTGACGATCGAAGAAAGAGCGCACACGCATGGATTGACCGATTACATCAAGGCTATGCTTGAAAAACGCATGGGCAAGCCATATGTCCCAAAGCCGCCTGAGCAGAGAGATGAGGGCTTCAGAGACCTTCGGTCAGAGCGCGGCGATAGTTTTGAGCCGCGCGAAGAACGAACCGAGCACCCGCAAGCCGAAGAAGGGCTTGGTGACAGCCCTTTTGAGAAAAGCGCTGGCGGAAAATCCGATCTCGGTGACGTGGAGAATATTCAGATTTAGGTGATTTTATGGGAGGACATACAGAAGAGCAATTGATTGTTGACGGAAAGCGGCCTGATGGGCGTGCATTTGATGAGACGCGCCCGATGGCAGCAGAGATAGGCACGCTCAAGCGTGCGGATGGCTCGGGGGTTTTCAAGTTCGGAAGCACGTGGGCCATTGCAGGTGTTTTCGGTCCGCGCAAAGTGCTTCCGCGCCACCGAGAACAGTCTGACCGGGCTATTCTGCGAACCGACTACAGGATGGCTTCGTTCTCGACGAGCGAACGCTCGCGACCGGGACCGAGCAGGCGCAGCCAGGAGATTTCAATGGTAATGCGCAATGCAATAATACCTGCGCTGTTCCTGGAGGAATTTCCACGCACTGCGATAGACGGCGTTGCAGAGATACTGCAAGCCGATGCATCTACGCGCTGCGCAGGAATAAATGCGATGGTACTTGCGCTAGCGGATGCGGGTGTACCGATGTACGACCTTGTTTCGTCCTGTTCGGCCGGCATTGTCAACGGCTACACTCTACTGGACATTGCGGGCAAGGAGGATACTGCCGGTGAGCTCGACTTACCGATTGCATACTACCACCGCAAGAAAGAGCTTACGCTCATCCAGATGGACGGAATCGCAAAGCCTGAGAAGGTGAAGGAAATACTGCGCGTTGCAATCAAGGGCTGCGAACAGGTCTATGAGGCTCAAAAAAAGGCGCTTCGCTCACGATACGAAGTCGTGACCGAAGAAGCCGAATAAGGTGAAAAATATGATAGAAATGGATCCAATGCTGATAACCGAAATCGCGATGCGCGGCAAGCGTATCGACAACCGTGCGTTTGAAACGTACCGTGACGTGCAAATCGAGACAGGCATAATAAGCTCTGCCGAAGGCAGTGCTCACGTTAAGCTGGGCGAAACGGAAGTGATCGCAGGCATAAAGATCGAAATAGGAACGCCTTACCCCGATACTGCGGACGAAGGCGTTCTTACATGTTCGGCTGAACTTTTGCCGCTTGCTTCGCCCGAGTTCGAGAAAGGACCGCCCGGCGAGGAATCAATAGAGATTGCCCGAGTAGTCGACCGAGCGATACGCGAATCCAAGTGCTTGGACATGAAGAAGATGTGCATCAAGGCCGAGGAAGCGGTCTGGATGATTTTCGTCGACATGGACGTGCTAAACGACGACGGCAATCTGATCGATTGCGCATGCTTAGCGGCTGCGGCTGCTCTGGCAAGTGCAAAGATGCCGAAGCTAAACAAAGATGGTGACAAGTACGAAGCAGACTACGACGTGCACGAAGGCGGACTGCCTATGACAGGCATCCCGATTTCGACGACGTTCGCCAAGATCGACGGCATCATCGTCGCAGACCCAAACGCCGTGGAAATCAGAGCGATGGGCGCACGCTTGACCGTAGGCACGATCGACAAAGCCGGAGAAATCAAGCTCTGCTCGATGCAAAAGGGCGGCGAACGCGGGCTCAAGCTCGAGGAAGTCGAGAAGATAATCGACCTTGCCGTAACAAAAGGCGAAGAGCTTCGCAAGAAGGTCAGGATAGCTGCCGGGAAATAGGCTGGTGCTATGGTGCTCGAAAAAATCGAAAAAGTCCTGTTGCATGGCCCTTCGATACTGATGGGCATCGCTGCCGCAGGCAGCGCGTACCAAGCCGTTTCAAGCGGCAATCATAAATTGTTATATGGGACCGCTGCATGCGCTGTTATTGGATTGCTCTATGAAGGCGCCAACTGGGCCATAGACTATTGGGACAAGCAGATCGCCAAGCTCGAAGCTGAACCCGATTCAGACGTTTATCGCGTGCAGTAACCGCATTTTTAACCTTTTCTTATTCTGTTATCGCTATCCTCGAACACCAATAGGTGTTCGGGATGCTGAACACCCAGCAGCATAACTGGGTAATATGGTGTTCACGCATGATTGACAACGTAGCTGATATAATAACCAAGCTCAGCGAGCTGCACGTAAAGCCAAAGTGCTTGCTTGTCCAGCTGCCGAGCGGGCTTAAAACGCGGGCAGTAGAACTGCTGGATACGCTTCGCGCGAAAGGTTACGGCGCTATTCTTGCGGCTGACGATTGTTTTGGCGCTTGCGATTTACCGCTCGAAGCTGCTCGTGCAAGCGGTGCTGATGCTATTTTGCACATAGGGCATGTGCGATTCAACAAGCCGATTGAGACAAGAGTGCCGATTGCGTATTATGAATGGCCGCTTGAGGTGGCGATAGATGAAGAGAAACTAACGAAGGAAATCGCTAAAATACAGGAAAAGAAAGTCGGGCTTGTTTCGTCGGTGCAATATCTGCATGTTTTGCCGCGCATTGCGGAACTAATAAAATCTGCGGGGAAGGATGCGTTTGTTGGCGGTCATGTTCTCGGCTGTTGGACCAAGAATGCCGAGCAGGCTGCAGCTAAAACAGGTGCCTTACTTTTTGTCGGTTCGGGCATGTTTCATCCGCGCGGTTTCAAGTGCGATTATTTCTTTGATTTAGAACGCGGCGAAATACGGGACGTACGAAATGAGATTAATAAATGGGATAAAGTGCGATGGGGCCGCATTTCTAAGGCGAAGGATGCGTGCATATTTGGGATATTGGTTTCGACAAAGCCCGGCCAGACTGACATGAAACAAGCTGAGAGTATCAAGGATGAGCTGGAAAAAAGAGATAAAAAGGCTTTCATATTAGTCATGGACAAGATCACGGACGCTGCGTTGCTCGGCTTGGACGTGGATGCATTTATAAATACTGCGTGCCCAAGATTGATGGACGACAGCTGGAGCAAACCGTTCATAAACGCGGCTGACGTCGCTAAAATTTTCGAGTGATACGCATGGAAATAAAAATCCTTGAAGAGACGGAAGACAAAGTCAAGCTTGAAGTCGACGACTTTACGTTTGTTAATCTTCTAAACGAAGCGTTGTGGCGGCAGAAGATAGAGTGGGCTGCCTGGGCACGTGACCATCCATACATGTCAAAACCGGTCGTTTCCGTTAAGGCAAAAGACCCGAAAAAGGCGCTGATTGCTGCGGCCGAGGAAATCCAATCGGACGCCGAAGCAATAAAAAAGGCGTTTGTAAAGGCGGCTAAGGATTAGAATTATTCCCATTCTATTGTGCCGGGCGATTTTTGAGTGACGTCGTAGACGACGCGGTTTACGCCTTTTACTTTGCCTATTATCTTGCCCGATACGCCTGTGAGAAAGCCCGTGTCAAACGGGTAACAATCCGATGTCATGAAATCGTTCGTTGTGACCGCCCGCAGGCCGATAACTGTCTGGTACGTTCCTTCATCGCCCATGACGCCGACGGTCTTTATCGGCAGCAGAACAGCAAATGCCTGCGCGATTTTTTCGTATTGGCCCGTTTTCTTCAGCTCGGATATATAGATTTCATCCGCCTCGCGAAGTATAGCAAGCTTTTCGGGCGTGACGTCGCCGATTATTCGGACTGCAAGCCCAGGACCTGGGAACGGATGGCGCCATACGATTTCGCGAGGAACGCCGATAGCTTCTCCGATTTTGCGGACTTCGTCTTTGAATAGGTATCTCCACGGCTCTATGAGCTGCAAATTCATTCGTTCGGGCAGACCGCCGACATTGTGGTGGCGCTTGATTTTTGACGAACAGCCGTATATCGGAACGCTTTCTATAACGTCGGGGTAGAGCGTTCCCTGGAACAAGTATTTCGCTCCAACGGCTTTTGCTTCTCGTTCGAAAACTTCGATGAATGCGTTGCCGATGATTTTCCTCTTTTGGTCGGGGTCTGTCACGCCTTTCAGCTTATCTAGAAATTCGGCGGATGCATCGACGTAATGCAGATTCTTAATCAGCGGATTCAGGTAATGCATCACTTCGGTGTCTTCGTTTTTGCGCAGGACGCCGTTATTGACGAAGAATGCGTGGTATTGGTCTCCTAGAAGTTGGCTAAGCCACACGGATCCGACTGAAGAATCGACGCCACCACTGACGCCGCCTATTATTAGGTCGCTGCCGGCTTTCTTCCTTATTTCGGAGCCTGTGCGTTCCAGGAAATCCTTGTTGTTCCAGTCCTTGTTGGCGTTGCATATGCCGTCGACGAAGTTTTGCAGGATTTTCCGCCCATATTCTGTATGATCGACTTCAGGGTGAAATTGTACGGCGTAAATGTTGTCTTTGGACATAGAAGCAATGTGGCCGTTTTCGCTGATTGCAACTCCTGTAAAACCATCGGGGAGAGCTTTCACGATGTCGCCGTGGCTCATCCAAACGGTCAATTCGCTCTTGTCGATACCGTCGAACAACTTGCAACCTTCCATAATTTCGATTTTTGTCCTGCCGTATTCACGGTCTTTGGTGGATTCGACCTTGCCGCCAAGCAGGTGTGCAATCGACTGCTGGCCGTAGCATATCCCAAGCACCGGTATGCCAAGTTCGAGCACGGCTTTATTGTAAATGGGAGCCTTGTCGTCGTATACGCTGAACTGGCCGCCAGATATGATGATACCGTCCGGTTTTCTTGCTGCTATCTCACTGGCAGGCGTTTTGTACGAAACAATTTCAGAATACGTGCCGAGTTCGCGAACACGGCGGGCGATATTTTGCGTCAGCTGGCTGCCACAGTCGACGATTGTTATCATGTTAGTATTCAGAAACAAATTTTCTTAAATCCCGAACCAATGCAGCACCAGCCGCGGAAAACCGAGCATCGGGACTGCTAATCTGACTTTTCCTATGATTTGCTGCGGGGTGACGACTTGCGGATCGGGCGCGTTGTTATGGTCGCCCTTGAAGGTGTAGCCTTCGGGGCTGATTTCGATTATCCTATGTATAATAAGTATACCGCCCGGGCGCAGATATGCGGCGATGTCACCGACC
>Ga0315288_10006167_pt1 | contig 15189 bp, 6 predicted proteins | sample YL17G11_20_MG_FD_203454 | JGI IMG/M metagenome (GOLD analysis project Ga0315288, IMG submission 203454) | Sediment microbial communities from Yellowstone Lake, YNP, Wyoming, USA - YL17G11_20 | ecosystem: Environmental > Aquatic > Freshwater > Lake > Sediment | place: USA: Wyoming | collected... | reverse complement strand
GCAACTACGTGGTTCGCGACACCGGTATCCTCCAGGATACGCTCGAAACGGTTGCGCCGAAAGAGAACTACCTGCTGGGCGTCGAGTTCAACCTCTCATTGTTCAAGGGCGCGTTCAACCTGACGTCGGAAATCGACGGCAGCGAACTGACCCGGGACTTGCGTGGTGCACCGCTCAGCTTCGGAAGCCCGGTCCCGGCCTGGGTCGAGAGCCTCGTACACCCGCGTTACACCAGCGCCTATGATTTTGCGTATGTCGTCAAACCGTCGTTCAATATCCTTGACACCCGACTCTATGGCGGCATCAAGATGATTGGACCCGGCTACCAGACGCTGGGCGCTTCTTCGCTCCGCAATGACGCCTTCGGCTACAATGCTGGCATCGAGCGTTCCTTCGCCAACCGCAGTATCACGGTCTCCGCAACCTACTCGCGCGAGCACGACAACCTCATCGGCGCAAAAGCCGACACGACCACATTTACCGCCTACGCCGCCAACATCGGCCTGAATTTTCCCCGACTGCCCTATTTGCATGTCAACTACTCACCGACAATGCAGCGGGCCGGAGACGCGAACAATCGAACCAGCATCGTCTCGGTCAGTACCGGCTACGATTTTCAGACCGGCGAACTATCGCATTCGCCCGGGCTCGGACTCAACGTCCAGACCTACCGGACCACGGACAGTGGCGGCAACTACACTTCGTTCAGTCTTGACCCAAGCTACAGTCTCGGTTTTCCGACCCCCCTCAGCCTGTCGTTCGGCGCCGGCTACAACCAGACCGTCCGCAGTGACAGCACCGACCAGTCGGTCTACTTGACCGCGACCCCGTCCTACACCCTCTTCAGCAGCTGGACCCACAGCCTGACGCTCGGCGGCACGTTCGAGAGCCGCGACAATCGCTTCGATATTCGCTACAATTCGTCATTCCCGGTCTGGAAGATTGCCACCGGCAACGTTTCGGCGCAGGACGTGATCTACTCGGCCACTGACCGGCATTTCAGCGAGGTTCGCCTGAGCGCGTCCGTGTCTCGAAGCTGGTAGGCCAGACGCCAGGCCCGAAACCGGAATAGGACAGACCACAAGGGGCGCAAAGCAGCCACAAAGGGCACAGAGACTCTGAGTGTTCTCCGTGCCTTCTTGGTGTTCTCTGTTGTTTCTGGTTGTGAGTCGCGCCGGCGCAGCGCGATGCGCAGGTTGCGCGCAGCTCCAAGGACGATCGAGGCCGGTAGCCGTCAGCCGATAGCCGCATGAGCGAAAGCTCTCTCCGCGTTCTACGTGGCAACGTCCGGATTGGAATGAATTGTCGGTCTTGACATGATGGTCAGGGGTTCAGTATAATGCCGGCGGCGCTCACCTCTTTCTTACGAGTGCACGACGTTTGCCGTCTTGAGGCTGTCTTGTACCGTCTCATCGCGCCGGAGGGGAGAAAGGGCGCCGTTTTCCTTTCCCGCCGTTTCTGACGGCGGGAAAGCAGTTCAAAGGGCAAGAATCGAAATGCGGAGTGCAGACTGACTCGGAGTGGTCGCGTGGTCACGTGGCCGAGTGGTCGAGTGAACTCGGCTAGTCACTGGACCACAGAACCACTGGGTCACCGGGCCACTTTTCGCTAGCGCTTGAGTACCAGCTTGCGGGAAAAACCGGCAGTTGCGCCCTCGCGGTTGACCAAGAGACGGCAGATGTAGACGCCGTTGCCAACCGTGCGTCCCAGGTCGTCGAGTCCGGACCACGTCGCGAGGTGATACCCGGCAGCGCTGGTGCCTTGCGCCAGCCGGCGCACCAGCCGTCCGTCAATCGAGTAAACCGCGAGCGTGACGTCGGCCATGTATGGCAACTGGTAGACGATCGAGGTGAGGCGCGCGAACGGATTCGGGTAGCCGGGCAGGAGCGCGAGTTTCTCAGGCAGGGGCGGGGTCAGGTTCTCGGTCGTTCCGGCTATGGTTGATGAGATTCGAACGTCGTCCACGTAGAATCCCTCGCCGACGCTGCCGTCGTTGTCGCTCTTGAACCCGAACCGCACGCGCAGTGATTCGCCGGTCGGGTACCGGCTTAAGTCATAGCCTTCCTCGAACCAGTCGCTGTTGATTCCATCCGAAGCGGGAATGACGAATGACGAATGACGAATGACGAAAGCGGAGTGCGGAATGGGAAGCGCGCCGCCGGTGCCGATGTAGTCCAGGGTGTCGGAGACCGAGCCGTGGTCAACGATGACATACAAGCCGTCCGCGCCGTAGATGGGGACGCTGAACCAGTGCTTGAAGCTGAGCCGGGACTGCGGGCCGGCGATGAATGGCGGGGAGAGGAGCCAGCAGGCCATGTCGTTGTTGTATCGGCCGCTGTTCTCGTCGCCGGAGTAGAAGCTCCACGCCGGGGATTCGCTGCGGCGCTGGGAGAGATGCCAGAGACAGCCCTGGCCGCCGGTCTCCCAGCCTGGCGCGCCGGCGTCGAAGTTCTCGGTCAATCCCGCGCCGCCGACCATCAGGGGAATGCTTTCCGAGTAGCCGAGCGACGCAACCTCAAACCGAAGCCACGCGGTGTGCGGTGAAGGACAGGTGGAGTTGATGAGGATGACAACCGGAACCTGCGATACTGCGACTGAGTCCGGGGGAGTCGTGCCGAACCCGGCGCCGGAGCTGGCGACCGTGAGATTCGAGTCCAGGGACTGTACGCTCCCAGTCAGTGCGTAGCCGAAGCCCAGCCCGATGTTGCGGACGCGCAGCCTGAGGCTCACTTCCTCACCGGGTTCAGGGATGCCGTTTGAGTTGCCGCCGGGGGCAGAGTCGAAGAACACGTAGTCCTTGAGTTCAAGAACAGGCGTGCCGATTGCCAGCGCAAGTCGGGTAGTCCAGGTATGGCTGTTACTGTCGCTGGTCGTGATATCGAGATATGCAACGTCGCGGTCACGGGCCAGCGGATTGACCGAGAAGGCGAAATCGGCAAGCGCGGATTCAGCCGGGGCAAGACCGGGAAGGGCTGTGAGGCTGTCCGAGATTGCCAGCAGAGTGCCGGTGTGGCGGATACGGGCGACAAATCCGGTTGCAGGCTGGGCGCCGTCGTTGCGGAGCCAGACCTGATATGCGATGTCTTCACCCGGATTGGCGATGCCGTCCGAGTTGCCGGCTGAGTCGTTGACAATAGCGCGCGAGGGCACGATGCATGCATTGTAGGTCACCAGGACCTCGCCCTGCTTCATCCGAAGGTTGCGGGCGGTGGCGGTTACGACCGCATTGCCGCCGCTTGTGAAGGTCATGTTCAGACTCACGCTGCCTGTGACGTCGGTTCGGCCGACGGCATAGTCGTCATGATAGCCACAGACCAGGGCATTGGGGACAGGGCGGCCGGTCAGCGAGTCACGCACGGTGACGCGCAGGATGGTCGTGCCGACCGGGACCTGGTTTGGCAGGTCAAGGACAAGGCTGTGCGGGATGTCGGTCCAGACCGGCATTTCCGGGTCGCCGAGCAGGTTCAACTGGTACTGGTGCCAGCGATAGACGTTCGCCTCGCGGGAGTAAGGAATGAAGTGCACCTTGTCCATTGCCAGGGCCTTGCCGATTTCCATCACGCTCTCGGAAAAGACCTGGTGATAGAACTCGGCGTCGAACCGGTCCGAGTAGCCGAACCGGGGATTGCCGGGCGCGCCCCAGCCATAGGAGCTGTTGCCGATGAACGCCACGCCGCCGCCGTTCGGGGTAGTGACATAGTGTTCGGCAACCGCGTCGAAGTCAAAAGCGGTGGTCCAGCAGCCGATGGAATAGCAGATGCCGAAGCGCGGCGCGCCGGTAAGCGCGTCCATGTCTTCCCGATGCAGGTAGTTGGGCGAGCCGCCCACACTCATCGCGTCGTACCAGCCGTGGCCGTCGTGGTTGAAGAAGCCCCGACCCAGGTTCAGTTCGGCGATAGTCGTATCCAGGTTCTCGGTGCCCTGGGACTGGTAGAGCTTGCGCACCGGGTCAAACCGCGGAGGCAGGTACTGGTCGTCAATCCAGTTCTTGGCCACGCCCTGGTCGGTATAGGGATTCTGCCACAGGACTTCGCCGCAGAATAGCGCGGTGGTCTCGAAGTCACCGGGCGCGTCATACTCATAGGTCAGGAGCTTGTTGACGAAGGTCTCTGCTTCGCCTGCGTTCTCAACCGGGGCCCGGCCGACATAGACGTCCGGGAACAGGTCTATGCTGTCCGCGACTTCGCCGAACAGGTTGTTGCCATTGCGGTCCCAGTCGCCGTCCAGGTCCGAGTAGTAGAGGTCACAGGGCAGGCTGTCTTCGCGCGGGGCGATGTTGGCCGAGCAGGCCATCGCGAAGGCATAGCGCACCGGGACGATATTCGCGTCGCCGCCAAGGAGGACCCACTTTAGTCCGGAATCGGCATGGCAGAGCTTGATGTAGTTGCGCAGGCGCTCAGCCGGGTCCCGGCCCGGATAGTTGGCCTCAATCCAGTTGATGTCACGGGTCGCAGGCCGGATGCCCTTGACGTACTTGATTAGCATCAGGAGCAGGAACGCGGAGTCGAGGTCAGGGGTGGTGACGATGAGATACTCGAATGCGTGGCTAGTGGCCAGTGGCTGGTGGCTGGCGCGGACTGCGGGCTGCGGACTCTGGGGCGTGTAGTCGAGGACGAACTCGATGTCGGTGAGCAGAATGAGTTTGTGGGTCAGGGGCGAGTAGTGGAGCGGCCAGGTCGTGACAATGGCGACATCCCTGTCTTCAAGCTTCCCTTGGCCGGCGAGTTCAATGGTCCTGGAAGGCCAGGGTTTCGCGCTGGTCATGATTGCCGGGTCAGGCTCGACCAGGCGCGGGTTGACGCCTTCGAGGGTGATTGCCGGCGGCTGGACCGTCGGCAAATCGTATGCGCCGGAGAGCTCCTTCTCTTCCTGTCGGATGATGCGGACACCGGTCACGCGAGCTCCGGCCGGCAGCGGAATGAAGACCGAGTGGCGAAGCAGTTGCGGAGCGCCAATGTCGTCGGTCGGTTCGCAGTCCGGGAGCATCAAGGTGGCCTTGCCATCGAGTGAGGAGACCTGGAGGTCGCCTGGGGAGTAGCTCAGGTGTTGCCGGAGCGACGCGCCAAAGGCGGTGGCGGCGAGCAATAGGCAGAGAACAGCGAGTAGTGAGTAGTGAGTAGTGAGCAGGAGCGGTTTCGGGTTTCGGGTTTCGGGTTTCGGGTTTCCGTCTTCGGGTGTCCTAGGGCTCACTGCGAGTTCCTTTCTCGTTCGGGGCGACAACAAGCTTCCCCATATTCTGTTTGACGTATTCCAGTCCCTTCTCAGTGCTGGTAATCTTGCCTTCGACCTGGAGTTCCTGCAGCTCAGCGAGGATGGTCTTGAACGCCGGGCCGGGCTTGAGGCCAATCGCAATCAGGTCGTCGCCGGTGACCATGCGGTCAATCCTGATTATCGCGTCGTATTCCCGCTTCAAGGCGATGATGCGGGCAAAGGCCTGTTCCAGATGCCTGGTCTGGCCCGCGGTGGCGAAACCGTCGGCATAGGTGAGCATCATCAGGCCGAACCACTGTTCCTTCAAATCCCGGAAGAAGCGCCGGATTGCCCGGTCGGTGAGCTCGGGCCCGGTGGCGAGCAGGTGCAGGCGCATATGGAACTCGACCAGCATCTTCAGGATGCGGGTGTCGGTGCGGGACAGGCGCAGGCGCTCGCGGGCGATGCGCTCGACGTGCCGCGCGCCCAGACCATCGTGGCCATAGTAGTGCACTTCCTTACGGTCATTGACGAACTCGGTCTCAGGCTTGGCGATATCGTGCAGCAGGCCGGCGAGCTTGAGCAGCGGGCGATTGTGCGGCGGGGCGGCGAAGTAGGTTGAGAACTCAGGTTCGTACTGCCGGAACCAGTTCGTTTCGTGAATCAGTTCTTCGAGTTTCCGGTACGTGCCGAGTGAATGACGCAACAGGAGACGGTTTGCGAGCAGAGGCTGGGCCGGAGGGAAGAGCTGATGCAGGAATCCCAGCTCCTGGAGTTGGACCAGGGCCGCGCAGGAACCCGGGGCGTCCATGATGCGCAGCAGTTCGTAGCCGACGCGTTCCGCCGCCACCTGTTCAAGCGAGATACGCTTGCCCTGCTCGATGACATCATCGTCAATCCGGAAACCAAGTTCCAGACTGAACCGGAACGCACGCAGCAGGCGCAGCGGGTCGAGTTCGAGCGACTGCGCTGAAACCGGGACAAGGCGTTTCTCGGCGAGCGCCTGCCGGCCGTGGAAAGGGTCGAGCAGTGTGGCAGGAGTCAGGGGGTCGGTGGTCAGCGGGCAAGCCATCGCGTTGACCGTGAAGTCACGGCGGCGCAGGTCATCCTGAATGGTCTGGTCCGCGAAACCGTTGAAGTCCAGGGTCAACTGCCTGCGCCAGACGACCCGCGCCTGGTCGTCGGCCTCACTCAGGAGTACGAAGGAGCCGTGAACGCTGCGCGCAAACCGGCGGGCGAAGTCGACGCCTGAGCCCGAGACCGCGAAGTCGAAGTCAACCGGTTCGCGTCCGAGCAGGATGTCGCGGATAGTGCCGCCGACAAGGAAGACCTGCCGCCCGCTGCTCAGCCTAAGCAGGGTCTGGTACGGCCGGCCCAGGGCGTCAAGCGCGGCCTGGATTCGCTGCTCAGTTGTCATAAACAAAGGATAGTCCGTGCTGCGCCGGAGTCAAGGACTCAGGGACGGAAGCAGAGGAGGGGAATTCAGAATGCAAAATGCAGAGCGAACCTGAGCTCCGGCAATCCGTCATCCGCGATTTGACTTACCTGACTTGCGATTTCGGTCGGTGTGCTGAGTCGACATCGGGATTTGGGGGATGGGATTCAGCGAGTGACCAGAACGAGCTTGCAGGCGGCTGAACCGGAGCTGGTCTCGAGTCGGCAGATATAGACGCCACCCCCGAGGCGGGAAATCCGAAATCCAAAATCCAAAATCCGAAGGGCGTAGTCGCCAGCGCTGTGATAGCCGCTCGCGAGCAGGCCGACCTGTCGTCCGGCGACGTCAAAGAGGCCAAGCTTGACCATCCCTGGCCGGGTGATCCGGTAGTGAATTGCAGGCAGGCTGGTCGAGGGGTTTCCACCGGACAACCGGAGGCTGGCTCCTTCGGCCGGCTCGGGTACTTCGGACTGGGCGCCCGACCTCCGGAATTGAGCGCTATCCGGCTCGGACTCGAACACGGTGATGCCCTCGAGGACAATCAGGGCGAATGCCGGTCCGGTAGTCTTGAGTCGGACTCTGCCGGTTTCGGCATAGGCCTCGCGGGGCAGCGCAATGACCAGCGTGTCAGTGCGGAAAGGTGCGATCGTCATCGTCGCGACCAGGCTGTCGTTAAGGAACACGTCCTGGTATAACGTGTCGGTCTCAGGAGCATAGAACCGGCAAACGAGTTGATATGAACGCTCAGGGTCAAGCCAGGGTAGCTCGTAGGCCAGGGATTCGGAGCCGATGTCGATTCGGTGACCGCTCACCTGCTGGAACCCGTCGCGGTGCCGGCAGTAGGGCGACGGCACCGATTCGCCGCAACCGGCTTCATAGCAGCCGAGCGGTTGATACGGATGGAAGTCCAGTGTCCGGAATCTCAGTTCCCAGGCCGACTGAGCCGGGGTATACTCGGCCCAGAAAGCACCCAGGCGTACCTGCTGGTTTCCGAACCCGACCAGGCGGGATGTGACATGCGGATAGACCGACGTCTCAGGCGACGAGCCCGGCATGACTGGTTCATTGCCGACTCTGCCTCTGATATCGAAGTTGCCGGGCGCAATTTCCTCCTGCCAGAGACAGGTGTGATTCCGGATAACGGGATTGCACGACCTGCGTTCAGAAGACTGAGACAGGTTGGCCGGGAGCGACCAGTTCTCCACAGGGTCGGAGAGGCGTCGCGCCCGCCGCCAGACTTCCTCGATGGGCTGGTTCAGGACATTTGGTCCCTGCCACACGACCGCGATCGAGTCGCCGAACGCGCCCACGACCGGGTTAGCTCCGGTTTCCGTCAGCGTGCCGGGCTGAGTGACCTCAGCGATTGAGGAGAAGACCAGCGGCAAGCCGACGCGCAGTCGTTCCGGGGTCGTTGGCTCGGTAGCACGGTAGAACACTCGGCTCGTTGTGCCCTGCTGCTGCCAGACGACATGGAGAATGTCGGCCCGGGTGACCGCGACCGCGGGCACAAGGGCTGAGTCTCCGGACGTTGCCTCAAAGACCAGCGTGTCAAGCAGCAGTCCGGCAGTGTCGAACACGGCGAGTCGAATGGACGGTCCGGCGAGTGCCGACCTGAGCCGTGCTGCTGCCGGGGAAGCTCGGGCGCGGCAGGTATAGACCAGGTAGAGTAGATTGCCGAAGGAGTCCTTCATGCGTGATGCGGCAAGTCCCCCGGCGGTTGCGTCATGCCAGCGGGTCGTGTCCGGCAGGAGCGGTACGGTTGACCACGATGCATCAATGGTCCGGTACTTTGCCTGCATGAGTCCGGCTGAGTCAAAGCTCACAACCGGGACACCGCTGTCAAGGAGAGCCAACGCTGGATGCCGACCCGTTGCGACCGTCTCAGACCGCGACCAGTTCGCGCCGTTATCGGCCGAATACTGATACCCGATGCGGTTGAGGTCCGAATACACGCGATGAAAGACTCCGGCCGAGTACTCGAGATGTGAATTCTGAGCCGGCGCCAGTGCCTGTTCGCTGAATGCGTAGTCCTCGGTCTTCAGCGTAAGGACCAGCGCGGTCTCAGGCGGGAAGTCGAACCAGAACATGATGTCGTCATCCACGTCCTTCCGGTTCGCGACCGGTTGTCCATCCAGGGCGATTTCCCGAATTCCGTCAGCCCGCAGCGACAACGTGAAACCCGGAATCGGCCGTCGCGCCCGGTTTCTCAGCAGGAACTGTCGGTCAGTCTGGGCTTGAATCTCCACGCTGTCGCTGAGCAGCAGATAGTCCGCGATTTGTGACAGCGTCGGAACCCAGAGCCGTCCCTGTCGCTGGCATTCGGCGATGGACTGGAAGTAGCCGTCAATCCAGGGGTCGGTTTCCCATGTGATGAAGGGGAAGTTCCGGTGCGGAATCAGCCACTCGGCGCGGCTGGGCTGAAATCGGCGCACGGTCGTGTCCTGAGCGCCGAAGTAGAGATGGAGAATGTTGATGCCGCGCTGTTGAATCAGGCGCGTGATGCCGCCCGGGCTCAGTTGCCAATCGCGCTGACTGTTGTCGTTGATGGGCCAGGCCGGCCAGAGATAGAGCGGACGCGCGCGCCCAAAGTGGTTCAGACGGGGCTGCGCATAGAGCAGCGGTGGGTAGAAATCAGTTCTGCCCGGCGCGAACAAGCTGTTGTCATACACTCCGAGACCGCTCATGTCGATTGACTGCCAGATGTAGTCAATGCCGTTGTCGCGGATGGTGTCGAGCGAATACCAGAGAGTGCTTTCAGGCTCCGTGCCGAAACGGCTGATGGCTTCCGGGTTGTAGTCCATGCCGTGGTCAATCCAGGTTCGGGTATCGTACCAGTCGCGCATTTCACGCAGGGTCGCGGCGACCGACGCGGTTGTGTCGGCCCGGGCACTGGGCGTGTGCAGAGCGATTTCCACCCCGCGGCGATGGAGCGAGTCAATGACCTCCTTGAAATCCGGGCGGTCCAGCGCATAGTAGCCCAGGTTAAGAAAGTTGCCGCCCCAGGTGTGCCAGCGGAAGACCGACTTGGTCCAGGTCAGGCCGTTGCCCAGGATGCCCCGGCCGGGCAGGGGCGTATCGACTTCCGACGAGCCATAGGCGATGGCTTTGGATGTGAGTGGTCCTTCGCAATCGGCGTGTTCGGTCATGACCAGGGCCGACTGGAACCCGGAAGGCAGGCGTTCCTTCTTGACAATCGGAAGCCTTGCGCCGACCGCAAAGCGGAAGTGGAACTCGGCGGTTCCGGCCGGACGGAGGGTGTTGGCGAAGGTGTCGTAGCTTATGCCGCTGAGCTCAGAGTACCAGTTGCGGAAAAACGGGTGGTCCATGTCCCGGTCAAGGTCGTAGGTCAGCAGCCAGTGGTCGGAATCGTACCAGAGCCTGAGGGCGAGCATGTTGTCCTCGCCCGGAAAAGTCACTGCCGCCGGCCCGAGACCGAATTGCGCTGCCCGTGTGGTCCACCGGTCAACGACATACGTGGCCGGACGCCACGCCGAAACCAGTCGCTGGTCTCGCATCATAACCCAGGCGCTGTCGACCGGGAACCGGGCTTCGATAGTCTCGAAGAACACCGAGTCAATGTAGTTCCGGTAGTCGAGCGCTACACGGCACTCGACAAGCGGCGAGTGTCGGAGCAGGGTGAAGCGAAAGGTCGCGGTCAGGATGCCCAGATTCTGGACTGACGTGACGTAGACCGTGTCGCTTGATTCCTGCACGATCGGGAAGGCCACGACGTCGCCGGCAAGTTTGCGGTATTCGCGGTTGACGAAGTACGATGCCCGGAACAGCGGCATACCCGAAATGATGCGCTCGCCGGTCAGGGCGTAGAAATCCAGGGCGCCGGTCGGGGTAGACTGTACTTCGTAGAAGTCGGTGCTGATTCGCTGGTCATTCACTCCGCCAGCCCAGGCCGTGCCCAGCGCAAGCAGGAGAACGCCGATACCATGACCGCATCTCATCAACTAGAAGGTAGCCGGAAAAGCCGGGACTGTCAACCACGGCAGCGTCTTCCTGGAATCCGAGTTTCAAATGCAAAGACACAGCTTCCCCGAAATCCCAGCATCCGGGCCCCAACTTCCAACCTGGCGCCAGATTCCAGGCTCCAATGGTCTTCAGGCCACTGGGCCATTGGACCACCATGTTCTTCTTGACAATGACCTTTTTTCGCCTATTACTTACCCGGACTCAAGCGCAGGAAGCGGCGCAGCGCCTGCGGTTTCCGAGGATTCTGGGAAAGGAGAGAACATGTTGACGAAAGTAGATATCGAAGCGGCCATGACCAAAGTCGGAATGACAGTGGCAGATGCACTTCCCGGCCAGCGCGGAGGGTGGTTCTACTCGCTCGCCGGGATGGAGAGCGGCAATTACGAAGGCAAGGCGGACGCGGTACTGGCCGGGCTCAGGGCGGCAGAAGAACTGGAACGTATCTGCAAGCGTTTCGGATAGTATCGGGTCGGGGGGGGCGGGCGAAGACGAACCGCGGTAGCCGGATTGTCCGGGCCGGCCTGGTCTTCCTGTTGGCAGTGGTGGCGTTTGCCGGCGCCTGGCAGCAGCGCGTCGCGTACGACATCGATGTGCGGCTCGATACGAAGTCGCACGTCATCCACGGAACCGAGAAACTCCGGTACTGGAACAACTCGCCGGATACCCTGGACTTCGTCTGGGTTCACCTTTATCCCAACGCCTACCGGGACCGGAACACGGTCTTCGGCCGTGAGCTGGAGCAGCAACGGCAGTACGGCTTCTCGTTTGCCTCAGCCCGGGACCGGGGCTGGATTGAAGTCCGGAAACTGAAGGCCGCAGGTGTGGAAATCGAGTGCCAGACCCGCGAGACCGAGCTGAGGGTAGACCTGCCGCAGTCGTTGCTGCCCGGCGACTCGGTGCTGCTTGAGTTCGAATTCGAGGTCAAGATCCCGGCCTTCTTCTCGCGGCTTGGACACAAGGGAAAGCACTACGTCATCAGCCAGTGGTATCCGAAGATGGTGGTCTATGATCAGGGGTCACCGGAAACCGGAAGTCCTAAATCCGAAGTCCTGAATCCTAATCCGGACCTAGGATTTGGTGCTTCGAGCTTAGGATTTCCCGCTTCGGGCCAGTGGCATCCGGATGGTTATCACGTCATCGGAGAGTTCTATGGTGAGTTCGGGACGTTTGACGTGGCGATTACGGTACCCTCGGAGATGGTGGTCGGGGCAACGGGAGACCTGGTGAGCGGAAATCCTAAACCCGAAACCCTGAACCCTAAGTCCGGAATCAGGGTTTTGAACTCAGGATTTAGGACTTTCCCCAAAGCGGTTGACCCGGACTCTGAAGTAGCGTGGATGAAGCACAGTCCGAAAGTTCGCCCCCGGCGCACGGACTCGCTCAAGACTCTGTATTTCCACGCCGAGGACGTGCACGACTTCTGCTGGGTTGCGGACCCGGACTTCTCTCTTGTGCAGGACAGCCTGGGTCCGACGGTCATCAACGTTCTGGTGCGAAAAGGGGATGAGAAGAAGTGGCGGGACGTGCCGTCATTTGCGTACAAGGCATTGGCACACTACGGCGCACACTACGGCGCATATCCCTACGGACAGTTGACGGTCGTGGATGCCAGTCTGGCTGCGGGCGGCGGAATGGAATACCCGAACCTGGTTGTCATCTCCAGTCCGCCGGTGCCGTTCACGCGGCTGTTAGAGGATGTCGTGATTCACGAGACCGGGCACCAGTGGTTTTACGGAATGCTGGGGTCGAACGAAATTGCCGAGGCGTGGCTCGACGAGGGCATCAACACATTCGCGGAAATGCGCTACTTCGATGAAACCCACGGCCCGCGGGGAAACCTGCTCGACCTGCCGGGCGCGGACCGGTTGCCGTGGGACCTGAATGACCGCTACCTGCAGCGACTCATCTACCACGTGACCGCAACGAATGGCTGGTTGAAGCCGATTCTGACTCCGGCGTACGAGTTCGGGGATGAGGCGACAGCATATGCCGGAGTGGAGTACGCCCAGGCCGGACTGGTGATGCGCATGCTCCAGCGACTGGTCGGCGACACCTGCTTCGACCGTATCATGCAGACCTATTGCGCTCAGTTTCGTTTCCGGCATCCGACTACGCCTGACTTCATCGCGGTTGCCGAGAGTGTTTCCGGTCAATCGCTCAGCTGGTTCTTCGACCAGTGGCTGCGGACCGCCAACACCTGCGACTATGCGGTGAGCCGGGTATCCGGCAGCCGCGTGCGCGTGCAGCGCAAAGGCGGAATCCGCATGCCAGTGGAGGTGCGTGCCCGCCTGCGTGACGGCCGGCTCGAGACCCGGCTTTGCCCGGACTCGGGCGGGGTGCTGGACTTCGGTTCGCGCGTTGCGAGCGTCGAGCTCGACCCCGAGGAGAAGCTCTTGGAGACGAATCGCTGGAACAACTTCTTCCCAGCCAGGGTCGAGATGAAGCCGGTCTTCGACCTGCCGAGCTTCGACAGCTACCAGATGTTCTATGGTCCATATGCCTGGTTCGACTTGTATCACGGCCTGCAAATCGGGCCGTGGCTGATGGGCCGGCGCTTCATCAACTACGGACCGCTGCGGGGCGCTCACCAGTGGCTGGCGAGCACGCTGTACCGGACCAATCTCAAGGACTTCCAGGCGAATCTCTCCTACAGCACGCCGCTGACATTCGTCTCGGACCGGCTGGCGTTCGACATGCGCGGGAATGCCTCGGACGTTGACGCCGGCATCGGGGCGGACCTGACATACCGCATGGGGCGGGTGCTGGGGCCGCCGAATGCGGATGTGCAACTGGGCTACCGGTTTACTCAACTGCGCGATATGAGGTACCTCGATTCCTTGGACTTCGAACTGGATACCATCGGATTGCTGGCCGCGAGCGCCAACTACTCGCACGTGAGCCGCAGCTTCCAGGGCAAGCTCGGGTTCCGGGCCGCGCTGGCGTCCCGGGCGTTCGGCGGCGCGGCCAACTACTACCGCGTGAATCTCGATGCGACCGAAGTCTGGCGGATGAGCAAGGACGTGCGTCTCCAGGCCCGCCTGTTCGGCGGCGCCAGCGGCGGCAGAATTCCGTTCCAGCAGTGGTTCTTTCTGTCCGGGAGCCTGGAAGGGACCGACGTGGCGCCGGTCAACTGGTCATACCTGGGCGATATCGCCAGCCAGGAACACTGGCACATTGACGGCGATGCCAACATGGCCGGCTACATCGGGCACCACGTCAAAGGTCGATACGCCGGTGCGCTGAACCTGAGTCTGAAGCTGCCGTGGGTCTCGCCGTTCTTCGATATCGGCAACGTCGGGAACAGCCTGTCGGCGCTGGCGCCGAATCGGCTACGGATGGACGCGGGCGTCAAGTTCGCCGCGGGTCCGGTTTACGTCGTCTTCCCAATCTGGACCAGCCAAAAGCCGAACTTCGCATTCCGCTGGGCGCTGGGGCTGGACCTGGGCTCAGTCAGTATCGGGCTGTGACCGCCGACTACTGACTACTCGCTACTAACTACTCACTGCCCACTGCCGCGATGAGACACCTGATTGTGAGAGCGACATCCTTGTCGCGAATATCGCGGCTGGGAAGCCGCTCCTACCCGGATGAAACTGCCGCCGTCTTGCAGCAGGCGCAGTCTCCCTTGTTCAGGTTCTCTCCGCACTCCGAGCAGATGCCTTTGCATTCGGGCCGGCACTGCGGGGCAAGCGGGATGTTCAGTAGAATCGTATCCCGAATCACGGGCAGGATGTTCAACTCGTCATCAGAATAGAACGACCGGACCAGTTCGTCTTCACCCAGCTCGTGCGCGCCGCCGGTGGCCGGTGGCTGGCCGTGCTCGAACTCGACATAGAGCTCCTCGGTTGATTCGCGGCGGAACAGCTCAGCGCAGACCGAGCAGTTCGTCTCGGTCTGGAAGTTGACCGTGCCGGAGACGTAGACATGGGTGACCTGCTTGAGCAGGTCCAACTCGGCAATCACGTCGCGGGTCAGGATCAGGTCGCAGCCGTGAACCGGCTTGATATCCACGTCTTCGGGCGACAGCTCGAAACGAATCTGGTTTGAGCCGTCCTTCAGCCCTGAGACTCTGACTCTCCAACTTTCTCTCATCACTTCCTCCTTTCCGGCAAAGCCGGACTAGGGGACTATGCGGTTTCCAGCAACTTCCGGACGATATCGTCCGGCGCGACGCCATCCGCTTCGGCATTGAAGTTGGTGACAATTCGATGCCGCATCACGGGCAGCGCCACGGCCTTGATGTCGTCCATCGTCGGTGTGTAACGCCCGTCGAGAATCGCACGGGTCTTGGCGCCGAGCACCAGGTACTGCGACGCCCGGGGGCCGGCGCCCCAGCTAATCCAATCCTTCACGAACTTGGGCGCGTCCGGCAGCTTGGGCCGGCTCAAACTCGCCAGCCGCACCGCGAACTTCACGACTTCCTCAGCCACCGGCACGCGTCGGAGCAGTTTCTGCAGTTCGAGAATCTGCTTCGTGCCGATGACCGGAGTCAGGTCCGGGGCGTAGGCCGACGTCGTGGACTTGACGATTTCCACCTCCTCGGCGCTCGTCGGGTAGTCAATCAAGACACTGAACATGAACCG
>Ga0315288_10006166_pt1 | contig 15191 bp, 12 predicted proteins | sample YL17G11_20_MG_FD_203454 | JGI IMG/M metagenome (GOLD analysis project Ga0315288, IMG submission 203454) | Sediment microbial communities from Yellowstone Lake, YNP, Wyoming, USA - YL17G11_20 | ecosystem: Environmental > Aquatic > Freshwater > Lake > Sediment | place: USA: Wyoming | collected... | reverse complement strand
CAGACTAAGCATTTCAGTGTAGAAGAGATACTCTATTTTGCACGGATATGCCGCGTTGAAAATGTGATGCGACCCTATCTGGAAGCACTACTGTGAGTAAAACAAAAGTAAGAGACATTGCTGCCTCTGTGCGTCAGCGCTTACTCAATAAGGCGCGGCAAACGAATCGCCCATTCAGCGAACTAGCACAGTATTTTGCCATGGAAAGATTTACCTAAATGTGCAAGTGCTTGCCAAAATGTACAGCAGGCGCTTACGTGGTTATAGAGCTATCGGGTATGAAATTGGATAGCCACTTATAAAAATCCAGTGCATATGGCATATACGGACATAGCTTTACCTACAAAAGATAAGAGCGCATTTTTAGAGTGCACTCATAAATTTTGTGGCAGTTTTGTGGCAGTTCTAGGAGAAAATAATGGATGATAGCGGATTAGGTGGATGACAATGGATCATTGTAACTAATTGCTTTAATTTAGAAAATTGGAAAAGCAGTGGGTCTTCAATATGTTATAATTTTTACCTTAAAACATCTTCGAATCCGCAGGTCGGGCGTTCGAGTCGCCCCGGGCGTGCCAGAAAAACAAGGCACTCAGCGTATGCTGAGTGCCTATTCAGGAAAATGTTTAAAACACTTTTGGCAGTTACTACCTTCACTCCTTCCACTCATACCTCCTCACTGTAAAGTTGGGAGGATATTCTTTATAGATAATGTGATCCGGTATTATTTTGATTATGTTATGAGCGTATAGCCCCTCTTCAACCATTTTCTTAGCAGCTTTTCCTGTAACACCCTCCTCCTTTATTTTAGAGCTCATAAGTGTCTCTATAACCCTATAGAGGTTCCATTTCTTCACCTTCGCCTTAAAAAGTCTTAGATTGTTTCTGATATTCACTAATTCAGCCCTGCCAAAAAGCTGAAGACTTCTTTGCACCACTGCGTGGTCGAGCGGCTGCTCATAGATGAAGGCAGACACCCGTGGGTTTCTCTTAATGTTAGCAATCTTACCACCAGGTCCAGCAAGAATATACAGGGTAAGTCCCTCATGGAAAAATTCAAGGGCAGTAGCGCGGGGGACATCTCTATAGGAGGTTGCGAGCACCAGTGCATTCCGGTGAATCATGCCACATCGATACTTCCCTTTCTTTTTATCTGGTAGGGCAGAGGTAGCTTTCAAAAATGAAATAATCTTTTTCCTAATCATTGCACGTGATGTCGTCTTGACAGCAACCATATCTCCTCGCTCTACTCACCTACAATCTTAACCAGTACCCGTTTTCTTCTCCTCCCGTCAAACTCCCCATAGAAAATCTGCTCCCAGGGCCCAAAGTCAAGCTTGCCCTCAGTGATGGCTACCACCACATCTCTCCCCATAACTTGTCGTTTAAGGTGGGCATCTCCATTATCTTCCCCGGTGCGATTGTGCTGATACTGTGAGATAGGTTCATGGGGGGCAAGTTTCTCCAGCCAGTTATCATAATCCTGGTGTAGCCCCGACTCATCATCGTTAATAAACACTGATGCGGTGATGTGCATCGCATTGACCAGCACCAGCCCTTCCCTCACCCCGCTTTCTCTCACACATGCCTCAATCTGAGTAGTGATATTAATAAAGGCACGTCTGGTAGGTACATTAAACCACAATTCCTTTCGGTATGACGTCATCCCTTCCTCGCCAGAGATTGTTCCTTATCTGATCGAATGCCTCTCGTTCGTCTCTTCTCTCCAACTACTGCTACTCCTACCATCACCACTACCAGCACTATACCCCACGGGTACTTAATCCCATAGACAATCGGTGTGAGCGTCATCCGGGTAGCTAACTTCAAGGGTGTATGGGTGGAAATACACGCGGCAATGGGTGGAGAGAGCGTATAGTACATCTTCACCAATGCCTTGCCAATGACACTCTTTACTAGAAAGTTATCTCTGAACTCTCTCAGCACTTTCACCTCATCTTCCAGCGCGCTCCCATAGGATGCGGTAGCAATAAAACAACCACGAGAAATCAATCTAAAGATTTTTGCCCCCCCCAAACCTTCTGCAGCAGAACTGGCGCCCTTGCTGCCAGAGACATAGAGTGTGTCTGCAAAAGTCGTAAATGCCTCAAAATTTATGATGTAATCATCACCAAACCCATTACCAGTAACCTTTTGCCACTTTACACCGTCATTAGTCTTCCAAATATGAGAACCAGTGAGGTACTCCTCAGTTGCTCCCAATGAAGGCGTATACGTACATATTATCCCGGCATACAAATAGTCTGCGAAGGGGAAAAGATTAACTGCAATGTTTTGGTAGCTGGAAGGATAGCCACCATTTTTTATTCCATCAAAACCGTTAGGAATCTCTGAACTACCGCCCACGCTATAAAACCAATTTCCGTCCTCTGGGCTGCCATTCGGGCTGTAGAGTACACGAGCTCCACCCAATGAGTTGATCCCAGCAAAAAGCTTATTACTAAAGTCAGCAAGACTCCAGGGCATGAAATTTCCGGTATTCATGGTACAAGACATACCATCACCAAAACCGTTTTCATTGGTGCCTGTGTCATTTTCATCCACATTTACATCAACAATAAGTTCCCACCCTGTATCAGTAAGTTTTGCCATGCGGGAACAGCTACCCAGGTTCCCTGTGGTGCCGGTACCACCTGCGTAGAGAACCGGTGAATCAGATGCCGATGATACACAGAGGTTAGTAATACTACTGGAGACCGGTTTTTGAGAATTGGGATAATTGGGATCAGTATGATAGTTGCCAAAGCTGAAGGGTGGTTGAGTTGCGGTCCACACATCTCCATCTTCGGTGTACCATACCTGACCTCCAAATTCATAGTTGAGACCGGTGCTGACGTACAGTTTATTATCATATATGGTCATGTTGGTGATGGTTTTGTTCCAGTAATTACCAAAACCACTTTCGTCATACGCAGTACCAATCTCATAGCTATTACCAGCCTCAACTGCACCAAGATCGTATTCGTAGGGCGGAAAGGGGTTAGTGTAATGTTTACTGGCACACACGGTAAATTCGCTTCCTCCATCTCCTGCAACCTCATTCTGCTGAATAGTGAGGGTATCTCCCGTATTGCTCACAATATTAAAATGTCTATACTTCCCATTGCCTGAGGTAATCTGCACTACCCCGTCAGCCCATTGATTCGGTGCCCAGGATTTTGTGCTATCAGTTATTTGGGCAGTAGTATCGCCATCATTATCTTCGCATCCCGAAATCCCAGTGATAGTTCCTGATGCTTCGGTATCCTGCTTATCAGAGATAACCGGTTCCCAATTAGTTCCATCAAATCTCCAAATCTCGCAGCCTGTTGATTTAAGCACACTTCCCTGCAAACCTGAAGAAAAGCCGAAGTACAGTTTATCTTGAAAAACAATCATGTCCCCCCACACATTATTGATCCACGAGTTGCCATAGATACCATTGGTCTCACCGCCCGGGAAAAGTACCTGCTCCCAACCAGAGCCATTGGTCCGCCATACTTCCACACCTGCAACCTCATTTCTGGTCATGGCATATAAACGCTCCTGATATTCTGCCATTGCGACAACAGATATATTATCATCGCTCCCAAAACCAGGTTGATTCACCCTCTCCCATACTGATCCATCCTCACCCGTCACGGTTTCTAGCCCTGCCGGTATCTCTAATGCACGTGCGCTATAGGTATACGCAATGAAGGGGAGAATAATTAATAGCAACAGTAGTAGCGATTTTTTATCCATAGCCATACTCCTTTCAGGTTAATTAATAATGAAAATCATACCATATTAAAATAATACTACAATTTTCATTATTTTTGCAACGTGAATCCCGTATTCATTAAAAAACTGTAAACACGGCAGCCTGATACTTTTCTCGCAATAATCATTGCACGCGTTAAAAAAATCTGTTATACATTTTAATATATTTTTCCCTAGCACTTGATTAAAAATACCCCAAAGGAGGCTTCGATGGCTGTTCAGGGCGCCTATCGTTTGCAATCTTATAATGGCGCAACGAAACTAGGTGAACGGATCAATGCCCGTATCACCAAATTGAGAGAAAATTTTCTTGCAATTATTCCCCACGTCTGCGGGGAACGATCCCATCTTTTTACCGAATACTGGAAGCACTCAGAAGGTGAATCCATCGCCATCAGGAGAGCTAAAGCTTTTGATTACGTGCTACGCAAGAAAGGCATCTCAATTTATGATGCTGAACTCATTGTAGGCAGTCAGACTAAATACCGCCGGGGAGGGTCACTTTATCCCGAGTTTTGCACTGAGTGGATTGAAGAAGAGCTGGGACAGCTCGCTTCTCGTGAGACCAGTAGGTTTTCCATAAGTGCTCATGATCGTGATCAGATAGTAGGGGACCTTCAGTTCTGGAAGGGAAGAACCGTAAGGAATGCCCTGCTCCCGCTCTGGAGGGAACGGTGGGGAGACGTAATTGAGAACGGTATCAAAACCAGGTTAGCTTTCAACTTTGACACCCCTGCCCCCCACGGGAGACAGGTGGTCAATTTCCCTAAGGTATTAACTAAAGGTCTTTTTGGTATTATTGAGGAAGCCCAAGAACAGATTGCACACCATCTGGTAATCTCTCACCAAGACCTGCACCAGAGGTATTTCTGGGAATCAGTCATCATTGCCTGCAATGCAGTTATCGCCTTAGCCCGACGTTACGCAGCGCTTGCCAGGAAAAAGGCAGCAGAGGAAGCTGACCCGGTACGGAAGCGGGAGTTAGAAGTTATCGCTGAAAACTGTGAACAGGTTCCTGCAAAACCAGCTAAAACCTTTCACCAGGCGCTCCAGTCCCTCTGGTTCACCCACCTCGCCGTTGAGATAGAGAACAACTCCTGGGGTTACTCTCCGGGGAGGCTCGACCAGTACCTCTACCCCTTTTATAAGAAAGATAGAGAAGAGGGAAGAATCACTCGAGAGGAAGCAAAAGAGCTTCTGGGATGTTTGTGGATTAAATTTGCTGAGATAGAACTGCTCCACCAGGGTGCTACCGCTCATCTCTGTCAGGGCAGTGTGTTTCAAAATGTCACCATCGGTGGTCAGACAGAAGAGGGGAAGGATGCAACTAATGAACTTTCCTATTTCATCCTCGAAGTTGAAAAGGCGATAAAACTTTCACAGCCTACCTTATCACTGCGCTACTTTGATGGACTCAAAGAAGATTTCCTCTTCAAGTGTGCTGAGGTCATCCGAAGCGGTGGAGGAAAACCTGCTATCTTCTGTGACAACTATTCCATCTCTACACTCACCCACTATGGAATACCCCTTGAAGAAGCAAGAACGTATACTCCTACCGGTTGTGTGGAGATGAGCATCCCTCATTCTTCCACTCTCTTCTTCGGTGGTTTTTTAAGCGTTCCCAAGTGCCTGGAGCTCGCGCTCAATAATGGCAAAGATCCCTTAAGCGGTATCCCACTAGGTCCTGAAACAGGCGAACCACTTACCTTCAAAGATTTCACCGAGCTGCGGGAAGCGTTCAAGACACAACTAGAGGCAAGCGCGGAGTGGGTAATCAACACCATGAACACCTTTTTTGCTCCCTACCCTGACCTAGTGCCTACCCCATTTAACTCTGCACTCATCAATGACTGCATTAAAGAAGGAAAGGATATTAATGAAGGGGGTGTACGCCATAAGAAGTTTTTAGCCACTTTCCCCATCGGCATGGTCACCGCAGGAAACTCACTCTGTGCCTTTAAGAAACTGGTCTACGAGGATAAGCTGGTGAAGATGAGTGAAGTGCTCGAGGCACTTAAAGTAAACTTTGAGGGGAAACAGGAAATAAGAAAGCTACTCCTCAATGCACCCAAATATGGAAATGATGATGATTATGCCGATGAGACAGTCAATGAAGTATTTAAAATGATAAGAGAAGCAATCTATCCCCACTACACTAACCCCTGGGGAGAACCTGTTGCCTTTGCCTACTTGGGGGTAACCGCCCACTACTTTCACGGTCAGACTACCGGTGCCACCGCGGATGGGAGGTTAGCACGCACTCCTTTTGCTGACGGATCCCTCTCGGCCTATCCGGGCACGGACTTCAAGGGACCCACCGCAGTCATCAAATCTGCTTCCAAGATGGATCACGCACCTGCGTTGGCAACGCTTTTTAATCTCAAATTTCATCCCACTGCCCTTGATGACGAAGAGCGGGTAAGGAAATTCTGGTCTTTGGTTAAGACCTATGCTGAGCTGGGTGGTTACCACATTCAGTTTAACGTAGTAGATAAGGAAACCCTGCTTGATGCCCAATGTCATCCTGAACACTATAAGGATTTGGTAGTCCGGCTGGCAGGGTTCAGCGTATTTTTTGTCGAGCTTTCCCCCCAAGTGCAAATGGAAATCATTTCCCGCACAGAACACCGCTGGTAACCTTCTCACAACATTACGCCTGCTATCCAAGGTCTATCAATGGACAAGGGAATTGTCTTCGATATTCAGAGATACTCAATCCACGATGGTCCGGGGATTAGAACCACCGTATTCCTCAAAGGCTGCCCTCTTAAGTGCCTCTGGTGCTCCAATCCAGAATCCCAAAGTAAAAACCCTGAAATTATGTTTGAGCGCTCACGCTGTACCGGCTGCGGGAGGTGTCTGGAGGTGTGCCCCCACAGTGCTAATCTGAAAGAGGATGGCGGCATAAAATTGCTGCGGAGTTCCTGCCATGCCTGTGGGGAGTGTGTCAGCGCCTGTCCCAACGGCGCACGGCAACTGGCGGGAAAAGAGAAGGGTATAGAAGAGATACTTCGGGAGATTGAAAGAGATGCGGTATTTTATAAAAACTCTGGGGGTGGCGTCACCCTCTCTGGCGGAGAGCCCATGAGTCAGCCTGAATTTGTGGGTGCCCTGCTTAAGAGGTGTAAAGAACGTGGTCTTCACACGGTGCTTGACAGCTGCGGTCACACCCCTTTAGAAAACTGGGATCTGGTGGTTAACTATGTTGATTTGATACTCTTTGACTTAAAGCACCTGGAACCTGCTACCCACAGAGCGTACACGGGTGTTTCAAACGAATTAATCTTGGCCAGTGCACGATCACTTGCCTCACGGGGCATTCCTCTGGTGATCCGTGTTCCCTTCATTCCAGGATACACTGATCTGGCTGACAATGTGGAGGCAACTGCTCTGTTTATAAAAGAGATAGGAACCAATCGGGTGGAATTGCTACCCTTCCACCGACTGTGTATCAGCAAATATCAGAAACTTGATAAAGAGTGGAAGCTTGATGGGATCCCCTCTCCCGCCAGAGGGGATTTAGCGAAGGTGCAACAATGCTTTATTAGCTACGGCCTCACCTGTTCCTTTTAACCCACCCCTTTTCCCTTTGGTGGGAATCACGCGGTTTTTTTCTTCTTATCGTCTATCTTAATAATGGCTGCATTGGGGCACACGCGCACACATGCACCACACTCTACACAGGTGTCAGCAATCTTGTAGTACCACTCATACTCTGCAATTGATCTGGTGGGGCAGATCTCCCAGCAGGTGCCACAAAATACACAGTCCTCGGTAATGAAATAGGCCATGGTCATCTCCTCTCATTGGTATTATCCCACTTCGCCGCTTGAAATATTTTCTAGGTTATCAACAATCAGTGGTAATAAATCATAGTGAATAGTGCAGTACATCTCTCCTGGCTCCACTTGCATCAGGAACCGTGAGGGTGGATCACCCATGGTAAAGGTCATCGTTTTAGTCCGATAGGGGATCGGTAGTGCTGAAGTACACCAGGCAGTACCCTGTAAACTTTGAACCAGCTCTCCTGTTTTCCAGGTATAGACTTTACATAATCTCATTATCCTGTGCGCATCAGCAACCACCATTACCAAATCAGGGTCTTCAACATCCTCCAGTGCACCTATGATTAAATATTTGTGGTGCTTGAAGTGATGGGGTATCTGCTGATTAACCCTCCGCATTACCTCACGGGTTGCATACGCCCCCTTGGGACCTATCACTGAACCCATGGCAGCATCATAGTCTTCCTTCGATAACTTCTTCATTCCTAATCCCGCATACACCGCACCGCCACATATCACATTTTTATTGGTGATAAAGAAAGGTTTTCTTCCCTCCCACACCTCACCCATCATCGCACAGAGAAATGATACTCCATCCCCATAGGCCTCTGCATGCTCAGGTACCTCATTACACAATTTAAAGGCAATAATCTTTCTCTGATACCCTTCCATTTCCTTCAATCGTTTCGCATACTCTTTATTTTTACCCATATAACCTCCCTCTTTAAACAAATCCGAAATTCGAATTTCGAAATCAGAAACTTTTTGGAATTTGATGTTTGGAATTTGGAGCTTGAAAATATTTATATCATATCATCGAGATTCATTCCCAGTTTTTCCATGAGCTCCTGGATAGACTTTTTTGAAACCCTTGTATGCCCCTTCTCTCTGGCAAACTCCTCAGCGTTGCCGATTACCATTTCTAGTATCCCTTCGGGTACTTTCTTCATCAGCTCCTTCGCCTCATCATCCCACTCCATAGTGAAGGGAAGAGATGATGTTGCTGGCCGTTCTCGTTCAGCCACTACTGCCTCTCCCTTCTCTTCACTTCCCTCCCCCTTCTGCCAGAAACTGGAGTGAGCAGGTTTCGTCATTATTCGAGAGGCCTTCACATCGACCTTTAAATCCTTAAAGAGCATCGGGATGTACTCAAGAAACTCAGTGGGAATAATAACAAAAAGTTGATCCTGCTTGATGCGATTGTGCATTCTCCCTCCAAAATCACCAAACGTAACCACAATATTCTTCACCTGCCAAGGTGTGGCGAAGAGTACACCACAGAGGGAGGTGCCAATCTCTGCGTAAGGAAGAACACCATCCTGGCAGGCACGGCAACAGGCAATGTTTCCGGCATTGTGAGGATTTGCAACTACCACCACCCAGTCCACCATAACCCCTTTGGGCACTTCGTCAAGCGGGGCAGCCCCAATTGCCCTGACCATGCCAGGAGGCAGGATAAAGGAACCTGCTTTAAGCCGTGCCGCACCTTCCCAGGAAAAGAAGCCACTTGTGTGGGATAAGTATTCACCGTTTACGATTTCCTTTCTTCCGGGAACGATGCCGGCATGGTGAACACCCACCAGACAGTCGTGATGATCCTTATCAAAATATACCTTCCTCCCCTCATCCATGGCATAGCGAATGATGGAGCAGGGAGTATCCTGGATAGGCTGATACTCCGCAGGGGTAGCGTCACGAAACAAGCTGACCGCCACTGGTCTTCCCCTCACTTTTCCCTTTTTTATCAGGATCTCTGTGATTTCTTTAAGATCAACCATCTCACCTCTCCTTTCGCTCATAAAAAATAATTTACACACTCATTACTAGTATATTATCTCTATGCTTGTCAAGGACAACCCGCTGCGTGCACTTTACCCTAATCAATGCTTTGATATTCAGATGGAAGTGGCCGATTAGAAAGGCAGTCAGCTAAAGGTTAAAAAAGCTGCTCAAGGCTCAATTGAAGGCTAAGAAAAAATTAGAAAGAACAATAGCCCCTCAGCATTTATTGAGGGGCTATTAATTCATAGTCATTTCCTCTTTTCACCCACTCTCTTTTTAAATAGCATCTCTTCGATGTGTGTTACCTTGTTTTTACAACCCTTTTCCCTGGCTCATCCGCTACGCTGTTGTCGAATTCTTCAATGTGCCAGTAGAGAACCCCCGGGACCACTGGAACATTATCATGGTAAAAGCCATGGAGAATCGCAGGGAACTTTGCTATTTGCAATAGCTCATCTGAAATATCCGGATTATTAGGATGCACAATCTGGGCAATACACCGCAGCTCAAAGCTGGTAAAAATATCATAGCGACCCTGATAGCAAAGCGTTGAAGCAGGATTCTCCATGAGATTTAAAAAGGTATGCGTTTCAAACTCTGGTGTGGTGAAATACTCCACCCCGGCTTGTAAATCTCTTCGCCAGATACTCTGCTCATGGATACCCTTTAGCCAGGCTACCTTCGTTTTGAAATCCGCACCAGTATCAATCATATCTAGCATCTCTTCATTAAGGTCTTTAATGTGATCTTTGTCTGGAACACAGTTTATTCCGATAATCTTATTATTAATATGAAACGCACTGCCACCCAAATCAATCTCACCCCTACTGACCCAGTTCCCGTAGGTAGCTAGTGAAGGGCTGTGTGGTCCACCGGCACGATATTCATATGGTTCTGCTGATAACTGCTCTTCAAAGCTTCTGAGTCTCTCTTCAAAATTCCAGTTCCAAAACGTATCTTCAACTTCTCGTATCTGAAATCTCCTCCACCACCCGTCTATCCGTGCCCAGATAAAGCTTGAAGCTACCTCCCCATCATACACCGTTCGATGCACACAATACTCAGCGCCCTCCGGACCTTCCCAATAATTCTGCCTCAACCAACAATTGAATGAGGTTCCAAACGCAAGTTTTGTTTTGGTTACCAAAGGGAGTGAGAGCAGGCCTGCCCCACTCCATTTAAGAAAACTTCTTCGTGCTATTCCTTTATCCTCCTTTTCTCTCTTCATAGCTTACCCTCCTTTCATTTTTTTATTGCTAAATTTAAACAACATAACCCACTTTCTCCGTAACTATTTTTAGAAAGTGGGTTATGTACCTATTACTTTCATTAAAATCTTCCGTGGCCCAAATTGTAACGGTAACTCACTTAAACCATACATTCTCACTCCTGTCAATCAAAACTACTCACCATATCGATTGGGGGATTTGGCTATTTTCTAGCAGAGATGAGAGAAAGAAAGCAAAAATGAAGGACAATGTTAATGCTTTGATAAGTCTGATGAAGTGCCCCCTTGCTCAAGGGTTCCCTTCTGTTCCTGGTGGTTCCCTCCCCAGTGAGGTTCAACTACTACCCTAATGCAACTGCTGAGAAACACAAGTATCATTAAAAGGATGAGAAATTTTTTCCAAGTGACCCCACTTTATTGTAATTTATCCTTTAGAGCCTTTTAATTATTAAGGATTTACTAAATTTTTTCGATTGCATAAAACAGTTTGATAAATAATCACTTTTCAGGAATTTTTACAATTAAATAGGGACATTAAGAATTTTTTCATAGGAACACTTATCGGAAGAGTAAAGGAGAACATAAAACCTTTTTTTCCCTATCAAAAACCTGGTGCCGGCGGAGAGGATCGAACTCTCATGGGCTTGTGGCCCGCGGGATTTTGAGTCCTAAAACCACTGATTTTGCACTATGCGCTAATGCTAGAATTTAACTGAAAAATCTAATTCTGTCAATGAATTAGCTCATAATGCTCAGTTGGCTGGAATTGGCTCAAATTGGGTGTGATTTAGTCTTCGTGGGCACAATTTAGGCACAGTAAAAGGGCTGGGACATTTCCTGGCCCTTCTTTTTTATCCCTTGAAAACAGCGTGACCCCCAGGGGGTGGGGGTCGATATACCCAAGGGAGTCGGTTTAAGCACGGATGGTAGCTCCAAGGGTTTTAGGGTGAAGTGAAGGAAAATCAATTATTCATGAATTTGGTCTCGTCAGTGTGACTGAGGTGACAGAAAAGCAGAGTGAGGTGGTCTGGGTTGTCTAGACAAAAAATGAGCCTCATTAAGGTGGATTTGTTTTCTCTGATGATGTGTGTTTTTCAGTGAGTTATCACAAATATTCTATTACACTTAATCATCGATTAATTAAACTTTAGAACGTTGGGGATTTTGCCGATAAGAAAAATGTGTTTCTAATAAGGGGTAGTTGTTTATCTTTTAATTATGTGTTAAATGTGTTAAAAATAATATCAGATTTATTTTGATATATAGTATGTAAGAAAAAAAATACCACAATATATAGAATTTACTTGACAATATGAGCTACTTATGACTTTAATGAGAAAAATTAAGATGCTTTTTAGATCTGATATTAAATTCTATGCAAGGAGAGGGGTTATGTTAAAAAGGCTTATAGAAATAATTTTAGAGAAGTCTTTCGATTTACATGATACCCCTGACATCCAACTAGCCTCTGGGAAGTTTAGCAATTTTTACATTGATTGCAAGCCAACAACTCTTGATCCTGAGGGGAAGTATCTTATTGCGAACTTAATTTTTGACAAGATTAGTGATATTGGAATTAATGCAATAGGTGGGCTATCTACAGGTGCTGATCCTATTTCGGATGCTGTTTCTCTTTTCTCCTTCTTTGAGAAAAAACCAATAAAAGCATTCTATGTACGAAAAGAAATAAAGGATCATGGAACAAAGAAAAAGATAGAGGGTGATGTTCAAAAAGGTAGTAGAGTAGTAATTGTTGATGATGTTATCACTACGGGTTCATCTACAATTCAAGCAATTGAAAGTGCAAGACAAGAAGGTTTAGAAGTAGTGAAGGTGATTGTACTTGTAGATAGAGAAGAAGGAGGACGGGCAGAAATTCTTAAGCTAGTAAGTGATTTTGAAAGTATTGTAACAAAACAAAGCCTCATGGAGGTATTTAATGCTAGATATCGTAAAAAGAGGACTGCATCAAGACAACCTCTTGCTACTTATCAAACAATGTGATGTGGATAGCAGACAAGACCCCATCACGTACTTTATTTTAGAGCAAATATTCAAGCAGATAGATAATCAATATCAAGATGGACAGATACCGCTTGAATTGAACCAAGAAATAAATAAGCTTATCCCACTGATTGAAGCAGTTTTAAAGGCTGAGAATGATTTACAAAAAAAACAATCCTTAAATGATTTAATAGTAACCTTCAAGAAAATCTCTTAAATTATCTAATCACTTCAAAACCCTATTATGTGGCTTTTTCCCTTGCTATAAGCTTATCTTTTCCACGAGTTTATTCTATCGCTTCATTAATGAATGATACCACCCCATCAATCATCTCCTTCACCTGTGCTTCAAACTCCCCATCCTCATTCATCATCTCAACTATCAAAGGACTTAATTCATAATACAACCTGATTATCTCCTGACCTTCAGGGATTGTACTTAATACGTTATCACGGAGGTATCGCAAGAGTTCTGTTTGTTCTGAATGCTCTCCATAGGTATACTACCCTTTAATCACATTCAGACTTTTTATGCAAGCAGTTTTTAGGCAGGCATTTACTGTAAGATACATCTGGTAATGTCAATAATTTCGGCCTTCCACTTATGACTGTCGATGGTAGTATGTTACACTGAAAGCCTAAGAATTGGGAAGTGGTTTGGATACAAGGTATTGTGGTAACGCTGGACGTAACATTGCGGCTGAGGCGCGCTATCAAGTGTCGCCTCCAGCCGATTGTTGGGCGGTGTCATCGTCAGCATTGACCTTCCACGATTTTGATTTCCTCCTCCGTCAGGTCGTACAGGTCGTACACCAGGCGGTCAATCTCCGCGTCGGTCGTCGTGATGGCGTTCTGCAATGCGGCTTTGTCGGATTCTGATGTGGCCCCGCGCAGTTTCGGTTTCAGCGCCAGCATCTTGTCCACCAGCAACACCAGTTTGTCGTGCCGTGTTTTATCGGCAGGTTTCTTGAAATCCAAACGTGGAACAGGAATCGCCAGCAGCGCATCTTTCTTCACTTTCGGAAACGTCTTCTTCTGATCAAAAAACTGCTGAAGCCAAAACCACCGGCACGTCGAAGAAAGGAAAAGTCCAAGGATGAACTTCAAGTAAAGGTCGGTCGGTTTGGTGAAGAAAACATTGTAGATGGTGTTCAGCGAATAGATTCCAGCCGGGATCATCGTCGCAATCGGCGTTCGACCAATCTGCCGCACGCCAATTCGTTGAGCCTCGTAAACCTCCGGATTGCCGCCACTCTTTATGGAGTCTGGTCTGAAATCCACGAACTCCGTTCCAGGCAGCAAATCACACCGCTGGATGTGCATGCCATCCACGACGGGCCTGTGCGCTTTCAACTGCTTTTTCTCCGTGACATACTTTACGCGGTCGAACGTCTGGATGCCGAAGTAGGCGGTAGCTATCTCGCCAAGCGGAAAACTCCTGCTGCGAATCTTTTCCAACATCGCGTCCGTCGAACCAATGCCCGGCAGGAAGAAATCTTTTGACGGATGTTCAGCCCACTTCTGTTGAGTGATAGACAGAGTTGAAGATTTTTCAGGCGATTCAGACAGGACGATTTCAATCACGCTTTCGATATCAGGCTTCTTAGTTTTCTGCGCCAAAAGGATGCAGGTGTCAACGCTTGCACCTCGAAAAACCGGGTAGAAGAAAACACGGAGCGACGACGCCTCTGTTTTTTCCAAAATGAATGAACGTAATTCAACGGAGTGCTTGTTCCTGAGAAAGCTGTTGGGCGTGATGAATCCGAATCCGCCGCCTTCCTTGGTCAGATTCAACGCGCGTTCCATGAAGACTTGGTAGGTATCTATCTTGTATTGTGCTGAGCGGTAGTTTTCGCTCAAGTATTCAAAGACGGGACGTTCATCGAGGGTCTGAAGCAGAACGTAAGGCGGGTTTCCGATAACCGCATCAAACCCGCCGGCTTTCATGGCGTCGGGGAACTGCGCCAGCCAGTCGAAGGCGCGAACGCGCACGAGGTCTTCGGGGATGATGGAGAAGTCGGAGGCGATGAGGGAGTTTCCACATTTGATGTTATCCGATAAATTCGGCAATGCGCGTTCGTGGAAAAGGGTCATCTGCCGGGAGAGGGTGGTGTCGTTTTCGCCTTCGAGAGCTTTCAGCAGCAACGAGAGCTTGGTGGTTTCGACGGCCTGCCGGTCAATGTCGACGCCGTAGATGTGGGTGGTGAGGATGCGTTTGCGTTCGCCGATGGTGAGACGGGTTTCACCTTTGGCGTTCTGATAGACGGCTTTGGCGTGTTTTTTGGAGAGGTTGGACTGATGCCATTTCAGGCAATGGTCGAGCAGGAACTGATAGGCGCCGAGGAGGAAGGAGCCGCTGCCGCATGCCATGTCGAGCACGCGGAAGGGGGGCGTGGTTTTTCCGCCGGCGAGATCGGCGGGGCTTTTGCCTTCAATCTGTGTGCCGATGGTGTTGAGGACGATGTAGTTCACGATATAGGAGGGGGTGTAGTACACGCCGCCTGCCTTGCGCACTTCGGGTTTTTCCTCGACTTTGGCCTGATGTCCGGCGGTCAGGCGGATGACTTTGCCGAGGAAGCGTTCGTACACCGTACCCAGGATTTCCACTGGCAAAACGCCGAAGTGGTATG
>Ga0315288_10006165_pt1 | contig 15192 bp, 8 predicted proteins | sample YL17G11_20_MG_FD_203454 | JGI IMG/M metagenome (GOLD analysis project Ga0315288, IMG submission 203454) | Sediment microbial communities from Yellowstone Lake, YNP, Wyoming, USA - YL17G11_20 | ecosystem: Environmental > Aquatic > Freshwater > Lake > Sediment | place: USA: Wyoming | collected... | reverse complement strand
ATCATAAAGAAACTGGACCTTAGGAAGTAATAAAAGACACGGTCTTGATTGTTCCAGTTAGAAATGTATATCTTGTTTTAAGACAGGGGAGATATGGTAAATAAATTCGAAGTGAAATTAGGGGATAGTAATTTAATAATAGAAACTGGCAGGATGGCCAAGCAGGCTGACGGTGCGTGCACGGTCCAACTGGGCGGGACCGTTGTGCTCGTTACCGCAGTGTGCGCTAAAGAGCCTAGAGAAGATCTCGATTTCTTTCCGTTGACCTGTGAATATCAGGAGAAGACTTACGCGGCAGGAAAGATACCGGGGGGATTTTTCAAGCGCGAAGGCAGGCCTTCAGAAAAAGAGATACTAACGGCGAGGCTTATGGACAGGCCCATACGGCCGTTATTTCCAAAAGGTTTTATTAACGAACTACAGGTAGTATCCATAGTATTATCGAGTGACGGAGAGAACGACTCCGATGTCTTGGCAATGATAGGCGCATCAACAGCATTGACCATATCCGATATCCCGTTCATGGGCCCTATAGGGGCAATAAGGGTGGGCAGGATAGACGGAAAATTTGTTATCAATCCGACGTTTAAAGAATTGGCTTCTAGTGACCTTGACCTTGTCGTAACCGGGACGCGCTCAGCCGTTATCATGGTAGAGGCAGGCAGCAATGAGTTGAGCGAAGAGACGCTCTTAGAAGCGATAATTTTCGGACACAAGAATTTGCAGCCATTGATAGACCTTCAGGAGAAGATGGCCAAGCAAATAGGGTTGAGGAAAAGAGAGCCCGTACTTTTTAATATAAGCGAAGAGCTGGTCAAACTGGTCAAAGACGCGTCGCTGGCAAGATTGGATGAGATAAATAGGCTAGGCACTAAAGAACAACGCGAAGAAGCGATAGAGAAGCTCTCCAAGGAACTCGTGGCTAAATTTGTGACGGAGGATTCCAAATACACTGAAAAAGAGGTAAAGAACGCGTTGATAGAGGTTGAGAAAGAGGCTGTGAGGAAATTTATCATCGAGAAGAAAAGGCGCGTCGATGGCAGGCGTTTTGACGAGATACGCCAGATAACTTGCGAGGTTGGGGTCCTGCCGAGGACGCACGGTTCAGGCCTGTTTACCAGGGGACAGACACAGAGCCTCTCCGTCACCACGCTTGGGACGAGCGCTGATGAGCAGATGATAGATGCGCTGGAAGGCGAGCTTCAAAAGAGTTTCATGCTGCATTATAATTTCCCGCCCTTTTCCGTAGGAGAGGTCAGGCCTATGAGAGGCCCGGGGAGGAGAGAGATAGGTCATGGCGCGCTGGCAGAGAGGGCGCTAAAGCCTGTTATGCCCAGCAAAGAAAAGTTTCCTTATACGGTGAGGGTCGTTTCTGATATTTTGGAATCTAACGGCTCTTCGAGCATGGCCACGGTTTGCGCAAGCTCACTTTCTTTGATGGACGCCGGCGTACCGATAACGAAGCCTGTCAGCGGTGTGGCTATCGGCCTGATCAAAGAAAAGGGCGAAGCGATAATTTTGACAGACATCGGCGGCGTGGAAGACCATTACGGCGATATGGACTTCAAGGTCGCCGGCACAAAAGACGGCATCACGGCATTACAAATGGATCTGAAGATCCAGGGCATAGATGAAGCGCTTATGCGAAAAGCGCTTGAAGTGGGAAAGGTCGGCAGGCTTTTCATATTGGATAAGATGGTGAGCACCATCGCCATGCCAAAAGATTCGGTATCAAACTACGCCCCTCATATCGTAAGCTTTAAGATAAATCAGAGTAAGATAGGAGAGGTGATAGGGCCGGGAGGCAAGAATATAAAGAAGATAATACAGGACACCGGCGTGACCATAGATATATCGGACGACGGAACGGTACAGATAGCATCGCACGACTCCGCTGCCATAGAAATGGCCGTTAATATCGTTAAGGGCATCACCGAGGAACCGGAAGTCGGGAAGATATATAAAGGGAAGGTAAAGAGGATATTGAATTTCGGCGCATTTTGCGAAATACTCCCCGGCAAAGAAGGGCTCGTGCACGTTTCGGAATTAGCGAACAGATTTGTAAAGAACGTGGAAGACGTTGTCAAGTTAGGCGATGAGGTCACCGTAAAAGTCATAGGTATTGACGAGCAGGGCCGCGTAAATCTGTCAAAGAAACAGGCAGATCCCGACTGGGTCCCGGCGCGCGATAAGGAAGAAGGCGACGCCCCGCATAAAAGGACCTGACCGGCCTTATAGCTGATTTTCGCATAGACCTGGTTTCGGACAAACGAGATCTATATAAATTTGAAAAGCGTAAGAATATCTCTTAAGAGGAAAGAAGGTTGCGAGGACATACCCCTTCCTAGATATGCGACTCCTGGTTCAAGCGGGATGGATCTGTGCGCTGATGTAGAAGGGGAAGTGGTCTTGTTGCCAGGCGATATAAAGCTGATATCGTCTGGCATTTATTTAGGGATACCTGAAGGATATGAGGCTGAGATAAGGCCGCGTAGCGGGCTCGCGTTAAAGCACGGGATAAGTTTAGTAAATACGCCGGGAACGATAGATGCGGATTACAGAGGGCTCTTAAGCATCATAATGATAAATCACGGCAAAGAGCCGTTCAGGATCAAGCGCGGAGACAGGATCGCCCAGATGGTAATAAAGGAAGTTATAAAGGCCGAGATAGATGTAAAGACTGAGCTGGACGAGACTGTCAGGTCTGGCGGCGGCTTCGGGCATACCGGGAAATAATCATGACGATATTGCAGGCTATCCTATACGGAATCATCCAAGGCATAACGGAATTTTTCCCCATATCGAGCTCAGGCCATTTAGTGATATTTCAGAACATCTTCGGATTAAAAGAACCGCAAATCGCTTTTGATATATGTCTGCACCTTGGGACGCTGGTCTCGATCCTGATATTTTTCTCAAAAGATATAATAGGCCTCTTCGGTAAAGACAAGAAGATGCTATATGCCTTAATCTTGGCATCAGTCCCGACAGGCATAATAGGGTTTTTATTAAGCGGCCAGATAGAAAAATTATTCGGAATGCCGGTCATCGTTGGTTACATGCTGATATTGACGGGCGTTTGGCTTGCGTTGGCTACGTTATATACGATGTTTAAGCATACGCACATACGTAGTACCCCGGGCGTTTTAAATTCTATAGTTGTAGGCATAGCCCAGGGCGCCGCGATAATCCCAGGCATATCGAGGAGCGGGGCGACGATCGCTACAGGGATCTTATCCGGAATGGACAAGGAGACGGCCTTCAGGTTTTCTTTTCTTCTGGCGATCCCTGCTACGCTGGGAGCCACTCTACTGAAGGCAGGCAAGATTGAGTCTCAAATGATGTCGGGGGATGCGATTAACTTTATAGTGGGCGGACTGACCGCGATGGTCGTTGGGAATTTCGCTGTCGCGTCGCTCTTAAAATTGTTGAAAAATAACCAGCTTTATGTTTTCGGCATATACTGCATCTTGGCGGGCTCGTTGATCATAGCATTATTCTTCTGACAAAACTATGGATAAGACGAGATGGAATGAGATACAGGCGATAATACTTTTCGCCGCAGCTATTTTAATATTCACAAGCCTAGTAACGTTCAGTTTCTCCGACCTTTCACTTTTCACATCCAGGCCGAACGTGCCGGTCAGGAATTTCGCCGGCTTATTCGGCGTCTACTTAGGCGCGGTCCTCTTCTTTATAATGGGTTTAAGCTCATACGTGATACCCCTCCTTGTACTCTCTTGGGCGGTGGCCAGGCTTTCCGGCGTGACACCGCAGAAGATATATTTTAAGATAGCCGGGACCTTCTTTTTAATATTGGCCTCAAGCTCTATATTCTCTATGTTCTGCAGGGGCGATAATTCATTTCGCTTTAGCCTCGGGGGGATAGTAGGGCTCGTATTCTCAGACTTTTTGATAAAATATCTCGGTAGGGGCGGAGCCATATTGGTGATCGCGGTATTGTTTTTACTCTCCGTGCTGCTCGCCACTGAATTTCTCCTCCTGCCATTTTTAACAACGTTATTTGCGAAGATCAAAGGTTTATCAGGGAGCGTTAAGGAACGGCTGACGAAACAGGCTGAGGGCGCGACCTTTACGGTGAAGAAGCCTGTCATAAAGATACCTTCCCAAAATAAACCGGTATTAAATACGATAAAATCCGTCTTGACCGAAAAGATAGGAAAGGGCAATGGTCTAAAGACTTTGCCTACTCCAAAGGAGAAGCGAGAAGAGATGGTTTCAAAAAAGCCTGCCGCGCAGTCTCCGGTGTCCGCAGGAAGTATCGATAAATCCTCGCAGCAGGAACAGCCGAAGCCGCTTAGGGCCAAGGTCGATGATTACAAACTTCCGAGTTTAGATTTGTTGGATTCTCCGCCGCCTATTGAATCCAGAAAAATAAAAGAAGACCTGGAAGGCAACGCGCGCATCCTCGAAGAAACACTGAAGGATTTTGACATAGAGGCCAAGGTCGTGGAGATAAATAAAGGCCCCGTGATAACAAGATATGAGCTGGAACCCGCGCCTGGCGTAAAGATACATAAGATAACCTCTCTTAGCGATAATATATCGCTCGCGATGAAGGCGCAGAGCGTAAGGATAGTGGCTCCGATACCGGGCAAGGGCACTATAGGCGTCGAGGTCCCAAATTCCTCGAGCGCGCTCGTCTATCTACGGGAGGTATTGGATTCAAAAGAATACAGAGAGGCCAGATCAAAATTAAAGCTTGCAATAGGGAAAGACATAGCGGGCGTTCCCGTTGTTGCTGACCTGGCTACTATGCCGCATCTTTTGATAGCCGGCGCAACAGGTTCAGGTAAAACGGTCTGCGTTAATACTATCATAACGAGCCTTTTATTCAATTCTACGCCGGCTGAAGTCAAATTTATCATGATAGATCCAAAGAGAGTGGAGCTCGCCGTATTCAATAACCTTCCTCACCTTTTGTCTCCCGTCGTCACGGATACTAAAAAAGTTGCCATCACATTGGAATGGGTGGTCAGCGAGATGGATTCGCGTTACGAACTTTTCGCAAGGTCAGGGGTCAGGAACATAGATCTTTACAATGAAAAATTCGGGAACGGCCCCGAAGGTAAGTTACCGTATATAGTCATCATAATAGACGAGTTGGCGGACCTGATGATGGTCGCCCAGACCGATGTTGAAGGCACTATAACGCGCCTCGCCCAGCTTTCGAGGGCTGTCGGCATTCATATGATAATCGCTACCCAGAGACCGTCAGTTGACGTCATAACAGGCGTCATAAAAGCTAATTTCCCAGCCAGGATTTCGTTCAAGGTCGCTTCCAAGGTAGACTCCAGAACGGTCTTGGATATAAACGGCGCGGATAAGCTTTTGGGCAGGGGAGATATGTTATTTATAGAACCTGGCGCAGCGAAACCCGTCAGGGCGCAATGCAGCCTGATCGCGGATAGCGAGATCGAAAGGATCACAAATTTCATAAAATCCCAAAAAGGGCCGGAATATATTGAAGATATATTGGAAGTGCAGAAGAAGCCGGCCTTCAAAAAGTTTGAAAAGGATGAAGTCTATGAAGAGGCCGTCAAGATGGTATTGGAGACGCGCCAGGCTTCGGTGTCGGTATTGCAAAGACGCTTAGGTTTAGGATATACGCGGGCCGCTAGGCTGATAGACATGATGGAAGACGAAGGCATCGTCGGGCCGTACCAGGGCTCTAAACCAAGAGACATCTTGGTCACCTTAGAGGAGTATCAAGCGAAAAGTGGCAACTGATAGCGGTGTCAACAAGACAGCTACGTCATTAGTAGGCGAGAAGCTGAGGCAGGCTAGAGAGAAGAAGGGCCTGACCATAGAGCAAGCCCAGAAGCAGACCCATATCCACTCTACTGTTTTGACGGCGCTCGAAGAGGATAGATGTGATACGATATTGACCGCCGCCTATGTAAAGAGTTTCCTGAAGAAATATTCAGCCTATCTCGGTCTCGATTCGCAAAAGATCCTGAACGAATATTTGGCTAGCCACCCGGAACTAGCTACTCAAAACATAAATTTGGCAAAGACAGAGGCGGAGGAGCCGGTAGATCTCTCAAGATTTGCCTACGTCATCAGATCTTTCTTTACGCTAGTAGTCGTAGTAGTGGTGGCGATATTTTTAACCAAGGCGCTAGTCGGCCATTTCAAAAAACCTAAACATGGAAAAGCCGTTTCATCGGCGAAGACGAAGGCAAAGGGTGTCGTGATCAAGTTATCGGATAAGAAAAAGACATCGACCAAGCCGGATTTCATTTTAGGGGAGGACACGCCGCCAGACTCCTTGAAAGGTAAAACAGCCATATCGAAGGTGGCGATTCCTAAGAAGACTGTTTTAGAGTTAGTGCTGAAAGTGAAACAACCGGTCCTCGTCCAGCTTAGGAAGGACGGCAACCTGCTCTTCAAAAGGGTCCTGCAGAAAGGGTCCGTGGAATTATTTACTGCCTATGACAGCATCAACATCTATGCGGCAAAGGGTGAGGCCATAGAGTTGACCTTGAACGGAAAATATTTAGGTTCGCCGGGCACGGGCCTGATAAAGGATCTTGAGATAACCAGAAGAGGGGTCAGGTTAAAGTAGATCAGTTGCAATAAGAGATATCGCGAAAGAACGGCTATAATATTATTTGGTAAACGTAACCTTGCCAGCCCGCCACCATAACATATGCTTAAAATCGGAATCATAAGCCTCGGTTGCCCGCGAAACCTGCTCGATTCAGAGATAATGGCCGGTTCTTTGAAAAAATGCGGAACGATAACGACTGATATTGAGAAGGGTGTTGACGTCTGCATCGTGAACACGTGCGCATTCGTTGAATCCGCCAGGAAGGAATCCGTCGACACGATACTCGAAGCTGCGCACCTCAAAAAATCCGGCAAGATAAAACATCTGGTGATCTGCGGATGCCTGCCTCAATTATATAAAGAGAAACTTTTTAAAGGATTGGAGGAGGCGGACCTCATATTGGGGACCAGCGATTTTCCGAAATTGCCGGATTTCATAAAAGGTCTTAAGGACGGGAAGAGGAGCTGGGAAGTATCCAATCATCTAGACTATCTATATGATGATAAATCGACGAGGTTCTTGTTTACGCCGCAGCACTATGCCTACGTAAAGGTTTCGGAAGGATGCAGTAATTTTTGCAGTTATTGCATAATATCGCGCCTGCGAGGCGCCTTCAGAAGCAGGTCTGTGAAATCTGTGGTCGAAGAGGTCAAGTGCCTGGCGAAGGGCGGAAAACTGAAAGAGATTAACCTCATTGGCCAGGACACAACGTTATTCGGGATCGATAGATACGGAAAGATAGTATTCCCGGTGCTTTTACGAAGGGTATGCGGGCTCAAGGACGGAGTAAGATGGATCAGGATACTTTACACGCATCCGGCCCACTACAATGACGAACTTATACATACGATCAGGGACGAAGGCAAGATATGCAAGTATCTGGACCTGCCCATTCAGCATATAAGCGATGATATCCTGAAGAGGATGAATAGACGGACCACCCGGAAAAACATTATGGACCTGATAGAGAAATTAAGAAAGAACATACCGGGCATAGTATTGCGTACCTCGATAATAGTAGGATTTCCAGGCGAGTCAGATAAAAACTTTAAGGAACTTCTGGAATTTCTGAGGCAGACTAGGTTTGAGCGGCTCGGAGCCTTTATCTATTCCAGGGAAGAGGGGACGAGGGCCGCTTCATTCAAGGATCAGGTCCCGGACAAGATGAAAAAGGAAAGACTGGACGAATTGATGAAACTGCAGCAGCGCATATCCTCCGATATAAATAGATCGTTCTTGGGCAAAACCGTAGAAGTGATGATCGATGAGAAAGTAGAGGACGATAAGGATAAATTTTTAGGCCGCACAGAAGGCGATGCGCCGGAAGTCGACGGCATCGTCTATGTCTCCGGAAAGGGTCTAAAGATAGGCGATTTTTGCAAGGTCAAGATCGATGACACATTGGAATACGACCTGGTGGGGCATAAGGTATGAACCTCCCTAACAAATTAACGCTTTCAAGGATAGTCCTGACGTTCGCGTTCATCCTGTTCTTGTTTTCGAACGGGCTGGTTTCAAAAATCATCGCTCTCGCCACTTTCATATTGGCGTCTGTAACCGATGTCCTCGACGGGTTCATCGCCAAGGCCAGCAATCAGATCACGGATTTTGGAAAGCTTATGGACCCGGTCGCCGACAAGATATTGATATTGTCGGCATTCCTTGTTTTTGTCGAGATGGGCATCGTCCCTGCCTGGATGGTGGTGATCATCGTGTTCAGAGAAGCGGCCATTACCGGCCTCAGGATTTTAGCGCTAACGAAATCCAAAATAATACCATCAGACTTAGGCGGCAAATATAAGACGGCGTGGCAGGCCTTTGCCATATTTGTAATACTCCTATTTTTAATATTCAGAGAAGGAGGAGTGAGGGTCTTTAAATTCTGGAGTTCGAGGACAGAGATGATATATAGAGACACTATATTTGCGCTGATGTGCATTGTTGTCGTATTGACATTGTTAAGCGGGGTCTCCTATCTTTTAAAAAATAGGGAGGTCTATTCTAATGCGAAGACGAATTAAATTTATAACCAGCTTCTTTTTTATGGGCCATGCTCCTTTTATACCCGGGACGATGGGCAGCATAGGAGGCCTGATAGTATATTTCTTGGTTAAAAATAACGAGATACTTTATGCGTTCTCAATTTTATTCCTGTTTGTGCTAGGCATGTTATTTGCCGGAGAAGCGGAAAAGATCTATAAGCGGAAAGACGCGAAGATGATAGTGATAGACGAGGCATGCGGTATGCTGCTAGCCTTGTTCTTCGTCCCCTCAAACATGTTTTCTATAATCTTAGGGTTTTTCTTGTTTCGGATATTTGATATACTAAAGCCGCCTCCGGCAAAGAGGATGGAGAAGCTGATAGGGTCGGCCGGCATAATGTTTGATGACATAGTGGCAGCGCTATATACAAACCTCACACTGCAAATAATCTTCAGGCTTTTTACCTTCAAATAACTCTAATAGATATAATAAGATAAGAATAAATTAAAACACAAAAAAGTCAGAATTCTTATATTGACATTATAATATAATATGATAATATTATAATACGTTGTTTCTAGGATCCCTGATTTAATGTAACTCGGGGGAATCGAGGGTCTTAGTAGTCAGTAATATAAAGCTAAAACTCTAGTTTTATTTATAGACCAGATAGCCTAGAACAATACTGCTTGGCAATCTGGTCTTTTTTATTGTGATTTTGTTAAAAGAATAAACATATAGAAAGTAAACATCTTAAAATTGGAAAGTAAATCGCCTAAACATACATATAGAAAGTTTCCCTTCGCGATCAGGATAATATCTGCTATCCTGGTAGTTACATTCCTTGCCCAAGATATTACGTGGGCCCATCCCGATAAATTGCAAATAGAGCTCAGGACAACAAGAGACGATTTTAAACTGGCATTCGATGTCTCTTGCAAGGTCGATAAGGCTAAGAAAACAGCGGATCTTATAGATAGGTATAATCCCACATCGTTAGAAGACATAATAAAATGGAAGAACGCCTCTGATTTTACCGGTGTCGCGTTCCAGGAATTTTTGGACGCGAAGGGCAGATTGATAGAAGTCCAGATAAAGATAGGGGACGGAGGCGTTGTATTAAGATATCATAGAAATAAAGAAAATAATATACCAAAAGGTTTCGTATCAGCATCATATTATGGTGTAGATCTGGACAGAGAGTATGAAAATCAAAAACTATGCAGGCAATTATTATTTACTCAAAAATTACACGCTAAATTGGTAAAAGGCATAAAGGCTCTGCCTCCGCCGGCAGCTAAAACAACGCAGGCTGCGTCAGGAGAAGCTGCAGAAACCTCAACGCCCGATGCAGGACCAGAGCCTTCTCAAGCAGCCGCCGGTCAGTCCGCATCGCCATCCCCAGAGAAGATCATCTTTACGGCCCAAGAGGTCGTTCAGAAGCTGCAAAGCCTTCAAGGCGCATTCGTAAAAGGCCATCCCAACTCGACCACAAATATTGAAGTGCTTTTTGCATTATTGCCAAATGACGAAGAGGGGGCTTATTTTGCTGCAGATGCATATGGCGTAGTGGAAGAGCATTCTCAGCTTACCATTTCTCATCCCACAGGTCAGGTCCCGGGAGATGCTTGCGTGCGCGGCGATATGAAAGGCGATATCAATGACGTAAGTGAATCGTCTTATATTAAACTCGAAATGCCGTTCTTGCACTCATATAAGAAGCTCAAGGACGTCAGGGGATACGGCCTCGAAGAAGGTATCAATGAACTTATACGATCGGCAAGGTTAATGATAAAGGGCGGAGTGCCGGCCGCGAAGCATTTTATATTGAACGAGACGGATGATATGCGCGAGATAATCGGCATGAACTATCCAGCGGTACTTTCAGCGATAACCATAGGCCAATTAGCAAGCCTTCCTCTATTACACGATAAAGATTTTGTCCGGGCGAGTCCGGCAAAGGATAAAGAGGTATCATCTGGGGGCACGTCAATAAAACCATTCGATCATCCACTTTTGATCATATTGCTATCATTAGCATCTACTCTAATGGTTGTTTTATTGGGATATATGATGCTAGGTCCAGTAGCCGTGACTATGCTTGACCACAATTTAGCCGAAAGAGTTGCTGATGTGGGGGCGAGGCAAGTTTCCGGAGAGAAAATAGGACTTTTATGGACATGGATAACAGTCATTATGGTCGGCCTAGTTGTTGGAGGTTTTTCTTCTTATTTTGGTTTTAGCGATATCGGCGCCGGTGGTCCCCCGCAAGAAAATGCCCCGCAAGATGATGGCCTGACCAGGATCCGCAGGAGGAGAAAGGCGCTTATAGATTATATCAGGCAAGCCAGGATAACATTCAATCAGGTAAACGCAGAAGACGCTGCCGGATATATACAGCAATTCCAGGGCTTTTTGTCCAGCCAGGGACTTACGATCACTGACGGTTATTCAGATTATAGGATAGAAAATATTTTGGACCGTGAAGGTGTCGTCTCTTCGGAGAATAATGGGATACAGTGGATATGTTTTGCAGATAGGGATCAAAGAGAGCGCGGCATAGAAGCCTTTTTCTTCCTCATGGTCAAGGATGGCAGGGCCATAGGCCATGGCCGGTTCATGAAAATACCGGGCGATAACGTGACAGTGAATTTTATGTATTACATAATGCCTGAAGAAAGAGAAAATGTCGGGGCAAGGTCCCTGCATTTAGTCCTGGCGAACATATACAATAGGCTGAATAGAGAAGTAAGGGTCTTTAAGATATCGGCAGTAACAAGATACAAACAAAGAGAAAGAGACAAAGGCAAGGCCGGGCAAATAGACCTGTATGAAGGATTAGCGAGAAGGTCTATAGCGTATTTCATATTGAATGGTTTCCGACCTATACCGATAAGCCCGCTTGCCAGGAAGCTTTGTGAAGAGGCGATCGCTTATCTGGCGTTGCCACATGCCCAGCAGAGCATTCTTCCGCAGTCTCTCAATAATTATTATTGCGGAATATTGGCAAGCGAGAATCTATTTTTAAGTTTACCTGCTGAGGAGGCCGAAAGAGATGAAATCGCCCCGCAGGAAGAGCAGATATCAGAAGAAGTCGAAGAGCCGCAGGGTGCCCCAGAAGAAAGACCTACGCAGAAAATATCCGAAACAGAAGAATCCATAATAAGTCCGCGCATAAAAACCATAATTATAATAGCCGTTATCCTAGTTGCTATAGCTGCTATAGTGCTTGGCATTTACTATTTGGACGTAATCTTTAACTCTTTTATTCATCTGACATCAAACGTCCCTGCATCTAAATCTAATCGCACCTTATCGTATTTAACTATAGGAATTATAGGTGTGTTAATTGTTGCCATATCTAATCTAGCCGACCATAGGCATAGCCGTGAAAGGAGTGACTGGATATCTCTCTCAGATATAAATAAGTATACGCCGGAACAGCGGATAAGCAAATTGCGTAAGGCGTTAAAGACTTCGCCAAATAACGTACCTTTTATTCATGCCCTTGCCTTGGCTTATTTTGAATTAAAGGATTATGAAAATGCGGCGCGCTGGGCCAGGATATCGGTTAATCGGGCCAAACAAATTTCTCCTCAATACAGGCCTCTGGAAAAACAGGCTGGCGGATATGCAATATTATGCAGAATATATTTAGAGTGGGGCAAGCCGGGCGAGGCATATGAGGCCGCAGAGGAACTGCTAAAAATCCAGCCAAATAATCCTTATGGTTATGGTTATAAATGCAGAGCATCCCTTGCGTTAGGCAATAGCCGGGTAGCTCTTGATGCAGCAAAGAAGACAACGGAGTTGGACCCTAAAAACCCTATTGGGTGGGGGTTTCTGTCGCAGGCCTCGCTTGCATGCGGAGATATGGGGCAAGCAGTTATAGCCGCTAAAAGAGCTGCGCAACTTGATCCCAGCAACAAAACTCGCTGGGGCATTCTGTCTCAGACCTCGCTTGCGTCAGGAGATATCAGGCAAGCAGTTGAATCGGCCAGGGAACATATAAGACTAGCGCCTAATAATATTGTCGGCTGGATTCATTTATATAAGGCCTTCCTTGAATCGGGAGATGCACAGCAAACTCTCGAAGCCGCTAAAAAAATTACAGAACTTGAACCCGGTAATGCAATATACTGGGGTTATCTATGTCAGGCCTCGCTTGCAACAGGAGATACTAAACAAGCAGTTAACGCAGCCAGGGAACATATTAGGATCGCCCCTGATAATCCGATAGGTTGGGGGCAGTTATGCCAAGCCTTGCTTGTATCAGGAGATCCTCGGGAAGCCGTTGCAGCAGCCAAGAAGTCGATAGACCTTGACCCAGCAAATCCTATAGGTTGGAGCAATCTATGCGGGGCCTTGCTCGCATCCGGAGAGCCAGAAAAAGCACTAGAGGCCATTGATAAGAAGATCGCGCTTGACCCCCAGGATTATTTGGGTTATCTGCATAAGTCCAATATCCTATTTACCCTGGGATTAAAGATATTTGTTTTGGGGGGCAGGGACGCTGTAAGGAGATTCAGTCAAGGTCAAATAAGGGCGTTATCGTCAGAAATAGATAAGTACGCACCCATTCTTATCAAATGGCTTCAGAATATGGCCGACCCCGGGTCCATGAGGATCCCCTATCCTAAACGGTGCTTCAAAGAAAGAAAACAGCACATTGTCAACGGTCATATATATAGCTCGAAGATATCAGACAAAGAAGATTTTCACAGATCTTCTTTCCCTAAAGGATTAACGCGAGAGGATGCGGCAGCATTATTGGATGAGTCATTTGAGTCATTGGGCTCCGGGCGAGCGCGCTCAACCCGTGACCTTCCCGATGGGACAAAGCTGGAGTGGTGGCCGGAGCATATATTCGTCACTTATGCCAAGATGAGAGATTCAGAGGACAGGATACGTATGGTAGTCGTAGGGGATGAAAAAAGCGGCGTCATAACCGCCTATCCCACCGCTGGGCCAGGAGTTACATATTGGTGGGGATCGGAAATTTTGCCTTCTGACAATATATCTTTAGTTCCTTCAGCTTCCATGCTTTGGAATAAGAAGAGCGGTAACCCAATAAATGTCTGTGTTGGAAATCCCGGCATTGGATTTACGGCAATGATTAACAACCCAATGTTGTCCCGTCTCAGTCCTATCGAGAGAGAACAGCTTATATGGCTTGCAGTAACAGAAGGTACCCCCAGCAGAGACGATGGTGAATATGCCTATTACGAATATCAGGTTCCGGAGACCTTTTTGAGCTGGAGGAACAGGGCTCCTTCGAAGGTATTGCTTAAGGTAAATAAAAAATCGCTCAATGCGGTTGATATTATGCCGCAGGTGGAATCGACAGCTAAAGGCCCGTCTATGGAATTGCCAAAGCACGATAAGGCAAGAAGAGAAGATGATCGTCCATATCCGAATGCGAAAGGCGCATACGCTACAGGGCTGGATGGGAAGAGGCTCCCGAGATTGGAAGAATTGGAGCCGCAGGAAGTAATAACGTTGAGTGCAAATGACATACGGTTCCTGATCGGATATCTTGAAGAAAGGGCAGGTCAGGTAGATATAGACGATGAAATAAAGCGATTCTTTGACCGGAACCCTGCGCCAGGTTCCGAAGAGTTGAAAGAGACATTTCTATATATGTTCAGGCGCGCGCGGACTAACCCTGATTTTAAGAAGCTGCTACTCATGGCCCTTAGAAGCCCGCCGATGGGGTTAGATGCTAGAACAGGTTTAAGAAGTTCAAATCTTGACGTATCTGCCATAACCTTTGCCATCACAAGGTCGAAAGGATTCCAGCTGGATTCTGCCCGATATTTTGATCCCGCCAGAAATAAGGCCATAATAGTTTTTAACGAAGATTTTTTAAATATATCAAATCCGGCTTTGCAAGACGCCGTGTCGCATATAAAAACCGAGAGGGTATTGCACGAATTGATGCACGACAATATTGCCGGCACATGGGCTGAAGAAGCTGTTGAAGAGGCCAGGGTCATGGCCATTTTAGATGTTCCACTATGGCAGGTCACTAGGGCGATGGGATTGTTAGGCAGTATAGAACAATTGCGCGCTGATAAGCATATAAGTGACGCAATGCACCATTCAGGGAGATTTTTTGGGCTTATCCCGGGATGGGTTAAGGCCAGAGAGATATCGCAAAACATCTCGGAGATGGAGAATCAGATATGGCTGCGCATAGTCCGATATATAAATTTTATACCAGTCAAAGAAGTTATGCCGGGGAAGGCATTTGCCGCTAGATATGAAGGCGCAGGCGAACCCGCCGCATCGCAGGTGGCAGGTCTTTCGATAGATTCCATATTTATTTTTGAAGAGCCTGAATGCCCTGTTTTTGAAGGACATGAAACAGACAGGGTAAGGCATCCCTTGTCACAAACGAGTAGTTTCACGTTGGGCCAGAAGCGATGGGGTAGTTTTGCCATGTACATTTCCAAGGACAGAAGGACTATATATGTAACGCCTTCTGACAGCAAGACTGCAGGAGAATATTTTTCAATAGATCTTAACGGCGTAATTCACACCAGATATCATAATAGCGATACGCATATAGAAATCGACGGCCTCCTTCCGTCCGCATTCACAAGCCCAAGAAGGACCATAGACATGGCAAGGAT
>Ga0315288_10006164_pt1 | contig 15196 bp, 9 predicted proteins | sample YL17G11_20_MG_FD_203454 | JGI IMG/M metagenome (GOLD analysis project Ga0315288, IMG submission 203454) | Sediment microbial communities from Yellowstone Lake, YNP, Wyoming, USA - YL17G11_20 | ecosystem: Environmental > Aquatic > Freshwater > Lake > Sediment | place: USA: Wyoming | collected... | reverse complement strand
TCAGCATCGAGGACGGGATGGCGGAGGGGGACTGGGAGGGATGGGCGGAGCTGACCCGCGCGCTGGGCGGCAAGATCCAGCTGGTGGGGGACGACGTCTTCGTGACCAATCCGGCCATCCTCCGGGAAGGGATCCGGAAGAAGGTCGCCAATTCCATTCTCATCAAGCTCAACCAGATCGGGACCCTCACCGAGACCCGGGAGACCATCGCCCTGGCGAGGGAAGCCGGATACACCTGCGTCGTCTCCCACCGCTCCGGCGAGACCGAGGACACCACCATCGCCGACCTGGCGGTGGCGCTGAACCTGGGGCAGATCAAGACCGGCGCTCCGGCCCGCTCCGAGCGGGTGGCGAAGTACAACCGGCTGCTCCGGATCGAGGAGGAGCTGGGAGATCGGGCCCGCTACCGCGGGCGCCAAGTCTACGCCGGCGGAGGGAGGAAGTGACCCGTCCCGCCCGCTCGAAACACGAGCCCGTTTCCTTCCGGAAGCGGCTGCTCCTCGCCGTGGCCCTCTGCGCGATCCTGGCCCTGGTGGGGCGGTCGATCCTGGGCGACCGGGGGCTCTTCGAGGTGTGGCGGAAGAAATCCTCCCACCAGCAGCTCTCCGCGGAGGTCCAGGTCCTCCGCGACGAGAACACCTCCCTGCGCCGGCAGATCGAGGCCCTCCGGCACGATCCCCTCGCCATCGAGCGGATCGCCCGGGAGGATCTGGGGTACGCCCGCCCCGGCGAGATCACCTTCGTCTTCCGGGAGGACACCAAGACTCAGGCCACCTCCAACCCGGGACAGTGAAGACGGGACCCCCCGCCGCTCCCGGACGTCCAGGTCCGCCAGACCTTGACATGTCTCGCGGAAGTTCCCTATAATGACGCCGGTTTATCGACAGCGACGCGGGGTGGAGCAGCCTGGTAGCTCGTTGGGCTCATAACCCAAAGGTCGCGGGTTCAAATCCCGCCCCCGCTACCAACCTTCGATGACTCCCGGTCGTGACCGCAAGGTCGCGGCCGGGAGTTTTAACTTCCGACAAACACGCGGCATTTTCGACCCGTCTCCCGGCTTTCATCCGGCATCCAAGCGGCAGTTTTTTGCCCCAAAATCGCGCCTCGGCGCCTGCCCCTCCTTGAAATTCCCTCTGTTGATTCTCTGGCGAGCGTTTCACTCAGCGAAGCCGAATTCGGAGGTGTCCGCAGCCGCATCCTTGAGGAATAGCGTCCCGATTCCACCACCGTGAAGAGGTACGGGAGAGGTTTCGGAGAGGGGATCCGCTAAAGCGCTGGCAGCATAAGGGCGGACGAGTTTGGGGGAGGAACGGACATTTTTGTGCAGATTCTCATTGACTACCGCAGTTATATAGCGTACTTAGCAACAGATGTATGGGTCCTGGGTTCTGTGCGGGATTGAAACGTCCGTCTGGAATCCGGGGGACGGGTTGGTCGACATTGGATCGAGTTCTTCCTTCGTCCTCTCCAGGTTCCCGTGCCGGGGTGCCTCCATCGGGCTTTGGCTCACCGATTGGATGTCGGGCTTTCCCTCTCCCCGCACTCCCCCACCGCTTCCAAGGCAGTCTTCGTCCTCATAACCGCCACTTTCAGAGGAGGCATTGATGGTCCGCGGACTCAACAGGCTCTTCACCATGTCAAGAGTTCTAAGAATCGCCGCGATTCTAACCGCGGTGGCGCTGGTGTGGACGGGGCCCTCCCCTATTAGCGCGAGCCCGGGCGCCGGGACCCCCGCCCAAAAGAGCGTTCCTCCCGAGACCATGATCGGAGGCATCACTCCTGAAGAGGAAGCGGCGCAGATGATGGCCCTCCACGGCCGGTTGATGAAGGAGATGCCGTCAGGGGTCGCGAACCAGCCGCTCCTCGTGACCCTGACCGACGCCGAGAAGGCGGATATACGGAGGCTCCAGGGGAGCAACGAAGGACCGGCGGTGGTGGGCCGCGCCAAGCCCCTCAATCAGATCGTCCGGTTCTCACCTCTGGATACGGCGATGCTCACCGGCACTCCCCGGCACGCCGCCAACGGCATCCTTCAGGGAACGGCGGACGGGGGGTTCGTCTGGGCGATGGCGATCGACGCGCAGGGGGCGGGAGCGATCCGGGTCCACATCGGCGGCCTCGACCTTCCCGCCGGCGCCGAGCTCTATTTCTTCAACCAGAGCGGCCAGGCTTTCGGCCCCTATGCCAGGAAGGGTCCGGCCGATGACGGCGACTTCTGGACGAATACGGTCTTCGGCAGCGAGGGCATCGTCCTCCTGCGTCACCGTGGACCGAACGGCGCCGCCGATCTCAGGGGAATCTCTTTCGTCGTCTCGGAAGTCGGGCACATTTCTCCGAAGTTTGCCAACGCCCTGACCGCCGCGACCGAGTCGTTCTGCAGCTTCAACGTATTCTGCATCGAGAACGCCTCCTGCCACAATGGCACGCCGGCCGACCCGGCCAAGAGCGCCGTGGCCCTCATGCAGTGGATTTCGGGAGCGTACATCTACACCTGCACCGGCGGCCTGCTGGCCGACACGGTCTCCACGAGCCAGATCCCCTATTTCCTGACCGCGAACCACTGCATCAGCCAGGCAAGGATCGCGAAGAACATGGAGGCCTACTTCCAGTTCACGCTCCCCTGCGGCAGCACCAGCTGTCCGGCGCAGACGAACCCGGGGGGCATGCAGCGGTTGGGCGCGACCATCAAGGCGACCGGCACCACCGGCGACTACACGCTCATGCAGCTCAATAGTGCCCCGCCGGCCGGCTCCGTCTTCCTCGGCTGGAACAGCACCCCGGTGGCATTCACCAACAACACTCCGCTCTACCGGATCAGCCATCCGGCCTGGGCGCCCCAGGCCTACTCGGATCAGACCGTGGACACCTCCGCTCCCACCTGCACGTCGTGGCCCCGCGGCCAGCGGATTTACAGCCGGACCAATACCGGCGGCACGGAGGGGGGGAGCAGCGGATCTCCGGTCGTCAACGGCTCCAGCCAGGTGGTGGGTCAGCTCTCCGGGGCCTGCGGCACCAACACCGGCAACTCCTGCGACTACGTGAACAACGCCACCGTCGACGGTGCCTTCGCCATCTACTGGACTGCGGTCCAGCCTTATCTGGATCCCGGCGGAGGATCCTGCTCTCCCGCCGGCGCGAGCTGCAGCGCCAACTCCGACTGCTGCTCGAACGTATGCCAGGGTAAAGGGAATAAGAAGACCTGCCAGTAGCGGCGTCCCAGGAACATCCGCTCAATCGGATATGCCGAGGGGGCGGGAGCGAAAAGCTCCCGCCCCTTTTCATTCGCCGCTTGGGCACGCCGGCGTCTGGTAGATGGGAGGCGGGAGCGGGGGTCGCGCCTGGGCTAGGCCGATCCGCAGAGGTTCACCGGGGGGGCGACTCGAGGCGGGTGATTTCCTCCGGCCGCGCTCCCCGCTCCTTCACCGTGACGCGATCGGAGAGGTTCTGGCGGCCGATGTATCGTGGCAGGCCCTTCCAGAGATCCGGGCGGGCAGCGAGCGTCCGGCGAACCGTCTCCATCCTCTGATCCGCGGGCGGATGCGTGGCGAGGTAGCGGCCCAGCGCCTCGGGGAGGGCGAGGGCCAATTCCTTCACGGGATTTCTCGAGGGCGGCGGAGGTGCATTCTTGGAGAGCATTCTCGCGAGAAGATTCTCCGCCTGCCACGGGTCGTAGGAGGCCAGCGCCGCAAGGAGGGCGCCGTCCGCGTCGGCGGCGAGCTCCTGCTCCTCCGAGAAGCCTCTCAACGCAACCTCATAGCCCAGCCGTGCCAGGAAAGCCAGGTCGGGGACGACCTTGCGCGCCGCCTGCTCCAGCTGCAGCCGTTCCACGCAGTGGCGCAAATCCACGTGGCTGATCTCGTGCCCGATCACCACGGCCAGCTCCGCTTCGTTCTGAACGAAGCCCAGCATCCCCTCCGTCACGTAGATGTGCCCTCCCGCCACGGCGAAGGCATTGATCTCCGGGGATCGAACCACCGCGGCCTGATAACGGATGTCCCGCCTCCGGGTGCCGCCCGCCACGAGGTCCGTCACTTCCTGAAGGTACCTGGAGGTGGCGTCCTCGTCCGCGATGGTCATTCGAGCCCGAATCTCCGCATCGATGGCCTTCCCGAGCCGGACCTCCTCGGAGCTGCTCAGACGGGTCAGATCGATGGCGGGATGGATGGCGTCACGGACGAGGTCACCCCCCACCGTGACGACGGCATCCAGGTTCCGGTGGTCGGGGGCCGTGCCGCGGCCGGTCAGCCACAGCCCCGCGCCGAGGGCTCCCAGGATCGCGAGAAGAAGAATCAGACGCCAGGCGGATTTCACGAAGACCTTCGGATCGACTTCCGATACCGGGCGTAGCCGAAGGAAATCAGAAGCAGCACCACCCCCAGGACGATGAAAGAAACGATTCGTCCGACGGTGTCGGCCGTCCTGAAGGTGCGGTAGAGGGTCATGGCCAGCCCCAGCGCCAGGAGAGCCAGCCCGGAGAAGCGGAGCGATGGAGCACGGAAGTAAAAGCCGGCAGCGGTGACGACGAGTCCTTCCAAAGCCCAGGCGACGATGAGGATGAATCCGGATCGGGTGCGATAGAGGTAGATCGCCGCGAGGGACACCGCGAGAAACCACATCAGGTCCTGGCCGACGGATTCAAGGCGCGATTCCAACGCCAGGGCCCTGCGCTCCTTGCGAGGATGCGCGGTGGAGTCTCCCCTCCTCCGGCGCACCAGGGCCCCCGCCCCGATGAAGCTGGCCACCCCCGCCAGGGCGATGAGGAGCGGGCCGTTCATTCCGAAGATCGGGCCGCCCGTCCGGAAATCGTAGCCGACGGCGCGCACGAACACCGCGGCCGCTAGGGCATACGCCTGCAGGCGGAAGTCGGCGTCGCGCAGGAGGTACCCGGCCGCGAGAAGAACGATCATGGCCAGCGACCATCGGAGGGCCGCGCCCTCCAGGCCGAACTCGAACCTCACGAAAAGCCCGGCCTGCGCGGCGCCCAGATAGGACAGGACCCGGCCGTAGGTCTCGTCGATGGCCTCCGCCGCGCCGCCCTCCTCCCCCGAGGAAAGAGACCGCAGCCGCCACCAGAGGTAGTAGGTCGCCGCGATGGCCGGCACGAGCGTCGCGGCCCGGACCGACCAGCCGAAGACCTGATCCGTGGCCGTGAGATTGGACATCGCCAGCGAGATGTGCGCGGCCAGCAGCATGACGTACCCCGGCCGGCGGAGATGGGGCTCGGAGAGCGCGATCCCCGCCTCCACGAGAAGCAGCGCCAGGATCATCCAGGCCGCCCCGACGCCCGCCGGCCTCGCCTGGAGCCACACGATCAGGGCCACGAGGACGGTCCCCATCCAGGAGAAGGCCGGCCTCAGAGCGGCGTCGAAGTCGACCACCGGCGCACGCTGCCGGCCCTGCCGCAGGAAGATGAAGAAGCAGGCGGCGGCCACCGCGAGGACGGCCGGGACCCGCGCCGGCGACCCCAGCAGGGTAGCCTTCGACGGAGCGCTGAGAACTCCGGCCATCAGCGCCGCGTAGGCACCGGCCAGGTAGGCCTGCACTCTCAGATTCGGCGCCCGCCGAGCCGCGGAAATCTCGAAGAGGAGGATCAGGAGCCCGGCCGCAGCGGGTCCGACCCAGACCCCCGGGAGCTGGACCCAGAGCGCAAGCAGAATCAGAAAGAACGCGGCGTACGAGAAGGTCGTGCGGATTGCCTCTTCCCGATCCCCCCCTGAGTCTCCCGCCACGAACGGCGCCAGCCTGCTCCGGGTGAAGTAGAAACAGCCGCAGGCAAACGCCGTCAGAAGGAGCTGCCGGGAATCGAGGCCTCCGTCCGCCCTCAGGGCGCGGCTGTTGACCTGGACGAACGCGAGGACGGCGGCCGGGGCGATGAAGACGATGCACCCCAGCATCCGGTGGAACCGGTCTTTCAGCCAGGCGCCGAGGATCACGAGCGTTTGCGCCTCGACCAGCCAAGTCCAGGTCCCGCCGTCGCGGCCCAGTCCCCTCCGGGCGGCGACTCCCAGAAAGAGAGTGGCCATAAGGGAATGGACCGGATGAACCGTGAAGCGCCGCAGCCGGCGCAGCGCGACGGAGGTGACGGCGTACGCGCTTCCCAGGGCCAGCAGCGGCTGCCACCCTCCGCCGGGGGCCATCCTCGTCCAGGCCAGATAGGAAAGCTGGCAGGCCGCCAGGGCGTTGAGAAGGGCGACGGCCCGCGCCTTCACCCGATCCAGCTCCTCTGCGGGATCGGCGGAGAAGTCGGCCGTCAGAAAGACCACCCAGTCGATGGCCAGGGCGCCGAGGCCCAGGCGCAGGATTTCGGGGGTCATGGCGGCCTGGCGCGTGTACCAGAGGAAGAGGCTCACGTACGTCGCCGCCATCCCGCCGAAGGCGACGCCGTACCACCTGCGCCTCGTCAGGTGCAGGACGGTTCCCAGTCCCAGCAGGGTCGCGGCGGCGAGGGTGAAGGCGCTGATGCTGTGAAGCATGATGGCCGCGTAGGCGAGGCCGTAAGCGACGGCGGTCAGCCCCTGGTTCGCGTAGCGAAGCGAGTGGCCGATCATCCCCAGGCCCACCAGGAGAAGGAGCGCGAAACCCGCCCGGGGATCCTCGATGATGCGCGTGGCCTGCAGCTCGTGGACGGCATAGGCCGTAACGTAGAGGGCGGCCCAGCCGCCGCCGATCAGGCCTCGTCCGTAAAACCTGTAGGGCTCGCGGCGCTCCAGGAGAACGCCCCCGAGGATGAGAAGGAGGCTGACGGCGGTGGCCAGCGCGGCCTTGCCGGCTGGGCCGAGAACCGTCAGCGAATAGCCGAGCGCGAATGTGATTCCGATCACCAGCAGGCCGACCCCGATGCGATTCAGCCAGGAGCCGCCGATGGCGGCTTCCAGGGCGCCGATGTCTCCCCTGGAAGGCTGGGGCTTCTCGGGCGCTTTGGGAATCGGCCGGGGCGTTTTAGAGGGCGCGCCCGGGCCGGAAAGGACCGGGACGGAAGGCGGACAGATTGATTGGGGCCTGGCTTCGAGATCTGGGTAGACGGGTGCGGAGGGGATTCCCGAGGGGCTGACGATGATGGGAGGCGGAACCGGGGGCTGGCCGGGCGCCTCCAGGGTCGGGGGATGCGCTTCCTCCGGGAGCGGCGCGGCGGCACCCTGGGACGAGATTACGGCCGCTTCAGGCTGAGGGGAAATCCTGGCGGGGGCTGCACCTGCGGTGGGAAGACCCCGGATGATCCTGACCTGCTCTTGAAGCCTGCGGAGCTCATCTTTCAGGAGCCTGATCCGATAGATGGCCAGGAATGCCACCCCCATTGCGATCAGGCCCAAGAGATACGCCATGGCAGCCCGGAGCCTTTTCGAAGGCGCTTCGATCGCGTTCTAGCAGATGCCGGTCTTGAGAGCTTAAGAAAGTAGAGCCGTCTGGGGGCGCATTATAGCACCGGCGAGGCACCGGCCTCGTCAAGCAGTCGCCCCGCGTCCGATGGGCATGGGCGTGGCGCGGTTGCTGTCCTGCCGCGGACCTGGAGTCGCCCCGGTTCTGTGGAAAGTCCAGCGGTCTCGCTTCGCAGGCCCGATTGGTGGCTCCTTTCGTACTCCAGGGGAGAAGCTGCAGTCAAGGGGCGAGCTGCGTTTCCACGCGAAGAATCCTTGACCTTCGTGGGCTCCTCTGATCCAAAGAGTTCCTGGACCCGGGCGCCTTGGACAGCGGGCATCGATTACCCGGAAATGGCGTGGAGCGAGACCAGGAAGCGTTGGCGGGCACCGTTGAGAAAGTGACGGAAGAGAAGCGCACTTCCCTCAGCGGGATTCCGGGATCTCCGAGGAGACGAAGAGGCGTTTCCCTGATCTCTCCGGTGGTATCTCCGGGACGAACCTGTACTCGATGCGCATCGCGGGGCCGAACTTCTCCCGCACCCTCGCGGTGAACATATCGAGAATCTCGTCACGGAAGGTCGCGTCCTTGACCAGCGTGATCTCCATGGTGTCGCGGGCCTTCTGGACGACCCGAAAGTCCTTGATCCCTCCGTGCTTCATGATGATGTCGAAGGCGATGTAGCAGAACACCGACCCGGCGATGAAATGCCCGTCCGTCGCCATGAGCACGCTGAGGACCCTGCCGGCGTCGAAGCTCATGGTGTCGAGCTGCCGGCCGCAGGGACAGCGCTTGTTCAACAGCTGCCCGGTGTCGCCGATAGCGTACCGGAGCAGCGGCATGGAGAAGCTGTTCAGGCTCGTCAGGAGGATCTCCGCGTGCTCCGGACCCGCGCCGCGCTCGACGAACTCGACGAGGAGGTTCTCCATCGAAAGGTGCATCCCCCCCTCCGGGCACTCCAGCGCGATGGGGCCCATCTCGCTGCAGCCGTATTCGTCGATGATCCGGCAGCCGAAAGTCTCCTGGATGAAGGCCCGTTGATGCGGATACAGGGTTTCCGAGGTGCAGACGACGAAATCGATCCGCAGATCCTTCCCGTCCAGTCCGAGATCCTTCATGATCCGGCATATCGTGAACAGCACGGAGGGGATGCCGTAGATGTACCGCCCCCTGAAGCGCCTCATGGTCTCGAAGTAGGCGCGAACGCTTTTCGTCGTGAGATCGAAGGTTGACAGCCGAATCCGGTTAAGCAGGAAATCCTTCCGGCGCTCTCGCCGGGCCGACCCGGGATCCAGAGGAACGCCCCATATCCGTATCTGCTTGTCCCCCATCTGGATCCCGGACCATCCGAAGCCCCGGGCCTGGGCGGCCCGGGCGTAGGCCGAGGCCAGGGAATCCCTGACCAGGGTCAGAGGAATCCCCAGCGTGCCGCCGCTGCGACACTGCTCGACCCTTCGGCGGGTGGTCGGATCGGAGAGGTCGGTCTGGTTGAACCGCACCTCGTCCTTGGTGAGCGGCGGGAGTTTCGCGTAGTCCTCGAGAGTGCGGATGTCGCCGGGGCGGAGATCCAGCGCGTCGAAGCGCCGCCGGTAGAAGGGGATGTTCCGATAGCAGTGATCGATGAGGGTCCGGAGCTTCTCCCACTGCAGTGCCCGGAGCTCGTCGCGGGAGTACCACTGGGTCCGGTTCAGCTCCCGCAGGCACCTGGAGATGGGCTCGGAGCGCAGCCATTCGATGGCTGGAAGGACGACCTTTCTCTGGATTACGGGGATCACGGGTCGGCTCCCTCCATCGTCCGAGGCGCTGCGACGGAACTACCTTCCGTCATGGGGAGGCCGGCCGGCGGGCCACCAGGAAGAGATTGTCCCCCAGGCCGCGGCGGGCCAACGCGAGCTTGATCTTGTTGATGAAGTAGCGCGACCATTCTCTCCGACGGCGATTTTCCTTCAACCACCACTGCAAGCGACACGTCGACATCTCAACGCTCAGCACCTCGAACCCTGCCTTCTCCGCCATCGCCCTCAGGGAATCGGGACCGAACAGGCTGAGGTGATAGGGATAAAACCCCCGCGCGGTGAACGGAACCCGGCGACCCAGGGATCTCAGGACCGCCCCGATCTGGGGCTTGGGGCTCTCCAGAAAGATGGAATAGAAGCGGCTGAAATAGAACTCGCCGTTGGGGACCTCGACCACGAGGATTCCATCCGGCCTCAGCCAGGACCGGAGCGTCGCGAGCAGGGCCACCGGCATCGGAGAATGCTCCAGCACATGGATCAACGTGGCGGCATCGAAGGCTTCCCGGGGAAGCGCCTCCGGCTCGGCCGCGGCGCGGACCCAGGTGTGGGCGGGGAAACCGCGGCGGGCCCGCTCCAGGGCGGGCTCGGAGACATCGAGGCCGGTTGCCGTGGCCCCCAGGAGGGAGGCCACGCCGGCCAGAAGATCGCCGCTGCCGCACCCCACGTCCAAGAGGCGGCCTCCGCTGCCGGGGAACCCGGCCTCCTGAAGGCGCCGGGCCAGCATCGGGGGGTAGTCGGGGTTGCTGTTGCCGGTCTCGAGCGAGCCGACTTCGCGGTCCGAATCTCCGATGCGGTCCCGCTGCAGTAGCGCCAGGGTCGGGTCGTCCGGCCGGGGGTCGAGACGCAGCATACCGCAGCGATCGCAACGCACGACGTCGATATGGCATGGAGGAGAGTCCGCGGTGTTGAAGGGGCTCAGACGGCGGACCTCCAGCAGGACCGGATGAGGACCCGCGGAGTCACAGAGGGGGCAGGCCGCGGCGACACATGGGATGCCCGGCGTCGCCGGCGCCGAAAACGTATCCGATGCGGCCGTTCGGGGCAAGGGCATTCGAAGGTGCCTGAAGTTCCGCGTCGTTGGCATGAAGCAGCATGGGTCCCTTCCGGGACGGCGCCATGCTACCAGTGGACCCAGGGAGAGACAACCGGTCGTCGGGCCTCGCGAGCACTCCCCGCGGCGCCGCTATGGGGACGGATCGCATCGGCACGGCCGCACACCGGCATCGCCGGAGGACCGGGCCGGGTCGTGGCCCGCCGGAGATCCGTGTACAATGCGCCCCGGAGTCGGGAGCCGCGCCGGAGGTCCGGGCGGCATTTCCAAGGTGGCAGCGCAGGTTCTCCCCAGGTGGCGGTTCGGCCGAACCGTCCCGCGCTCTCCCGATGATCCGCAGCCGCTTCCCCATCATGGCCACGGCGGTCGCAACCCGTGAGAATCGCCTGTATTCTGACCGTCTTCCCGAGCATGAGCGAGACGTTCGTCTTCTCGGACCTGCGCGCCCTGCGGGAGGCCGGTCATGAGCTCGGCCTCCTCTACTTCCTCGATCGTCCGATCAGCGTCTGGCAGCCCGATGCCCTCCGCCTCCGGGACTGCGTGATCCGGGGCGGCCCGCTGGTCTCCTGGGGCGTGCTGCGCGACCTGCTGGCTTTTCTCTTCCGCAGGCCGCTCGCGCTTCTCGGCACGCTGGGCTGGATCGCTCTGCGCGGCGGGGACAATTGGCGGGGCAGGGCCAAGACGCTGCTGATCCTGCCGAAGTGCGTCCAGTTCGCCGCCGACTGCCGGCGCTGGAAGGCCGATCAGGTGCACGCCACATGGGCCAACCATGCCGCGGTGGCCGCCATGGTCACCAAGCGCCTGGCCGGCATTCCCTTCAGCATGTCCGCCCACGCCGGACAGGATGTCTTTCGCGATCCGGTCATGCTGAAGGAGAAGGTCGCCGGGGCCGAGTTCGTGGCCGTCTGCAACCGGAGCGCGTTCGAACGCCTGCGCGAGATTGCCGGGCCGGATTCCCAGGGCAAGATTCACCACATCTCGCACGGCGTCGACATCGAGCGCTTCCGGCGCCCCGCTCGGCGGGACCGCGGACACCCGCCGCGCCTGCTGTTCGTGGGGCGCCTGCAATACGGCAAGGGCGTCCCCTACCTCATCGAGGCGGCCGACCTGCTCCGATCCGCCGGCCGCGACTTCCATCTCGATCTGGTCGGGGAGGGGCCTGAGGCGGGCGAGATTCGGTCCTCCATCGAGCGGAAGGGCCTGGGCGATCGGGTTTCGCTGCGCGGGGCCGCGGGCCATGAGGAGGTGGCGGGGCATTTCGCCCGGGCCGACGTGCTCATCCTGTCGAGCGAGGTCCGGCATGACGGCGGGAGGGAGGGCCTCTCCAACGTGGTGCTGGAGGCGATGGCCAGCGGGGTCCCGGTGGTGGCGACCCGCGTCTCGTCCATCGAGGAAGCTGTCGAGGACCAGGTGAGCGGTCTCCTCGTGCCTCAGAAGAACCCGGCGGCGCTGGCCGCCGCCGTGGGACGCCTGCTGGACGATCCGGGACTGGCGGAAAGAATGGCACAAATCGCCCGGCGCGTGGTGGAGGAGCGCTTCGATCGCAGGTCGTGCGCCCACAGCTTCGCCGCCCTGTTCGGCCACCGGCCGGCCTGAGGAACCTTCCCGGAGCGGTGGCGACGACGCCGCACAGAAGTGTATACTCCGCACGGGACGCGGTGATTCCTCCACGGGACGAGAGAAGTCATCGTCATCCCCGCCGCGCTTCCACGGGAGGTCGCCGGTGCCCGCCAGGACCCTCACTCTCAGGCTCATCATCTTCCTGACCCTCCTCGTCGCCGCCATCGGGGGCGTCTTCCTCTTCTTCACCGTCAGGGCCGAGGAGCGCCAGATTCTCGACAGCATGATCGTGGGCGCCGACCAGCTCTCCCGCAGCATCACCAGCGCCACCTGGCAGTCCATGCTCGCCAATCACCGCAGCTCCGCCTACGAGGTGATGCAGACCATCGCAGCCAAGCAGGGGATCGATCGCATCCGGATCTTCAACAAGGAGGGGCGGGTGATGTATTCCACCTCCCGAGGGGAGGTGGGGACCCAGGTGGACGAGCATGCCGAGGCCTGCTTCCTCTGCCATGCCATGGAGAAGCCCCTCGTCCGGGTGGACGTTCCGTCCCGCGCCCGGATCTTCCCGACCCCCGACGGCCGCCGGAAGCTGGGGATGATCACACCGATCTACAACGAGCCGGCCTGCAGCACCGCCGCCTGCCATGCCCATCCCCCGGAGCGCAACGTCCTGGGGGTCCTGGACGTGACGCTGGACCTGGATCCTGTGGATCGGGAGCTGACCCGGGCCAGGCTCCGCACCGCCCTGGCGGTCCTGGCGCAGGTCGCTGTCCTGGTGGTCTTCATCATCTTCTACATCCACCGGGCCGTGGACCGGCCGATCAAGAAGCTCATCGCCGGGACGAAAGCGGTGGGGGCCATGCAGCTCGACCGTCCCATCGAGGTCCGGGGACCCGAGGAGCTCCGGCAGCTGGCCGATTCCTTCAACCTCATGCGGGAGCGTCTCCTCGAGGCCCGCAGGGAGAACGAGGAGTTCACCCGGAGCCTGGAAACCCGGGTGAAGGATAGGACGGACCAGCTCCGGACCGCCCAGCAGAAGCTGATCCGGAGCGACCGCCTCGCGTCGCTGGGGCAGATGGCCGCCAGCGTGGCCCACGAGATCAACAACCCGCTTTCGGGCGTGCTGAATCTCTCCATGCTCATGCAGCGGATCCTGAAGGACGACGGAATCCCCGAGGGAAGGGTGGAGGAGTTCCGGGGCTACCTGGCCCAGGTGGTGGGTGAAACGTCCCGGGCCGGGCACATCGTGTCGGACCTCCTCGCCTTCTCCCGGCGGGCCAAGCCCCAGAGCGGGCCGGCGGACCTCAACTCCCTGGTGCGGCGCACGGCTTCCCTGATCGGCCACAAGATGGAGCTGGCCGGGGTCCGGCTGGAGATGAACCTCCAGGAGAACCTCCCGCAGGTGCCATGCGAGGGCTCGCAGGTCCAGCAGGTCATCATGAACCTGATGCTGAACGGCACGGAGTCGATCAAGGGAGGCGGGAGCGTGACGGTCTCGACCCGCCTGGCCCCGGCAGGCGACGCCGTGGTCCTGGAGGTGCGGGACACCGGGGTCGGGATCCCGCCGGAAGTGGTCCCGAAGGTCTTCGACCCATTCTTCACAACCAAGGAGAACGGCAAAGGGGTGGGCCTCGGCCTGGCCGTGGTGTACGGCATCGTCCATGCCCATGGAGGGGACATCGAGGTGGAGAGCCAGCTGGGACGCGGGACGGCGTTCCGCGTGACGCTACCCCTTCTGCATGCGGCGGCGCCGGCGCCGGGACTTCCCGCGGACCCGGGGGCCCCGGGGAACGGGCAGTGGACTTCGTAGATCTGCTTCCCTTCGGGCCGGTGGAGGACACGGTGCTGGAAACTCTCGAAGGTTGCGTCCGGAGCGGATTCGGATTGGCGGTGAGGCGCCTGCCTCCCCTCCCCGATCCCCTCTTCGCCTATGATGCCGCGCGCGGCCAGTTCGACTCGGCCCGAATCCTCCGGGAAGTCTTCGACCGGCGCGACCCTCGGGCGTCCCGGGTCCTGGCGGTGACCCGGGTGGACCTCTTCATTCCCGTGCTCAGTTTCGTCTTCGGCCAGGCACAGCTGGAGGGTCCCGCGGCTCTCATCTCGCTGGCGCGGCTGCGGCAGGAGTTCTACGGCTTTCCGACGGACATGCCGCTCCTCCTGGAGCGCACGGCCAAGGAAGCGCTCCACGAGCTCGGCCACAGCTTCGGCCTGATCCACTGCCCCGACCCGGCTTGCGTCATCTCCCTGTCCTCGAGCATCGAGCAGGTCGACGCCAAAAACGGGGCTTTCTGTCCGGGATGCCGCGCTCTGCTGGGGGACCGGCTTGCGAAGGCCGGCTCGATCGGCCGGGACCCCGGACCCAGGGAGGGCACCCCGTGTTGAAGCGCTGGAAGATCCTCGTGGTGGACGATGAGCAGGTCATGCGGGACTCCATGGCCGCCTGGCTGCGGGAGGACGGGTACGAATTGGACACGGCGGCCTCCGGCAGCGAGGCGGCACAGAAGTGCCGCGAGAAGGACTATGCCATCTACTTCATCGACCTCAAGATGCCTCCCGGGATGGACGGCATCGAGACCATGATGGAAGTCCGGAAGGTTCGCCCCGACGCCTCCGTCATCATCATCACGGCCTACGCCACCGTGGACACCGCCATCACGGCCATGAAGGAGGGGGCCCAGGAGTACCTGGTCAAGCCCTGCAACCCCGAGGAAATCTCCATGCTGGTCCAGCGGATCGTCAAGTTCAAGAACCTCCAGCGGGAGAACGTCATCCTCCGAAAGAGACTGTGCCGCCAGTACGAATTCCAGGACATGGTCAGCAAGAACCCCCGGATGCACGAGATCTTCGGTCTCATCCGGGAGATCGCCGGCCTCCGGAGCACCGTCCTGATCCAGGGTGAGAGCGGCACGGGCAAGGAGATGATCGCCCGGGCCATTCACAGCAGCGGGGAGCACTCCGGCCGCCCCTTCGTGGCGGTCTCCTGCGGGGCGCTGGCCGAGACCCTGCTGGAGTCCGAGCTCTTCGGCCACGAGAAGGGCTCCTTCACCGGCGCCATTGCCCGCAAAAAGGGGAAGTTCGAGCTCGCCGACGGAGGGACAATCCTGCTGGACGAGATCGGGGACATCTCGGCGAAGCTGCAGATGGATCTGCTGCGGGTTCTGCAGGAGCGCCGCTTTTTCCGGGTGGGAGGCACCGAGGAGGTGGAGGTGGACATCCGCGTGATCGCCGCCACCAAGCAGGACCTTCAGGAGGCGGTGCGGCAGGGCCGCTTCCGGGACGACCTTTTCTACCGGCTTAACGTCATCAGCATCCGGATCCCACCCCTCCGGGAGCGCCGGGAGGACATTCCCCCGCTGGCGAGGCACTTCATCGAGTGGTTCTCCCTGGAACTCGGCCGGGAGATCCAGGACATCACCGAGGGCGCCCTCAA
>Ga0315288_10006159_pt1 | contig 15206 bp, 16 predicted proteins | sample YL17G11_20_MG_FD_203454 | JGI IMG/M metagenome (GOLD analysis project Ga0315288, IMG submission 203454) | Sediment microbial communities from Yellowstone Lake, YNP, Wyoming, USA - YL17G11_20 | ecosystem: Environmental > Aquatic > Freshwater > Lake > Sediment | place: USA: Wyoming | collected... | reverse complement strand
CCCGGTAAACCCCGTTAGAAATTCCAGCGGGGCATTAAACCCCGCCGGAATTATTTTAAAATCTAACCCCGCTGCAGAGCAGCGGGGCATTATTTCTAACGGGGTAAAAAGATGGGAAATAGTTATTAAACATTTTAAATAGTGAAGGAGGGGAAAATGAAAAAGAGATTTGGATTAAAAATATTTATTTATTTTCTTTGTGTATCTTTCTTAATTATGATGAGTGGTTTCCCAATAACTGTTGCAGAGGCAAATGAGAAAGGCCTTCCTGTAGGCGAGATGGTATCTAAGGGAGAGGTAAAATTTGAGGCAAGGGTGAACGTATGGAAGGGAGTGGAATCTTCCCATTTCCCAATCTTCCAAGGGACAAAGATTAAGACTGAAAAAGGCATTGCTTTCCTTACCCTTTCGAATAACAGCCAAATCCAAGTAAGTCCAAACAGCCTCTTCTTTTTTGATCAAAATGATCGATTTGTCCTCTCTCAGGGAAGTATCGAATTCCGTATTCCCTCTGCTTCGGAATTAAATTTCAAAGTGGGAAACTTATCCATAATGAAGTCACGAGCGCTTCAAGCAGGCAAGGATCCTACAGCTGCTTCCTCAAGTAGTGAAGAGATAATTGGTTCAATCTCTATCCATGAAAACGGCGCGGTGACAGTAAAGAGTGCTAAGGGCAAACTCACCATTGTGAACCAAGACCGTGTTGTCCTGGCCGCCCTCTCATCCAAAGATTCGATCACGATACCCTTTACTACGGTTGGAGGCAAACCACCGGTGATGGTTGCTCAGGTGGGTGAAGTAGCTGCTGGTGTAGGAGCCGGAACAATCTTTGGTGCTTCTACAGTGACTGTAATAGCGGTTGTAGCTGGGGCCGCTGCCATAGGTGGGATCGTAGCTGCAGTTTCAGCCGCAGGCGGGGGGGCCGAAGAAGAAGTACCTGTTTGCCCATAATCAATAAATCGTTTATTTAACGGATAAAAACCCGGCAGTCCAAATGAATGTTCTGACTGGGTTTTTTTTTGATAAGGATGGAAGCTTATGGCAAAAATATTAACTTTATTTCTCATCACTCTCATCGTTGCTTTCTCCATCGTTTCCTGTGCTTCCCCTCCTAAGAGAAATGTTATCTCTCCAGAAACTCAAATCAAAGAGGCAGAATCCTCTAAACAAGTAAAATTGATGAACGAGAGGATTCTCATGAGTGCCCTGTCATCCAAAAGGGATCCTTACCGTGACTATAAGATTGGACCTGAGGATCTCCTCGAAATCTCTGTCTTCGAGGAGGAGAAGTTGAATAAGACCGTGAGGGTCAGTTCCCAGGGAAACATTAGCCTTCCTCTGCTCGGAATTTTAAGGGTGAAGGGCCTAACCGCTAATGAATTGGAGAAGGAAATCCGCGATCTTTTGACCGAAAAATATTTTCAAGATCCCCATGTCGGTGTTTTTATTAAGGAGTATCGGAATCAACGAATCTCAGTGATGGGTGCTGTAGAGAAGCCTGGCGTCCTTGATGTCACAGGCCAGAAGACGGTTCTGGATATATTACCCATGGCCGGAGGTCTTAAGAATGATGCAGGGGAACTGCTCTTTTTGATCCGACCACCCAGACCAGAAGAAGAGAATTCAAAAGAGAAAAAAGATTCTGAGGAACAGGCGCCCAAAACATTTGTGATCGATCTCGAAGAGCTATTGGTCAAAGGCGATTTGACCCTCAATCTGGCCTTAACTCATGGCGATGTCATCAACATCCCGGTCTCTGGCAAGATCTTTCTGGGTGGCGAGGTGAAAAGTCCTGGCGGATTTCCTTTGCAGGGTAAAAAGATGACCATCGGTCAGGCCATCACCCTGGCAGGTGGGTTGAAATACGAGGCCAACGGCTCTGAAACCAAAATCTTTCGCTACTCAGAAAAAGGTGCTGAAAGAGAGATTCTTGCTGTCAATGTCTATGCCATTCAAAAGGGAGAGAGCGAGGACATATACCTCAAGGAGAATGATGTTGTCATTGTTCCCAAAAGCGGTGGGAAGGCATTTCTGGGTGGTTTTTGGGATTTTATCAAGGGTCGTGTAGGAGCGTTTGCCCTCGGAACTCTGTAGCATGAGGAGAATGATATGAATTACCTGAAACAGATTCCTTCAGAAGGATATAACCAGCTCCCCCCGCCAGAATATTTTCAATCCCCTTTCCAAGAGGAGAAAGAGATCAATCTCAGAGATTACTGGAAAGTTATAAGAAAGAGGCAGTGGATAATCATTGCCTTTTTTCTCATTGTGGTGATTACGACAGCCATTGGGACATTCACGATGAAGCCCATTTACAGGGGATCCACCACCATCCAGATCAATAAGGAGAATCCCCAGATTGTCGATTTCAAAGAGATCTTTGCCGTCAATACAATGGATATGGATTACTACCAGACCCAGTACAAGGTCCTCGAAAGCCGGAGCCTTGCAAGACGGGTCATCCATTCTCTTAAGCTGACAGAGCATCCAGAGTTTCTGCCGAAGCCTGAAACCCCTTTCCAGAAGTGGAGAGCGAATATTCTCACCCCTGTTTCTGACCTTTTTACTTCCTCTAATAAAAGTTCTTCTCCCAATAAAGATCAATCCGAAAGCGAGAAAGAGACTGCCCTCATCAACCAGTTTCTCGGAAAATTAAAGATCGAACCCATTCGAAACTCACGTCTCGTCAAAATTCACTTCGATTCGATCTATCCTGAACTCTCATCTAAAGCACCTAATACCTTAGCCCCAACCTATATCCAGCAGAATTTGGAGAGCCGTTTTATAGCAACCCAACAGGCCAAAGAATGGCTGACCGGACAGTTGGAAGATCTGAAGGCCAAGGTAGAGAGAGCTGACGAAGCCCTCCAGGCCTTTGGCTCCAAGCATGACATCATCTCTCTCGAAGAGAAAGAGAATGTCACCGTGCAGCGACTCACAGAACTGAATGAAGCCCTGACCAGGACTGAATCAGACCGAATGGCTAAGGAAGCCCTTTATAAACAGACAAGGGATCGAAACTCCGATGTTCTTCCTTCGATCCTCGAGAATAAATTGATTATGGATTTGAGGCAGGCCTACATCCAACTCGAAGCCCAGTATATGAGACTCTCCGAGACATATAAGCCTGAATATCCGGAGATGATCCGATTAAAGAGCCAGATGCAGGCCATCCAAAAAAGGACCGATATCGAAATCAACAAGATCATCACGGGAATAAAAAACGATTACGAATTAAGTCTCCGGAAAGAATCCCTCCTCCGAGAGGCCTTTGAAAAACAAAAGGCTAAAACGCAGGAAATGAAAGAGAGGGCCATTCAGTATAACATTCTCAAGCGCGAGGCCGATACCAATAAAGATATCTATAAAGGTCTCCTCCAGAGAATGAAAGAAGCAGGTGTCTCAGCAGGCATCATGGCCAGCAACATCCAGGTGGTCGATCAGGCCGAATTACCGATAAAACCCTACAAACCTAATAAAAGACTTAACCTTCTCCTTGCAGCAGTAGTGGGCCTCTTCCTCGGAGTGGGGCTCGCCTTTTTCTTTGAATACCTCGATAACACAGTAAAGACTCCCGAAGATGTAGAACAACTGATTCGACTCCCCTCCTTTGGAATGGTGCCGGAGATTTCTTATGAGAGGCAAAGGCGATTGGAGAGTGGAAAATCCTATCCGGTCGAACTTATCACCTTTGGCCACCCCAAATCGATGCTCTCCGAGGCCTATCGGAACATACGAACATCTATCCTTCTCTCCTTCTCTGAGAAACCCCCGAAGAGAATCGCCATCTCCAGTCCCAACCCATCCGAAGGAAAGACCACGACCGTGATCAATACGGCCATTGCCCTTTCCCAAACCGGTGCTCAAGTCATCATCATTGATTCAGATATGAGGAAACCAAGGGTTCATAAGATCTTTAATGAAGAGAACGGGGCAGGGCTCTCGAGTTTCCTCTCCGGCAATGCAAACTTGGAGTCAGTGATTAAGAAATCCGATGTTCCAAATCTCTGTTATATCCCCTCCGGCCCTATTCCTCCGAACCCTTCAGAACTGATTGGTTCAAAACTTTTTAAAAGTATGATGGAGTCTCTCGGAGAGCGGTTTGATCATATTGTTCTTGATTCCCCGCCCGTGCTCGGCTTTGCTGATACGATGATCATCTCTACCTCTGTGGATGGAGTCATCCTCGTGGTTTGGGGTGGAAAGACACCGAGGGAAACCCTCCAGCGGGCAAAAGAAGTCCTCCATCAGGTGAATGCGAAGATTCTCGGGGTCGTGATCAATCGGATCGATATTCAACGGAGTGACTACGGGTATTACTATTACAAATATCAACACTATTACGGGGAGGAGAAAAAGAAAAAGGAACTTCCCTTTACCTTCCCCTTTTCCAATTCCTCGCCCCGACGGGGAGAGGGCAAGGGTGAGGGGGGAGAATCAATATCAACCTAAGGATTCTTATTATTCATGAAACGCCTTTTTTTTTCTATCCTGGTCATTATCGTTTCATTGGTAGCAGGTTATCACATCCTTTCCACATGGAGAGGAATCCAGCTCTACCAGACAAACCTTTCAAAAGAAAGCCTCTTAAAGGCGATTCGACTTAATCCATCCAATCCCGATCCTTTTTTCAGGTTGGGGATTTTCTACCAGTGGGATTTCCGTAATATTGATCTGAAGGAGTCGCTCAAATATCTCAAGCAAGCGATTGGGCGAAATCCTCTCGAACAGCAATACTATCTCAATTTGGCTAAAATTCTGTATAGGATGGGAGAAAAGAATGCATCAGAGCAGGCTTTAGAGAAAGCCATACTGGTCTTTCCTGTCAGCTATCAGGGAAGATGGGTGAGTGGCAACCTTCTTCTTCAACAGGGAGTCATCGAAAAAGCACTTCCCCATTTCACCTATATTCTTATGCACTATCCAAACCGAAGTAGTTTGGTCTACGATCTTCTTTTTAGAGCCATCAATGATACGGACTTCATCTTAGAAAAGCTCGTTCCCAAAGACGCCTCTTCAATGAATCAATATCTTGTTTATCTCTACGAAATTGGAGATAAGGAGTCAGCAAAAAAGGCTTGGGGGAAAAGAGCTTCTTACGGCATTAAGAACAGTCGTACCGAAACGCTTCGTCAAATCGAATTTCTCATCGCCCATAGCGATCTCAAAGAAGCATATCAGATCTGGAGAACAAGACTTCAGGAGGAAGGATTATCCACCCCCTCAGATGAAAACCTGATTACCAACGGTGGATTTGAAACAAAGGAGATCTTGGGTGGTGGTTTTGATTGGAAAATGATAAACGTCCCTGGAGCTGAAGTCTCTTTCGATCATTCGATAGCCTTCGAGGGAAAGAGTTCGCTAAAGATTGTCTTTAACGGAAAAGAAAATGTCGATTTTCGACATGTCTACCAATACGTGGCATTAAAACCAAATAGCGAATATGTTCTTAAGGCCTATATGAAGACCAATGCTGTGACAACCAAAAGCGGTCTTAAGCTTGAGATCTCAGGTGTTGGTCCAGCCTTTTCTGGAGCTTCAGAGTCTTTAATTGGAGAAAATGGGTGGAGGGAATTGATGGTCGCCTTTCGAACTCCACCCCAATCACAGGGTGGAGTGGTCAGGGTGAGGAGAGAGAAGACCGATAAATTCGATCGGTTCATCTCCGGCACCGTCTGGCTCGATAACTTTTCCCTCCGGGAAAAGTGAAAGGGTAAACGGGAAACGCGAAGATGAGTATAAGCGTATATGTGTTTAAGCGGAGAGAAATTTCATATAAGCACATTATCGAATTTACACATGAACAGATTTACACGTATTTGCATTAACACTTTTTCGCATAAACGCTTATACACATTAACGCATAAACGAAGGGGGTTGAAATGAGAACTCATAAAGACTTAGATATATGGAAGCAGGGAATTGAATTGGTGGAGGAAGTTTATAAGAATACGGCCATATTTCCAAGAGAAGAGATTTATGGCTTAACGAGCCAAATGAGGCGGGCAGCAGTCTCGGTTCCCTCAAATATTTCTGAGGGGGCAGCTCGGAGCAGCAAAAAGGAATTTATTCAATTCTTGTATGTTGCCCTGAGTTCCCTTGCGGAACTTGAAACCCAGACAATTATCTCCGAAAAACTTGGTTATCTTCAAAATCATCATCAATTAATGGAGATGATAGAAAAGCAAAGAAGAAAACAACTTAATTTTATTAAATACCTTAAAAATAAGTAAATGAGTAAATGCGTGTAGGCGTAGATGCGTCTATGTGTTTAAAAAATTTTTTAAAGAATCTCTTATGACTTTACGCTTATACGCATTAACGCATCAGCGCGTTTACGCATAAACGCTTGTACCCATATACGCATTAACGCATCAGCGCGTTTACGCATCTGCTATGAAAGACTACTACAAGATTCTTGGCGTAAAAAAAGATGCCTCCGAGGAGGAGATCCGGGAGCATTGGGTCGAATTGATGCGAAAACTTCATCCCGATCAACGAATAGAAGGAAAGGTGGAAGACGAAAGGATAAAAGAAATCAACGAGGCCTATCAGGTTCTGAAGCACTCCTCCACCCGAGTGGAATACGATCTCAAGAGGGCATACGACCAAAGAAAAAGAAATTCTTATCTCCGAAGGCTATCTATACCCATTGCCATTTTCGTTGTCTTAGTAATGATAGGAACCCTTTATCTTAGGAAGTCTCAAATGACCCTTCAGGCTAATTTGCCAACTCGGGATAGAATTAACCAAATAGATGAAATGAACCAGACAAACGAGAGAAACCAGAAAAATCCAATAGACCAGACAAATTTATCCCGTTTGCCCTGTAGCGAAAGCGAACGGGGTGAAATGCGAAGCCTATTTCACTGGGACCAGATAGACCAAACAGACCAAACAAATTTATCCCGTGAAATGCGAAGCCTATTTCACTGGGACCAAAGAAACCAGATGAACCAGAGAAACGTTCCTAACGATCCAAACGATCGTAACGTTCTAAACGTTCCTCATATGGCTGCATCCACGCCTGAACGCGTTAGTGCATCTTCCTATCAACGCCTTGACGCATCCTCGCATTCACGCATCCTCGCATCCACTCCTCTCATTGCAACAGAGGGAGAGGTCAAACAGTTTCTTGCCAATTATGTTGATCGGTATACCCAGAAGGATTTAGATGGGTTTCTCTCACTCTTTTCTTCAAAAGCCGTTCAGAACCGTAAGGATGGACTGGAGAGAATTAGAACAATTTATGCCAGTTATTTTAACGAGAGCCAGGAAATTCAGTATCAGATGGAAGATACAAAGATTGAGATCTATCAGAACGGGGTTGAGGTCAAGGCCCGTTATGAAATAAATCAGATATTGAGACAGGGAGGAGAGAAGAAGGTCTGGAAAGGGAACCTCCGTTTGGTTTTGGTTAAAGAAAATGGAGCCTTGAAAATCCTCTCTCTCGACTATCAACCCCAAAAGCCCCTTTGAGGGCGAAAGGAGAAATCCGATGAGAACGGTCACTTTTGTTAGCTTCTTATTTCTAATTTCAATGTTTACCCTATCTACGAATGCGCAAGTTCCAGTTTCATCTGAGGCTCCTCAAGCCGTGACCAAAGAAGAGGTTAATCGATTCATGGATGAATATAAGGTTCGATTCATGAAGATGGATCTCGATTCCTTCATGGCCCTTTTCTCAAAGGAGGCTGTTGAAAATCGGATGCTCCCCTATGGCGATATCCGTGTGGCCTATGGAAAGTGCTTTGCTGTTAGTGATTCCATTCAATACAATCTGGAGATTTACTCCATTCAGACTTATCAAAAAAGTGCCTTTGTGAGCGGGCGATACGAACTTATCCAATCTCTTAAAGGAGGCGATAAAAAGAAGGTTTTCCGGGGGAATATCCAATGGAACCTCATTCGTGAGAACGGTTCTCTAAAAATCAAAGAGATGAACTACGGAAGGGATTACTCGAAATGATTGATCTCCATACGCATATCCTCCCCGGGTTGGACGACGGGGTAAAAACTCTCGAGGAATCCGTCCAGATGTGTTGGAAGAGTTATAGGGACGGAGTCAGAACAATCGTGGCCACCCCTCACACTCTGAACGGCCTCTACCTCAATGACCGCGACATTATCCTCGCCAAAGTCCAGGAATTAAATGAAGTGATCAGTCAACAGTTATCAGTGAACCAGACAAACCAGAGGTCAGTAACCAGTGATCAGAGGGCAGTGATCAGTGACCAGATAAACCAGAGAAACCAAATAAACCAGATAAACCTGAGAATATTGCCCGGCTCTGACGTACGTCTATGCGAAAATACTCTCTCCCATTTAGATCAGGGAAAGGTGATGACAATCAGCGATAGTAAAAAATATCTCTTTCTCGAATTTCCTTTCCAGGGAATCCCTCATCAAGCTGAGGAAATCATTTTTCAGGTAATGCAGAGAGGGATGATTCCAATCATTACTCACCCTGAGAGAAACATAGAACTTGGGCAGAGACCACGCCGATACTATGAAATGATCCGAAAGGGATGTCTCGGTCAGGTGACAGCCATGAGTTTAACCGGGGAGCTCGGACCAAGGATAAAGCAAGTTGCCGAGAGACTGCTCACAAACAGACTCATCCATTTCATCGCCTCAGATGCCCATTCACTTGATGGAAGGCCCCCCATCCTTTCAGAAGCTGTTAGAGTGGCCGGGAAAATTGTAGGCAAAGAAGAGGCTCAAAAGATGGTGACCGAATATCCTCAAGCCATCCTCGATGGCCGAAGACCAGATGTACCAGAACCCATAGCCTTGTAGGACAGGGTTATGCGTAAAAGCGTAAAAGCGTAAATGCGTGAGCACGAAGTTAGGATAAATCAAGCTCAAAGCTCAAAGGGGTTTGAAGATGAAATTTGGGTACGAAGATTTAGATGTCTGGAATAAAGCAGTAGAATTTGCTGTTCAAGTAATCGAGGTGGTTGAAGATATATCAACTGATCGCAAGCATTATCGCCTACTGGAGCAGATAGAAGCGAGTTCGGCGAGTATATCAATGAATATAGCAGAAGGGAAAGGCCGATTCTCTAAGAAAGAATTCGTACAGTATTTGTACATATCAAGGGGGTCTCTTTATGAGACCATGACATTACTTGAAATTTTTCGGAGGAAGAGGTGGATTTCTGAGAAGTCCTTTTCAGAATTTGAGCAACGAGGTAAAGAGATAGCATCGATGTTAAAAGGGTTGATCAACTCCATCTCAAAGCCAAAAGTTTAACTAAATTATTACTTGCTTTGAGCTTTCAGCTTTGAGCCTTGAGCCTTTTATGGTTTTTACTTTGAGCCTTGAGCTTTGAACTTTGAGCTATGATTAACACAATCATAAAATTTATTCTCATCTTCTTACTTATATTCACTCCCATTGCCTTTGGCTCGATGGAACTCTGGGCCTTTTCTTTGATGGAACTCGGCATTCTTTTAGTTATTATTCTTTTCGCTATCGATAAGATCATTATAAGTTTTCGCAATAACGCAATAACGCATTCACCCATTAACGCCTCAACGCATCTACGCAATAACGCATCCACGCATTTACCCATTTACGCAGTGCTATCCCTTTTCTTGCTTCTTATTCTCCTTCAAATGCTTCCCCTCCCCCCAGGAATTGTTAAAGTACTTTCCCCAAAGACTTTTTTCTTGCGTAATACTTTGAGCTTTGAGCCTTCAGCTTTGAGCTTCAGGCTCAGTTTTGTTCCCTTCGCCACCAAGATCGAATTCCTCAAGTGGTTGACCCTATCAGGCTTATTCTTCTTTCTCTTAAATTGGAGAAATTCGAATAAGGATGTCATTCCTCTAATTATCATTATTATGTTTGTAGGAATTGCAGAATCTTTATATGGGATGTTAGAATTTTTCAGTGGTCATCGTTACATCCTCAATCTGGATATGAAAATCTCTTCTGTCACTGGAACTTTTATCAACCGGAACTATTTTGCAGGATATCTTTTAATGGTGATTCCTTTAAGCGTCGGTTATTTCTTTTCCCGTGAGGTTTTTCAAAGAAGTCGGTTCATGGGTTGGCGCCATTGGCTCTCCTCTCTTGATGGGAAGACTCTCCTTATCTCTTTTGGAATCATTGTGATGATCCTCGGTCTACTCTTCTCGGCATCGAGAATGGGAATTGTAAGTCTTCTCCTCTCATTCAGTTTGATGGGTTTCCTCTTTAGGAAATCTCAAAGGGGACAAAGATTTTCTAAAACGACAGCTTTGATCTTTGGATTAGCATTGCTTTGGGCAGTATGGATTGGACTCGACGCAGTGATCAGCCGTTTCTTCGCTGTCTCGGAAGGGTTTGAAGAAAGATGGAGGTTTTGGGTAAATACCTTCCAAATCTTTAAGGACTTTCCTCTTTTTGGCTCAGGCCTCGGAACCTTCGTTCACATCTTCCCCATGTTTCGGTCCTTTCACATACGAGGACTTGTGACTCACGCCGAAAATGATTTTCTCCAGCTTCTTTCAGAAGTTGGCCTGATAGGCACAGGGCTACTCCTGATACTATTCTTATTTCTCTTTTTTAGAGTTGTTTCAGGGGTTCGTTCACTGTCTCAGAGGGATCCACAAAAATACATTGGACTGGGTGGGGTGGTAGGAATTCTTGCTCTGATGTTTCATAGCCTTGTCGAAAGAAACATCCAGATCCCTGCCAACGCCTTCCTCTTTACTTTTATCTTTGCATTAATTCTCCGCTTCAGTCTTTCTAAGAAGGAGAGGGGGGTAGCTTAAAAGGTGGAGTGATCGTACATGTAGATTATTCACCCACGCATGGACGCATCAACGCGTTAACACATAACGAGCTCAATGATATGAACGATCCCAACGGTCCTAACGAAACTAACGATATTAACGATCTCAACCGAGGCGATTTACTCTGGTACGTCATCCAGACCAAGCCAGGAGACGAGCACCGCGTTGAGACTCATCTTTTAAATCAAGAAATTGAGACCTTTCTCCCACTTCTCGAAACCCATCAGTATTATGGTGGGAAAATGGTTCAGAAGATTAAGCCTCTCTTTCCAAATTACCTCTTTGCCAGGCTCGACCTTAAAGTTCACTACTATAAGGTGAAGTGGACAAGAGGGGTGAGTAAAATCCTGGGGACTGGAAATGGACCAATCCCTATTTCCGGGAAAGTGGTCCAGACGATAAGAGAAAAGGTGGGAAAGGGTAACCTTATCAAATTAGAAGAAGAATTGAAAGAAGGCGATTTCGTTCAGATCACTTCAGGTCCTTTCAAAGAATTGATGGGGGTCTTTCAGAAAAAGATGTCGGATAAGGGACGGGTCAGAGTTCTTCTGAGCCTGATCGGTGTTGATATCCCTGTCCAAATATTAAAATGGCAAATCAAGAAAGTAGCCTAACTTAGTCTATTTAGTTTCTTTAGTCTTTTTGGTTAATTTTGTTGAAATTAGAAATAGAAAATTAGGAAAAGAAGTTCGTTATCAACAAACTGAGCCACGATTAACAAGAGAAACGAAAGAAACAAGAGAAACAAGAGAAACCAGAGAAACCAGATGAACCAGAAAAACAAGATAAGCCGAATTGAAAAAATTCGGGGTAGCGGAAGCCTACGTTCATGAGAGCGTAAATCCGTTAACGCGTAAAAGTGTAAATGTGCAAATGCGTCAACGCATAAACGAATTCACGGATTAACACATTACCCCAATGATGCTTTGAGCCTTCAACTTTGAACTTTGAACCTTGAACTGATGATATTTCCTTACTAACATGAGAAGCTTCTTTTCCATTCTATCCATTATTTACATTGCAATGATTTTCCTTTGGGCCGATTCCCCCGTGGTTTCCGATTTGGCGCCCTTTAACCCGTATAGCCTCCTCCATATTCCACTTTATGGTATCCTTGCAATTCTTCTAATCTTTTCTTTCTTGCCTATTAAGTTAAACCACAACAACCAGAGAAACCAAATAAACCAGAGAAACTATTTTATCGTTGGTTTGGTTGCCTTTGGAATCGCCATTGCCGACGAAATTCATCAGTCTTTCATTCCGACCCGTGATGCCTCATTGCTCGATGTGCTTCTCGATTTCTTCGGCATCGCCTTAGTTCTGTTTCTTGTTTACCGCCTTGCAAAAGGTAAATATCTTTTTGGATTTAAGCTTATAAGTGACTCAATGACCACAAACCAAACAAACTAAACAAACCAAACCAAAATGATGCATCCAAAACAAAAGCTTATTTTTCAGTCGATGACACCTGAGGAAAAGCTCAAAGTGGCACTAAGGCTGATTTATTCTTCCAGGGAGCTAAAGGCAGCTGGTTTACGTGTCAACCACCCAAATTGGACGGAGGAAGAAATCCGAAAGAAGGTTAGGGAAATTTTTCTTTATGCCAGAACTTAATCTGTTTCAGATTTTTACGAGCCGTTTGAGCAAGATGGGGATCCGATATATGGTCACAGGGGCGGTTGCAAGTATTATCTATGGGGAGCCTCGGTTGACACATGATATTGATGTGGTTATAGAGTTGAAGTCTGAACAGGCTGAAAAGATTGTAGAGGCTTTTCCTTTAGATAAATTTTATTGTCCACCCTTGGAGATCATCAGATTGGAGACTGAAAGACCTCTGCGTGGTCACTTCAATATCATTCATCACGAGACCGGCCTGAAAGCAGATTTTTATACAATGGGCAAAGATGAGCTTCACTCTTGGGGAATGTCGAACCGGAAAAGGATAGAGCTGGAGGGGGAACCCTTATGGTTAGCTCCAGTGGAATATGTTATTTTGCGTAAATTAGAGTATTATCGTGAAGGTGGATCGGAAAAGCATTTACAGGACATTGTTAGTATTTTAGAAATCTCTTCAGATCAAATAAACTTCCAACAACTTGAGGAAAAAATTCAGAAGAATGCTCTACAAAAAGAATGGGAAAAAGCCAAAAGATTGACAGGAAGCTAATGGTTTAAATGATCTTGACGATTAACGCATCCACGCATCTACGTAGTCACCCAATGACCCATTAACTCAATAACCCAACTGACATAATAAAGTTTTGAGTTTTAAGTGATGAGTGATATGAAGATAGATGAGAGGACATTCAATTTTGCACTTCTGATTGTAGATACATACCGCTTCTTAATAAAAAAGAAGGAATTTGTTTTATCAAAGCAGTTACTTGAATCTGGTACCTCGATAGGTGCAAATGTTCAAGAGGCACAGGCTGCTCAAAGTAAAAAGGATTTTGTGTCAAAGATGGCTATTGCCTCTAAAGAAGCCAGAGAAACTGACTATTGGTTAAAGTTACTCAGCAAATCAGGTTATCTGTCCGACTTTGATAAAAGAGATCAGTTGTATGAGGAAATTACTGCTTTAACTAACATCCTAACAAAAATAGTTAAAACCTCTAACGAAAAACTAAGAACAATAAAAAGTAACACTTAGAACCCAAAACTCAAAACTCAACACTCAACACATAATGGGTTCCATGTCTAATATTTTTGCTGTAATTCTTGCGGGTGGCTCCGGCGTCCGGTTCTGGCCCTTGAGCCGTGAAACCTGGCCCAAGCAGATGCTCCAGATTGTTGGAGAAGATACCCTTCTGCGTCAGACCATCAAGCGAATCAATGGCTTTGTTCCTCCGAAGAATATCTGGATTGTAACGACTGAAGATAAAGCGCAAGACATAAAGTTTCATATTGAGTCTTTAGGATCGATGGTCAAAGAGATCCAATTCATCAAAGAACCCTTAGGAAGAAACACAGCTCCTGCCATTAGCTTAACTGCTATTTACCTTCGCCATCTCTCTCCTGAATCGGTGATGATTGTGATGCCCTCTGACCATGCCATCCCAGATACGGAGAATTTCTTGGATGACTTAAGGTTAGCTATTCAGGGAGCGATGGAAGACCATCTCGTTACTTTCGGAATCAAACCCAATCGGCCAGAAACAGGTTATGGATATATCAAAGTTGATCAAACTTCAAAAATCCAAGTGAATGGGCTTGTTAAGGTTGAACGCTTCGCAGAGAAACCTGACCTCCAAACTGCAAAAAATTACATTGCTGATGGGAGATACTTCTGGAACTCTGGTATATTTGTCTGGAAAGCCTCCAAAATCCTCTCCGAAATCGCAAAACATCTTCCTGCGCTTTATAGGATTCTAAAGGAAATCGAATCCCTTCTTTTTGAACAAGACAGGCGAGACAGACCAGATAAAAACTTTGAGCTTTCAGCTTTGAGCTTTGAACGTTCTGCATCCCAAATTCCGCAATCTGCAATCCGCAATCCGCAATGGGCTGAGCTTTATGCTGCAATAGAACCCATCTCTATTGATTATGGCATCATGGAGCGAAGCAGTAATACCCTGATGGTCCCCGCGACCTTCCAGTGGTCTGATTTAGGAAGTTGGGCTGCTCTCGATGAAGTGATCGAGAAGGATGATGCAGGAAATATCCTCAGAGGAAATACGATCGATATTGGGAGTCAAGGCTCAACCATATTTGCAGGTGAAAGGCTCATTGCGACCATTGGTCTCAGAGACATGGTAGTAGTCGATACTCCGGATGCGACCTTGGTGACTCCCAAGGAGAAGGCGCAGAAGGTCAGAGAGATCGTAGAGGTATTGAAGAAAAATGGTCGTGAGGAACATCTCTTTCATAAAACAGTTCAGAGACCCTGGGGCAGTTATACGGTATTGGAAAAAGGGCAAGGATACAAGATTAAAAGAGTCGTTCTTAAACCTAAAGCAAGATTAAGTCTTCAACTCCATAAAAGAAGGAGTGAACATTGGATTGTAGTATCTGGAATAGCCAAAGTGACCAAAGAAGATGGAACCTATTTAGTTCATACGAATGAAAGCACTTACATCCCAATCAATACAAAACATCGGTTAGAAAACCCTGGAGAAGAGCCTCTTCAGATCATCGAGGTCCAAAACGGCGAATATCTCGAAGAAGACGATATAGTCCGATTTTCTGATGACTACGGCCGTTAAATCTTTGAGCTTTCAGCTTTGCCTGCCTGCGGTAGGCAGGAACTTTGAGCTTATTATTGACTCAATAGCCATTCGGCAATTTGCTTTGAGCTTTGAACTTTGAGCTTATTTCAACGATCTTATCAATCTCAACGGAAATCGATAAACCAAATCAACGAGGCAATGAACCCAAGATAAAACCTCGCTTTCAATTTTTTATAAAGTGTGATATATTATCTC
>Ga0315288_10006157_pt1 | contig 15207 bp, 14 predicted proteins | sample YL17G11_20_MG_FD_203454 | JGI IMG/M metagenome (GOLD analysis project Ga0315288, IMG submission 203454) | Sediment microbial communities from Yellowstone Lake, YNP, Wyoming, USA - YL17G11_20 | ecosystem: Environmental > Aquatic > Freshwater > Lake > Sediment | place: USA: Wyoming | collected... | reverse complement strand
AATCCGGTAGGAATTCGGGTCCTACTTAGTCATTTTCTCCCTGATCTCTTTGATGACCTTCTCAGGGTCCTTATAGTAGCCCGAGATTATGCTCGCGACCTGTTTGTAGTTGTCGACGCCTATCTTCTTCATGTAATCGAGGATGTCGACCCTACGCTTGACCTCGCGCTCCATCTCCCTAGGCGACCAGTTTCTTATCGTTCGGACCTTCTCGAATACATATGAATGCCCGCTGAAGTTGAAAGTGTCGTCCGCGGGGTTCCAAGTGTGAACTGCGTTCGTGATAAGCTCCCCTGTCTCCGGGTCCATTCCGACGATCTCCGTGAGGGACTTGACCCTTCTTGTCATCTTGGTGCCGACCTTCACTTGTGCCTGGAGAAGCACGACGTCTAACGCGGTCATCAATGCTCTCGGGAGGTTGATCGGGTCGTTCTCCATCCTATGGACCATCGCCTGAACGTCCTCTGCATGGAATGTCGAATAAGCGGTCTTGCCGGTCGCCATCGCCTGGAATACTACGTACGCTTCCTTACCTCTGACCTCGCCGACCATCAGGTATTGGGGTCTCTGTCTCAGAGCGGTTGTCAGCAGTTCGAACATGTCGATCGAGCCGGTCCTGTTGCTTCCCCTGCCCCCGAAGCCCTCTCTTGTGAGGGATGGGATCCAGTTCTCGTGAGGCAGGTTGAGCTCCCTCGTGTCCTCGATGCTGACGATCTTCATTTGTGGAGGTATGAAAAGCAGGACAGCGTTCAGCGTCGTGGTCTTGCCGCTTGCCGTACCTCCGCAGACGAGCATCGAGCTTCCGTACTCAGTGGCGATCCAAAGGTAGGCCATCATATCGGTGCTCATCGTTCTGAATTTCAATAGATCGATAGGAGTGAACGGGTTCTCCTTGAAGCGTCTTATCGTGAAGGACGACCCCCTCTTGGTGACGTACTTACCAAGTGTCGCATTGAGCCTCGATCCGTCTGGTATGGTAGCGTCAAGCAGCGGGTCAGCGACGGATATGTGCTTTCCGCACTTCTGTGATAGCCAGACGACGAACGCATCAAGCTCTATCTCCTTCTCGAATCTGATGTTCGACCTGATCGATCCGTATTTTCTGTGGTATATGTAAAGTGGAATATCGACCCCATCGCAAGAGCAGTCCTCAACGTTCGGGTCGGTCATCATGACATCGATTGCCCCATATCCAATGAAGTCTCTCCGAATGAAGTACATGATCCTGTCCTTTGAGATCGGGTGGAGCGTCACACCGAACGTCTTCATTAGCGCGTCCGTTGCCTTGTTCAGGATCTCCTCCTTCTGCGCATTGGACTCGATCTCTGCCAGGTTCAATGTCATTATGAGGGCGCTTTTCAGCAGCTCTAGAAGGTTTCGCTCATCCCCAGACAGGCTCGGTTCGATGACCTCATAGAGGTACTCTCCCCCGACATTGTCGTACTTTATTCTTACGAATGAGTAAGGGTCAATGATCTTCGAGATTTCAACCTCATCGACTCCAGCGTCCGATATCTTGGGGATCTCTGTTATGACGTCGAGCGGTCCTTTGCTGACCTCTGATGGGATCATGATCTTCATCGGCTTGCTCTTCAATTTGAGCAAGAAGGAAAGGTATCTGCCGGACAATCCGCCGCCTGACCTCTTCTCCTTGACGTCTTTCTCAACTCTCTCCTCAGGAAGAGGTACTTCAATTCTTGCGGCATCTGTCACTTTCTATCATCCTCCTATTACTCTTGTTCCGATGAAGCCGATGACTAACATGATGAAGCTGTGCCTTAGTCCGTTTGTGATTCTACCATCTTGAAGTACACCAGCAAGGATGCCATCGCCGAAAGCGTGTATCACCACAGCGATAATGAATATCAATTGCACCTGCGGAATGATCTTGGTCTGTATCGTTGCTGGCATATTCGTTATTCCAGCCGCTTCAGCGCCCTCTGCGACCTGTTGGCCTGCTTCCGCCATCTTCGGCAGGAAAGTCGAGTTCAGGATGAATATCGTCGCGATGAACACCATGAACGCGATGTAGGTGACCACCATGTAGGTCGACATCGAGATCTTCCTCTCGTTCTCGTTGAGCATCGCCTCCCTTGCGTCGTGGGCGACCATTGTAAGGACATCTGCGACGCTTCCACCGGCGTCGTTCGCTTTGATGATGATTGACATCATCCTGTTCACCAGGGGCGTGTTCACTCTCTCGGAAAATAGACGCATCGCATCGGCTGCTGGTACTCCCCAGTCGATTTGAGCAGCCATCCTCTTTATCTCCGGCGTCAGCTTGCCATATCTGCCTCTGGATGAAACTTTGACCGCCTCGGCCAATGTCATTCCGAATCGTCCAGCCTCCGCCACGTCTCTGAGGAAGTCCGGCAGTCTGGACTCTATCTCCTTTATCTTCTTGTGACGATAGGACATGTAGAAGCCGTATGGTCCACTGATTGCCATCAGGCCGAAGGCTACGAAGTCTATCCATTTGAGACCAGTCTTCAGTCCGCCAATGGCTTCCAGGAATCCAATGAAGAACAATATGATCGCGATGACCACGCCCACCAAAAGTATGGTCTTGCCATAATCACTCTTTCTAGTCCTGATCTGGCTTATGTCAAGGATTCGCTCCTTCTTGTCTTCTTTCTTCTTCTCTTTCCCCTTTCTAGCCATCCAAATCACCCCTCATAGGCTGGCCTCCTTGGTAATGTTCCAGATGAAGAAGATGAATCCGAACTGGGAAATCGGGATCATAAGTCCGACCACAGCATAGAGTAGGATAATAGTCATGTCCGAAGATCCCCCTCCGCCTGGGACGATTGCCATTATCGCCATGATCACGACAAGGAACAGAGGGAATGCGACGACGACCGTGACGAAAGACTCGGCCATCAGACCAAGTGTCTCGAGCTGGGAACGCATCTCGAGCTTCCCCTCCTTTTCGTACTGCTCCGCCTTCTGCAGGAAGTAGGGCTTGAGCTGACCGCCAGAAGTGGAGGTCGTGACCACACCCTGCAAGAATTCCTGGAACTTGGTGGATGGTGTCCTCTGAGCCGCATTGTTAATGGCCGTCAATATGTCGATGCCGAGAAGCTCCGTGTCCCTCGTGATCCACTCTGCCTCGTCTCTGATCTCACCATATATCTTCTGCCTTGAAAGTTCCTTGAATATGACATCGACGTTGACATCCGCGGAAGCCATGGCAGAAATGAAGCTCATTGCGGGCCCGATTCTCTTGTCAATGTCTCTTCCTCTGCGCTTCGCCACCGAAGCAGGCTTGGAAACAAGGACCACGTTGGCTAGCACTGGCGGTATGACCACCATCAGTACGAGTCCTACCAAGACGAGCGCGGCGTCGACATTCAGGAAGCTCAGGAATATGCCGCCCAAGAGGACAGCAAGGACAGCGGCAATGACGCCGATCAGTATGGTCGTCATCCATACATAAGACACATATTCCTCGGTGCGCAACTTCATATGGGCCTGGAGGAGGCTCTGTTCGAGTTTGGGGTTCGGTTTGGCTTTCAGTTTCACGAACGCCCCTAGAGTCCTCCAACAGAACTCCTGATACTTCGTGAGCTTGATGTAATCTGGAACTGCACCCTGAGGAAGCTTCACGACATGAGGACCTACAACATCGGCCTTCTCGTCCGTCCTCTTGGTCTTCAGATACGATTTCTTCGAGGCCTCCAATCTCGCAAATATGTCAGAGACTTCAGGCGCCAACTTGTGTCACCCCCTCCTCCATTTCCCTACGTACCCTCTTGATCGTTTTCTCCTGATCCTTGTAATAGCTGTTGATGAGCGCCCATATCTTCCTGTGATCGGTGATGTCCTTCTGTACCATGTACTTGACAATGTCCGTCCGTCGGTTGAACTCCTCCATCATTTCATCGTGCGTGAGGCTTTTCATCTCCATTATCTTGTCAAATAGGAAGCTGTGGCCTTTGTAAATGAACCTGTCCGTGGCCTGGTCCCAATCATAGACGGTATTTGTGATGAGCTCGTTGGTCTCAGGCTCAAAGCCGACGATCTCGATGACCTGCTTGATTCTCCTCACAAGGTCGGTCCCGACTCTCGCATGCGTCTGGATCACAACGTTTCTCAACGCCGTGAGCAGGATCCTTGGGCAGTTGATCGGAGGGTTCTCGAGCCTGTTGACCATCGACTTCACTGAGTCTGCGTGCATCGTGGAGTATGTAGTGTGACCGGTGGCCATCGCCTGGAACATGATGTATGTCTCTTTGCCTCTGACCTCACCGACTATGATGTAGTTGGGACGCTGCCTCAGAGAGGCTCTGACAAGATCGTACATGTCGATCTCTCCAGCCAATCTACCGTTAGCGTCCCGCTCCCCCACCCCGGACCTTGTAGCTCCTGGTATCCAGTTATCGTGTGGAAGGTTGATCTCTCTAGTGTCTTCCATCGTAACGATCTTCGCCCCCGGAGGTATGAATAATGCGATTGAGTTCAGCGTGGCCGTCTTGCCGCTGGCGGTCCCACCGGCAATGATCGCGGACTCCCCGTTCTCGACGCCAAGCCAGAAGTACGCGATCATCTCAGGGCTTGCGGTGCCGTACTTGACGAGTTCCACTGGAGTAAATGGCTTCTCCTTGAACCTTCTTATGGTGAATGTCGATCCTCTGGTCGTCACTTCCCTCGAATACGTCGCTTGGACACGGTGACCTTCGGGAGTTGTACCGTCCAGGATCGGGCTCGACACGGATATTTGCTTGCCGCATCTCTGTCCAAGAGCAACGACGTAGGAGTTGAGCAAATCTTCATCATTGAATGATAGGCTGGTCTTGATGCTCTCATACTTCCTGTGGAAGACGAACAACGGAATGCCGACACCATCGCACGAGATGTCCTCGATGTTCTCATCCTTTATGAGGGCGTCGACTTTCCCGTATCCGACAAAGTCCCTGGCTATGTAGTACCCTATCTTCTTCCGTACCAGAGGGTCTATCCTGACCCCTCGGCTCTTGATATAGCTCTCGACGCTCTCCGTGAGATATTCTCCCTTGTCGAGCTCTGTGAGTTTGTCCCATTCGTATCCCAGTGTTCTCTTCAGAGTGTCCTTTATCAAGTTGAGCAGGCTCTCCTCCTTCTCGGTCAGCGCCGGCTCTATCATCTCGAGGATGTATTCGCTCGATTCTTTGTTGAAAGTCACACGGACAAAACTGTAAGGCTCCACAACAGGATAGATATCAGCGACTTCGATGGAGGGATCGTCGATTTTCGGGATCTCAGTGATGAGAGAACCTCTCCCCTTTGACCACTCGACTCTCTGAGCTATCTCCCCCACAGGAATTCTGACCCTGGACGCCCTGTTGGGCGCGACCTTTCGAAGGAATTTCAAGTAAGAGTCCCTTATCCTGTTGGTGACCTTGGATTCACTCTGGAAATCATCAGCCAATCCTTTCGATGAGACTTCTTCTGCATCGTTAGAATGGTCCCCTTCCGCCATCTTTCCTGCTTCAGCTTCCTGCATCATCACACCGCTTAATCATCAGATCTGCACCGATACGTCCATGAACGCTCTATTGTAGGTCATCGTTCCTGCATTCTTTATCCAAAGTGTGACGGTCTTGACATTGTCATTCACTTGCTGGATATTTATCAAGTAGTCCGCGGTATAAGTCAGCCCGGCCTTCGAGCACAGGTCGCCAAGGTATTGTTGCCATGCCGTCCAATAGCGGGTCGTAAAGGTGATGTTGACGTACTTGTCGGTCCCGTATCCAACGGCATAGTCCTGGGAATCGATGTAAACGAGGTTCAGATTAAGGCCAACCGTGCCGGTCCCGCCGACACTTGCGTTGGTCCCTATGAAGTCAATCTGAGTGAACTTGATATTTATCGAGGACCCGATTTTCTCGACCTCGATGCTCGGCCAGGCCCTTAGGACTTGACCGTCTTGCTGTTTTACGATCATCGCGCCGTTCTCATACCCAACCCACTGCTGGACGTAATACCTGTTCGGCGCATACAACTCCACCATTCCGCCACCCGATTCTGACACGCTGGTCTTCGCCCCTTCAAGTGAGTAGTTGAACCTAACGTGGATGCCCGAGTCACCCTTTCCTTGAGGAGAGTATGTCAACAACCCGGCCGTCGGGGAGGCAAACACTGGTATCCCTTGGGCACCGAGCGTTATCGGTGAATACATGCGGATCGTGGTGGATCCAGTCACTTGGGCGGTGACAATCAGGCTGTCTATCTTTCCCTTGAGGTCTGCAAACTGGTTGATAACCTGGTTCATATGCGCCCTTTCGTTGTCCTGCATCCATACTGGAATGTACGAGTTCGTGAACATCGATAGAAACGTCATGAATACTAGTAAGGCCATTATCGTGCCTACAGTCGAAGCGACACCATCCCTATCACGCTTCAGAAAGTGACGCTTACTTAATCTATTCATCCGTAGTCCCTCGCGGGAACCGAATATACGCTACACCAGTGACCCAGTTCCTTCGGGTGAAAATGAGCAACATATAACTATTTAAACATGTCGTGATTGCTGGCTCGAATTGAGAACGACGTCAGAAATGCGTTCGTGAGTATTTTTTCGGTACCGTCATTTTCTTGCCGACCATCGACAAAAGCATCTTCGCCAGCGATGTCGTATGAGATGTCGCAGCGCTGGAGATCCAGAATATGACCAAGTACGTCCAGATTCTTCAATAAGTAAGCTTTATTACAATCCTCTCTGTTCTCTGAACGCACGCCGCGGTAACTCAGTTGGGAGAGTGCAAGACTGAAGTTCCCTGCACGGGAGCGGATATCTTGAAGTCGCTGGTTCAAATCCGGCCCGCGGCACCTCAATGTTCAATGGAATCACTCTTTCATGCGTCAGTCGCTGTCGAAATGTCTATTATCTAAATGAACGATTGGCCCATTGGGCGAGATGATGCAGGTCAAGGGATTTGAGACGCACACGATCGATGCAAAGAGATTCTCAAAATCTGGCGAACGGATCTCCAACGTCAGAATCGATCAGAACAGTACCGTGACCCAGATATCGAAGGTTGCGGAGGATACCGCATCGGTAGAGTTCAGGTTCACCGCTAACTATGTCGGAATGGGATACATAAAGATCGAGGGGCAAATAATGCTATGCGGCGAGGTCTCGAATCTCGTGGACGAATGGTCGAAGAAGAACTCCATGCCCGATGAGGCAGCGAACCTTGTCCACAACATGATAGTCTCGAACTGCATCCCGACAGCGTTGCTCGTCTCTCGGGACATTAGGCTGCCTCCACCCTTCCCACTACCAAGGGTGAACATTCAAAAGAAGAACGTAAGAGGACCTGGAGAAAGCGTTGAAGTCGCTTGAACGGTCAAATCGCGCCGAATTCCATCAACGAATGTGTTCGAGGGCGAATGAGCCTATTGTCAGGCCATGCTTGCTCGAAGTGTACCTTATGTATGATCTTGATTGCACGTCAGAGATGCCACTGACCGCGAAGAACGTTCTCAACTGGTCAACCTTGAAATCGATCATTCCGTCCATGATCGATCCAAGCATTTGGATCTCCTGCTCACCATGCACGCCCTTCTCTACCGTGAAGAGTGCGACTGCCTTGTCCCTCTTCCTCCTGCCGCAGAACGGGCTCAAGAATCTGAACGCCGTGTTTGGATCTGAGTAGGCTATCAGGGTCGAGATGGATCTGAATGCGAGGCGGTAATTCTCGTGCTTCTCTTTGTATTCCTTTACTGTTCTCTCGACGTTCTCCATGATCGAGTCATGGTCGGTCGGTTCGTCGATGTAGGTAGTAAAAGGATCGTCAGTGGTTGCCCCCATGCTCCTAGAATATGAGTCGATGTACTTCACTAGACCCAGCTTCTCATATTCTTCATATCCGGACAGGACATAGTTCATTTCTTCTCGGATGTCGTGAGGAGTCTTGTCGGTGAGGACCCACAGTACTGGTAGCCCCTTCTTGAGGCCCTCTGCCATGAACTGGTTCATCATCACTTCTTTTCCGACGAAGGGCGGACCATGAACCAGAATGTTCGATCCGAACGGGATACCTCCAAGCAGAAGGTCGTCCAAACGGTCGTTTCCGGTCTTCACCTTAGCCTGCTGCACCTCAAGTGCTCTATCTTGTTCTCTCGCCGATATCTCGTCCTCGATGATGCCTTGTTCTCTCCGGCGCAGCTCTTCCATTTTCGCATTGAGGTACTTCTCCTTTGCTCGGATCTCCTCCTCCTTCCTTTGGATGTCCATCTTCAGATCCTCGAGGCGCTTCTTAAGTTCCACCTCGTCGAGGCCCGAGAGCTGCTTATTCATCTCATCGTATCTGCGTCGTTCCTCTGACAGCACCTTCTCTCTATAGAACAGATCCTCGTCTCTTCGGAGGATCTCTTCTTCTTTGTATGAGACGACGGATTTGATCTTCGAAAGCTCATCATCCTTCTCCCGATTCGCTATCCTGAGCTTCTCGATCTCCGCGTCCTTCAGCATTATGGACCTCTCCTTGAGCGCGAGATTCTTCGTCCTCTCCAGGATCTCCTTCTGCGCTTCGGGGCCAGTCATCCGCGCGATTCTCAGTTCGTTCTCATGGAGCTCGTCATCCATCACTTTCTGTTTGAGGTCTTGCTCAAGTACCTCGATCTTCGTCAAAAGCTCCTGCTCCCTGCGCTGGGACTCTAGATCTTTTCCCCTGAGCTCAGCGTGGAATCTCTCCTCGAGGTCAATTCCGTCTTCGGTTGATATCGGTTTGTCCCTCGCCATCGATTCCTTCTCTGCCACGATGGCTTCTCTGGAGGTCAGCTCTCTCTCGAGTTCTTTGAGCTCCAATTCCTTCTGAACGATTGATACCTTATCTCCGGGAAAGTTCTTCAACGATATCTCGAACTGATCCTTTAGCGCTTCCCTCAATTCCCTTGCGCCCCCTAACTCTTTCAGGAGCTTCGTATTCTCATTCGACAGCTCTCGCAGCTTTCTAGCGGTCATCGATTCATCGGATCCGACAATGTCGTCCTTTGCCCTCATCTCATTGATTTCTTTCCTCAATCGCGTGAGCTCGTCCTCATAATCTGCAACTTTCTCTTTCAAAGCCAGCTGATCTTCTGCAGGTTCTACGCCTCCTCCGATATCGATGTCGGAGTTGACGAGCAGTCCCGATTCCGGACCTTCGTTCAGCCAAGAAAGAAGGGTCTCCTCTCCGCTCAACCATCTCCTGAGGTCGTCTGTCTTCTCTGCCGATACTTCGTCCGAATCAATCGAACCAGTCTCTTCAGGAGATGCCTTGGAACCATCTAACGTTCCCTTGTAGTCCAGGTTGTCTCCCTCCGACTTCTTCTGCATTCAGTTTCACCTACTGGCCGAAATAGTGTTGACTTAGACCAAGTTTAGATTGATATTGATATTTTAACATTCTGTTCTTGTTACCGTTTCTCGATATCAACTCCCAGACCTAGTTCTTCTCAAGTCGACCATAGCGATCTGGCTTGACCGTTATCTCATGCCACGAATTCAACACCATCCTGATATGGAAGACGTGTTGAACTGTGATCAGTTCGGAATGGCTAATCATCAGACAAATATCTCCTTTTCCCTCTGATGAATTCGGGCATCTGGATTCCGTTGGACACTTTTCTTGGCACAGTCAAAGATGACAAAAAGATAAATACGGACATGAGCATCTTAGTACAGCATCGGCTGCAGCCAGGTGTCGTGGATGGAGAAGCGAATATACATTAAGATAGACAAGAACAGCGACATGACACTGCGGGAAGTCCTCAGGAAAATCGAGGAGATTCAGACCGAGCATCCTGAGCTGGACGTTTTCTTCGACGGGGACGAGTATGCGATTTGCAGCCGTCCTAAAAAGATTGGACGCGAGCTCTGATGGATTTCGAAGGGACCGGAGGCATCTGAATTCGGATTGTCTGAGGGATTTTCAATGGTCAGCAGAAAGGATTTGTTGAAAGAGAAAGTGAAGCACATCGACTTCGACAGGATCTCGACGGTCGAGGATCTGGTCGAAGCATATAAGGACAGCTCTGTGCAGAGTCGAGCCTTGGCCACATGTGCCATGGCGTACGAGAACGCCCTGAAGGACCCGAACCGACCGACGATCCTTTTGGGTCTTGCCGGTCCTTTGGTCGCTGCAGGGCTTAGGAAGATCATAGCCGACATGATAAGGTATGGCATCGTCGACGGAATCGTGTCGATCGGTGCGATCCCATATCAGGACTTCTACCAGTCGAGGGGATACAGTCACTACAAATGCTCCCCCAATACCGACGATCTGAAGTTGAGGGAGTTCTTCCTTGACAGAATATACGATACACTGGTCGATGAGGAAAAATTCAGAGAGACCGACGCTTTCATCGGCGACATCGCCGAAGGGCTCGAGCCGCGCGGCTACTCGAGTCGAGAGTTCATGGAAATACTGGGCCAACAGTCTGGCAAAGACTCTATCCTGTACAATGCAAGGAGGTACGGAGTTCCGGTCTTCGTCCCCGCTCTTAACGACTCATCCATCGGCATCGGGCTGACGGGCATGTACGTAAGGATGCGCAAGGCAAACAAGCCATTCATGAGCATAGATCCGATACGGGACAACTGGGAGTTAGCCCAGATAAAGATCAAGTCGGACAAGACTGGCGTCATATACATCGGAGGGGGCGTCCCGAAGAACTACATACAGCAGACCGAGGTGATCGCCGAGACTCTGGGCCACGACAAGGGCGGCCACCACTACGCCATACAGATAACTACTGATGTTCCCCATTGGGGCGGCCTCTCCGGCTGCACTTTCGAGGAGGCACAGTCTTGGGGCAAGATCAACAGGAACGCTACGAAGGCCGTCGTGTACGTCGAGGCGTCGATCGGACTGAGCCTGATGGTCGGTTACATCCTGCAGAAGGGAGTGTGGAAGAACCGCAAGAGGCTTAGATACGTCTGGGATGGAGATATGCTGAAGAGCATCAAGAAGGTCCCAATGAGCATAGACTGAAATCTCGCTTCCTCCTTTGCCAATCCTCCACTTTCCTTCCTCTTCCGACCTTGCACTGCCTTCGATTGGAGGAATGGTTTATTATGTCCGGAGGCAAATCTCAAGTCGTGCCCAGACTTGGAAGAATGACCGTAGGTCTTTACAACTCATATGATCCCGTCAACTTGAGGGAAGCCCATAGGAGGATACTGGCCAGAGCTGGTCCGATCTCTCTCGCCTTCGACGCCAATCTTGCGACGTTCGGGTTCCCATTCCCGCAGGACCTTTCAACTCCAATAGAGATATCCGACTGGATCGCGACGACCACATCCATCGGAGAGGATGGCAGCTACCTGAGGGAACTTGCTTCAAATGGCCGTTTCCAGACCTTTCCGTACATAGGCAAGGGCTTCCCTCCGCAATTGGGTGAGACCGTGCTGACCACGTGCAATGCAGAGGACAAAAAGCGGAGAAGCGTCGACGACGTCTGTTCGATGCTTCTTGATGGGGACAGCGTCTGCTTGATATTCGGCACTGGACCAAAGGGGACCCCCAAAGAGGTCTCAAGAATCGCCCGACATCATCTGGACATCACCAACGATGGGTATTCCCTTGAGACCTGCACGGCACTGGGGGCCGTCGTCGCTGTATTGTTTCACACTTTGAGACGAATGTCAAGGGAGGGCCGTTGATATCATCTTTCCAACGGTTCCCTGGGCGGTCTCAGTAGCCTTTGTAATGGAGGTCTAAGCTTGGAATTCCGACGCCGTCTCCTTTTCTGACCTCACCGACGACCTTCGCCCCCTCTCCAAGAACCTTGATGACGTCCTTTGTTTGTTCGGTCGGACATACGAGCGCGAATCCCATGCCCATGTTGAAAGTCTGGTACATCTCCTTTGGCTGAATGTCACCGATCTCGGACAGGATCTTGAATATCTTCTGAGGTACGATGGGACTATCGATCTCGAACATGACACCCTTCTTCAACCTTACGAAGTTCCTTAATCCTCCCCCGGTGACGTTCACCATGCCTCCGACCGTGCAGGTGTCGAGCAGCTTCAGTATCTTCTTCACATAGATCCTGGTGGGGGTGAGGAGTTCCTCCCCTACGGTGCGCCGAAGTCCTGCCAATTTGTCATCATTCTCGATCTCGTTGTCCTTTAACACCTTCCTCGCCAACGTCAATCCGTTCGAATGAATTCCGGAGCTCCTCAGTCCTATTATCGCATCTCCTACCTCGATTCTGGAACCATCGACGATGCTGTTCTTCTTCACGAACCCCAGACAGCTGGCCGACAAGTCGACCCCGCGGACCATTTCCGGCAATATCGCGATTTCCCCTCCGACTATGTCGATGTTGGATAGCCTTGCACCTATCTCCAGTCCGATCCCGATCTCCTCGGCGATCCTGTCGTCTGGCCGGTCCATGGCGATGTAGTCTACGAGGGCTATCGGTTCGGCCCCGACGCAAATCGTGTCATTGACGTTCATCGCAATGCAGTCGATGCCTACGGTGTCCCATTTGTCGAGGGCCTCTGCCACGAGCAGCTTGGTCCCGACGCCATCTGTGCATAGAGTAAGGGCCAGGTCTCCGAAATCGATCATACCGGTGAACTGTCCAATGACGTCGAGCATCTTGCCTCGACCCTTCCTCCGATATCTCAGCTGGTCCACGAGCGCGTCTATCGCTCTGGATTTTCGATTGATATCGACGCCAGCACGAGCGTACGTCCAACCTCTCCGCCTCATCGATCGTCCCGGACTGGTAATCGGCGGGCCCTCTGAAATAACCTCCGTCCGAGCAAACATTTATGCCTTGCGAACAAGGATTGGTGGGCGATGTCGAAACGCTGGCTTGCTGAGCGCAAGAATGACTACTATTACAAGAAGGCGAAGAAGATGGAATATCGAAGCAGGGCCGCCTTCAAGCTCAAGCAGATCGATGATAGATTTCACATTCTTCGTAAAGGGGCCAGGGTCGTCGATCTTGGCGCCGCCCCCGGAGGTTGGCTTCAAGTCGCACGGGAGGTCGTCGGTCCGAGCGGGAAGGTCGTAGGTCTCGATATGCAATCGATCGAGCCGATTGACGATGTCATTGTAATCAGAGGGGACATACGGGAAGAGGAGACGGTGAACGAGCTCTTTTCCCAGATCGGGGGGAAGGTGGACGTCGTTCTATCGGACATGTCGCCACACATCAGCGGCAGCTATTCGATGGACCATGCGAGGTCGGTCGAGCTGTGCCACCACGGCCTGGTTTTTGCATCAAAGGTATTGAAGAAGCGCGGATGCATGGTCATGAAGATATTCCAGGGGGACATGATGCAGGATTTCCTTGCAGAGGTGAGGAAGCACTTTGGCGAAGTTCGGCTTCACGGTCCGAAGGCATCTCGATCATCTAGTTCGGAGATATACATCATCGCGAAAGGATTCCTGGGATAGCCCTTGACCTTGTCGAGCTTCAGGTTAGTATATCATCGTTACTCTTCACCGACAGTTTTTAAGACAGGAGACGCGATGCAGAGGCGATGATCACCTATCTGACCGTGACCTTCAGCACCGAGGGGAAGAGGCCGTCCGAGGTGCTCAGCGCGCTCCACAACCTGGGGTTCGAGACGACGACAGGTAGTTATGATTGTCTGTATCGCTGGCCCAGCAAGGCTGCTGTTGAGGACGCGGTCTTTCTCGCCGATAGGGTTCACACCACCTTGAGGGGCATGGGCGTGCTGTTCAAACTTGAGACAGTGAGCGACGAGATCCAGTGATGAGTTGTTCAGAGAGGGTGTAACCCGTGCTCTGTAGGAAGATTGTATGTGTTGGGCGCAACTATCGCGGCCACATCGCAGAGATGAGGTCGGAAGATCCGACGGAGCCAGTTCTTTTCCTGAAACCGCCGAGTTCTCTTATCGGTGACGGCGATCCGATACTCCTGCCCCGTGGCATAGGAAGGGTTGACCACGAGGCCGAGCTCGCGGTGATAATCGGAAACCGCGGCAAGAACGTGCTGGTCGAGGACGCTGGTGATTGTATCGCCCAAGTAGCGGTCTTCAACGATGTGACCGCGCGCGATCTTCAGGCCACCGCCAAGAAGAAGGGGTTACCATGGACGATTAGCAAAGGAATCGACACCTTCTCGCCCATATCCAATACATGTCCTGTTGAAAATGTCGAGGATCTGCAGGATCTCGATATTGAACTCAGGGTGAACGGGGTCATAAGACAGCGAGGAAGCACTTCCGAGATGATCTTCAGCGTTGCCGAACTAGTGGCGTACATTTCGCAATGGATGACGCTCGAGGAAGGAGACATTATCGCGACCGGCACGCCCGAAGGGGTCGGGCCGATCCAGCCGGGAGATACGATCGAGGTCGTGATCCCGAAAGTCGGCAGACTTGCGAATCCGGTACGCTCTCTCTAGTCCCAGAATCTCTTCGTCCTAGCGTAGTTCATCTCCGCACTGAGGATGTCTCTGAGGAACTCGTCCTCGTTGTCGTAGAATCCTGACAGAATTCTCGCCGCCGTGTCCGGACCGACTCCCCTGCCAGAGAGAGCGACGAGCGCCTTCCTGCCATGCTCGAGGACAAGATTCGCGCTCTTTAGAATCCTTTGTATCTCTTTCCTCTCCTCCTCGTTCGGATTGCGCTTCTTCAGCAACTTCACCAGTTCCTTGTTGTATGGGTGCAGGACAGCGACCATCAAACCCCCGCATCTGGGGCAGAGTATCCTCTTCGGAGCGTCCCTCGGTCTCATGCGCCATTGGTCGGTGCAATTCATGCAGGTCATGTAGAGGACCTCATCCTCCAGCCTCTTGCCGAGCGCTACAAGGATGGAGTGGTCGGCGCGCTGGGGGGTTATGAGTTCCTTTGAATGCTCCAGACTCGCCTTTCCTATGGGAGAGAGGGCACAGGTCTCGAATCGAATCTGGCCCGACTCGATGCATCGGATCACCTCGGTCGTCTTCTCTAGATCGAGGTCCTCCCAGAGCACTTTCCTTACCGCCTCCTCGAAGAGCGGCGTCCCTTCGAACACTTCTGCCAGTCGATTGAAGCTGACAGTCCTGTAGTCCGCCCCCTTCTCTACAACTCCGAACTTCTTGGCGACGTAAATGAAGCGCCACTTCAGGAAGCTGGAGCTCTTCATGACCATGCGGACAAGACCTTCCACGCCATCCGGCTTTATCGACCTCAGGGTCTCGATGACCAGAGAGGGTTTGAGGTCCCTTGGCAACTCTATCGCGATCCTGTAAGGATCTGTGTGCACCATGACGCTC
>Ga0315288_10006156_pt1 | contig 15207 bp, 19 predicted proteins | sample YL17G11_20_MG_FD_203454 | JGI IMG/M metagenome (GOLD analysis project Ga0315288, IMG submission 203454) | Sediment microbial communities from Yellowstone Lake, YNP, Wyoming, USA - YL17G11_20 | ecosystem: Environmental > Aquatic > Freshwater > Lake > Sediment | place: USA: Wyoming | collected... | reverse complement strand
TGCCGAACAAGGTGTTGAAAAGATACGGCATACCGGCGATGCCGAAGCATGTCCGCAGCACGATCATCCGGGCAAACGGCGGAATATGGCTTGTGGTAGACCTCGAAAAGCAGAGGGCAGGAATCCCCGAATTCGAGCAGGTGCAAGAGTGATTGAAATGGACATCGAGCGCGTATCGACAGGCATGACCGAGCTCGACAAGATGCTTGCCGGAGGCTTCCCTGCAAACACCACGATTCTTCTTTCAGGTGATGCCGGCACAGGCAAGACGCTCTTCGGGCTCAACTGGCTCATCGCCGGTGCGAAAGCAGGAGAACGCTGCTGTTTCCTGTCCGTCTGCGAAAGCGAAGATGAATTATTGCGCGCATGCAGCGGGCTCGACGCGCTCAAGGATGCACCCAAATACATCAATCGGAACCTTGTTTTCAGGCACGTTGTATTGGGAAAGCATATGGACGTCGGCAGTTTTGCAGACCTCTTCAGCGCTTATCCGAGCGTAGACAGGCTTGTAGTTGATAATGCCAACAAGCTGTTGCTGTTTGCGCCAAACGTGCGTGAATATAGGTTCGCGCTTGCCCAGCTTGTCCGGGCCGTCAAGGAAAAGTCCAAATGCACGCTGGTGCTGTGCGAAGCAAAAAGTGACTGTGCAGACACAGGCAACGGCGAGGCGTTCGAATGCGACGGCGTGGTGAGCCTATCTTTTTCCGAGCTCGAAGAACGTCCGATGCGCACGCTGCGCGTATGCAAGATGCGCTACACCGATTTTGAGCCGCTCGTGCGGCGCAAGCTGGACATAACAAGCCAGGGCATAAAACTGACATCCACAAAAATCATCTGATGCCAATATACTTTATGGTGCCAGAAACTAATTCTGTATTATGCGTATATCCGAGGCATTGCGCAGGAGATTGTTTCAGGCGACACCTTCCGGAATCATAAACTATATCTGCAAAGCAATGAACCTTCGAAGGTCGATTCTTATGCCGGAGGCGCTCTTCGCCGAATGCATAGCTGAATGCGAAGCTAGCGGCAGAACGGATGAAACTGGGCGCATCGGATACGAATGGGGTCTGGTTGGTGCATCATCACTCAGACCCCCTTTAGCGAATGTTTTGAGCCCCCTTCGCATTATGAACTCTTTTGTAGCGCCGTTGTGGAAATCATTAGGTTTTGTGGACAGTATCGAATGCAAAACGAATGAAAACAAGCTCACGATTAACAGCCGCAATGAAAATGTCACACGCTGTATCGGTGCAAACAACTCTATCCCACAGTTCTATGGCGGGGTGTGGAACGGGCTCACAGGCAGGAGTGTGAAGTTTATTTCATGTGCCCATTCCGGCAGCGACAACATTTACACGTATCAGTTTACCGGTAACAAGCCAAACATCAGACACAAACCAATAGATGCATACCGCGCTGCGAATAGAGTACAAATCGAATGTGGTGTAGCGCTTCAGGAGGCACTTAAAGCATCTTTTCTGGAATTGAGCGGCACTGTTCTGAATTTTCGCGGATACCGCCTCCTCCCTTTCGAAAATACGCTTTTTCACTTGTGCGGAGACTCCAAAGAATTTCTAAGACACGTTCCGCGGATTTCTGCTAAATTCTTTGGAAACATCGTGCAAAGTGATGAGCGGACAAAATTGCTCATAACCCTCAAAACGTTCCTGCAGGTGACTGGTTGGGGACATACGCTGATAGAGAACGGGAATGATTATGTGACTGTTGTGGTCTACGAGCCCCCAATCGGGTTTCAATTGCAACAAGATAGATGGGACTTTCTGGCGGCCATGATAGAGGGGTACCTGCAACTGATAGATAAGAGGCTCGGTATCGAAAGCATGCAGTATAAAGGAAAGACGTTGACACTGAAGTACTCACCTGAATATTATCTCGCTCGCTAGCTGGTGAGGAGAAGCCGGATTGCGAGTGCAATCAGCGCCAGTCCGCCAATATTGTGTGCAGCATGCGGTTTGGCCAAAACTGCAGTTGCGCTAGCAATAGCAGCGGCTACCGCAAGGATGTAGAGGTTCGGCAAATCAAACGCGATTATCGAAACTATCATAAGAGCCGTTATTGAACAAACCAAGACTTTGGATTTGGTCAATCCTGCCAGAACTGGAAGCGTTCTAATGCCGGTTTTGATGTCCCCTTCATAATCACGCATGTCTGATATGATGCTGCCAGCAAAGAAAAACATGAAGATTGCCGCAAAATAAGAAACGATTGTTTCTGGAGTTGGCAATCCCGATACGGCACCCATAAAAAATATCAGGCTCATTACAGCTGCAGTATAAACGTTTTTGACAAGCAGGTATCGCTTAATTCTAAATTTCGAATAAGCGAGTCCGGTCACTAATACTACAATAGTCAATGCAATAGTCGTGACGGATAGGAGATAAGACAGAAGCACGCTCGACGCAGCTGCAGCAACCGCTATGCACAGACCTGCTGCAGATTTGCTCAACGGGCTTATTGCTTTTCTGTTTATGATATCTTCATCCTTGTCTGTAATGTTATTGTAGACTGACAACGAAGCGTACGTAAAAAAAGCGACTCCAATTACGCCGAACACTGCAAGAGAAACCTCATTGAAAATCAGAAATCCACTCATCGCCAGCAATGAAGCGAATATGCAAAGCTGGATTCTAAGAAATTTTACCAAATCGACAATTGTGTTCATAGCATAGATGCACCAAGATAAAGGTACGGTGTGGCAAATTCGGAGAGGATGATACGCGCACGCATACTGCGTGAAACGTTCTTTGTGTAAATGGCTCGAAGATTCACTATTTTCGAAACAACATTTTGGGTCCACACAGCAAACAGCGCCAGAGTTGTCGCTACCGATAGAAACAAGGCAGATGCGATTACACCAAAAGCAATGCAGACCAACGACGCTGTTTGCCATCCATGTCTGATGAAAATGTTTGTGCAGTCGCGAGGATCTGTTGAATCCTTCTGGCAACAGAGATATAGGTAGTGAAAACCGAAAAACAGCCCTACAAGCAAGTCCTGTGCGCTAAATGGTCGTCCGAAGGCGGTGTTCCACGCGACTGGAAAGAGAAATATAGGCAATGTTATCAGCAGATATCCATTGAGTTCAAAACGCTTGGCTCGTAGAGCAGGGTGTGAGTAGAGAATCGATGTAAGTGCAAATGCCAGGCCTGTGAGGAAAACGTAGATGTTTATTGTCGCAAGAACAGCGAGCCCGGTCAGAGCAACCGCGACCGAAAGGCGAAGAATGCCTCGCTTGCTCACCAGCCCGTTCGTCGTCCACTTGTCTGTGCGCTTGTTCCGTTTGTCTTCCTCATAATCATAATAATCGTTGAACAGGTCGCCGTGGATGTGGATGAACCAGAAACCCAGCGCAATCGGCAGCCATGCCCAGAAGTCCGTAAAAATTGTGCGTGTGTATGCGCCGTACATCACGGCAAAGCCGAGCGTGACGCCGATGCCCGTGCGCAGGCGCTTGTAGAGCAGCCATGCGATACGGCGCGCTTTAGTCATGGCCAGCAGCTCCCAAACCATGTCTCAAATATTTGAGAACCAGAAGAGGGGATTCTTTGAACGTTCCTAGCAAACAATTTTTATTACCGGTGAACAAAAGCGATAGTGTCTGGAACTTTTTTTTCGCCATCAGATTGTTGAATAATTTTGCAAACCCTTCGCGTTCTAAAAATTCGAGAAGCTTTCCCTCTTTTTCTATCTTTTTGGCGATGTGGTCGATATTTTGCAAATAGCGGGAAAGAGTGTTCTCGTTTAAACTTTTGCGCTCCAGCAAGGCTTTTTCTATAGTTTTTGCAGCTTCTATGCCGGATTCGATTGCATATTCTATTCCGCCACCGCCAATCGGCTTTACCAGGCCTGCAGCGTCGCCGATCAAGAGCGCCCGGTTGCCGACGAGCTTGTCCGCTATTTTTGCAGGGATTAGCGAACTTTCATAAAATTTTTTATGGTTCGCATTCTTTTTCATTAACGGCAAAGCGAGATTATCAAGTTCTTTCTTAATATCAAAATCAATCGGACAAGGAGAGCCGATCCCGACGGTTAAGCCTTCTTTCTTTGGAAATATCCATCCATAGCCAGATTTGTAAATTTCATTGAATATGAAATAGGCGACGTCTGTATCTATGTCTTCAACTGCGGTATAAGGTATCTGGTATTGCACGCATGCGAGCCAGTCCATTCTAGAATTCCCGTTTAATTTACTCCTGACTTTAGAGGCGAATCCGTCTGCGCCGACTATCAAAGAACCATCGATGAATTTTTCCTCACCTGTCGTTGCATTTTTAATCTTTATTTTCACGCCGTCGGCTTTTACCGAAAAATCTATCATCAATTGGTCGTGGAGAACGTTTGCTCCTTCTTCAATGGCAGCTTCGCTTAGTTTTCTATCGAAGTACGACCTTCGGAAGGTGTATCGCTCCTGCGGCACCTCTATGAAGTTATTTTCGCAATACATTCTTGCTTTCGAAAGCTTGCCTTCAGTAGCGTATTGAAGGTCGTATTTTTCCACTGCTGCGGCGTTCAGCACGCCTCCGCAGACGTTTTTCTCGCCGCAAAAACTGTCCTTTTCGATTACGGTGACGCCTATGCCGCGCTTTGCAAGCTCTTTTGCGCACGAAGAGCCTGCGGGGCCGCCGCCGATTATCAACACATCGTCAGTTTTCATGCCATCGTCACCACACGAGGCTGGCGGTGTGCGAAGCGCAGCACGTTTCGCATCCTACTGGCCCACATGCTGCGCTCGCGAAGAGCGGCGACAAGCTTTGAGAGCTCTTCCGCCGAGAACGAGCGCTTCTGGCGCTCGGCAGACCGTTTGATGACGGTGAGAAGAGCATGACGCTCATGTTCTGACAAGTCGCCGAAGAAGTGCCGCAAAACCGCCGAGCCCGAGTGCTTCCCGAAATAAAATTTGCGCGTTGCTCCGACGTCAGCCGGGTCGAACGGCTCATACGTTGCAGGATTTTTTATTACGCCGTCTGCGTGGATGCCGGACTCGTGGCAGAATGCGTTGCTTCCTGAGATAGGTTTGTGCGGTTGTAGGTTAACGCCGCTGCAGCGCTGCACTAGCGCGCAGAGCTCGGAGAGCATGTCGTATCCTACATCCAGCTCAACGCCGTAAAGGTAGCGCAGCGCTATGCAGACTTCTTCGATTGGTGCGTTGCCGGCGCGCTCGCCGATGCCTGTGAATGTGCCTGAGAACACGTCTGCGCCTGCACGGAGGCCCTCGATTGTGTTCGCTGTCGCGAGCCCAAAGTCATTGTGCACGTGCAGGCCCAGTTTGCACCGGTGATGTTTTCTAAGGTCTGCAACAAAGCTGCGGGTCACGGATGGTGTCAGGCACCCGACTGTATCCGCAATGTAAAAAATATCAATCGACGGTTCGATTGCGTGCAAGAATTCGTTTAGGTAGGTGCGGTCTGCTCGTGTAGCGTCTTCGCCTGCGAAATCAATCGTCATGCCAAAGCTGCGCGCATAGTCGATAATCTCAAGCGAACGCTGCAAGTTCTCGTCACGGCTTATGCCGAGTTTGTATTTCAAATGGATGTCGGAAACTGGCGTGAAGAGCGTGACACGCCGGACGCCAAGCTTTGCTACGAGTTCGATATCTTCGCGTTTGGCGCGGCACGTGGCCGAAATTTTCTGGGGGAACATCTCGGCAAGCCGCCTGGTAACACGCTGCTCGGATTCGGAAACAGCAGGCATTATGTCCATTAGATCGGTGCCGAATTCGATGGATTTTGTGGCAAGCGCCAGCTTTTCGTCTGGTGTGAAAACAACGCCAGGCATCTGCTCGCCATCACGCAGCGTAGTGTCGTGGATGAGCACATTCCGTATATCCGCTCCGGCTAACGGTATATCTTTTGTGATATACATGTATATACCAAACCCCCAATCTGCGCTAATATTTGCCGCATACCTTTATATATTCCTTGTAATTCATATAGATAACCTTTATAAGTATAAACAATATGGTAAATTGTTTAAGAATTAGTTGGTAAATTATGGCTCTTGACGCAAAAGTCGGGGATTCAAAACGCATCTGGGTCGCCCTGCCCGACGGTGCGTGGCAGATTGTGGACAAGCTGAAGGGCACTGAGTTCGGAGACTGTGAATCAAAGATTCTCGAAGAAATAGTCCATGCCTACTTGCGCGAGAAAGGTTTTCTAACGTGACGTGCACTTGCGCGATTGCGGAACGCATGCTCCAGATAGACGGCAGCGGCATCAGGCGCATGTTTGATATCGGCACATCAAAGCAGCTCATTAACATGGCTTTGGGCGAGCCCCATTTTGATGTTCCTGCTGCAGTTAAGCGTGCGTGCATGTCCGCCATGCTTGCCGGCAAAAACAAATATACGCAAAATGTCGGCATTGTCGAACTGCGGCGAGCGGTCGCACGCAAGCTCAAGCATGAGAATCGGATTCGCGCCAACGAAAATCAGGTTATAGTGACGTGCGGCGCGCTTGGCGGGCTTTCGATAATATTCCAGACGCTCTTTCAGAAAGGCGACGAAGTCCTTCTGTTTGACCCGTATTTTGTCGCTTACGAACGGCTGGTGCGGCTGAACGGCGCGACGCCTGTATTCGTCGATACGTATCCCGACTTCACGCTCGATGCCGAAAAAATAAGATCTAAAATAACGGAAAGGACCAAGGCCATCATTCTAAACAACCCGTGCAATCCGACTGGCCGCGTTTTTTCGAGGGAAGAATTGAAAGCGGTGGCGGATGTCGCCCGCGAACACGATATGGTTGTCATATCGGATGAGGTCTACGAAAAATTCGTATATGACGGCGAGCATCTCTCGATCGGACGCATCTATCCGAAGACCGTGACTGTAAACGGATTTTCAAAAAGCCACGCAATGACGGGATGGCGCATAGGCTACGTTCACGGCCCGCAAGAAATTATGGAGCATGCGCTCAAGGCGCAGCAATTTAATTTCACATGTGCGCCTGCACCGTTCCAGTACGCCGCGATGGCCGCGTTGAAAACGCCTGTGCGCAAGCATGTTGCAATGTACAAGAAAAAGCGAAACGTGGTGTGGAACGGGCTGAAAGACAATTATGAATTCCAGAAACCGGCAGGGGCGTTTTTTGCATTTATCAGAGCCCCGATCCGAGCACAGGATTTTGTCCAGCGCTGCATGAAGAAACGTCTGATCGTCGTGCCCGGAAATACGTTCTCACAGCGCGACACGCATTTCCGGCTCTCGTTTGCATGCCCGACGGAAACACTCGAAAAAGGAATATCTGTTCTCAATAGTCTCTGTCGCGAGTAGTATACGCTTAAATACTTTTATCATGGATGAGTGGTATCCACAGGCGATACCTATAAATCCGTAAGGATACTATTTAATGCATAATATTTTGGGTGTAATGGTTTATGAAAAAAGTTCTCGTGTCGATTCCCGAAGGCGCGTGGAAAATCATAGAAAAAGACCTCAAGGGCAAGCTCGGCGAGAGCGAGTCGGAGCTCGTCCGTACGATCATACTTGCGTATCTTTCTGAAAAGGGCTACATCAAAGAAGGGAAGAAGTAGGCTTTTCCTTTTGCGGAAAGCATTTATCTTCAGCATTGCTAATTCTGTTAGACTGCGCCTGTAATCTAAAGGCCCTTTTAGAAAAGCGCCTGCGGAAAACCGCGGGCAGGGTCGGAAAACGGTAGGATCTGAGCCTTCCAAGCTCATCATCCGGGTTCGAATCCCGGCGGGCGCATATTATCTCCCGATGCGAGATGATTCGCTTCTCACATATCTTTATTTAGCAGATTGACTGATGATATATCATGCCCGGTCCTCCGATATACGAACTGGAAGATGAGTATAGTCTGATAACCGTGGCTTTCATCATCCTTATCCTAAGCGTCATCTTTGGCGTCAACAATCTGCTTGCGATTGCCATCATCGTCTTTGTAATTTATATTATCGCAATAGAACTGGTAATGCCGCGTCCGAGAAAGCGCAGCGCACCCCGAAGGCGCTAGCGCGTGCAAATCTTAACTTCATAAGCGAAAGGAAAACTCTTTCTTTAGACAGAGGTAATAGAGGTTTCCTTTCGTGATGCCATGCTTCAGGAAAGCATGTCACACGACCGATCCGAAAACCCAGACCAGAAAACCGACAGACAGTGGGATGGTGATGTTATCATCGATCTTCGGCAACATTTCTATCTGAGAGACCACAAATGCGATAAATATCGATAAAGCAGGGTCTACAAAAAACTGAAGCACTAGCGCAGCAATAATGAAGAATGCCACAGTTCCTTCCCAGCTTTTTTCTTTATTGAGAGGCAGTTTGTGAGATCCTCTATATTTTCCGACAAGCGTAGACGTAGCGTCGGCAAATGAAAGCACTGCTATGCCTGCGAATGCCGCCATGCTCGGGAACAATAAGAAAGTCAACGCTGCTCCCATTGCCCACGTGAGAGCTCCTGTGAAAGGAAAGCCGCCGCGTCGTTCGAATACGTATACGATTTTTTCTAACCATCTCGTGTGGCGATTGGTAATGTATACGCCCAACGCAGTGAAGAATATGATCTGAGCTGTGAAACCAAATATAACAGGCGTCAAGCCAGCGCCTAGTACTGCAGGTATCGAGCCTATGCCAGCAACATGAAGGATTTGCCGTCTTACCTCCAGAAAAAAATCTGATTTCCAATTCAAGGACATTCAAAGAAATTGGTCGGAACACAAATAAAGCTGCTGCGGGCGCATACGGTTGGCGTGTCAAGGTGACCACATTTGTGGTCACCTTTATAGACAAAGCTTTAAATATGTGGTCACCCAAATATTGCAATGCACGTAGAAAAAAGGAAGGTCGGAAAAAGGACAAAATACTACCTTGCGCACACTCTACGGATTCAGAAAAAGTTCAAGAAAATGCGTGTATATTTGGGTTTGAGCGAGAGTGAGGCAAACAAAAAACGACCCGAAGCTGAGCGCATAATAAAGGAACGAATAGCCGTCTACGAGACGATATCCGACCCTTTCAGAAATGTTATAACGCCTTCAGAATTGGATGAAGTCAGAACACTTGTCGCTAAAGGTGAAGTGAAAATCGGGCACCTTAGCGAAGACGACTGGCGGATATTCACCGAATCTTTTGTCTACAACACAAATGCCATAGAAGGTTCAAGTGTAACGCCGGATGAAGTAAAAGATATATTGGAAAAAGAACAGTGGCCCAAAGAGCGCGAGAAGTGGGAAATATCCGAAACCTACGGACTTTCAGATGCAGTGAATTATATACGAAACACTAAAGAGCACGTTTCTTTACAATTGATCAAAGAACTCCATAGGATTGTCTTCAAGAACTCAAAATCGTTCGCAGGCGCTTTTAGAAAGCGCGGCCAGGAAGTTGTCGTTGTAAACAGTCTCGGAGAAGTAATCCACAGAGGTGCACCTTCTACAACGGTTGTCAAATTATTGAAAGATTTGGTAGCGTGGTATGATAAAAGTCGAGACAAATATCCGGCCATCGTTTTAGCAACCGTTGTCCATAATCAATTCGAGACTATCCATCCGTTTGCTGACGGCAATGGCCGTGTGGGACGGCTTCTGCTTAATAATATTCTTCTGAAGCATAACAAACCGCCGGTTAACATAGAACTGAAAAATAGAAAAGAATATTATGCAGTGCTCAATGAATACCAAAATACCGGTAATATCCGTCCAACCATTGAGCTCATCCTGAGGGAATACAGAAGTTTCAAGAAGATGCTAAAACGATAGGTGACCACACAGTTAATTTTTGTGGTCACCCAACAATCGCCCAGATGCGAACTAGTGGAGAACGTGCTAATTCTCGGTATACATTCGATTCTAAAAGATCCGGAATAGATCGCTTATGCGTATAATCGAACCTATCTATCTGATTTTGGACAAAGATTATATGTTCCAAGCCAAAGGCAAATAATACCGGACTACAACAAGTTTTCTCGGATGCTCGGCGGGCGCATCCAGCCATTTTACAAGGCAGAGCTCGCTTGCGACACAAAGCGAACGAAACGTTCGCTTGTGAAGGCGAACTTAAAGTTCGCCTTGCAACGCAAGCTCGCTTCTGAAAAAGCGCTGGCGGAAAAGAATTCGTATTTTAGTTTTGTCGTGCATTATTTTGACATGGAAGAGCGGAATAAGGAAATCCAAGAGATCGAGGACGCCTACAATTCTGGAAAGCTCGCGGAGTTCGAATCTACTATCGGTGAGATAATCGATGCAAAAGGCGCAGAGATTTTGGCCTTCTATGAGAACTTATTCACAAAACATAAGGATGCGACAGTTTCGGGTGCTCTGAAGATCTACATCTTGATGCACAAGTCGCTCAATATCAAAATAGAGAACACAGCCCAAGTGACGGAAATGGAAAAGGAAATATGGTATCTGGGCGAAAAGCTTCATCGCGATCCGACACAGGAAGAAAAACAGACAACCTGCCGGGAATGGTGTAAGAAGTTCGCGGCTCCTTACCGTATACATCTCATCGAGGAATACGATTTTATCATAGACAAGAAAAGTGAGGAATATGAAAACAAATTGCACGCGATCGCGGGGCAGACACGTACCGCATTTCCGAAACACGAGCCCGACGTCCAAAGCTTAAATCCCCCAGCGCCATAGTGATTTCATGTCCGTACTTTCTGCGCTCGGAAAAATAATCGGCGGAATAATACTCGGGCTGTTTCTGATAGGATTGATTTTTGCCAGCGGGATGGCGCAGTTCACGACTTACAATAATTTGCAGCCGGCTTTCACTGGCTTGATTTCTATGAGCATGCCTGTGAATGAAAGCGACTTTGCGCAGACAAAGGCGATGCTAACGCAGCAATGCCAGCAGACGGGCGTTACGACTATCAATCTCGGCGCTCTTGGTGGCGGCGGGCCTAACATGACGCTGGCATGCTCGGACGTAGCGACGGCGACGAGCGCAGCACAGCTTGTACAATTTATCGCCACAGGCGCGTTCGATTCCATTTATTATAAGAATTATACTTGCGAATTTATTAGCTGTTTGTCAACGCTGCCGGATTCCGAAAAGCCGATGGCGATATTTTCAGCGCACGCAAATGCGTTCTTGAACCAGATAGTAACGTGGATGATCGCTGGAATTGCGCTCGGCCTTGCGCTTCTGGTCGTTTCGATACGCAAGCCGTTCGGCATAGTGAAAGCGGTCGGCATCGAGATGATTGGTGCCGGTGTTGTTGCTTATGTCGGTATGAGTTTCGTCAAAGGAATGATACCGGCAAACATGCCTGATGCGCTCGCGCCGCTGTTAAACAGCCTGTTCGGCGCTCTTCAGAATAACTTTGTGATTGTGCTTGCAATCGGCGTTGTGCTGGCAGTTATCGGTTTCGTTGGCGCACGTTTAGCGAAAAAGCCGGCGAAGAAAAAGAAGTAAAGATTTCTGCCGATTGCCATCATATGAGTCGATTCATCGGCTTCATTATTCTGAGTTTTGGTTTTCTTTCTTTGCAGGCAGGTTTGTTATCAGCCGTAAGCACATTGTACCGGCACGTTTCGCAATTTTTGTAGTTTGGTGCGAACTCTTTGTTCGCTATGCGTTTCTCGGCATGTTCGACTACATACAGTGCGGCGTACATATGGATAATTTTATCGGGTTCGTAATAGTCGCCGCCGTTAAGGCTGACACGCCTATACCGCAAGCCAGTTTCAGCGTTCCATTTCATGCTGTTTTCCGGATCCTGGGAAAGCGTGTGGATTGCATAGAGCTTCGGTGCAATAGTCCAGTCTTTGTTAACTTTGCTCTTGGTGATATCAGTTGTTCGTATCTCCTCGACGATGCCGCCGTATCTGACAACACCCGGCCTTACGTTCCATTTTCGCCCACCGAAATAGAACTCAACGTCTTTTTCAGTCAAATCGTCAAGCGGTAATCCCTCTTTCAGAAGGTGGGAGTAATACGCATGGCAGGCTTTGTTTATATTTTGCCCTTCTATCCACCATTGTGGATTGTACAGCCACACAATATCGCGTCCGTGGAATTTCTCCCTCTCGTCACTGAAGCGCCGTAGCCACTCTCCCTGTTTCTCATTGCCAAACGTCTCAGCCGAGCGATATTGATATTTCAGCACAGCGGCCAGTCTGGCTCCTTTCAGCCCTTTAATGGGAGTTTTATCTGCCGCTTTCGAAACGAGGTTTCTGAACGACTGCTTGAGCCAGTCGCTTTTTGCATCGAAGCCTGTTATAGGCAAGCCTTCTTGCTTCTTTTTTTCATCGAGATAATAAGCATGCGGGCATACCAGGTACGATTCGATCCTGCTCAATGAAATGATTTCATCCGCCATATCCTAGCACATCGTTCATCTGCTTGGACAGAAAATCTTAAATTCAAACTTTCGTCCAAGTGAGGTGACACTTTAAATAAAATTGAAGCCTATTTTTGTTATGATTAAATCGCGTTCGGATTATCTCCTGGCAGCAATATTTATCGTATTTCTCTTCGGACTTGCAGCCGCGGTATTCGTTCCGAACATCACTGCTGCAGCGACGCTGCAGCAGCAGGCTGACGGCTTGCCAGTTATCCTTATGTGGGCGCTGCCTGTGCTCGTCATCATTGCTGTAATCATGTATTGCTCGCATCGGGCGGTCTGCGCGAGCAAGATTTCTGAATAATTTCTGCGGCGCCGCGCAGAGTTAATTTTAAATACCACGGACAACAAATGTAAAGAATTGCTGTTGAAGCACGGAGCGCTTGGATAGAAGTGTTTGGACCTCATTTAACGCTTGATTTGTACGGATGCAACAGGAGAAAACTTTCTGACATCGAATTTGTAAACAAATTGCTAGACGTCATGCCCGGCAACATAGGCATGACAAAGATAATGCCGCCGCACTGTTTCTGGTATGACGGCAAACGTGAATCGTTCGACAAAGGCGGCGTATCAGGGTTCGTGATCATCTCAGAAAGCCATATTTCGATTCACACGTTTCCCGAACAGCGCTATGCGTCTGTGGACATCTTCTCGTGCAAGCAATTCGACATCGACCGTACTGCAGAGCTGTTCGCGCAGGCGCTTGAGGCACGCAAGATCGAGAAGAACTTGATAATGCGCGGCCGCGAGTTTCCGCACAGCGTGCCGCAAGTGACGAAAATCGTCACAAAACAGCGCGAAGGGATGAAGGAGTGAATAGTTGTTTTCGTTTAGAGCAGAACAATTATTATCACTGGTTCGGATATTCTTCCAATTTATCGTCGAGGACAATGAGTTCTATACCGGCGTCTTTCAGTATTCCCAGGCAGATTTCTGAGGCGTGATAGCGCTTCTCGCAGACGACGCGTTTGATGCCGGCGTTTACGAGCATCTTTGTGCACCAGATGCATGGTGACATCTTACAATATATCGTTGCGCCGTCGAGCGAGATGCCGAATTTTGCGGCTTGTATAATAGCATTTTCTTCGGCATGCAGCGTCCGCACGCAATGCTTTGAGACGTTGCCCTGCTCATCGAACATGTCGCGCATCAGATGCCCGACCTCGTCACAGTGCGGCTGCCCGATAGGCGAGCCCGCATAGCCGGTCGTTAAAATTCTCCGATCTTTGACTATGACGCAGCCAGCGCGGCCGCGATCGCATGTTGATCGTTTAGCGACTTCGCGGGCTACGCCGATAAAATAAGAGTCCCAATCTGGGCGGACGTATTTTCCCTTACCATTTTCACTGCCTTGCTGATAATCCCGTGCGGTTTCTACGACCATAAGTAAAACCTTGGTTTTACGATGCATGACAAACTCATGTTTGTCAGCACACGAGAAACTCCGTTTCTCGTTGTGCAGCAGAAGCTTTGCTTCTGCTTGCATAGCATCAATTCAGCCAATAGACTTTTATGCCTTTAATGTGCGCCAAATAGGTCTTTCGGTACGAAACCGTTGGCGCACAAATTGTGCGACCACGCTTCGTCACCGAAGAATTTATTGGCCGCACAATAATTGAGTTTTACGGATAGAACGTTGCGGCTTGACGCCACGTAATTCTCGTAAATCCGCAAATCGTCTCTAAAGAGCAATTAATTGCATCTCTAGGCAGTCTTATAAACCCTGAAAATGATAATTTCTTCAGGTGATTTGATGGCTTTGGTAGTTGCGTCAAAAGTAAAGGCATTAATCAAGAAAGAGAAGATGCACACAGCCGGCGATTTCATGCCAGCTCTTGAAAAACACATAGAACACCACATCGGCAAGGCTGCCGCTAGAGCAAAAGCAAACGGTCGCAAGACAGTCCGCGGAGCCGACTTGTAAATACGATTTTCTTTTTATTTTATTTCTCTCTGAATTTCTCGTTTATTAACTTTATCGCCAATCTATCGCTATGATCGACTTCAACAAGATGATAGACCGCTATCTTTTCCGCGAGCAATCGGCGAAAAAGGCAGGGCGTTACTATCCTTCTGAAATTGGTTCATGCCTGCGCAAAGTCTGGTATTCTTACAAATTCCCGCAGAGCGTTCAGCCGCACTTGCTGCGTATATTCGAGCTTGGCAACATTCTTCACGATTTCGTCGTAAAGGTCATGCAATCCGATAAAAACCCGGAAGTCGAGCTGCTTCAGTTTGAACTGCCGATAAAACTGGAAGTCGACGATTTCGTGGTATCGGGCCGCATCGACGACCTTATCCTTCTCAAGGCGGACGGCAAAAGCATACTGGTCGAAGTAAAGTCGTGCAAGTCCGTCTCGTTCGTCCGCGAGCCCCAGCAGTCGCACGCTACACAGCTTCAGCTGTATATGCACGCGACGGGCGTGCACAACGGCGTTCTATTGTATATCGACAAAACGACACTTGAATCAAAAGTATTCACGATCCCGTATGATGTCATCAAGGCGGCGGACATTATCGTACGCTTCAAGACTCTGCACACTACTCTGACGAACGATATCTTGCCGGTGGCGGAAGCCAAGCAATCCTATGCAAGCTCGTGGCTGTGCAGGTATTGCGAATACAAGGCGTTATGCGACAAAAACGCTAAAACAAATGATACTGCATAACGCCTGTACAGCAGAAGCAAGGCTTCTGCTTGTACAAAGAAAAATGCGATAGAAATTCTAAAGAGTAAAGGAAAAAAAAGTCGCCGCTGAAACAATAGCTTGGGTCTGTCCCAAGTCATCTTATTTCTGGATTGTCGCCTGCGGCGGCGAGACGATGAGCCACTCGTTTGCTACGGCTACGATATCGCCGTCTAGCGC
>Ga0315288_10006153_pt1 | contig 15212 bp, 8 predicted proteins | sample YL17G11_20_MG_FD_203454 | JGI IMG/M metagenome (GOLD analysis project Ga0315288, IMG submission 203454) | Sediment microbial communities from Yellowstone Lake, YNP, Wyoming, USA - YL17G11_20 | ecosystem: Environmental > Aquatic > Freshwater > Lake > Sediment | place: USA: Wyoming | collected... | reverse complement strand
CGAGCTTAACGGGTCCGAGGGCAAGAATATCCGGCGCGTCGGACGGCGTTTTGACGCCTTTCTTGGGCAGATTCGCAATAAGCTGTGACGAGGCAAGCGTGAAGCTATGGTCGGGCGAGAGACCCTCCTGCGGCATCGTACAGAGGCAGTTGCCGTCGAATATGGCCTGATTTGCGTCGGGCAGGAACTTGGCCTGGCGCTGCGCGGTGACCTTGACGGGGAGGGGAGGCTCTTTGGTTAGTGCGGCGTTGGAATCTTCGACCCAGAACGTCAACTCAACAGGCCCGGCGGCAATAATCTCCGGCGCGGCATCCGGGCCTACGGGGCCGGCCTGGGGCAGGTTCACGGTGAACTTCGAGCCGGAGAACCGCACGTCACGCGGCTGCACGAGGCCTTGCTGGGGCATCGTGCAAAGGCAATCGCGCTCGAAGACGGCCTGATTCGAGGCCTTGAAGAACTTAGCGCCGTCTTTGGATGTCACCGTAACGGGGACGCTTGTCGCATTGGCATCGGCAGCCATGACGTCGCCGCTGTAAAACGTGAGTCTCGATGCTCCGTGAGCAATGGTGTCCTCCGTCAGGGCGCTGTAGTCGATTCTTCGGGTAAAGAAGGAGGTCTGGCCCTCGGCGACATCAAGCTCTTTCGGCTGCACAGAGGGGAGACCATCCGAGGGGAAATCTTTGAGCGTTCTTCGAGAATCCATCGGCACAAGAAGCATGCCGTTGTCACAGGTTACGATGATCTCGACCGTCTGCGCGGCGGTTTGGCCGGGCAGGTTCGGCTCCTGGGCAGGGGCTTGTTCCTGCGGGGCGGCGTCCTTGGCGGCGGGACCGGTTTGAACAGCCGGGGGCTGCGGCGAGGGCGCGGCAGGCGGCTTTGCGACATCCGCAGAAGAGGAAGTAGTCTCCTTAGAATCACCGGCCTTGGTGTTAGCTGTGCTGTTGGCATCGGCCGGGCGATTTGGTTCGCCTGAGACCTTAGACCAGAGGATATCATTAATGGAAATGTCCTGCTCAGCAAAAACCAAGTGGTTGGGCGTATTGATGACGACATTGGTGCTGAGAATGCACCTATAGCAGTTCGGGTCCGTCTGGTCGGCCGGCTTTGGCGTTTCGGCACGTTTAGCTTCGGCGTCCGCGGGAGGCTGGGCCGGGGGCTGCGGGATGGGGGCGGGTGTCCGGGTCTCGGTTTGCCCGTCTTTTTGGGAAACGCCCCGTCCGCGAATCTTGGAGAGAAAGGCCTCCTCGGTGCTCTTTATCCGCAGACTGTCCAGATGCGTCAAGCGAAGATATTCGAGACGCTCGGTGCGGTCGTTGTACACGAATTGCACGCCCCTGCCATCCATCCGAATATCCTCCGAGACAACTTTTATGGGGCCAGGGGTCGAGAACTGGGACTTGTCGCTTAGAAAAATCAAATTGTCAAGATAGACGGTGCTCTCTTTATAGGCGCTGGCGGCCGCGGGGACAATATGAATGACGACGTTTCCCTCAAACGTGGCGTCTTTGGGGGTGGAGCGGCCCAGTACGGTTTCGAGCTCGGTTGTGCCTTTGTCGGCCTTGATGCTGAATTCGAGCTGACGCTGATATATCTTCATCCAGGGCTTGTCCACCTCCCAGACGTCGCCCATGGTGCGGACAAGCTCGGCGAAGCCGAACTCTCTTTCGATTACCTTGTTCAGGCCTCGGGTTTGGTAAACGGGATTCTTGAGCAAAGGGATCTCAACCTCGCCGATCTTGCCGCCTTTTCCGGCGAGGCTGTCGATGTTGCTGTCGGCCACACCCAGCCGCCTGTCAATATCGATCGGCGGGGTCTTGTTCAACCCGGTGTAAAGCAGGTATATCCCAAGCACAACCGTCAGGGAGACAACGCCCACAAGTAGTTTTCGGAAAAAGGACATAACGGTCAGGCTCAACTATCAGGCAGATACCTTTTCATAAGCTCGTTCCATTTGGCGGTGCTCTTGAGAATATGTTCTATCACTTCTCGGACGGCGCCGCTGCCGCCGGGCCGGGTCGTGACGTAGTCGGCGTATTGCTTGACCTCGTCAACGGCATTTGCGACGGCGACGGCGAATCCGACGCACCGCATGACCGGCAGATCGGGCAGATCGTCGCCGATGTAAGCGGCATTTTCCGGCGAAAGGCCGAGCTGTTCAAGAAGCTGCTTGAAGACCGGCAGCTTGTAATGACAGTCCTCAAACAAGTGCTCTATTTCCAACTGCTCGGCGCGACGGGCCGTCGGAGCCGATAACCTGCCGCTGACCAGGGCAATCTGCAGGCCGGCCCTTCGCCACATACGAATTCCGTGGCCGTCAAGGACGCTGAAGGACTTGGTCTCGCTGCCGTCGCTGTTGACAATTATCGAGCCGTCCGTGAGGACGCCGTCAACATCCATCGCCAGCAGTTTTATATCAGCAAGATTCGCCATAACGGGCCCTATCCCACAACCTTGATGGTCAGAATATCCTGGACGTCGATGAGGCCGACGGGCCGATTATCCGCATCGACGACGGGCAGCTCGTCGATTCTGTACTTATGGAAAATGGCGGTGGCCTCGGCCGCAAGGGCATCGACCCTTATCTTCTTGCAACCGGCGGTCATAACCTTGCCGGCGCGGAGTTCGAGGGCCTTGTGCCCGTGCTTTGTCATCAGCCTGCGGAGGTCAGCGTCAGTGACTATCCCGGCGAGCCTGCCGTCGTTGTCGATTACCATAACGGCGCCGTGGCGTTTGACGTCGCCGGTTTCTTCAAGAAGCTGCTTTATCGTGTCATCGACGGTCGCCAGCGGCAGCTTTTCGCCGGGCTTGAACATCATCGACTGTTCGACCGTCATCAGGTTTGCGCCGAGCAAGCCTCCGGGATGGAAGCGGACGTAATCTTCAACGCTGAAATTACGGGCTTTCATAACGGTGAAGGCAATCGCATCGCCCACGGCGAGCATGCAGGCCGTCGTAACACTCGGAGCAACGCCGAGCGGACATGCCTCGCTCATTTTGCCCATGCAGAGCACAACGTCGCTATGCCTGGCGAGGGTCGAATCGCCCTGCCCGGTCAGAGCAATGAGCTTAATCTCCAACTGCTTTACGAGGTTTATCAGGCGGGTAATCTCGTCGGTCTCTCCGCCATAGCTGAGAACCATTACGATGTCGTCCTTGCGAAGCCGCCCCAGGTCGCCGTGCACGGCTTCGGCCGGGTGAAGAAAATGGCTGGGCGTGCCGGTTGAGGCCATAGTGGCGCTAATCTTCCGTGCGATGATGCCGGCCTTGCCGATGCCGCTGACTATGCAGGAGCCTTTGCAGTTGAAGATCATCTCAACGGCCTGGGCAAACGACTCATCGACTATGTGCGCAACCGAACGTATTGCATCGGCCTCGGCTTCAATCACTCTGCGTGCATATTCAAGATCAAATTCCACTTACCAGCTCCGAATCAAGCCGGCATTCCAACAAGCGCCGACTGCTCGATTATCAATTAGCACCTGCGACTTATCAATCGCAATCGTTACAGCTTCACCGTGCTTCCGCGGTCGTTGTAGCAGACGAGGTCGTGTTTTTCGCCGGAGTAGTCGGCTACCGAGTGAATGACGATGCGTTTGTCGTTAGCCTGCTCAATCTCGAGGACGGCGGCCCTTTTCTGGTTCTGGAGGTAGTCGGCGACCTCCGGGGAGACGGACAGCTCGATGCTTTTTATGCGTTCATTCGACGCGGAGAGATTGAGCAGTCGAATCATCTCAATGGCCAGCGATTCGTGACTCTTGACGAAGCCGGCGCCTCCGCAATGGGGACAGGCCAGATAGGTGCTCGATTGGAGGGAGGGGCGCATTCTCTGTCGCGTCATCTCAACAACGCCGAATCTGCTTATGCTCAATATTTTTGAACGGGAACGGTCCATCCTGACGGCGGCCCGAAAGGCCCTTTCAACTTCTTTTCGATGCCTTGCATTGCGCATATCAATAAAATCACAGACTATAAGCCCGCCGAGGTCGCGGAGCCTGAGCTGGCGGGCGATTTCCTTGGCGGCCTCCAGATTGCTCAGGTAAGCGGTTTGCTCGGCATCTTTCTGCTCGCGGGCCCTGCCGCTGTTGACGTCAATCGCGACCAGGGCCTCGGTCTGCTCAATGACAATTGAGCCGCCGCCTTTCAGCTCCACTCTGCGAGACTGTATCTTGGCGATCTCTTCCTCAATTTTATACTTGTGAAAGAGGGGGATTTTGCCGTCGTAGAAGCTGACCCTTCGCTTCAAACGAGGCGCGACTATCGAAAGGAAGTCCTTGATTTTGCGAACAACGCTTTCCGAATCGCACAGGACTTTTGTTATCTTGCTGTCGAAGACGTCTCTGAGCGTCCTAATGACGAGGTCGGACTCCTGGTAGAGGGGTCCGGGCGGACCTTCGGCGTCGATGCGTTTTTCGATTGCGCGCCAGAGCCTATTGAGATACATCAGGTCGTTCTGGATGTCCCTTTTGGAGCATCCCTGGCCGGCTGTCCTGATAATGAAGCCCTGGCCCTTGTCCGGATCGCACTGTTCGAGAATCTCGCGGAGTCTCTTGCGCTCATCTTCATCTTCGATTTTGTGCGAGACGCCCTGCTTTCGCATCCAGGGCATCATAACGAGATACTTTCCGGGCAGGGCAAGATACGTGCTGAGGGTGGGGCCTTTGGTTTTGACGCCTTCTTTGGTGACCTGGACGACGATCGCGCGGCCCTTGCGAAGGCAATTCTGGATAAGCGGCCGCTCACTGAGCGACTTTCTTCGTCCTATGTTCTCAACGCGCTTCTCGTCACCGCCCGAGAAATAGCGTGGGTGAAGGTCGCTGATATGCAGGAAGCCGTTTTTGCCGACGCCGAAGTCTATGAACGCGGCCTGTATTCCCGATTCGATATTCACCACCTTGCCCCTGTAGATGTTGCCGACTCGTGAGCCGACGCTGGCCCTTTCCATATAGAGCTCTTCGAGCGAGCCGTCCTCAACCACGGCGACACGGCACTCCTCACTCTCTGCCACATTAATAAGCATTTCTCTTGCCATTTTCTCGTCCCTTACATTCGGTTGTTTTGTTGTTCACCCTTAGCGTTTGGATTCAGGAGCTCCGCCATTGCACCATAGTGCGTTTGATGGGCCGGTCGAGTTTCTCGACGTCCAGCCCCAGGAGCTCCAGAATCTCCTCCACGCGTACGGAGCCGGCCAAGCTGATTTCACATTCGACGGACACACATCCATCCTTCAGCTCGACCGACCTTAAAAAGCCTCGCACATCCACATCCTTGAATCTTGAAGCTTTGGCATCCGTCTGTCGGCGGACTATTAGAGTGTCGCTTGTCAGCAGATGCTTGATTTTATTGCTTAATTCGTCATTGACATAATCGGGTCTGACCGCAAAGACGTAGGTGGCCGAGCAAGGCTGCGGCGCATTGCCCCCCCGAACCGCACCGACGCAAATAACTTCGCAGCCCCGGGGCAGCTCGGCGCGAAGACCCGCTTTAATCCGCTCAGGTAGCTCCTCCGGCGTCCCGTCGTCGCGGCAGCCTGCCACAAGCGCGAGCAGCTCATCATCCGACTCGACCCCAACGGGCCGTGGCAAAGGCAGCGACAGCCGCGGACGGGGGTTGAAACCCTCACTATACTGGACCTCCACACCCGCTCTTACGCAAGCTCGCTGGAGTACCTTGACCGTCTCTGCGTGCGAGAGGAACCTTAGATTCCCTCGAATCTCAAACTTAACCAGCACTAAGATAGTATCGTTTGTCGCCCTTATGGCCTGTTTCCCTGTTCTTCGGCCCCGTAGAGCCACATTTCGCTCCCGGAGGCCCCCTGAGCCAACCGTGCCCAAAAAATCACAAAATCCATTGCTTTGAGCATTATCCGCGCCTTCGTCTCAAAGACAAGCTTTTTTTCAAAAGGCCACGAGATTTCGGGGATATGGCCGCGGCAACCACGAAAAACGCCCTCACAAAAGCCCAATCTCTTCTTGCCACGAAGGCACTAAGACACCAAGTTAAATTGTGTATATTACTGATTTTCTTTTTCTTCGGGCCTTCGTGCCTTTGTGGCTAATGTCATTTATTGCTTGCACGTTCAGGCTGAATTTGGTACAATCCTACGTAAGAAACGTATTTATGAGGGAACTAATATGGAGCGGCTGCTCAATACGATAGCCTGGCCGGCAATAGCACTATTATTGCTGTGCTTCGTTTCAACAACTGGCGCACGAATAATCACCGTCGATAACGATGCCCCCGCCGATTCCAACAACATCCAGGCCGCTATAGACGATGCCAACGACGGCGATACCGTCGAAATCCAGCCCGGAACATACGCCGGCCCGGGAAACCGAGACATCGACTTCAAGGGAAAAGCAATCACCGTCCGCTCCACTGACCCCAACGACCCCAACACTGTCGCTGCAACAATCATCGACTGCAACGGCAGCCGATCCGACTACCACCGCGGATTCTACTTCCACAGCGATGAAGATGTAAATTCGGTTGTCGCCGGCCTTACCATCACAAACGGGTATGCCAGCGGTGGTGGTGCAATCTATTGCAGTGACGGCGGCCCCACAATTCGCAATTGTCTGATAACCGGTAATACTGCCAGGTACGATGGCGGTGCAATCCACTGGGCCTCGGGCCCGATCATTGGGTGCATAATCTCAAACAACAAGGCTGGGGGTGGTGGTGGCGGTTTGTATCGGTGCCGGGGTCTCATTCGCGACTGCATCATTATCAACAATTCAGCGAGCGGTTCGAGTGGTTGTGACGGTGGAGGGCTGTACATCTGCGGAACGATAAGCAACTGCGTGATACTTCATAACTACGCAGACGGCGCCGGTGGGGGATTATGCTCTTGCAACTATTCCATTGCGAACTGTACGATTGCGTTCAATTCGACCGGATATACGGGCGGTGGTTTGAATTCGTGCCGCAATATTGTGAACTGCATCGTGTACTTCAACACCAAGGACGGTGCACCCAACGGATTGGCCTCCTGCAGCTCCGTAACATACAGTTGCGTACAAGCCGGCACTTTCGGCTCCGGCTGCATCAATTCCGATCCCATGCTCGCACCTGACGGTTACCACCTGCTCGCTGGATCGCCTTGTATCAACTCAGGCAGTCCGGAAATTGACTACAGCACCCAAACTGATATTGACGGCGAGCCGCGAGTTATGGGCAGCGCAGTCGATATGGGGCCGGATGAGTTCACCTTCGAGCCGCTTGTGCCGGTTGGACTCGAAGTAATAGGGCGGGACGAAGTCCGCTCGGGGTACTCCGCGCAGTACCTCGCCGTTGCCTCGTATGAGGATGGTTCAAAAAGGTACGTTACCCTCGCAGCAACATTCTGGGTCAGCCCCGAAGAGTATGGGACAATTGATGACAATGGATTCCTCACAACGGTTCCGCTGGATACCGCTCAGGACATAACCGTCCATGCCAGGCATACCGAAAACGCAACAACTGTGGAGGGCGACTTCGTAGTTCGTATGTACGTAGCGCCTCATCTGCTCTCGGTGCCTGACGAGTTCAAGACGATTCAGGAGGCGGTTGATGCAGCCGGCAAAGGCGATACCATCGTTGTACAACGCGGCACGTACACCGGCACCGGAAATCGAAACATCGACTTCAAAGGCAGGGCAATCACTATCCGAGGCGCTGACCCCAACGACCCAAATATCGTGGCCGCAACGATCATCGACTGCAACACATCTGGCCGGGCGTTCCTCTTTCAAAACAATGAAGACGCAAACTCCGTCCTTGACGGCCTAACCATCATCAACGGTCACGGTTCCGAAGACGGGGGCGCCATATACTGTTACCAAAGCGGGCCTACAATCAGAAAGTGCGTATTCGCCTCGAACCGGGCGGACTTTCTGGACGCCGGCGGGGCAATCTACTGCGATGCCGGCAGTCCCGTAATAGGTAATTGCCTCTTCACAGGAAACTCTGCTGACATAGGCGGTGCGGCCTACTTCAGAGAGACCAGCTCGACAATAACCAACTGTGTGTTCCGTGACAACTTCACGCTAGAGAGCAGCGGAGGCGCCATATATAGTAACGGCAGCACCCTCAAGGTCACCGACTGCACCTTTCAGAGCAATTCCGCCGTTGACTCTTATGGCGGGGCAATAAGTAGCTCCGCAGGTATCCACCAGGAGGCCAGTCGCCTCATTCTTGACAACTGCCTCTTCACCGACTGTTCTTCGTCGGCGGGCGGAGCACTCCGCCTCGCGACAACTACGGCAACCATCGCCAATTGCAGCTTCGTTGCGAACTCCGCGCTGCGGAACTGGGGATGGGGTACGCCTGTGGGAGGCGTCTTGATTAGTTCGGCGAGTGATATAAACCTGACTAATTGCCTCCTTGTCGGAAACCACGCGATGCAGGGTGGAGCCTTGGTCCTCGCAGGACGCGAGATAACAATCGGAAACTGTACCTTCGCCGACAACTCCTCGGACATGGGAAATGCGCTCCTTTCTGGCGCAACGAGTTACGACAGCACCCCTTCAGAGATACTTGTCCAGGACAGCATTATTTGGGACGGCCCCAACAGCATAGCCAACGCAGACGGCTCGAAGATACTCATCACTTCCACCAATATGCCGGGCGCGCCGTCCGGATACGGGAATATCGATGCCGACCCTTGCTTTGTCTGTCCTGGGTATCGGATCGGAACGCCTGGTCCTTATGACGCAGGCACCTGGGTCGATGGCGATTATCATCTCAAATCCCAGGCAGGTAGATGGGACACAAACGAGGGACGATGGACGATAGACGAGGTGACGAGTCCTTGCATCGACGCAGCGGACCCGCTAAGCCCAGTCGGCGCAGAAACCTTCCCGAACGGCGGGCGGCTGAACATGGGCGCCTACGGAGGCACACGCGAGGCAAGCAAATCATACTTTGGCGATGCAACCTGTGAGACAATCGTCGCCGGCGACATTAACGGCGACTGCAATGTAGATGCAACGGACTTCACTATTCTCGCCGGCCACTGGCTCGCCGACGACACCTGCGCGGAGCTACCCACCAGGCCCCACCCTCACGACCAAGCCGCAGAGATACCGCTCATTGCACTTCTCAACTGGACTGGCGGTTGCGGCGCGACCTCCTTCACTGTGCATTTTGGCACGACCAGCCCGCCCGCATACCGCGCCAATCAGAAAACCACACTCTTTGACCCCGGCATCCTCAAGTACAGCACCAACTACTACTGGCGGATATACCAATATAGCGCGGCAGGCGGCAAATACGGGCCATTATGGACGTTCAAGACGCAATTTCGCCTCGATCCGGCAAGCAATCCCAATCCGCCCGATGGGTCTGTGGGTATAGGAATAAGTCCTGCTCTAAGCTGGACCGCTGGCATCGGTGCAGCGTCCCACGACGTCTATTTCGGCATCGCCAATCCGCCACTGTTCCAGAGAAACCAGGCAGGCACGACATTCTATCCAGGGACACTCGCCAAAGAAACCACCCACTATTGGCGGATCGACGAGGTCAACGCCGATGGGAAAACCGCAGGCCCGGTCTGGAGCTTCACCACCGGAACAGGCAGCCCGCCGAGGTAACCAAGCACCGAACAACCGAGAATCCCGGAGAATTACCGAACAAACAGACCATCAACAGTCGAAACTACTGATAGAACCTCAACAGAAAAAAAATCTTGGCTATCGGACGTCTTTGCGTTAGAATGAAGATAGGTAGAAGTGGTAGGCTGAAGACCGGCCTACAAGTCTATCAGAAGAATGAATACTGTTTGTTTTGGCAGATTTCTCCGCTCGCTTCGCTCGGTCGAAATGACGGTTTAATAGAGGTGGTGGGCTGAAGCCCACCCTACGTGATATATATTGATAAGGGCGATAAAATGAGGGGTTTTGTTTGTGCTGCTTTCATCGTGCTGACCGCGGCGGTTTGCGTATGTTGGGCGGTAGCGCCCGAGCCGGCCGTCGTGCCTCAGCCGGGGTTGTGGACCGTCGAAACGAAATTCACGCATCCGCAGCAGATATTCCTGCGGGCCGGCCCGGACAACAAGCCGATGCGCTTCTGGTACTCCATCATCACGCTGACCAACAACACCGGCAGAGAGGTTGATTTCTACCCGAAGTGCGAGCTGATGACCGACACTTTTGAGATTACGCCCGCCGGCAAGTCCATCTTGCCGAGCGTCTTCGAGGGCATCAAGAGCCGGCATCAGAGCGCATATCCGTTTCTCCAATCGCTCGAACAGACCGGCAACAAGATACTCCGCGGCGAGGACAACACGAAGGATATCGCCGCCATCTGGCCCGATTTCGATTCCAAGGCCAAGACCATAAAGCTCTTTATAACCGGCCTGAGCAACGAAACAGCTATGGTTGACCATCCCATCGCAAAGGACAAGGACGGCAGCCCGCTCAGGGTCTTTTTAAGAAAGACTCTTGAGCTGACCTATGCCCTCGAAGGCGACCCGGCGATGCGGTCGGACGCCAACTTGGTCTATAAGGCAAAACGCTGGGTGATGAGATAGTCAACGCCCCCCCGCAAATCCCATCGGCACCCCTGGCCCGGCCACGCTGCGCATCTGTCGGCAACTGCCCCCGGCCAATCCGCCGGCCATCAGCGCATAAAAGGCTTCTGCAAAATTGCAGGTTAGGCCTACTTAGAAAAGAAAAAATCGTTTGTTGATTTTTTCTTTTCAATGGCAACGTATTGTCTCGTAATCGCTTAGTTAATTATTGAAGAAAATCATAAAAGAGATTTTCTTCAACAATATAGGTCTAACCTGCAATTTTGCAGAACTCATAGCGCATAAAAAAAGGGAGGCACGGGCAATCATAATCAGAATGTTTGTGTACCCTGCCTCCTTGTTGCGGAGAGCCTTTAGTCCACTGGGTTTATTAGCGTAACCGCCTGTTTGCACCCGCAACATACTTATTATAGATAAACGCCCTTCCAATTGCAAGCAAATTCCGCCCGAAGTGGGTAGAAATTCCGCGCAGCGAGGCGTTGAAAGCATCGTTTCGGCTCTGCTTTCTACGTCACAAAAAAACAGCTCTGCCGGCAAATAAACGGGCTATCCGCCCGGCATCTCCGGACTCACCGTCCAGGCCCGGCCATCCGTCCTACTCCTCGCACATCGGGCCGCAACCACTATCGAGCCAGCGCCCCGACAGCTCGGCGAAGTCGAACCAGTCAACTTTGCCGCTATGGTTGATGTCGGCGCCGCCGCACCAGGCGCAGCCGCCGACGTCAAGGTAATAATGGTCGTTAAAGACGTTCCAGTAGATATATCCGGTCCGCCCGTCGGTTGTCCGCGCCCGCACGAACAGGTGGAACTGATACGCGCAGGTCTTCCAGGGCAGCAACTGCCCGGGCGGGGCGTCGGCAGAGTTAAAAGGCGTCCCCGTTACGCCGTGCCACAGCGGCGGCCCGCCTTCGTTGAGCCCGGTATAGTAGTCCGTCACGACGTAACCGCGACTCTGGTTTTTGCCGTACAGCGCTGCCAGAGAGTAATCCAGCAGGTATCCCGTGGGATGGGAGGCAGTGATCGTAAATATCAGGTTCTCGTTGGCATCCGCCAGGTCGATAATCCCACATTCGGGGATAAGTTCGCCCGTGTTGTACCTGACGTTGTGGATGTTCACATCGACCGGGTTATTATCGACGATGAGCGTCAGATGGTCCAGAGAGGTCGAGCCGAGGCCCAGCTCGCTCAGGCCGAACGGCGGCAGGTAGCGGTAAGCCTTGTACCTGATGACGTATTTGCCGCCTTCCCAGGGCCGGGTGTTCCATTGCATCCGCAGGTCGGCCTGGCTCCAGCACGTCCAGTAGAGCTTTCCGTCGATCCACTCTTTCTGCATCTCGCCGCTGGTCAGCTCGTAGAGGTTGTCCACGCCCTCGATGGGCGGCTTGGGCCCGAGGCTTATGTACTTATACGTCACCATGCCGTTGACGTCGTCGATGTAGTACTTGACCTTGGTCAGCGAATCGCTCAGAGGCGTACATTCATCGACGGTGGGTTCATCTTCCCCCTCCCATTTGCCCACCAATATCTGGTAGTGCGTTATCGGGTCGGCGCTTCCGAATATGCCGTGAATCCAGAGGTCGCCTCCGAAGGGACAATGGACGTATGGGCCGACGCCGAGCTGGGCGGCCTCTGCGGCGTTGACGTCCGCCAGGCCGTGACACAGATCGTTGGCGTCCTGGATGATCTCGGCGGATGGGATGTCGCCGATAGAGGTGATAATGAATCCGCTGCCGGCAAAGCCGCTTATGCCGGAGGCTTCCGGCCCGCCATACGCCCCCATATCGTTTCGCGTGCCGTCGGGGTCGTCATACTGTGCCCCCGGGTGGCCGGCGTCTCTGCAGGGCGAACCCGGCGCCAAACGGTATAGCGCATCGGCAAAGCATGGATCGGCGCTTATCTCGCCCGTGCCCGGATGGGGCGAGAAGCTGCTGCCCGTATTGTTGTCGAAGTAGTTGCGCCGAGTGTTGTTCCAGACGTCATTGTAGAGAATCTCGCCGTCGTTGCTAAAGACATAGTATGCAATTCCCCCGAGCCCCTCGTTGTTGACTATGATGTTATTCATTATGGTGTGCGTCTTGGCGGGCAGTGTAATAATCGGCCGCATGTAATACACTACGTTCAAGAACAGGCTCTGGCCCGTCTTGCTCATCGCCGCAGGCGCGCCGGTAAAGGCCCACAAGAAGAATCTCTTACCCTCCAGCGTCAGGGTATAGTAGTCTCTGCCGTCTGTATGCGCGCCCAGAGGCACGACTGTTCTCGGCATCGGGTCAAGGTAAATTGGGACGCTGCCGCTTGTCTTACCGTAGAGTTCAATGACGCCGTTAAAGGGAATGGTTATTCTGTAGGGCTTGTTGAAGATTTGGTGCCTGCGGTCCACAACGACGACGTCGGTATCTTCAGAGTCGTGGCTGCCGTTTGGGTAGCCGGTTTCCAGCTTGAGCTGGCCGAACAGGGCATACCCGCCTTCGCCTATGCCTATGACGGGCTTTCCCGACCTGCTGATTGCCGTGACCGCCGCCGGCGTGCCCCACGTACCCATCGAACCGGTGTCGTCGCCGGCGATAAGCACGCGGTACTTTTCAAGGTCGGCGCCGGCAACCTCCCTGAGCGGAATCAATTCTACAGAGAACCGCCCGTTTTCAAGAAGCTGTGCATAACTCTCAGCACTTCGCAGGTCGGTGTCGTAGATAAAGCCGACGTCAATAACCGCCCAGGGGTCCCCGCGGACTGCGAAGATTACGCCGTTGGTGTTGCCAACGATGGTGTTGTTTATGATCGTTGGCTTTCCCGCTGCGAGCACTGCAATACCGGCGTGGTTGTCCTCGATGATGTTGTTCCTGACAATCAGCGGGCCTTTCTTGCAGTATATGCCGCCGTAGTCCCAGGAAAGCGACCCTGTCCTGCGCGAGCCGGTTATCCGAAAGCCGGATATTATCGCGCCGGTTACGGCGTCGTACGTCACCACGTGGTTGCGCAGACCCTCGCCGTCAATCGTGGTCACGTGCGGCCCGGCCCCAAATAGATTGACCCTCTCCTTCATCGTTACCTGCTCGCGGTAGGCGCCGGGGAATACATAGACCACGTCGTTGGGCCCGGCAAAGTTGATGGCGGCCTGAATCGTGCTGAAATCCGCAGGCCCGTTGTCGTCCACTGTGTAAGTCGCCGCCTGCAGCAGTCCGCCCAGAGCCAGCACGGCGGCCGCTGCGATCCAGATTAGATACTTGCTTCTCATCTTTTATCCTTTCACTTACCCCCATATTCATTGGTTAAGGTGCCGCAATGGCCAATTGTCGGCGACTTCCGCTTCCAAGACGTAGAAGGAAATCAAGCCGTCCGGCACAAAGCTCACCCATACGGTTCTTTTGTGCATACGGCAGAATACCACCGCAAAAAGCAAAATGTCAAGGAATTTATAGGACTTCAATAAAACTCCTCGCCGTTGCCTTTATTCACCCCCGGTGGGACCCAGACCGGCCCTTCCCCCATAATCAAGCCACGAGCCAGAGATTGTGTCATCTTCAAGGTTGACAAAACGCCAAAAACTTCTATAATGGTTATGTAAGGGTTTGTCTCTGCAAATCTTACGGCTGGAGAAATCCTCCGCCAGGGCGTGACCGCCTGCAATATCGGCGGTTGCAGAAATAGTTGATGCAAATTCTTTGGAGCTCGTTGTTATTATGGCAGCAGAACAGCCTGTCGATGCCCATACGCCTTCCGACAAAGACCCGGAGATCAACAAGTACTTCAGGGCGGCCACCAAAACCCTGGCGAGTGATCTGCATCTCAAGGTTGGGCAGCCGCCGAAGCTCCGCCTTTACGGCTCACTGAAGAGCACCACAGGCCCGGCAATGACCGGAGAAAAGGTCGAGGAGCTGGTTTTCGGAATCCTCAGTCCCGCCCAGAAGAAACACTTCTTAGAGCACGGAACTCTGGACTTCGCTCACGAGGTTGACGGCAGCCATCGCTTTCGAATCAACATATTCCGCCAGCGGGGAATGATTAGTCTTGCCGCCAGGCGTGTCAATACAACGATCCCGCCCTTTGAAGACCTTCACCTGCCCCCTATCCTCGAAAAGATATCCGAGAGCACGCAGGGGCTTGTTCTGGTGGTAGGCCCCACCGGGTGCGGAAAGACGACGACAATCGCCTCGATGATTGACCACATAAACCGGACCCGCTCCTGCCATATCATTACTGTCGAGGACCCGATCGAATATCTGTTTCACGACGCCAAGGCGATTGTCTCGCAGCGGGAGATCGGCCTGGACGTGCTTGACTTCAACGAGGCCCTGACATATCTGATGCGGCAGGACCCGGACGTCGTCTTCGTCGGGGAGATGCGCAATGCCGAAACGGTCACCGCGGGGATGAGGGCCGCAGAAACCGGCCACCTCGTATTCGGGACAATGCACTCAGCAAACGCCGCGCAGTCAGTCCATCGACTGCTCGACTTGTTCCCGCCGAACGAGCGCGACCTTGTAAGACAGACTCTGGCGCTGGCGCTGCGAGCGGTCATCAGCCAGGTATTGATCCCCTGCCTGAAGGAAGGGATTGACAGGGTACCGGCGGTGGAGGTTCTTATCGTAAACGCGGCAGCAAGAAAACTGATTGCGGAAGAGCGGGAAGCCGACCTGCCGAGCGTTATACGCGCGTCCCAGCAGGAAGGCATGCACGATATTACGTATAACCTCTGCGAGCTGGTCAA
>Ga0315288_10006152_pt1 | contig 15212 bp, 13 predicted proteins | sample YL17G11_20_MG_FD_203454 | JGI IMG/M metagenome (GOLD analysis project Ga0315288, IMG submission 203454) | Sediment microbial communities from Yellowstone Lake, YNP, Wyoming, USA - YL17G11_20 | ecosystem: Environmental > Aquatic > Freshwater > Lake > Sediment | place: USA: Wyoming | collected... | reverse complement strand
ACAGCTGCCAACGGATCATTTATGCGATCTTTATGAACTATAACCGGAAAATGGAAGGAAAACCTTTATGGACCAGCAAAGAATTTACACACTAATCTTGACAGTACCAGATGGAATTATCCTCCGGAAAAAGACGGCGTTCGGATATGGCGTTATTGAATTTTCGTTATCTAACGATCGTTATCTTTACGACCTCTCCCCCATCGAGCGCGACGAAATAAACGCCCGGAGGAACGGAACGGCCATTCTGGTCGGTTCCGTTCCAGCAAAGGGCATAGGGCATAGGGCCAAGGGTAAAAGAACGGATCCACCGACCTGAAATGTCGTATATCTGCAACTCTTTGCCCTCTTTTCTATGCTCATTGTCTTTCCCTATGCTCTTTGCGCTTTGCCCTATGCGAATGTTTGTTTTCGTCCGGAACGGGTTGGGTGTTATGTTAAAATACGTTGCTGATGCCGCATTCCCCGTTTCCTCGCCGATCCCGACCAAGCCGTAGTCGACGTTACCCATGATGTTCATGTTGGCGCCGCTCTGCCCCCAGGCGACAAGATAATTGGTATCGGATGACGCGATGGAGGGAAACCAGCGCTGGTCCGACGTGTTGGCGGAAACGAGGAAATTGCCGCCGATGAGCGTCCCCGTGGTAGATATGGCCTGCGCCCAGACATACTGGGCGGCGGGGCTGTTAACTCCCTTGGTCCATACGATCACGTACTGGCGGCCGTCGTATACGACGTCCGGCCAGCGGTTGCAGTCGCCATCCGTGGTCAGGGTAATTTCCGAACCGAGCGGAACCCCGGATAAGGAAAACAACCGGGCTTTGATATCGAGACTGGGGTAAGTGCCGTTGAACCACGCGACCAGATAATTACCCGCGCCAAAAGCGCTGACCGGGCCGGAACCGTTAGCGGTGATCGCAAATACTGAACCTTCGGGCAGTCCGTTGTTGTTTACGAAACGCGCCTGAATGCCCAAATCCTTGGGCCAGACGACGAGACAACGATTGCCGTCGTAGGTGATCTTGGGTTGGTATTCATAGCTTCCGCTGCCGGTTGAAATACAGATTCCGGTGTCAAGAACGGCGCCGCCGGGCGAAACCCGGCCCGCGGTCACGTAATAGACGCCGAATTTCTCATCGCTCCAAACCACCATGTAGTTTTCCCCGTTATAAACGACATCCGGATAGGACTGAATGATATCCGGATCCGAAGGATTGCAGATTTCAAAAGTGTTCAGGACGGCCATGCCGGGAGTGACCCGCACTCCGATGACATCCCCTTTGGTTCAGCAGTGGTTGCGGGTCACGACCAGAAAGTTCTCACCATCGAATGCCACGCGGCAACCGTACCCGGCGCTGTCCGTGTATACCGCCACGCCCGCGGAATCAATCACGGCGCCGCCCTTGGAAACCCGGGTGCCGTACACCGCCATGAGCGGAGAACACCGCTGGTCGATCCAGAACGCGTAATACTGGTTCTGGACGTAACCGACCGCGGGGTAACCGCTGAAATTGACGGCCGGGCAGATGGCAAAATCCGCCCGCACCAGAAATATTGAGAAAAGCATCGCGATTCCCATTCGACCTCCTATTTAAGCAAACACGATATCATCCCGGTTCGCTACCGGATGATAACGAGCGGTCGCGCGCATGTCTCGGCGCCGGTCCGTAAGTTCAGTATGTACACGCCGGCGGCGACCGGCCGGTTGTGATCATCAAGCCCGCTCCACCGCAGGTTATGGGGTCCCGCCGGCAAGGACTGGTCGACCAGGGCGCTTACCAGGCGGCCCTGAGGGTCGTAGATCGAGCACGCAATTGGTCCGGCTTTCGGGAGATAAAAGGAAATCGCGGTTCCGCCGGGGGCCGGATTGGGGTATACGCTCATCGTCATCCGCGTTTTCGACTCCGTTTCATCAACGGTGGACGGAATCAGAGGCGACCGGTACATCCCGTCTTCGCGCGTTCCCGCGAACAGAAAAGCACCGGGATAGATACCCAGGGAAGTTATGCACGTATCACGCAGGCCGGCGTTCATCGCGGTCCAGGTTTCCCCGGTGTCCATGCTTTTATATACGCCGAATGACGTACCCGCGTAAACCGTGGTCGGATCCGCAGGATCGATCAGAACCGACCGAACTCCCGAGCACCCTTTATTGCTCCAGGTCGCGGCGCCGTTGACCGACTTGAACACGCCGTGCCTGGTCCCGGCCAAGACGATCGAGATGTTGACCGGATGCACCGCGATACTGTACATCGTGTCGCTCGTTATCCCGGTCGAAGACGAGAACCACAGGCTCCCGCCGTTCGTGGTTTTATAAAGAGACGCCGCGCTGCCTTCGTAACCGCCGGCGTAAATCACGTTGGAATTGCCCGGGGTGACCGCGATCGCGTACGTGTAACCGACCCCGGCCGTCAAACCGTACCGCTGCCAGCTCGTACCCAGATTGGTCGATTTGGAAACGGACATGATCCTTATGACTCCGGTATTATACGCGCCGCCGCTCCAGATTACCGAGCTATTGTTGGGATCGGCAACGACCGCTCCGCCGTCCTCAAAATAAGCGTCCATGGAATCCCAGACGGACCCGCCGTCTGTGCTCTTAAAGAGCTCGGCGTTACCTCAGCCCAAACCTTCCAATCCAAGGATAGTGTTCGGATCCGTGTTATGCACCGCAAACTGGCAGATCGACCCGCAATCCAGCGGTGTCGGCAACAGCTGCCAGTCCCCGCCGCTGTTCGTCGTTTTGTGAACGCCGACTCCGGCGAATTCGGTGTAGATGATATTGGGTGAAGACGGCGCGTTCGTAAAATTAGTGATATTCGCGAGCGTCATGCCCTGGTTGCTGGCCCGCCAGGTCGAACCGGCGTTCGTGGTTTTAAACACGCCCCGGTTGACGCTGGTGTAAACAATGGAACCGCTGGCCTGAGCGGCGGTGAGCCCGCGGGAGAGCTTATATAATCCGCCGTAACCGGAACCGGGGACGAACCAGGTGGTTCCGGAATCGGTGCTTTTGTAAATGAGCGTATCTTTACCGACGTAAGCGATCGCGGCTGACGCGTGCGTGGTCGCGAGACAGGAGCTAAAAGCACCCGGCAGGACCAGCGCCCAGCCGCTACCGCCGTTCGTGGTCCGGAATACGCCTTCATAAAAGGTTGTCGCGTAAAGGATATTCGGGTTGGTATGGTGGACGGCCAGGGCGTTGATCTGGTATCCGCCGGGCGACAAACCGGTGGAAATATCGCTGAAAGATGATCCGGCGTTGGTCGTTTTGAAAACTTTGGGCGTATTGGGCGTGCCCTGTATGATGCCGCCGATATAGACCGTGTTCGGGTATGTCGGATCCCCGGCCATGGAAAACGAACCGCCGTTATTGACGGTGTGGAGCGGGGTTCCGCCCCAGGTCAGTCCGGCATTCGTGCTCTTGAAAAAAGCCATCACGCTGTACGAACCATAGGTCATTTTGCCGGCGGCGTAAACGATGGACGGCGACGAGGAATGGACCGCGATTCCGTAGAAATCCGTCCCCGGCATAGAGCACGCGTTCCAGGTGCCTCCGGCGTTGGTCGACTTGAGGATGCCGGTCGCGGTCCCGGCGTACAGGATATCCGGGTTAACCGGGTCCACGGCCAGCGCCAGGCAGGAGCCGTTAAAAGAACCCTGTATGCTCCAGGTCGCGGCGCCGTCGGGGGAGCGCAGAATTTTAACGCTGGTCGCACTGAGCATAGTGCTGGTCGAAGCGTACAGGATATTTTCGTCGGAAGAAGCCGCGACCACGATACCGATCGGACCGCCATACGGCCCGATCGCCTCCCAATCGGCAAAAGCCGGCGCGCAAAAAGCGATTGCCGCCATCAAGCATAAGAATTTTTTCATATCTCTAACCTCCGGGTTTTTTCCAAAATAACATTGGTCATAATCCTCCTTCCTTATTATCTAATAAAAATCAGGGTTTTAACGCTCCGCGAACCGCCCGAAGACAGGCGGTAGAAATAAACACCCGATGGAACCTGATTGTTCCGGTCATCAAGACCGTTCCACGTTATGGCCGAGGGCATAGGGCTAAGGGCATAGGGTAAAGGAAAGAATCTGATCAATCGTCCATTCGCGTCATAGATACGTAACTCTCCGCTCCCTGCTCCGCCAAGTTTCGCGGCGGATTGCCATATGCTAAATGTGACGCGGCCGCGCGCGGGATTGGGATACGCGGCCAGGGTCGCGGTTTTCCCGGTCGTGGTTTGCTCATTGATTCCCGTATTGATGTGCCAGCGGTACATGCCGGCGCCGTATGTGCTCGCGACCAGGTAATGGTCGGTAGTGACTTCGAGGTCGGTCATTGCCGGATCCTCAAGACCGTCGTTCATCGCTACCCAACCACCGCCGCCCGAGGTGCTGACATAGACGCCGTTCGCGGTACCCGCGTATACGGTCTCGGGCGCACCCGGATCGATTGCGATCGCGCGGACATCGGCAAGACCGGTCCCGGTCCAGTTGTTTCCGCCGTCGGTGGTCTTGAAAACACCGTTCGCCTTGCCCGCGTACACGATATTCGCGTTGGCGGGATGAACGGCGAGGGCAAGCAGCGTGGTGTCGGTCCCAAGGGCGGTCAGCGTATCCCAGGACACTCCGGCGTCCATGGTTTTAAACAACCAGGGCTGTCCGCTGTAGGATTTGCCGCCGGTATACACGATGTTGGAATTGGACGGCGCGACCGAGATCGCGATGCAGTCGCCGACCGTGCCGAGAATGGTCCGGTTCCAGGTCGCGCCCCCGTTCGCGGTCCGGGAAACCGCCAGCGCGAATTGGAACGAGCCGCCGCTCCAGAATACGGAATTATTGTTGGGATCGGAAACGATCGTGCTGCCGTCGGAAAAAGGGCTCGCGATTATATTCCAGACGGTCCCGCCGTCCGTGCTCTTGTAGAGCTCGGCGTTGCCTCAGCCTTTGCCCTCGAGCGCGAAAACCGTGTCCGGATTCAAGTTATGTAAGGCGAATCCGCAGATGCTGCCGCAACTGAGAAAATCGGGGAGCAGGGTCCAATGGGCGCCGGAATCCGCAGTTTTGAACTCGCCGACCTCGCTGATCTCCGCGTATAAGGTCGCGGGCGCCGACCGGCTCACGGCAAAATTATCGACCGCGTTTATGTTCATATTTTGCGTCGGCTCGACCCAGTTCGAACCGCCGTTCGTCGACTTAAAAAATCCCACGTTGTTCCCCGCGCCGATATCGGCGGCCGCGCTCCGGCTGATTGCCAAAGACCGGAATTCCCGGCCGTGAAATCCGGAACCGGTTGGGAACCAGGACAGGCCCGCATCCGTGCTTTTGTATATCGCCGTATCCGCGCCGGCAATAACCAGATCCGGTTCCGCGGATGACGTGGCGAGGCTGTAAATATGCCGATCAGGCCCGGTCACGTTCCAGGATAAGCCGCAATCCGTGGATCGGTAAATCCCGGTATCCGTGCCGCAATAAATATTGCTGGTTTGGGTGGGATGCACGGCCAAAGCCCAGGCCGTGCTGCAGGGCGCGAAGCCGGCCGAAATATCGGTGAAATTAGCGCCCGCGTCCAGGGATTTGAAAAGCAGCGGGGATTTCAGCGAATCCATTACCGATCCGCCGATATATATCGTCTGGGGATTGACCGGGTCTAAAGCCAGGCAATAAGCGCAGCTCTGCTTGTTCGTGACGATCGGTTTGGAAATCCAGTTGACCCCGCTGTTGGTGCTCCGGAAATATGACAGATAATAATACGCGCCGGTCTTAACCGCGCCCGCGGCCGAGATTGTCGCCGGCTGGGTCGGATGGATCGCGAGATAATAAATATTGTAATTGGAAACAGCATAACTGTTCCAGGTTGAACCGGCGTTTGTGGATTTGAAAATCCGGGCGCACCCCCCGGCGTACAAGATATCCCGGTTCCCCGGATCGATCGCCAGGCTGTAAACGCAATCCGGCAAGTTGCCGACCCTCACCCAGGAATCGCCGCCATCGGTCGACTTGACGATTTGCGACGGGTTGGTGAAAGAAGCGGCATAGATTCTCGACTCGTCGGAACGAGCTCTGGCCATTGCCCGCAGATTACCGCCCTCGGGGCCGATCGGTTCCCAGGCCGCGCGCAGCGGCAAAAAGTTTAAAAACAGACCGGTAATTATCACGAATTTAACGGCGATTCCCATGGTTCTCCTCCCGGTTTTTGGTTTAAATTCCCGCTTGATGTCCATACGTTATATTATAATTGTATTGATGTGCCGTTTTTGATTCCCCACGCCCGGAATCCCACGATTTTTCGATAGTTTTAAGCCCAAAGCAGGGGGTTGACAATTTTAAATAAATTTTATATAATGTTAGAATGCCATTAAACAAAAATGTCCGCTGCCCATTGAAAAAAAAGATCGCGGCGGTAAAAGATTATTTAAAAGCGCGGCAACCGCTGAGAGACATCGCCCGCCGCCATGAAATTTCCCACTCGACGTTATGGCATTGGATAAAACGCTATCAAAGCCGGGGTCGGCAAGGGCTGGTCGAATCAAAAATCCAATCCCGGCGCCTCCCCCGCGAAATCGAGACGAACGTCATGCGTTTAAAGGAACGCCACCCGGAGATGACCGTGAGAAAAGCCCGGAAAATGATGAAACAAGCCGGCATCGGGATCTCAATCTATGGGATCTGGCGAATCTGGAAAGATTATGGTCTGATTAAAAACAAGCGTGACGATCCCCTGGACGTTTTTATCCCCTTAACCTCCAACCTGGACCGGACCATAAACACGGCCCGTCTTTATATTGAAAAAGAGGACTACAAACAAGCCGCCCATATCCTCAATTGCCTTCCGAGCATGCCGAAAACGCAGGTTTTAAGCCGGATCCCCGATCGCTACCTGTCGCCGCGGAGAAAGCTTGACCGCTTGTGTCTGGAGCGGAGGGAAGGATCTTACGAGCTTTTCGCGGCCCGGGCCCGGCGCACGAGCTTAATGCTGGAAAGAAAGGGTTATCTGTATTCTTCGATCCGGGCGGATTTTTACGAGCTGGACGCTTTGGACATAATCGGCCAACCGGATAAAAAAGAGGAGGTTTTAAAAAAACTTTCCGAAAAAATGCGGAACATCAGGAATTATCCGCTCCGATTCCTATTGTGGTTTGAACAGACCTATACCGCAGTTTATCAACTGAAGATAAACCGGGCCATAGAATATATAGAAAAATGCCGGCGTTGCGTCTACCTTCTCCCCCACCCCTACTACTGGGAACTTTTCGGAGCCCTCCTGGTCCTGATCGGTAAATTCAAAAACGCGCGCGGTTTTTATCAAAAAGCCGTCGCGAAAACCAGCAACCACCAAATTTCGGGTCGGTTGATCTTGCAAATGGCGCGCTACGCGCATTGCTATGCCGGTGATTACCGTAAATGCCGGGGGATGCTCGCCCGCCTTAAAAAGGAAAATCCCGACCTGACCCAGGGGTCGGCATATAACCTGACGAACGCCTACCTGAATTTTGGCAACGGCGATCTAACCGATGCCGCGCGCCATTTCGTGAAGTCTCTGGAAACTGCATCCCGGGGAAAACACACCAATCGGATCTATGCCGCGTCAGTCGGCCTGGCCGGCATATCCCGGGCGTTGAACCAAAAAAAGGAAGCCCGAATTTATCTGCGAAAATACCTGCCGCTGATTAAAAAAACCCGGCTGCTCCGGGAAGAATTGCTCCTGGAATGTTTTATTGATCCGCATACGGTTATCCCTTCCGAAATGCGGCGGATCTCGCCCTTCAACCTTCTCAATCGTCTCCAACAGGCGCACCGTACGGGAAAGGTCGGCGATTATCGGAAGGCTTTCCATTTCGCCGAAGCGCGCGGGCTTGCCGGCCTCTTTCACCGCTGGATTGTTTTTTTCCCCGAATCCGTGACGCGGCTTCTGGAAAAGGGAAAGAAAACCGGACTTCCCAAAACCGTTCTCAATTTCCCCGTCTTTAACCAGAGAATACCGGTCTACCATCTAAAATTATTGGGCGAACTCCGGGTAACCAAGAATGAAAAATATTTAAAACCGAGGTTGAGTCCCAAAGAAAAATCCCTGCTGATTCACCTGGCCCTCCGCGCCGAAGCGCCGGGAAAATTTATTGCGCTTACCCTTCTCGGTCAAAATTTTTGGCCAAAAAGTCTCCACATGTCAATACTCCTGTCGCATTTGCTGGTTAAAATTAAAGCGAAGCTGCGCATGGCGAGTCATTTGTTGACTGTTTCGTCCCGCGGCGGCGAACCGAAACTGATTAATAACGGCATCTATTTTACGACCGATTACGCGGAATTCATTTCCTTGCTGACTCAGGCCCGGACCCTGGAATTATCCGGCGAGTGGCATTTTTCCCGACGCGAATACCTGCGGGCGTTCGCGCTGTGCCGCGGCGAACCGTTCAAAAAAATGTATGATGGTTGGTCCGAAGACAAGCGCCGGGGAATTATAAACCACCTGGAAACAGAAACCGGCCGTTTTGCCCGGATTTGCATGGAACGCGGTAATAAAAAGATCGCCGCGAAGTTGCTCAATAAAATCGCCGGGATAATACCCGGTTCACCGGGAATCAATGAACTGCAGCGGCTCTTAAAATGAACCGGCGATCACAAAAACCTATAACTTCACCGCCTTTACCGGCGCGGAACCGCCGACCCGGATATAATACACGCCCGGGGGCGCTATGTTACCGGCGTCGTCTTCGCCGCGCCAGATGACGGATGACCGATGACCGATATCAGTCAAGGAAAATGATTTAACAAGCCGTCCCGAAATATCAAAGATTTTTAATGTTGTAATTTTTTCACTGTAATCGGTTATCGCTAATCTGATATCCGTTCGCGTCCGGAACGGATTCGGTTTGACCTGCAAATGCAATTTATCGGCCGGGGTCAGTTTGTTCTCGTCGACATTGACCATGCCGATGTCGATCTTGTAGATCACGTTCGCCGCGCCGCCGACGGTCGACCAGAGGAATTGACCGTCAAAATCAAGCCCCTGCTGGAAGCGTTGACTGGGAACCGCGCCGGGCGAATTATAGAAATTGATGACCGCGCCCGTGATCGTGTCGATCTCGTATATCCGGCCGTAACCCTGGTGTCCGACCCATAAATGATCGCCGGCGAACGCCAGGCCCCGGGGATCGCTGGGGTAGGTAGCCGGCGAGGGGATGGACCGAATAGTGCCACCGGTCGTGTTCATTTTATAAATCTGCCCGTCCTCCTCCCCAACCCAGAGATAATTGCCGTCCCAAGCCATGCCGTGAGCGTGACCGGAAAACCCGGGATCATAAGTCGCCAGGATCGCGCAGTTGGAGGTATCGTATTTATATATGCAGTAGGTGCTCCAGTCCGACGCCCAGAGGTTCGTGCCGTCGAACGCCATGTCCCGGTTCCCGTTCACCGGCGTGAAAGTATTTACCACCCCGTGCGTCAGGGGATCGATCCGCGAGAAATCATGGGAAAAGGCCGTATTGTTCCAGATATATCGACCGTCGCAGCCCAGGCCCATCGAATAAGTGTAAGGCGAAGAAAACGAATCGACGACGACGAATACCCGGGAAGAAGGCGCCAAGGGCGCGGCAGGGCTGGATCCGAGAAGAACACCGTCCAGAAACGGACTATGACTTGCCCCACCCAGGCAAAAGAATGACAAAACCAAAATATAGTATTTTTTCACATGACCTCCTTTAAAAGGATTTTAACCGCATATCTTGAAATGTCAAGACATTGATGCTGTTTCTCAGGGATCGCCATGCTAATAATTTTCTTATTGCAGTTTGACCGTCTTGACCGGCGCGACACCATCGACGCGGATAAAATATACGCCCGGAGGAACGGAACGACCATTATGGTCGGTTCCGTTCCAGCAAAGGGCATAGGGCATAGAACCAAGGGTAAAAGAACGGATCCACCGTCCTGAAATGTCGTATATCTGCAACTCTTTGCCCTCTTTTCTTTGCTCATTGTCTTTCCCTATGCTCTTTGCGCTTTGCCCTATGCGAATGTTTGTTTTCGTCCGGAACGGGTTAGGCGTCACCCGCGGGATCAATGCCGGGTTTCGTGACCGGGCGGTTTCATCCACAGCCGGCGACTGATCGAGCAGGCCGATCGTCGGTTCGTTGACGCTGGTCCAGGCGGCAACGGCGGCCGGCGCGGCGGCCGATATCGAACCGGCGGCGCGGTAATAGATCTGGGAGATACCGTTAAAAATAGTGTAGGCGCCGAAGTTGGAAAAATAAAGGTCCGACGGATTGATCCCGGCGACACCCGATTGCATGGCGAAGGTATCATTGACCGGATTGATGTTGGCATTCGGACATCCGGGATTATCGCCGAAGATCAGTATGCCGCCGCCGCTCGTGGCGAGCCAATCGAAGAGATTATAACTGAAAGCGGTGTTGTCCGCGTTGACGATATACGTGTTCTCGCAGAAATTCATGTCGCCGGTAAGGATGACGCGCTGATGGTCCCGGCTGTAATACCCGTATAGCGAATCAACCTCTTCCGGACTATACGCGGAATACCAGCTCGTCGCCAAGCAAAGCACGATGACGTCATACTGGTCCAGGTCGATGGTGTTTATACCCGTACCGCAGATATCGGTTGTGTAACCGCTGTCGCTGAGCATGTTCAGGAGCGTTGAATAACGGGTATTCGGGTAATAAGTCAGATATACACCGTGGGTCGTATCCCATACGACGCGGTGCTGGCGGGCGTTTACTGACGACGTCGGGGTGGGAATTGCGGTATCCGAACCTCTGATCCAGGTATCGCCCGTGGTCTGGTCGATAACCGGCGGGTTCTGGGACGCCAGATCCGGCGTCGCGGATAGAATGCAAACCAACATGCAAATAATCATGATTCCTCCTCCTTATATTAATATAATAATATATACCCGATAACCTCCGTGTCAAGCCTGTCCACTTCAATTTTACAATTCGATTTTCCCGGCAGGTTTTCAATTTTCACCTTTTAAAAAAACGCACAATCAATGCCGGCGTTGACAGAGCAGATCATTCTGGGTATAATAAAAAAGTGCGATGATTATCAGAAAGTACCCGTGGAACAGACGAAAAAAAAGAAGATAAAACGCATAGCTTTTATCGGCAACTATTTGCCGCGTAAATGCGGCATTGCCACTTTCACAACCGACTTGTGCGAATCGATTGCTTCCGAATTCAGCAAATCAACCTGCTTTGCCGTGGCGGTGAATGACGCGGATTCCGCGTACACCTATCCGCCGCGGGTCCGGTTCGAGATAACCGAAAGCGATATCGAATCCTACCGCCGGACCGCCGATTTCCTGAACATCAACAACGTGGATGTCATTTCCCTGCAGCATGAATACGGCATTTTCGGAGGCATCGCGGGCAGCCATATCCTCGCCCTGCTGCGCGAGCTGCGCATGCCGCTGGTGACCACCCTCCATACGGTTCTTCGTGCACCCGATCCCAATCAGCGCAAAGTGGTGGAAGAATTGATCCGTTTGTCGGACCGGATGGTAGTTATGAGCAAAAGGGCGGTGGAATTCATGTATGATATCTACAAAGCGCCCCGGGAGAAAATCGAACTGATTCCCCACGGCATACCGGACATTCCCTTTGTCGATTCGAATTTCTACAAAGACCAATTCGGCGTTGAGGGAAAAATGGTCCTGCTTACATTCGGACTGATGTCTCCGAACAAGGGTATCGAGAATGTGATCCGGGCTTTGCCCGCCATCCTTAAGCAGCATCCCAACACCGTCTATATCGTCGTGGGAGCCACGCATCCCAATACCCTGAAACAGGAAGGTGAGTCCTATCGTCTTTCGCTGGAACTACTGGCCGAAGAATGCGGCGTCGAAAAGGGAATTATTTTTCATAATCGTTTCGTGAGTTTGGAAGAACTCATCCGGTTCATTTGCACGACCGACATCTACATCACGCCCTATGTCAACCCGGAACAGATCGTCTCGGGAACTCTGGCTTACGTTTTGGGAGCGGGAAAACCCGTGATCTCGACTCCCTACTGGTACGCGCAGGAACTGCTGGATGACAACCGCGGTGTCCTGGTTCCCTTTCATGATCCCGATGCAATTGCCGCGCAAACGCTTTCTCTGTTGGAGGACAATATTAAACGGAACGCGATCCGTAAACGCTGCTATCTGTATGGGCGGGAAATGATCTGGCCGGTAGTTGCCAATCGTTATATGAAATGTTTTGAAAGCGCTTATGAAGAACGGATGAGGGCGAGGCGGGCCATTTTCGCGACCAAGACCATGAGCCAGAGACCGCCCGATTTACCGGTTCTGAACCTTAATCATCTTTTGTCTTTAACGGATGATACCGGCATGCTCCAGCATTCGGTTTCAATCGTCCCCAACTATGGAGAAGGGTATACAACCGATGATAATGCCCGCGCATTGATCCTGACCACGATGTTCAAAGAAATGACCCAAGACACAATGCCGAAGGTCGATAAGCTGGCGATCCGTTATCTGGCTTTCCTCCAGTATGCCTTCAATCCGAAACTCGGCCGGTTCCGCAATTTTCTTGCTTACAACCGCACCTGGCTGGAAGAATCCGGTTCCGAAGATAGTCATGGGCGGGCCTTGTGGGCGCTGGGCATTATGTTAGGACGGTCGGAATCTCAAAAACTGCGCAACGTGGCCGGATTGCTTTTCAGCAACGCCTTGCCGGCGGCGGTTAAATTCAGCAGCCCGCGCGCCTGGGCTTTTACACTCATCGGCATTAAGGAATACCTGCGACGGTTCTCGGGAGACCGGGCGGCTCAGACGGCTGAAGGGATCCTGGTCGAAAAACTGATGGATCTGTACCGTAATAACAGCACTGCGGATTGGCCGTGGTTTGAAGATATTCTGACTTACTCCAACGCCAAGTTGTCCTATGCCCTGCTTTTGTGCGGACAAAAACTGTCCCGAAACGATTTGAAAGATGTGGCGCTCTCAACCCTTGATTGGCTGACAAAAATCCAACAATCCAAGGAAGGCTACTTCGAACCTATTGGCAGTAATGGGTTTTACCGCCGGGGCGGGGAACGGGCGTACTTTGACCAGCAACCGATCGAAGCTTACGGCATGATCCTGGCCTGTCTCGAAGCCTACCGGGTCACCGGCGAGAACCGCTGGTATAAAGAAGCGCAACGGGCATTTGAATGGTTTCTGGGCCGAAACAACGGACGACTCCCGCTCTATGATCCCGCCACCGGCGGTTGTTACGACAGCTTGCATTCCGACCGGGTCAATGAAAATCAGGGTGCGGAGTCAACGCTGTCCTTTCTGCTATCTCTTATTGAAATGCGCCGGGCCGAACATGTTATTGCCGCTCCCGCGCCCGAGTAGCCGGGGATGAGTATGAACTGTCCGCCCGATGAACTGATCCAACGGCATCCCAAGAATCCGATTCTCACCGCCCAGGATTGGCCTTACCCGGTCAACAGCGTTTTCAATCCCGGGGCGGTGCTCCTGCCCGACAATACCACCCTGCTCTTGTGCCGCGTTGAGGATCGAAGCGGACGTTCTCACCTCTGTGCTGCCCGTTCGCAAAATGGCGTGGATTCCTGGCAGATCGATTCAAAACCTACGCTGTTGCCCGATCCCGATTCATATCCGGAGGAAATTTGGGGTATCGAAGACCCGCGCATTACGCATGTTCCGGAACTGGGAAAATATGTGATCGCTTATACGTCCTATTCAACGGGCGGACCGGGCGTGTCGCTGGCTCTGACCGACAATTTCCGCCAATTCGAACGGTTTGGTTTCATCATGCTCCCGCCGGACAAAGATGCGGCACTCCTGCCGCGGCGCGTTAGCGGTCATTGGGCATTGATCCACCGGCCGGGGACTACGTATGGAAACCACATCTGGCTTTCCTATTCACCCGACCTTTATCACTGGGGAAGGCATAAACTGATTCTCAAAGCCCGGCGCGGCGCCTGGTGGGATGCGGACAAAATCGGCCTTTCCCCGCCGCTGATTGAAACGTCAAAGGGATGGCTCATGATTTACCATGGTGTCCGGCAGACCGCAAGCGGATGTCTCTACCGGTCCGGGCTTGCTCTTTTCGCAAGCGAGAACCCGGAACGCTGTATCCTGCGAAGCAACACCTGGATACTGGGACCCGAAACACCCTATGAACGCGGAGGCGATGTGCCGAACGTAACCTTTTCCTGCGGTTACACGATCGCGCCGGACCGCGATACGCTCAACATTTATTATGGCTGCGCGGACAGCAGTATCGCCCTGGCCCGAACAAGTATTAAATCGCTATTGGATTGGCTGCATAGGAACGGCAGCGCTCCGGAAGAATGCCCGGAATAAGGGAACTCCCGAACAACAAATTATCATCTCTATTCAGGGAATAAATTTAAATGACGGCTGACTTTTGAATTGCGTAGATAGCTCTTGACTTTCTATTAATAGTATGTATTATTAAGTAATGGTTGTTAACTAGAAAGGAGAGGAAATGAAACTCAAACTGATCGCGGCAATTCTGATTGCAGGTCTCTGCACAAGCATGGCGGTGGCCGAGCCCAGTGGTGTGGGCTTGGGCCTCATCATGGGCGAACCGACCGGGTTCAGCCTCAAGGTCTGGACCAGCAGCCACGTCGCGCTGGATGCCGGGTTGGGATACTCCTGGTGGCGGTATGGGCAGTCACTCCAGGTGCACGGTGACGTGCTGTTTCACACCAACAGCCTGACTGAGTCGGAGGATGGTTTTCTGCCGCTCTATTTCGGCGTTGGTGTCCGCATCAAAATGGCGGACGAGTCGCACGACTACCCGGACTTGAGAGCGGGACTTCGGATTCCGTTCGGGCTGGAATACGTATTTGCCCGAGTCCCGGTCGGGCTGTTCTTCGAGCTGGTGCCCATCATCGACCTGACGCCGGGAACCGATTGGGGCGGCAACAGCGCCATCGGGTTCCGCTACTACTTTGGTTCGCACTAATAATGATTGCGGGCAGAACTGCCCGCGCTTTGATCGGGTAAACTCGAAAAATCCCCGGGTCTCCCCGAATGCAGCAGGATGCTCTCGGGACGGAAAGAAAGGCAGGTGATGTATGGATTTGATCTGGTTGGTCGCAATTATACTATTCATTGGTTGGCTGCTGGGCGCGTTCGCGTTTCACATCGGCGGCGGATTGATTCACCTTCTGTTAGTCATCATCCTGATCGTGGTTATCGTAAGACTGGTGACCGGCAGGCG
>Ga0315288_10006151_pt1 | contig 15213 bp, 12 predicted proteins | sample YL17G11_20_MG_FD_203454 | JGI IMG/M metagenome (GOLD analysis project Ga0315288, IMG submission 203454) | Sediment microbial communities from Yellowstone Lake, YNP, Wyoming, USA - YL17G11_20 | ecosystem: Environmental > Aquatic > Freshwater > Lake > Sediment | place: USA: Wyoming | collected... | reverse complement strand
AAATGGCCCTAAGGGGCCGGGCCAAACCAGAGATGCCAAAATGGTTATTGCCGGCATTGACCCCGTCGCAGTGGATGCCTATACCGCCCAGGCCTGTTTCAATATGCCGCCTTCGCGCCTTAGCTATCTAATCCTGGCAAAAGCCGCCGGTGTCGGCGAAATGGACCTGCGGAAGATTACCGTAAAGAATGCTTGATTATGCCAAAGGTATATAACCGGGCGAGACTGACGCGGCGCATCTTTCAGGCGCTCTTTTTCCTGCTCTTTCTATATCTGCTAGCCTTGACGTTTTATCCTGTAGAAAGCCGCCTTCCCGTTGATCTCTTCTTGCGCGCCGATCCGCTGATTGCCTTATCCACCGGCCTGTCGCTGCGCCGCGCCCCGGCTTTGCTCATTCTCTATGCCCTGCCTGTCGTGCTTCTCGCCTTGCTGTTCGGCAGGATTTTTTGCGGCTGGATCTGCCCTCTGGGGACCACGCTCGATATCTCGGAAAAGTTGTTTCACTGGCGCAGAAAACGGCAAGAGCGAAGCGCGCCCAATCGCTTTCCCGCGCTGCGAAGATTGAAGTATTATCTGCTCGTTGGACTATTGGTTACCGCGCTCTTTATCGCCGGCTACAAATCCAGTGAACAACAAAGCCTGGGCTCAAGCGTGAGCCTTTCCCTGGTCTATCTATTCGATCCTGTCGCGACCATAACGCGCTCCTTTATTCTCGGCCTCCTTGCGCCATTGCAAAGTTTGTTAATGTTGTTGCATGTTGACCAGGCGCTGGCGCGGCTGGCAGACACTGATTTTGTCTTCAACCATCAAGCCCTGAAAAACCTGGTCGAAATGACGCAGAATGGTTTAGGAATCAGGGTGGATGCACCGGGAAGTATGCCCGCTCAAATCTTCTATCGATTTGCGGTTCCCGCCTTCCTTATCTTTGCAGCTATCATCGCCCTTAACACGCTTACCCGACGTTTCTGGTGCCGCTACCTGTGTCCGCTGGGCGCTTTGCTGGGCGTGCTTTCCCGCTGGTCGCCGGTGAAGAAACGCGTCGGTCCGGAATGTAATGACTGCGGATTATGTATTCGCACTTGCCGCATGGCCGCCATCAGCGAGGACCCGCATAGCTATCGCGCTACCGAGTGTGTTGCCTGTCATGAGTGCATCAGTATTTGCCCCAAAAAGGCCATCTCCTATTTTCCTGCGGCCGGCAATATCGCCCGTGAACCCAGGCTGGACCTTTCCCGCCGCCGCCTGCTCCACGCCGCCGGCTTGGGCGCGGCCTCGGTCCTGTTGATTAAATCCGATTGGGGCGCCAAGAAGACTGAATCCGGCAAATTGAAAGTATCTGCCACCGGCCTTATCCGACCGCCGGGAGCATTGCCGGAGGAGGAGTTTGTTACCGCCTGCGTAAGATGCGGCGAATGTATGAAGATCTGCCCCACCAACGGCTTGCAGCCGGCTCTGGGCGAGGGCGGCCTGGAGGCTTTTGCCACTCCCCTCCTGGTGCCGCGCATAGGCCCCTGCGCGCTTGCCTGTAATGGCTGCGGGACGGTTTGCGCAACCGGCGCAATCCAGCCTTTTACTATTGAAGAAAAGCCCTGGATCTATCTTGGCACCGCAAGCATTGACCACAGCCAGTGCATCGCCTGGGGGCAGGATAAAATTTGCTCGGTTTGCGATGAAGCCTGCTCCTATAATGCCATCTATCAGAAAGACCCGAAAGCTCCCGCCGGCATCAGGCCGATTGTGGATGAACACAGATGCGTCGGCTGCGGATTGTGTGAAAAAGCTTGTCCGGTGCAGCCCACGGCGGCCATCCGCGTCTATTCAATCGGCGATAAGCGCTATATGAGCCAAAAAGAGCGCATAGAATTTAATAAGAATAGCGTACAGAATATTCCCGGCAACTCCCCCACCCTCTAAAGTTTCCTCCCGCTTCGCCCGAAGATAATACATGTGAGACTGCGCGCGCATGTTTCAGCAATTTCGCCGCAAGGATCAGCCATGACCAATCTGTCTGACCGGCCGACCCCCGAAGCCTATGTCCTATCATTATTGGCCGAGGGCAGATATGCAGCCGCCTTTCAGTCCATAGGCGAATTCGGGCAGGGCCACCTCTACGCCCCCGATTTCTGCAATCACGCTTACCAAATGATGGAGAACAAGCAAGGGGACGCCGCCGCCGATTTGTTTAATAAGGCAATTGCCCTCGATCCGGCTTTGGCGCAAGCGCATGCCGGCCTTGGCATTCTCTACCTGCGCCAGGGAAAATACGGCTATGCCGTCGAGTCCTTGAAAAAATCCCTCTCCTTGAATCCGGACTCAGCCGGCGCGCAAGCCGCTCTTGGTATCGCGCTGTGCAATTCCCACAAAATCAATGACGCAATTCCCCACCTGGAGCGTGCCCTGGAACTATCGCCCTCACTGCCGGCAGCCATTACTGCCCTGCAGGATATACACAAAGCGTTGAGCCAGGAGAACAAGTTTTCCGGCAAAAAGTCGAAGGGAAAATCAAGCGCATCGTCGCAGTGGAAAGCGCTGCTGACCCGCATCGACGCGGCTTTACAGCGCAATGAGGAAGCCAGGCCCGCCAGTCGGCCCCAGACAGTGTCGGTTTGCATGATCGTAAAAAACGAAGAGCACAACCTCGCCCGATGTCTGCGGAGTGTGCAAAAGGCCGCGGATGAGATAATCGTTGTTGATACCGGCTCTAAAGATCGCACCGTCGAGGTGGCAAAATCACTGGGCGCCAAGGTCGAATATTTCAAGTGGTGCGATGACTTCGCCGCGGCCCGCAACTACGCCCTTAGTCATGCCACCAGCGACTGGATTCTAATCATGGATGCCGATGATGAGATGGACGCGGGAGGGGATGTAAGCCTGCGAACTTTTCTCAATGAACCGCGCCCGGAGGTGTCAATTTGCTCTTTGCGCACCCGGGTTCCCTGTCCGGGAGGGCTTGAAACCTTCATCGAACATCCCCGGCTTTTCCGCAATCATATCGGCCTGCACTATGTAAACGGCGTGCATGAACAGCTTGCCTATCCTGACGGCTCGCTGACCGTGCCGGAGCTTGCCACCGGCATCTCGGTCTATCATCATGGCTATCTCGACTCCTCCGAAGATATGCAGGAGCGCGGGGAACGTAATTTTCGCATCCTTCATGCCGAGTTGGAGCATAAGCCCGATGATGCCCTGACGAATTTCTTCATGGGCAAGGAATTTCGCAGTCATCAGAGATTTGAAGAAGCCATTCCCTATCTAAAGCGCGCCGTCGAATTGATGGCGGATCGCCCCGCTTCCTTCCTTCGCATGAAAGCCTTTTCGCATCTCGCAGAATGCCTCGTGGCGGCGGGACGTGTGGAAGAGGGAGAAGACCTGTATAGCGAAGCCCTGCAATATTATCCCGACAATCCCGAATTGCTTTTCGGCCTGGGCGAGGCGAAACGACTTCGCGGGCAGGAAGATCAGGCCCTGCTTGCTTATGAAGCGGCCACCAAAGGTTGCTTTGGAAACCGACTGGCAAACCAGGATTTTACCTGTCGTGACTTGAAACCGCGCTTGCGCATGGCGGAAATCGCGCTGATGCACGGCCGCCTGGAGGAAGCGGAAGCCCAGTGGCAGATTACCCATACCGTTCGCGGAGATGTTCCCCTGCTGCTGCAATTACGCAAGCGGCTGGATGATGCCCGCACCAAAACGCAGACCAGTCAGCTAACCGAACGCCAAATCCAAACCTATCGCGCACAATTGCAGTTGGAGCCGGAGGACCTGCGCACCCGCGCCAATTTAGTGTCCGCGCTTATTGCCGTGGGGCGCACGGGCGAAGCCGAAGATGAAGCCTCCACGCTGGCGCAGCTTTCCACAGCTTCACCGGAGTCACTCAGCAATCTTCAAACGAGCTCGGATGCCGGTGCGGAAAATGCCGATACCTATGTTGGAATGGGCGAGGCTTTGTTGATTCAAAAAGAGTGGGACAGAGCGCTGGAAAGCTATGAATCCGCGCTTAAATTAGACCCTCGACATGTGGGCGCATGGCTGGGATTGGCGCGCATTTACCTGGAGCAGCAAGTTTTGCAGGCCGCGCTCTCATGTTTTGAGAAAGCCATGCATTTCAGCGGAGGCGCGCCGGAGGTAATGGCTGAACTTACCCGCGCAAAAAATCGCCTGAGAGTAATGGCCGCAAATACCGGACAAAAAGCCCAGGTCCAGGCGGGGGCTCGGTCGTGAACGCAGTCCTAGAGCGCGAAAACTTGTGCAAGCATCCGCCTGCTATGACAGCAGGCTCGGCTTAAGCTGCCGCTTTGTTACCTATGCCGCTAAAATCGTGCTTGCTCATGCGACCGGCCCCCGCCTTTTGCAGTTCTTTGTGTCTTTGTGTTGGCTAGGCCCTTCGGGCCGCCATCCCGGTCTGCCAAGGGCAGACTTAGGGACTTTGTGGTGAAATGATTCTTTTATGCTAGGAGGCAATTTCATGCACCGCATCTTACTTACCGGAGCGGGCGGTCCGGCTTCACAAAATGTTTTGCGTTCTTTGCGCAGTGCGCCGGAGTCTTTTTATATCGTCGGCGCGGATGCCAATCGCTATCATCTGGAATGGGGCGACCTGGATCGCGCCTATGAGGCCCCCATGACCGACAGCGAGGATTATTTGCCTTTCCTGCTGTCTCTTATCGAGCGAGAAGGCATTGAATTCGTGCATGGCCAGCCGGATTGGGAGGTCGCCTGGCTGGCGCAAAATGCTCAGCATCTTCCCGCGCGCACTTTGCTGCCTGGCGCCGAGGCCGTCGCCGCCTGCCAGGATAAAGCCGTCTGCGCAGATACCTGGTATGATGCTGGTTTGCGACACGATCCGCTTCGCATGGTGCGCCACCACAACGACCTGAATAAAGCCCGCCAGACACTGGGCTTGCCGTTTTGGCTGCGGGCGACCTCCGGCGCCGGCGCGCGGGGAAGCTGCAAGGTTGAGTCTTTGGAACAGGGCTATGCCTGGCTGGATTTTTGGAAGGCGCGCGGCGTCAATTGGCAATTCATGGCCCAGAAATATCTCCCCGGCCCGGAGTTCGCCTTTCAATCCGTCTGGTATCAGGGCCGCTTGATAACTTCCGCGGCGCGCGAACGTTTGGAATTTGTCTTTCCGCAACATGCGCCCAGCGGCGTTACCAGCAGTCCCGTAGTGGCGCGCAGCGTGCATAATGAGCAGGTGAACCGCATAGCCACACAGGCGATTCTTGCGGTTGATGATGAGCCGAATGGCATCTATTGCGTAGATTTGAAATGCGATGACCGCGACCTGCCCCGCCCCACGGAGATTAATGCGGGGCGCTTCTTCACCACCAGTTACTTCTTCACCGCCGCCGGTGCGAATATGCCCTATCTCTATATCCTCTTGGGCTTGGGCCGCGAACCAATCCGCCTGCCGCGCTATGACGCGGTGCCCGCGGGCCTCTATTGGATTCGCCATATAGACTGCGGCTGGGCGCTCTGCGCCGAAGGCAACTGGCGCGCCGTGCCGAAGGAGAAGGTTTTGAAAGAAAGCGTCCGAATGCCCGCCCCGGAACCGGAATTTGTTCCCATATTTAAGGAAAGTTATCAGCCTGCTGCCGTTGGAATGCGGTAATTGAAAACAAATTTAGCAGTATGAAAGCGGCGGCGGAGTAATTCCCCGGCCCTGCCACTCCGCCGACGCTAAATTTCCCCACTCAGCGCCGAATCAGCGCATCATAGGTATAGGTAATCTCCTTCTCCTCTCCCGGTTTCAAGGTGAAGCTCCAGGTCAATTCATTCACCGGATTCATGCGCGAGAGGCCGCGCGCGAGTTTTTTGATACTGGGTCTCGGCGTGGATCGCGCAATTTCAGCGGAGGGATTTTTGGTTACCCCGACTTTAACGGCTTCCGGCGTGGATTGGGTAACTTCGCCGGAGAGAATCTTTGTTATCTCCACATTGACGGCCTCGGACTTATAGTTGATGATTCGCAGCTTGCCTTCAAGACTCACTTTGTCAAAGTGGTAGCCATACATTTCAAGCGCCTGTTGCTTGCGCTTGGTCTCATATTCATTCTGCTCCGCTTTTATCCCCATGGCGCGGGTGATTCTCAGCTTGGTTTCAGCCGTGGAGGAGGTATAAGTGAGCGCATCCTGGCCGAGAAGCTGGTTTGATTTGACCGTCTGCGCGGGGGCCGTCGTCCACGGAATCCTGGTTGAGTTCGTCAGCCGAATGCTGTGCCAAACCTCTTCCTGCATCTCCTTCCCCTCTCGCTGCGGATTCCCATAGCGGTCTTCCTGATTTATATAGTCGGGAATCTCCCAGGTGTAAATCTGCGTGTAAGGAACCTTGGCGGAAAAGAGAGGGAAATATCCGGTTTCTCCCTTTTTCAGATTCACCTGTTCGACAGGATAGAGGAACAAGTCTTCAATTGACTGGCCGGCCACGGGAGTCGTGTACTGCGGCATGACTCCTGATTCATCATAAGTCCTGCGCATCGAATACGACTGTGTCATTACATTTGACATTACTGCGCTGCCCTGCGGAGAACTGCCACTCGCCAGCGAGGATAAAAATCCCGCCAAACTGTCCTTCCCCGCCATCGGGCTGACAACATTAGCAAATTGCAGATTCGGAAATCCACTGATTAGGTCCAGATGCACGCCCGCCAGATTCTCCGCTTCATTGATAACCTCAGCCTTGGCCGTGATAACGGCCTTTTTGGAATCGGAGATGTCCACCACATAGCTCGGCGCCCAGGTGATGCCTTTTGCGAGGTAACTGGCGGTCAGTAATGAACCGCCGGCGGGCTGTTTCAAATGTGCCACTATTTCCCAGCCCGTGGATTTCTTTGCAATGCTAGAGGACGGCTTGTCGCCCACAACGGTTGCCTGCCTTATGTTCGATGTGTCGAGCGAAACTACTCCATCACTTGTTTGCAGCAGTGCGAGACGGCCTGCTTGAGGTGGATAGCCATATCCGCGATTATACTGATCCGCGCTCGATCTTCCCCAGCCATAGGGATCGGGGCGCGGCATTTCCTTGTCCTCCGTCACTGACAGCAATTTGCCTTTGACCGAAGGGGCATTTTCCCCGCCTGTCGGAATAATAACTACTTCCTTCCCCACATTCGCTTTCAGAAATTCTGCCACATTTTGTACCGGCACATCTTCCATCGTGCTTACTTCGTGCGCGATCAGGCTGTCGAATGCCACTTCTTTGGGATAGCTCACCCAAAAAGTACCGTGCATGGGCGCGGCAAAGGGGCCGATCTTGAATTCCTGCGCGGCGGGCATTTTGCCCTCGCGCACAAAAAAGCCCAGGCCATTCTTGAAGAGCGCCACGCGCGCCACCTTGCTGTCCAACTGTGCCGTCTCACCGGCAAAAGCAATGGAAATACCAGCCAACAGACCTGCCAGAACCACCAGCAGCATACGAAGATTTCTCATGTTAAGCTCCCCTAACTAAAGATTTATCCTTATGACTTGCCAGGCAAGCAAAAAGTTTCATTTATATGACCCATCTTCCCGCGCGTTTCCGATTCGCGGGAAGTTTTTCTGTCCCTAGTACCCCAATTCCCTCAGCCTCTTGTCTGAGATGCCGAAGTGATGGGCGATTTCATGCAGCACCGTGCGGCGGACTTGTGTGATGATCTCCTGGGGGGTTTGGCAGATGCGCTCAATGGGATTTTGAAAAATGGTTATTTGATCCGGCATGGTCATGCCGGCAAAGGGCGATTTTCGGGTGAGCGGAATGCCGTGATATAAGCCGAGCAGCAACATCCCCGGCGGCAATTTTCGCTCCCCAATGTCTTGTGAACTCGGATTGTCTTCAATGGCAATCACAACATCCTTGAGCTTCTCGCTAAACTCCTTGGGAAGCCCATCAATTGCCTCGAAAACCAGGCGCTCAAATTCTTCGCGAGGAACGTGTATCATCTAAAGCCTGTCATCATTTCTAATTATCATTCCATTCCAAATGCACCTGACGCGTATCCGGCAAGATGCGGGCCACGGCTTTGCCCTGCAGAGTCTTCAGCAGAGCCTCCCCAACGGCCTTTTTGCGCCAGCCTCGCATGAGAGACACGTTCGCCTTTTCTCCCAGCAGGGCGACGGCGCTGAGATCGGCGCGGCTTGCCAGCAGGCCGGAGGAGATGTTATTTGTGGCCGCCAATGACCGCAGGCAGAGCACCAGGAAATCCACCGTAGGTTCGAGTTCCGCAGGCACATAGGGAGAGCGGGTAATTGCAGGAGGACTTGCCTGCGCGCCCTTTCGGAGGGCTTCCAGCAGTCCCGCCCCGAAGCGCTTGACCTGCGGCGGCCGAAGACCCCTTATCTCCTCCAGTTCCTCCAGCGTCTTTCGGGGGCGGCGCGACAATTCCATCAATACTCCATCCATGCAGATTCGCTGGGTGGGGGAATTTGTCTCCCGCGCCGTCTCTTCCCTCCAGGCCGCAAGCTCCTGCAAAAACGCCAGTTCCTTGCCGCGCAATTTCTCCGCGCCCCGAATCTGACGAAATACCTCGCGTGGATCGTCGGGCACATAGCGCGCCGCATTTTCCAGTTTGCTGAACTCCTCCCGCGCCCAGGAAATCCTTTTCCTGGCTTTGAGTTCATGGGTCAAGGATTCATGCACCGGCGCGAGATAATGCACATCCTCCAGGGCGTATTCTATTTGTTTCGGGCTCAAAGGCCGTTGCAGCCAGTCGGTAAAACTGTGCGATTTTTTCAAGGCCGTTCCGGTAACGCGCTCCACCAACTGCCCGAAGGAGATTTGTCCTTCATAGCCCAGTATGGCGGCCGCGATCTGAGTATCGAATATGGGAGCAACCGGCCGGCCTATCATGCGATAAAGAATCGCCAAATCCTGGTTGGCCGAATGAAACACCTTTTCGATTTTGGCATCCAACAACAGCTTCTGCAGCGGCGCAAAATTGGTTATGGCAATGGGATCCAGCAAGGCGATATTACCCACCGCCGCGACCTGAATAGCCCCAACCTCCGGATAATAGCGGCCCTCACCTACGAATTCAGTATCTATAAAGAGCGCCGGCGCTTCCTCCAATTTCTTACAGAACTCCGCCAAATCCCTATTTGTTTCGATTACCATCTTAAAAAGCCCGTTTCTCCAATCTATTGCAGCCTCTTATCGGCTCATTTTACATTTACCATTTTACTCGACCAATCCGGCAAGCGTCAAAGATTGAGAGTAATAGTTCGCAGTTAGTGAGTAGAGTGTCATTCTGAGCGCATTTGCCACATAAGTGTGGCAGATGCCGCGAAGAATCTCGCCCTTCCCTTCAGCACGCCATTACCCTATAATTCAGCATCTAACACCAGGCGGCGTAACTTCGTATGCAAGCATATCTGCAAAAAAATTTAACGCTCTATATATTTTCGCTCCTGGCATTCCCCCTCCTTCTGGGCGGCTGCGCCCGCCAACCCGCGCCCAAGCCCAAGCCGCTCCCCAAGCCATTCCCGATAATAACCTTAGCCGCCGTGGGTGATGTTTCTTTAGTAACCAAACCAACTGCGGATAACAAACCGAACAAAATTAAATCGCCATTTACGGATGTCAAGCCGGCGCTCGCCAAGGCCGATATCGCCTTCTGCAATCTGGAGTGCGCGCTTTCTGATGGAGGCGTACCGGCGGACAAAGATTATGTCTTTCGCGCTTCTCCCAATGCTGCAAAAAGCCTCAAAGATGCCGGTTTTGATGTCGTTTCACTGGCCAATAATCACAGCCTGGATTATGGCCGCAAAGCCTTGACCGATACTATGCAGGCCCTAAGCCTGCAAGAAATCGCGTTTGTTGGCGCGGGACAAAACCTGCCGGCGGCGCGCCAAAAGAAAGTTTTCACTTTCGGCCGCGGCAAGAGCACTACTCGCGTCGCCTTTTTGGCCTATTCCAACATGCTGCCATTGGATTTTTATGCCGCGAAAAAGCGCAGCGGAACTGCGCCGGCCCTGGAGTCTGCGATTAAAAAAGATGTGGCGGCCGCTCGCAAACAAGCGCATTTTACGGTAGTTTCCTTTCACTGGGGCAAAGAACGTTCCGCCATTCCGACTTCAGGCCAGCAAATTCTTGCCCGCTTGGCAATTGATTCCGGGGCCGACCTTGTCCTGGGGTGCCATCCCCATGTGCTGCAGGGAATCGAAAACTATCACGGCGGCATTATTGCCTATAGCCTGGGGAATTTCGCCTTCTCCAGCCGCGGCCAGGCGCAGGAATCGGTCATTCTTTTGGCCCGTATGCAGCAGCCGAAAAGGCTGAATATCGAAATTTTGCCCATCATCATCAGTAATTCCAAGCCCCAACTCGTTCATGGAGCAAAAGCCCGCGCGCTGCTCAAACGCTTCGCCGCGCTCTCGGCGCAACTGGGCGCAATATTAGAGATAAAAGGCAGTTCCGCATGTCTGAAGGCAAGCGACATCCAGCCAGACCTGCCATAACTGAGTAGGGGCAGCCCCATATGGCTGCCCTGATGGGAGGGCAACCCCACGGGGTCCCCCCTACAATTAAAGCGTAGTTCAAATGATGACGCAAAGTCTTAAGGTTGATTACTATCTCCTTTCGCGTCAATTATCTCAGACATGGTATTGTTAATATATGAATAGTCGCGCCAGGCCGTCGGCCTGGCTATTCTTTGTGGATGCGCAGTAGCAATAATCGCAGCTTAACTTTAGCAATTGACATATGAAAAAAATTTTGGTCTCCAGTTTCTTCCACGCTGACACCACCGACCTGGATCGCTGCAAAGAGATTGCGGCCTCCGTCCAGGCCATCATCTCAGGGCTGAAACTGACCTGCTTCCTCTCGGAAAATGCCTCCCAGGTGGTGTTTCATTGTGATCATCCGGATACCCTGACGCGCTCTTCCGCAGTTATGCTGGTTCAGCAATTTCTCCGCCACCATTTGGATGAGATTGATAAAATTAACTATGACAACATGCGCGTCATTGCCATTGCCAATGAAAAGGGAGGCGTCGCAAAGACCACTTCCTGCATCAACCTGGCGGTCTGTCTGGCGATGCGCGAGCGCAAAGTGCTGCTGATTGACTTCGATGCGCAGGCCAATGCCACCTTGGGCCTGGGATATTCGCCCTTCGAGTTAGGCTTTCATCCTGATGAATTGCTTACCGATCCCCTGTTTCCTTTGCATAAAGCAATCGTGCCGACAGATATCCCCCATCTTGACTTAGTCCCGTCCAGCCCTACTTTGCATGAAGCTAACCTGACCCTTGTCCGCGCCATTGGCAGAGAACTCAAGCTTCGCAATAAATTGACTTCGTATTTTGCTAAGCCCAATATAACTAAATATGATTATGTTCTGGTGGATTCGCCTCCCGCCGCAGATATTCTGACCCTGAATGTGCTCATGGCCGCCACGCATCTGATAGTGCCCGTGCAGGCAAGCTATTATTCCCTCAGCGCCATGGGACGGTTAAGCTCCACCATGGATTCGCTCTTTGAGTCCCTGGAGCCGCGCATTCAACTCCTGGGCATACTCGTTACTATGTATAATAAATCCATACCTGCCCAACGCGCCGTGCTCGAAATTTTGCAGGAAAAAGTCAACCGGCAATATGGCCCCTTCCTCTTCTCCGCACCCATCGGTCACAGCAAGACGATGAATGAGAGCGAGGTCGCTCAGCGGCCCATAGTTATTTCCCACCCGGGTTCCGCCGCCGCCGAAGCCTATCATAAGGTCGCCGAGGATATCATACAGCGCATTGAAGAGGAACCTTTCCCAATTTCTGTATTCGACCAGAAGGAAGCCTTGCCCTGGGCAATATAAAAGTAGTGCCAAAAGGCTAAGAAACTTACCATGCAAGAGAACCGCCAGCAATATATTAATATGCAGCCAGAGCCCCAGGCGCTGTTGACGATTACTATCGCCGGCTCCGACAGCAGGATTCAGCGCCGCGGCGCCTTCGCGGATTTGATCGGCGAGCGCTCTCTCGACCACATTCTTTCAGATTTTCTTGATACTTCTTTTTTCGCCCGGGTGGTCCTTAACGGAATCGCCGTTGATGAAAAGAAGCAGCGCGCGGCGGAAGAGATTGCATCTGTGTTAAGCCGCGACTATAAAGTCATGGTGCGCGGTAATGATGGGCAAAGCGCGGAATCACCCGTCGTCTCGCCCGGCAATCAAAAAGGCCGCGACCTGGCAAGGCGCGTTGATTACCAGGGCGCCCCCTGCTATCTGCTTAATCTCCAACTGCTGCCCGCCCCCAGTCAGACGAAAGCCCAGCAGTCTGTGGACGAGCACGTAGAAGTTCTGAAGATTGAATTGCGGCCGAAAATTGAATCCATCAATTTCAACGGCCTCTTCCGCGGCAATATGCGCGCCAAAGCCGAGGCCCTCCAAGTCGCCCAAGACGCCCAGGACGAATTACTGACCCAACAAGAAGAACCGAATTCGCTGGAATAGGCACTTGACTTTCCCCATTTCGACCTTTCGCCATCATGCCGTTGATTACAACATTCCTTTTGCCTTCATTTTCATGGTGCTCTGTAATCCAGGCCAAGTGGTATAATTGAAAAAGGAGTTTTTCGCCACCACAGAAAATCTATATGTTAAAAATCCAAAGAGCCCTGCGCGGACGCACTGTCCGTCGAATAATCATTATCCTTCTGCTGGTATTTCTGATTTCCGGTTTTGTGGTCGGGCGGCGGCTGCGCGTCAATTATGTGCGCGTCAAGATAGGGCTGCCTGCTCCGCTGAAAATCGTCGTGTTGGGCGACTTCCACATGAGCGCCGCGGGCATCGGCGTCGGCATGGCAAAAGAGGCTGTGCAGGAGGCCCTGCGGCAAAAACCGGATGCGATTATTCTTTTGGGAGATTATGTCTCCGGCCAAGTCGGCATCAAGAATGTCCGTCCGGTCTTTAAAGGTTTGCACGCCCCGCTGGGAGTCTATGCCGTCCTAGGCAATCACGAATACTGGACAGATGCGAGCAAAGTCCGAAAGGAACTAGAGGCCGACGGCATTCGCGTATTGGTCAATGAAAATGTGCTGCTGCATAAAGGCAAAACCCAGTTGGCGCTGGTGGGAATAGATGACCTCTGGTCGGGCCAGGTTGACTGGCCGGCGGCCTTTAAGAATGTGCCGAAAAATATACCAATTTTGCTCGCCTCCCATAATCCGGACGCGGCGCTCGATCCCCAAGGACAGCGCGCCGCGCTGATTGTCTCCGGCCATACCCACGGCGGGCAGATTGCATTCCTCCAACCTGTCATAGGAACCATCAATCGCATCACCGGCCACGGTATGCCGCCGGCAACGGTATATGGCCGCTCCCATCTTTACGGACTCTTCAAAGAATCCTGGGGCTGGGTGTATGTTACCACCGGAGTCTCCCCCGGCTTTGCCCCACCCCGCTGGTACTTACATCCGGAAGTGGTTGTGATAGAATTGGATTAACATGCCCTATATCATCCAAGCTGATGAACAGGATATTTCAAATGAACTGCTGCAGCAGCTTGCCGCGGTGCTGGCGGAGTTGCCGGAGCTGATACTTGCCGATGCGATTCATCGCATTCACAATTGCCACGGCCTCCTTGTTGTTGAGGATAAGACTCAGGCGCTGCACATCTCCCAACGTTTTACCGAGCTTGGATTCAAGAATTTCATCCTGGATAATCTGCTCGCACTACCCAAACCGGAACGGCTGAATCTGGAAAAGCCGGAAGCCGCCGAGAAATTCGATTTGGCCATGGCCGCAAGGGTGCAAATCACGGAGCAATCCACGGATCACGAGTATAGGATGACTGGAATCGGATTAGCGGCTGTGGGCCTTGGGATTCCTCGTTTGCGAATTGAGGAAAAGACCGTTGAGCATACTGATACCCACTTCTTCCTGGACCTCTTCACTTCCGAAAGCCACTGGCGGGCACAAGCCGATGTAACTTTGCGAATTAAGACCTTCCTGGAAAAGCTCAATAATCCAACCGTGCATCTAGACAGGGGAGCAGATAGCTTGATGAAAGGGGAAACAAACCTGCCCACATTTAGAAAAGCCGCGGATTACGAAAGATACCTCTCCTGGCAATACCAATTGAGATACGTTAAGCGTTGAACGTTGAGCGTTGAGCGAAACAAAAAATAAATGGGTAAAAGCGCTTACAGTAATGCGGTGCTGAAATAACGTTCCGCGCGGTCGGGCAGAACGGTGGCGATATTGCCCGTTATCTTCTTGGCCAATTGGCGCGCGGCCCAGACATTCGCGCCGGAAGAAATCCCTACCAAGAGGCCGTAATCGCGGCCCAATTGCCGCGTGGTTTCAATGGCGTCCTCGTCAGTCACCTCGATTACATCGTCCACCATTTTGACATCCAGAATGGCCGGAATGAAGCCGTCTCCGATACCCTGAATCTGGTGCAGGCCGGGTTCGTGCCCCAAAAGCGCAGCTACATTCTTGGGTTCCACGGCGACAATTTTAACGCCGGGCCGGCGCTCTTTGAGAAATTTGCCCACTCCCTGCAAAGTGCCGCCGCTGCCCACGCCGGCAATAAAGCCGTCAACTTCCCCGCTCATCTGCCGCCACAATTCGTGCGCGGTATCCTGATAATGACAGCGCGGATTATCGGGATTTTCAAATTGCTGGGGGACAAATATATTGGCATCGGCGGCCGCCATCTGTCGCACCCGTTCTACCGCGCCGCCAATGCCCTCCTTATCCGGCGTCAAGATCAATTCTGCGCCCAGCGCCAGGATGAGCTTCTTGCGCTCCTCGCTCATTCCCTCCGGCATGACAATACGCACCCGATAGCCCTTCAGCCGCCCCACAAGCGCCACGCCGATGCCGGTGTTGCCGGAGGTCGGCTCCATGATGACAGAGCCCGGCTTCAGCCGCCCGTCGCGTTCCGCGCCTTCAATCATCGCCAAAGCCACGCGGTCTTTGATACTACCGCCGGGATTCAGGAATTCCGCCTTCGCAAAGATATTTTCGCCCTTGAAACGCAGCAATGGAGTATTACCGATGAGATCGAGAATATTATCAGTCAACATAAAAACACCTCACCTCCGGCCGCCAAACCGAACGGCCAAAGCCTACAATATGATTGTATCCACTATCGAGAATGAGGTCAATCGGCCCGGCATCAGGGGTGTGACCGCAAAATCTAGGTTTACCTGCGGCGGCCCGCCGCAGGTAGCTAAAGAACGAAGCTGCCGCCGAGACGGTCGCCTTCGGCGATCCACCACTGCGTGGCGGACGGCGCTACGATAATAG
>Ga0315288_10006150_pt1 | contig 15213 bp, 11 predicted proteins | sample YL17G11_20_MG_FD_203454 | JGI IMG/M metagenome (GOLD analysis project Ga0315288, IMG submission 203454) | Sediment microbial communities from Yellowstone Lake, YNP, Wyoming, USA - YL17G11_20 | ecosystem: Environmental > Aquatic > Freshwater > Lake > Sediment | place: USA: Wyoming | collected... | reverse complement strand
AAAAGAACCGATTTTGGAATTTCAAATTTGAGATTTGAGATTTTTTTGACATTTGAATTTTGAGCTTTTATCTTCCGTTGCTTTATCACCATCTTGGTCCTGCCTCATCGCGAACATCTTCAATAACATCCGGCCCATTTTTCCCTGGAGTCTGCCAACACCCAGGCGTTTTCCACGGGACCTTTACACTATTGTTAAAGCCTGCTGAATTAATATCATAGCAGAATCCCCTAATCAACGCTAATAGAATTTAAGAGATTAAGAACGCCTAAGAGAATGAGAATTATCTTCGACAATATTTATGAAAGGAAACTTGTTTGCAGGAATCTGAGTGTAGTGATAACATTTGCCTTGAAAAATTTTTATTGTTTGGAGATAATATGAGTCGTCGAACTTTTATTGTTACCGTATCTGTCACTGCGGTTATTCTATCATTTCTGTTCGCTGTCGAGACATACGCAGGGCAAGGCGACAGGTCTCTCGATGAATCTTCGGCTTCTTCGCCACTTTATCTTCTGACTTACGACCATGGTGGACTTGTCCTTTGGGGCGGCGACCATTTCGTGCAGTACCTGCGAAGTGCGGTCGAGTGGCTGGATCGTTATCCATCCTTCAAAATCGGCCTGGACAACGAAGCTTATACCTATGACCAGATGGCCCGGGCCAACCCGGAGATTCTCCAGGAGATACGCACGTACCTGAAAAGGTACGCCGGCCGATTCGGGATAGGGACATGTACGTACGGTCAGCCGCTTTCGGTGTTCGTAAATGAAGAATCCAACATTCGCCAGATCGGCTATGCCCTGGCGGCGGACCGCAGGCATTTCGACTGTGCGCCGAACGTGTACCTGATGAGCGAACACGGAATGCACAGCCAGATTCCACAGATACTCAGAGGCTTCAATTTCGAAGGCGCGATAATGCGCACGCACTATATGATGTACGGCTATAATCCTACCTTCGATGCGGCAATCGGCTGGTGGGTGGGCCTCGACGGCTCTCGTATCTCCACCATACCCACTTACAAGGGGCAGGGGGCGGAATTTGGCGTAACGACGGTGGACAACTGGATACTGACCCGCTATCCGGGCTCGAATGCCCCGAAGTCACCTGCCGATTTTCGCAAAGAGTTTGCACGTATCAATCCCCTGCTGGCAACCCGCGCCGATGATGCAGGATTGAGGCGGGAAGAGCTGGTAAAAGAATACGAAGGCAAGCCCGGATATAAATGGATTTTGCTCGAAGAGATATTCCCCACTTTTCCCGCCCCGAAAGTTGATCTTGAGGCAAAGCCCAATGATTTCGTCGTGCGAATGCCCTGGGGTTATTGCGGCAACGAAATATGGAACCTTTCCCGGCGTGCGGAGGTGGCCGTCCTGACGGCCGAACGGGCCGCTGCGATAGCTTTGCTGACTGGCGGTCCGAACCATCAGGCCGAGCTTGAGAACGCCTGGAAGAACCTGCTTGTGGCCCAGCACCATGACATACAAATATGCGGCATACTCGACGATGCCCGCCGGTTCCTGCCCGAATCTATCGACATCTCAGAGAGCGTGCTTAAAAGCTCATTGCAGTATGTAGCTTCCCAAATGTCCGCCGGGGACAATCCGCAGATCGTAGTATTGAATCCGGTTTCCTGGCGCCGTAAGGAATGGTTCGAAATCTCTGTCTCGCTGCCTCGCGGCTACGCAAAGAATCTTCAGGTGATGCACGGCGAAAAAATCATTCCCTCGGCGATTCTCGCTGCCGATCTAAACTCCGATGGCAGTCTAAGAGACATCAAGCTGGCGTTATATGCCGATCTGCCGGGTCTTAGCGTCTGTTCATACAGGCTGACTCCGACAGAAGTAAAAGCTTCAGATGAAAATGAAAAGCTGTCCGTTGATTCTCAGAATCTTATAATCATGACGCCGTTCCTGGAAGTTCGCTTTAATCCACGGGGCGGCATATCCTCGATGAAGGACAAACGGACCGGAAAAGAAATGCTGGAGGCGAAACAGAGAAGTGCTCTCTTTGCCGGCAGGATTGACGGCAGGGACGTTGAGTCAGGCGGGCTCTGGGCTCTGGAGAGTGCGCGGGGTGCAGCGCCGTGGGCTTTGGCCCGGGAGAGCGGCCTGATCGGGAGTATTCCCTATACACTTGAAATGAAATTTCATGCCGAGAGTTCCCGAATAGATTGTCGGGTACGATTCAGCTTTGCCGGCCAGAGAATCGGCCGGCTCAGCGATAACGTAAGAGATCCATCTTCGGGATTTATCCATGAGGACAAGCTGCGGTTCAAAATATTTCCCGCCCTGGGCAGCAACGCCGTTGGGGTAAGGGATCTTCCCTTTGCCGTCAGTGAAACGCCGGATCGGTATGTCAACGGGCTTTACTGGACGGCCGTAACAGATGGTGAAAAAGGACTCGGCGTTTTCAATCGGGGGACAATGGGAGCGGTGCGGGAGCAGGACGTCGGGTTTTCAGTTCCCCTCGCTTATGCAATGTATTACGTATGGGGAACCCGGATGCTCACGGGGGATTATGTCTACGAGATTGCACTCTATCCGTTCACCGAACAATGGGACAAGGCAGGGCTGCATGAGCGCGCTCTTGAGTACAATTATCCTTTGACAGGCGTTTTCTCGCCGGGGGGCAATGGCAAATTCGGACATACGATTCAGCCGCTTGTAATATCGTCTTCGGATGCTATCGCTTCGGCTTTCTTTAATCTTGACGATGATATTTATATTCGCATGTATGAACATCGGGGACGCAATTGCCTGGTGTCACTTGACTATAAGATGTCTCAGGCAAAAATGACCGAAGTCGACCTGGCAGGCCGGGAATTGTCTTCTGTATCCGGCAAGCTGAATTTTAAGCCCTGGCAGATCAAGACGGTGCGAATCACGCCCGAAAGAGAGTAAGGGCGATTCGAGAACCGCCTGAATATTCGAGAATTATTTGAAAGGGTGCTAAAATGGCAGAAAAGCCTGTTCCGAGCGAAGCCGGGGGATTAGCTATCGATGGAGGTCCCAAATCGGTGACAAATAAATTGGCCGGGTGGCCTCAGTTTGATGAAAAGGCAATCAGTGCCGTGCAAGAGGTTCTCAGGTCGGGCAAGGTCAATTACTGGACCGGCCCGAAGGGCATGGAGTTCGAGCGAAAATTTGCCGTCTGGCAGGGTAGTAAATACGCCATCAGCGCATCGAGCGGAACTGCGGCTCTCCACGTCGCGCTGAGCGCTCTTGGCATTGGCCCTGGTGACGAAGTAATTGTGCCGAGCTATACTTTTATCGCCAGCGGCTTTTCCATAGTTCAGGCCGGAGCCGTTCCGCGGTTCGCCGATGTAAATATCGACGACCATTGTATAAGTATCGAATCGGCCGAGAAGCTCGTAAACGAACGGACCAGGGCGATAATGCCCGTGCATCTTTACGGCAACGTCTGTGACATGGACGATATCCTTGACTTTGCAAGGAAACATAATCTCTATGTTGTCGAGGACAATGCCGAGGCCTTTGGCGGTGTCTATAAAGGCAAAAAGACCGGCACCCTCGGAGATATCGCCGCGTGCAGCTTCTGTCAGAACAAGACGTTTACAACCGGCGGCGAGGGCGGTATGGTGACCACCGACGACGAAGATCTGGCATGGCAGGCACGAAGCTTTCGTGACCACGGTTATGACGTCAAGCGGCGGCTGAGCCTGCTGGAGCTGGAGCAGCGGCTGCCTTATATCCATAACATGGTAGGCTGGAACTATCGCATGACCGAGATGCAGTCGGCTATCGGGCTGGCGGAGCTCGAACGGATTGATACCTGGAATCTTCCCAGGCGCAGACGCAACGCACGTATCATAATCGATTCGATAAAAGATTTGCCCCGGGTCGTCCATGCACCGATCGATACTGGAGAACGCCGGAACGGCTGGTACGTTATGGCGTTTTCCCTCGACATTGAAAATATGACCTGCGACATCGATCGATTTGTCGCAGCCTGCGCTGCGGAAGGCGCCCCGTGCTGGAGGGTTTTCTGGCCGCAGTGTCATACTGAAAAGGCCTATCGGCAGTACAATTCCTTCGGCAAGAGCGGCTTTCCTTTCACGTCCAAAGAGTACACCGATCCGGAAAGTGTTGATTACAGTAAAGTGGAAGTGCCCAATGCCGTCTGGCATCAGAGCCACACATTTACCTGTTTCGCATTTCCAACATATACCGAAGAAGATTGCCGACAGATCGGCTGCGCTCTGGCTAAGGTAATAGAGGCCTATTCGAAATAGACAAGGAAAAGGATTACTACTATGTCCAGGAAGCTCAAATGGGGTGTAATCGGCTCGGGTGGAATTGCCGGAAGAAGGACGATTCCCGAGGGCATAACCAAAGCCCGAAATGCGCAGTTATCTGCGGTTTTCGATATCAATCAGAAGGTGAATTCCAAGGTGGCCAAAGAATATGGCGCCGAACAGGTGGCAAGTATTAACGAACTGCTCGATGCGGATATCGATGCCATTTATGTCGCTACGCCCGCCCATGTTCACGCCGAGCAGGTTCGAGCCTGCGCTGAAGCCGGGAAGCACGTTCTTTGCGAGAAACCTCTTGGAATGACGGTTGCCGAGGCTGAAAACATGATCGAGTTGTGCCGGCAAAGGGGTGTTAAGCTTGGCTGTGCGTTTATGATGCGCTTTGTCGCCCAGCACCAGAAGGCCCTTCGGCTCATAAAAGAAGGCAGACTCGGTCGGCCGGTTTATGCGCGGGCCCAGCTTTCGTGCTGGTATCCGCCTGTCGAAGGTGCCTGGCGCCAGGACCCGGCCACTGGTGGCGGCGGGGCGCTGATCGACATGGGAGGGCACTGCATTGACCTGCTGGAGATGTTCTTCGGGAGAATTACCAGGGTTAGTTGTTTTATAAACAATAGCATCCATAACTATAAATCAGAAGACAGTGCAACGGCCATGCTGTTCTTTGAAAATGGTGCTTTGGCGACTGTTGATACGTTTTTCTGCATCCCCGACAACAACAGCAAAAACGTGCTGGAACTCTACGGCTCGAAGGGCTCGATATTAGCCGAGGGGACTATCGGCCAGGGGCCCGCCGGCCGGATGGTGGCGTTTCTTGAGCAGGACGGCGGGGATTACGATGCACAGCAGGTCAGGTCGGCGGCGGAAGGTATGGCAATCGAGCCTGAGCCGGTTAATACTTATCAGGCCGAGATCGAAGAATTCAGCCGGGCAGTTCTCGAAGATCGCCAGCCTGCCATAAGCGGTGAGCTTGGCCTGCGAAGTCAGAAGATACTGACCGCCTGCTATGAATCCGCTAAGTCGGGCAAGGCAATTGGGGTTGACTAACAGACAGAGGACTGAAAGCAGAAACCTTGAGCATTAATTAACCGTGATATGGACTTTACCGACGCCATTACTGAAAACACGCTGCGAGCCATCCGTTTCGAAAGGCCCGAGCATATCCCAATGACCTTCTGGATAAACCCGGCCTGCTGGCATCACTATCCACAGGACGCCTTGTTTGAGCTTATGGCTGAACACCCCCTTTTATTTCCGGACTTCACTTCGCAAGACATAACATTGCCCGAACCGGCCCCCTGGGAGCGAGCGGGTAAGCCTTATACGGACGCCTGGGGTTGCGTCTGGGAAACGACCGATGACGGTATAACCGGTTCCGTGACAAGGCACCCGCTGATGGATTGGGACGCTTTGCAGAGTTTTACACCGCCGGACCCCGCTCAGACAAACGGCATGGCGGCAATCGATTGGTCCATAATCAAAGACAAAATCCTCAAGGCCAGAGAAGAGGGAAAACACGTCGCCGGCAGTCTTGAACATGGTCACGTCTTTCTGAGGTTGAGTTATCTGCGGGGGTACGAAAACCTCTTGCTCGATATGGCAGATGGAGAAACGAGACTGCGGCAGCTGATCGAGATTGTCGAATCCTTCAGTTTGGCAATTGTGCAGCGCTATGTTGACTGCGGCGTAGCGATGATGCGGTATCCTGAGGACCTGGGCATGCAACTCGGGCCCATGCTCTCGCCCGAACAATTCAGAACGTATATCAAACCGGTTTACGAGCACTTGATGGAACCTGCCCGCGAAGCCGGCTGTCTTGTGCACATGCACTCCGACGGCGATATTCGCAAGCTGGTGGATGATCTTGCCCCCCTGCTTTCTTGCGAAAGCAAGAAGGGGGGCGGCGTAGATGCTCTAAATCTGCAGGATCTCGTAAACGGTATCGACTGGATAGCCGCGAACCTCAAAGGTCGAATCTGCATCGATCTGGACATTGACCGACAGCAAATCACCTGCTTTGGAAGCCCGGAGCAAATCGACAACCTGATTTGTCGGGAAGTTCAGATGCTTGGAAGCCCCGAAGGAGGCCTGATGATGATTTATGGACTTTATCCGGGCGTCCCTATTGAAAACGTCAAGGCGGTAGCGGACGCGATGGAACGATATGCCGCTTTCTATTCTTAGCAAGTTTGAAGGAGACCTGATATGAAAAAGCTTGGTGCAGCAATCATTGGTTGTGGCTGGGTGGCCGAAGAGTACGTAAAGGCCTTTCAAAAAGATGAACGCTCGGAGGTGCGGGTACTGGTGAGCCGAAATCCGGCCAACGCCGAACGGTATCGAGACCGCTACGGCCTGAAATGCTCGGTTGAAACGGATGCATCTAAGATGCTTGAGCGAGATGACGTTGACATCGTCGCGGTATGCACGCCGCATAATGCACACACGCAATACGTGGTTGCCGCCGCGAAGGCCGGAAAGCACATTATCATCGAAAAGCCCGTCGCATTGACACCGGAGGACGTGCTAAAACAGCGCCAGGCAGTCAAAAAGAACAAGGTCAAAACGATAGTCAGTTTTGTGCTGCACTGGAATCCTCTGTTGATGACCATCGATCATCTCATCGAGCAGGGCGTGTTCGGCGACATCTTCATGGTAGAGGTCGATTATCTACACCGGATATGGGCCCTGAAATGGTACGGCAGCCTGGAAATGAGCGGTACGGCTCTTATGACGGCGGGATGTCACGCAGTGGACGCCTTGCGGTGGTTTGCACGCAGCCCTGTCGAGGAGGTTTCAGCCTACCAGACCAGGGGGGGCAATCCTGCAGAATATCCCGGCACAATTTCCATCAACTTGAAATTCAAGGATGGAAAGATCGGGCGCAGCACCACGACCTTCGACGTCAGGATGCCCTATAGGTTCAACATCGGAATCTACGGCACCGAGGGCGCACTCCGCAACAATGAAATTTTTGCCCCGAAGCTTTTCCCCGGCCAAAATGATTTTATGAAGATTCCATGTATCCTTCCGGACAGCGGCGATGTCTCGCATCATCCTTTTCAGGGCGAAGTGTCCCATTTTCTCGATTGTATTATCAACGACCGAAGGCCATTTCCCGACCTTGATGACGCGGCAATGACGCAGGCTGTGTGCTTTGCCGCCGACCGCTCTGCCCAGTCCGGTAGACCTGTGCCTGTCAGCGAATTCGAAAACCTGCTATGAATCCGCCGTCACACGAAAGGTGATTGAGGTTGACTAAAGTCTGTTTTCAGAGCCACTTCTTTTTTCTGAAGTACACCAGCATCGTTGCTGCTACTGCGATCATTACAATCCAGACCAGCGGATAAGCCCACCACTGCTTGAGTTCCGGCATGTTCTCGAAGTTCATTCCGTAGACACCGACGATATACGTCAATGGAATGAATATTGTGGCAATAATCGTTAAGACTTTCATCACGGCATTCATCTTGTTGCTGATGCTCGATAGATAAATGTCGAGCATTCCCGAAACCATATCGCGAAAGCTCTCGACCGTATCGATCACCTGTATCGTGTGGTCGTAGACGTCTCGCAGGTAGATTCCGGTCGATTCCTGAATCAGCGCGGACTCGCTTCGCTGCAATCCGCTGATTAATTCCCGCAAAGGCCAAACGGACCTGCGTAACGATATCATCTCCCTTTTCAGAGCGTGGATCTGCTGTAATATGCTCTCCGTCGGTTCGGAAACAAGCTCTTCCTCCATCGACTCGATTTTTTCGCCGACCTTTTCCAGTATGGTAAAGTAGTTATCTACGATGGCGTCGACCAGAGAATAACAAAGGTAATCCGGCCCCATTTTCCGGACGCGGCCTTTGGCGTTTCGGATGCGGTCTCGAATCGGGTCGAAGATATCTCCAGCTCGCTCCTGGAACGAAATCACGTAGTTCGGGCCAAGAACGATGCTTAGTTGTTCACTTTCAACGGCCTGCGTCTCGGGGTTGTAGCTGAGCATTCTGAGCACGATATAGATATATTTTTCGAAATCCTCGATCTTCGGGCGTTGTTCCGTGTGCAGAATATCCTCGAGCATCAGCGGGTGAAGGTCAAATTCCTTACCGAGTTTCTCGATCGTTTCGATTTCGTGAAGGCCGTCGATATTGATCCAGGTGACTGTCGGCGTGCTCTTGAATGGAAAGCATTCTTCGATCTTTGAGACCTGTTTCTCGATCATATCCTTTTCGTCATAGTCGATGTAGGTAATCCGAATGGTTTCGACCAATTTCTCACCGATGTACTCAAGCGTTCCGGGCGGCGCACCAGCTTTCCTGGAATGCCTCTTCTGAATCGACTTTGGCTGCTGTAATTTCCGTTTCATTTCGATCTCCATTTTAAACAAATTCCGGATATGCTTTTATGAATTGTTTACAAATCGCTCTGAACGCCATTGTGAAGCTCCTTTCTTCAGAAGACGAGCGTCGTGAGGATTTTATCAGAGAATCTCGTTCGCGCACAGGTAATAAAGTTCGTTTTTTTCAACCGGCGACAGTTGTATCCGCGGATCCTTCGATTTATTGCCCGCGCCGGCCACTTTTTTCCTGCCGATTTTTCTTCTTGGCGCGTTTTGTGTCTGCCTTGCCGGTTTTGTAGGGCTTGGCCCGGTCCCGCAAATCAGGCTGCGTTCGTTTCCACCAGTCGACCAGAAGCTGCCGTAACTCGGCGACAATCTTCTCGCCCCCTGGTTTGACGATAAGGTTGTCCCACTCCTGCGGGTCTTTTTCCATATCGTAAAGTTCGAGGGCTTTGTCGCCTTCGAATCTGCACTTGTGCCGGGAGGTCCGCACTATCACCGAGTTGCCCATCTCGATAAAAGCGGTGTTGGGCCAGTCGGCGGCCTTTCCTTCCAGCAGCGGCATCAGGCTGAGGCCCTGAACGGTGCCGGGGGTGGGCACGCCGAGCAGGTCGCAAAAAGTGGGGTACATATCGACGTGCTCTACTATCTCATGCCGCACAATACCACTGGCAATGCGCCGCTTGTAGCGCATAATCATTGGGATGCGGGCGGCGCCGTCGTACATGGTCATTTTGCCGAATCGCCCGTGCTGCCATTGCATATCTCCGTGGTCGGATGTATATGAAACGACGGTGTTGTCCGCAAGCCCCAATTTTTCAAGGGCTTCGAGCACCCGGCCGATGTTCCTGTCCATCTGCGTAATGCTGGCCAGGTATGCCGTCATCACGATGGGGGCTTGCTCGTCGGTGAGGTCCGCCCATTCCTGCTTGGATTTCTCCAGGAACGGGTTCGGCGTCGGCGGCTTGGGCGGTATCTTAACCTTGCCTTCGTAAAGCTTATAAAAATTCTCGGGAGATACGAAGGGCGGGTGAGGCGCCGAGAAAGAGCACCAGGCGCAGAAGGGATTGTCGCCGTTCTTTTCGATCCATTCTATGGTCTTCTCGGCGATGTAATGTTCGTATGTTTCGTCTTCGGTCTGGGTGGAAATTCCCCAGGGTTCGCCGCTTCGAGCGCGGATCTTTGAGTTTCTGGCCTCGGTGTTCTTTTCATTGCTGTAATCTGCTTTTTCGATGCGGTAGTCGAATCCATGCTGCTGATCTTCGTCCACGAAGTGCATTTTGCCGATGGCGGCCGTCCGGTAGCCTAACGTTTTGAGGTAGCCACCGATAGTCTGCTGGTCCTGCGGCAGGGCGTAGGCGTTGCCGATGGTGCCGTGGCTGTGCGGGTATCGGCCCGTAATAATAGACATCCGCGAAGGCACGCTGACGGGCCAGTGGCAGTAAGCGGCGTCGAATAACGCGCCTTCTGCGGCCAGCCGATCCATGTTCGGCGTGAGCACCAGCGGATGGCCCGTGCAGCCCATGAAGTCCCAACGATGCTGGTCCGACATCAGGAACAGGATGTTCGGTTTTTTGGCTGATTTGGCCTGGGCCGTCGAGTCTTGCAGAGCCCCGGCAATGCCGAACGCCGCTACGGCTCCCGCTCCCAATCGAGCCATAAACCGGCGCCTTGTGATTTCGCTATTATTGTGCCAACTGTTATTCATTCTTTTCTCTCCTGCCTGCCCCCGATACCCTTATCTTTGTTTGTCCGTCGAGTTCTGATCCTAATCGCCGGATAGCATGAATCTACGTCAGATTATACAATAATGCAGTGACATTCACAAGCCGGGATTTGGCGTTTTTAGCCCCTCACCTTTGGCCGATCACTGCTTTGGACCGGAAAAATATTCGAGAAGTCTGAAAAAAAAGTAAAGTTTCATAAGAATCCGTCCGATAATTATATAGTCGGTAATACAGTAATGACAGTATCAGAATCATTTTATCGAGGAGGCTGGCCCTAAAACCGGCATGGTTGTGCAATGAAAAAAAGACAATTTCAATTGAATACATTTAAATGCCGCTGCCCAAAATGCAAATCGGTTCAATATCTTCAGTATTTACTCATATCCACGTCTGTACAATGCATAAAGTGCAATACCAGTTTTATCCCGGTACCTTCGGGATACAATGGCAAAACCGTCCAGCCGGCAGTCGACAAGAGTCTCCCCGTGCTCAGCAATAAAAGCAACGAAAATATCGGCAGTGGGGCCGATACCTTCCGGCATTCTGATGCTCCGATATTAATTCAGCGAGTAAAGCAACGAAGGACATGGCCTAAAATAGCAGCAGCTGTCGTGCTGTTGGTGGCAGCCATGATTATCGTTGCCGGTTTCGGATTTATACACGTAATCAATGGCTCAAGCCTTTCTGTTCCACATTTTGTTCTTAAAGGTTCTTTCGGATATCACGAGACTTTTGTAAATATAGATAAAATCACCGGCATGCCCTGGGTTTTCGCTCAATTAAAGTATCCGATCGGCTGCAAAGTTCTGCAGGACAACGGGTATATCGAGTCGAATGAGGCCTTTGCACAAAGGATCAGAGGCAATTACGAAAGTAATACGTTAGCCAAATCGACCGATACTGATAGGCCATATTAACTCTCTTCCCGACATGGGCGGCATCTACCAGTCCGGATGCCCCTCTTGCCGATAGAGACCTTTTCTACACATAAATTGCATAGGGAGCCGCAATTTGTCCCTGAAGCCTTTTTTGTCTGCCTACCCCTTTGAAATTAGGCAGGGCAATGAAATTGGCTTTGTTTGGCTTTGTTTTTTCGTCGCACGAAAACACGGTTTTATATCATATTCCTTTCTGCAATAGATACTTACATTCGTTTTAGCCTCTTTAAAATTGGCTTTGTTTTTTCAAATTGGGCTCTGTTAAATACCGTTGTTTAGGATTTAGAGCTTAGTGCTTAGGATTTCCGGCCAAAGGCCGGCATATTGGCTTTGTTTTTCAGCCACCCAAAAGTGCATAAATTTTCATAAATCCTTACTATATAGACGCATATGCTTATTCTGTCCCTTTGGAAATTGGCTTTGTTTTTTCAAATCAGCTACAAAATTACCCTGTGAGATAACGGTTTTACCTATCTCATGGGGTGAACACTAATAATAAACTCCGGATTTACTCTCATTTTTTACCTTTTGACTTTTGTTATTTTACTTATATATGTATTCTGTATTAATTTTGTTAAGCATTATACGAAATTGCATACGAAAAGTCGAGCAAATTCCAAAAATAATCTCTGTGAGACGCCACTCTATACCCAATTCTCGATGTTTGATGCTCGAATTGAACCTAATTCACCAATTTTCCAATTCGCTAAGAATTTTGTCTTTTATCCACTTTTTACACTTTATTTACAAAAAATATCGATTTTTCTTAATTTTGATATCAACAGTCAGACTGTGAGATATACTCTAACAGACAGAAAAGCCGAATGTGTTTGTTTCGGCTGATAAGATGGGTATAATGTGAAACAGCAACTATGAGCGAGCAATAAGTATGAGAATCAACGAAATAGGAGTGTTCTCTTGGCGACAGATAGAACAACCAAGAGAAGAAAGCCTTAGCAGTTCATGCATTAGAGGCCATAACGCGAGTGGCCTATAAAGTAAGGAGTCTTAGAAATGGACGATTGGAAGGTCTTCTACTCGTGGCAGTCCGATTTGCCTAACCCGATTAACAGAGGCTTTATTCAGGATGCATTAGAGCGAGCTGCCAAGGCAATCCGTCAGGATGATTCCATCACAGTCGAGCCACGTATTGAACGCGACACTGACGGGGTACCTGGTTCACCAGATATCGCAACTACAATCTTTGAGAAAATCGACACAAGCCAGGTCTTCGCATGTGATGTTTCAATAATCAACACAGAGGGGAAGGCGAGACCAACTCCAAATCCTAATGTCCTGATCGAGCTTGGATATGCTTACAAAGCCCTCACTTCAGAGAGAATCCTTATGGTAATGAACACTGCTTTCGGAGAGCCTGAGTTGCTTCCGTTCGACCTAAGTGGAAAAAGGGTAATTACCTATCAACTGACAACAGAATCGCAAGCAAAGCCAACCGTTCGGAAGGAACTCGCGAAAAAACTCGAACAGGCTCTGCGAACGATAGCCAGTCGCATTACCGTTGTGCCGGTAAGGGGAGAGCTCAGCGGCGACAAATCAAGGCTGAAAGAGGAGTGCGAGGCTGTTTTGGACGATGGGGATTCACGTGAATGGCAGAGGTTAGTTGATGAGTTATGGCGAGATATTCCAAAGCGCATGCTTGAATGGAAGCCTAAAGCCGAAGGAGCTTGGCACCAAGACACTGGAATTCTAGATCCGATGCGATTGGAGGCTGTGGAGATATGCCTACCAAGCATTGTACCAATTCTGGTAGCTGTAGAGAAAGGAAGATGCGATCTCTGGGAAATGGCTGCTGGTTCATTGCGACAACTCGCACTTTTGCATGATCAATTTGGAGGAGGGGTTGTGGCCGCCATAGAGATAGGAGGCCACATGTTATACATTGCCGGTAGCTTGGGCATGGCTCTTGCTACAGATACAAAGCAACTCGATCTTGTTAACAAGTGGATGCGCTTACCGATGCCTGCGATAAGCTACTTGGACAACACGGAACAAACATGGGCAAGCACTAACTTCGCACACCGCCTTTGGGGTAAATACATTCCTGGCAATCAGGAACCTTTTGCAGATATTCTCAAGATATGCGAATCTGACTACCTGTCTACCTTTTTTCTAGATAGGGACAAACTTTTGAAATACCTTTTTCTTGCTAATTTATCACAATCTCTCTTTGAGATGGGGCGCTGTATAGAGAATGGCGAATGTCTGAAATCGCTTGAGGCTGTGGATAAGAATCAATTCAAGATAGAGTTAGATGTTTGGCCGGTCTGGGCTTTAATGAATCACAATGATTTCAAATCCAGTACATGGGAACTGTTCGGTTCGTCCAAGGGTGTACTTGAATTTGTATTCGGTGGAGGTATGTCTCTGGAGAAACTCTGGGGATGGTGGAAAAAGTGGAAGAAGATTTGTTGTCATAATATTATGCGAGGCGAACTGGGCAAGAGGATACCCCAAATGGTGCGCCCGGACTTCTTACGACTACCGGGAGAACCAACCGAATAGCTGGGTAGGGTGTGCAAAAATATATTTTGCACACGCGGTTTAAATAATTATAGTGTCACTATGCCAACTCAGGCTCCGGGGCGGCTCTTAGATTGCGGTTATTCGTTTGGCGCTGTTGACGTAGGCCGGATCGATGTCGATACCGAAGCCCGGGCCGTCGGGCACTCGTATGACTCCCTTTTCGCACTTCAGCGAGGAGCTGCTGCAATTGAAGGGGATGCCGTCGAGTCCTTTGAACTCCATGTGAGATGCGGCGTTGGGAATATACGACATGAAATGCAGCGCGTTGAGGTATCCGAGCCCCCAGCCTGACATGTGCGGCGTGCATTGCATACCCGCGGCGGCCGCCATGCGAGCGACGCGCGTGGCGCGGATATAACCGCCATAGTAATGCAGGTCCGGCTGCACGATATCGAGCGCTCGATTTAGAATCGTCCAGCGGAAGCGGCGCATACTGAATTCCTGCTCACCGCCGGCGATGGGAATCTTCAACTCATCTGCCACCTGTTTGGTCTCCCACAGATCATCGAACCGGCAGGGCTCCTCGAAGAAGGCGTAATTATGTTCCTGCATCATGCGGCCGATGCGAATGGCGTTCGGCACATCGTAGGAGCTGTTGGCATCGGCGTAGATGGTCATATCGTCGCCGAAAGCTTTCCGCACCATGGGTATCAGGGCTTCGGCCCGGCCCGGTTGAGAATCGTTAATATTGCCTAATAATCCGCCGACACGAAACTTCACTGCGCTGGCCCCGGTTTCGGCAACGAGTTGTCGCAGATATTCGATTTCCTCTTCCGGCTTATTGTCCCGCCGGCCGCTGGCACGGTACACGGCAACCTCGCGCCTGAGCACGCCCCCGAACAATTCGCCTATCGATTTGCCGGCAATCCGCCCCAGCAGCTCCAGGACCGCCATCTCGGCGGCGGCCACGCAGACCCACAATGCAAGGCCCTGCATCTTGTAATTGAGCTGGAGCTGCAGAAAATCCTCCAGCAGCTTTTCAATCAGGCGGGCATCCTTTCCGACCAGGAACGACGCGATCCGATTGAGGAAAATCGGATACGTGTCCATCAGCCACCACGAGTTGGAGACGATGACGCCTTCGGCCCCGTCCTTCGACCGAACACGTACGAGTATCTCATTCTCGTTGCGAAGCAGCTCCATCGACTCGATGATGACCGAATTCCGGATGCTGTCAAGATGGAGAATGGGCGCCGAAGCGGCGCGATCCAGGTCTTCCACGGTTGCAGCCTGCGCGGCCCCTGGCACGCGACCAGATATGACGAATGGAAGGCTGCTGGCAGTTGCGGCCAGAAGAGAACGACGTGACAGTTTCATATATCTAACCTCCGGAATAATATCCTTCAATTATCTGTTCGTAACTGTTTTATAGTGACAATTTCATCGCTGTTCCAATACTTC